>ERZ791834.5-NODE-5-length-184165-cov-82.3767_pt1 | contig 184165 bp, 164 predicted proteins | sample MGYA00510293_ERZ791834 | MGnify/ENA primary metagenome ERZ791834 (study PRJEB30046, sample SAMN00715253) | human gut metagenome | study: EMG produced TPA metagenomics assembly of the A metagenome-wide association study of gut microbiota in type 2...
TAGAGCACCTGGTTTGGGACCAGGGGGTCGCAGGTTCGAATCCTGTCTTCCCGATAAATGAATAATTCATTTAGTGATCGCGGTGTAGCTCAGCTGGCTAGAGCGTCCGGTTCATACCCGGGAGGTCGAGGGTTCGATTCCCCCCGCCGCGATATTCATACAGCACTTGGACCTTTAGCTCAGTTGGTTAGAGCAGACGGCTCATAACCGTCCGGTCGTAGGTTCGAGTCCTACAAGGTCCATTGTGATTTCTTGTTAAAAATTGCAAGTATGATTTATTATGGAGGATTACCCAAGTCTGGCTGAAGGGAACGGTCTTGAAAACCGTCAGGTGGGTCAAACCACGCAAGAGTTCGAATCTCTTATCCTCCTTTTTTAATATCGCGGGATGGAGCAGTCTGGTAGCTCGTCGGGCTCATAACCCGAAGGTCGTAGGTTCAAATCCTGCTCCCGCAATTATGGTCCTATGGTGTAGGGGTTATCACGCCTGCCTGTCACGCAGGAGATCGCCGGTTCAAATCCGGCTAGGACCGTTACATAATGGCTCGGTAGCTCAGTCGGTAGAGCAAAGGATTGAAGCTCCTTGTGTCGGCAGTTCGATTCTGTCCCGCGCCATTTAAGATCAATATCTTATGCGGGTGTAGTTTAGTGGTAAAACCACAGCCTTCCAAGCTGTTGTCGCGAGTTCGATTCTCGTCACCCGCTTTTATTATGGGCCTATAGCTCAGCTGGTTAGAGCGCACGCCTGATAAGCGTGAGGTCGATGGTTCGAGTCCATTTAGGCCCATTTGGAGAAATACTCAAGTGGCTGAAGAGGCGCCCCTGCTAAGGGTGTAGGTCGGTAACACGGCGCGAGGGTTCAAATCCCTCTTTCTCCGTTATGGCCCGTTGGTCAAGTGGTTAAGACACCGCCCTTTCACGGCGGTAACATGGGTTCAAATCCCGTACGGGTCATCTTAATATGTTATTTTAATATCGCGGGATGGAGCAGTCTGGTAGCTCGTCGGGCTCATAACCCGAAGGTCGTAGGTTCAAATCCTGCTCCCGCAATTATGGTCCTATGGTGTAGGGGTTATCACGCCTGCCTGTCACGCAGGAGATCGCCGGTTCAAATCCGGCTAGGACCGTGTGACTAATTTTTTTAACTATCCTTTTTAGGATAGTTTTTTTATTACATTACTTAATACACGGGATATTATGTATCGCTTTGAGTTTTATTTAATACTTTATTGTGATAAAATTTAATAGTTACAATCCATTCCCGAAAGGATTCGTTTTAAACGAAGATGCCTTGTAACCAAATTACTTATAATAATGGGGGAATTAAATTGACAGAAAAACACCTTTTTACTTCTGAATCAGTATCAGAAGGTCATCCAGATAAAATTGCAGATCAAATAAGTGATTCAATTTTAGATGCAATGTTAGAACAAGATCCTGAGGCAAGGGTCGCTGTTGAGACTACAGTAACTACAGGATTAGTAGTAGTAGTGGGTGAAGTTTCTACAACAGCACATATTGATATACAAAAAGTTGTTAGAGAAACTATAAAAGAAATTGGATACAAGAATGGTAAATATGGGTTTGATGGTGATAATTGTGCCGTCATAACAGCTATAGATGAACAATCTCCAGATATTGCTTTAGGAGTTGATAATTCTCTTGAAGTAAAAAATGGAGATGTAGATCCACTTGACCAAATTGGTGCAGGTGATCAAGGAATGATGTTTGGATATGCTATAAATGAAACACCAGAATTGATGCCATTGCCAATCTCACTTAGTCATCACTTAATGAAAAAAGTAGCTGAAGTTAGAAAAAATGGAACTTTAGCCTATTTAGGACCTGATGCTAAAGCACAAGTGACAGTTGAATATGATGACAATAATCAACCGTTAAGAATAGATACAGTTGTTTTATCTACACAACATGATGAAAATATTTCACTAGATCAAATTAGAAAAGATGTAATGGATCAAGTTATCACTAAAGTAATACCTGATAAATATTTAGATTCAAATACAAAATATTTTATTAATCCAACTGGTCGTTTTGTAATAGGTGGACCACAAGGTGATGCTGGTTTAACTGGTAGAAAAATTATTGTTGATACTTATGGTGGATATGCTCATCATGGTGGTGGGGCATTCTCTGGTAAAGATGCTACGAAGGTAGATAGATCAGCAAGCTATGCAGCAAGATATATTGCTAAAAATATTGTAGCTGCAGGATTAGCATCTCAAGTTGAGGTTCAAATATCTTATGCAATAGGGGTAGCTCAACCAGTTTCAGTTTCCGTTAATACATTTGGTAGCGGAAAAGTTTCAAATCAAAAGTTAGTTGATGCAATTAGAAAAGTTTTTGATTTAAGACCTGCTGGAATCATCAAAATGTTAGATTTACGTAGACCTATCTATAAGAAAACTGCAGCATATGGACATTTTGGTAGAACAGATATTGATTTACCATGGGAAAAAACTGATAAGATAAATGAATTGAAGAAAGAGTTAGATTTCTAAATTTCTCTTGAAATAGATATACTATTTTGGTATTATCATTGTAAATTATAATATGAACGTAGATAAGGAATAGTAGAGTCTGTATTTTAATTTAAGAGAGTACATGGTTGGTGTGAATGTACTAAATAGAGATTTGAACTCGCCTTAGATGTTTCTTCATTGAAATTAGTAGGTGAAGACGGTACTTTCCGTTAGAAAAGAAGAGAGCTAATCATTTGATTGGAATATAGGTGGTACCGCGAGTTTTTCGTCCTATACGGAATAGTTTTATTTCGTATAGGCTTTTTTTATCTACAGAAGTTTATTATTTTTTTGAAAGGATGGAAATAGATGTCATATAAGCATATTGAAATAGAAAAAAAGTGGCAAAGATATTGGGAAGAACACAAAACATTCAAAACAACTGAAGATGATGATAAAAAGAATTATTATGCCTTAGATATGTTTCCATATCCATCTGGGCAAGGACTTCATGTAGGTCATCCTGAAGGGTATACAGCTACAGATATAATGGCTCGTATGAAGAGAATGCAAGGATATAATGTTTTACACCCAATGGGATGGGATGCATTCGGTTTACCTGCTGAACAATATGCGTTGAATACAGGAAACTCACCACGTGAATTTACTAAAAAAAATGTTAATAATTTTAGACGTCAAATTAAATCTTTAGGTTTATCATATGATTGGGATCGAGAGGTTAACACGACAGATCCTGCATATTATAAATGGACTCAATGGATTTTTGAACAATTATATAAAAAAGGGTTAGCCTATGAAGCTGAAGTTCCAGTTAACTGGAGTCCAGATTTAGGAACCGTTGTAGCTAACGAAGAAGTTATTGATGGTAAAACTGAACGTGGTGGTTTTCCTGTTATTAGAAAGCCAATGCGTCAATGGGTATTAAAAATTACAGCTTATGCTGATCGCTTAATAGATGATTTAGATGATTTAGATTGGCCAGAAGCAATTAAAGAACAACAACGTAATTGGATTGGTCGTTCAGTTGGTGCAGCAATAAACTTTCCTGTTTCAGGAGATGAAAATACAAAGATTGAGGTATTTTCTACTCGTCCAGATACAATATTTGGTGTTGCAGCTTTAGTATTGGCACCTGAACATGAATTGGTTAAGCAATTAACAACTCCTGAACATGAAAATGAGGTAGAAGCATACATAGAAAAAATATCTCATAAATCAGATTTAGAAAGAACAGATTTAGCTAAAGATAAAACAGGTGTATTTACAGGTAGTTATGTTGTAAATCCTGTAAGTGGAGAAAAATTACCTATTTGGATTGCTGATTATGTTTTAAATTCATATGGAACAGGTGCGGTAATGGTTGTTCCTGCACATGATGAACGAGATCATGAATTTGCTCAAAAGTTTGATTTGCCTATCGTACAAGTTATCGAAGGTGGAGATGTTCAAAAAGAAGCATATACTGGTGATGGAGTTCATATCAATTCTGATTTCCTAAATGGCATGGATAAAGAAGAAGCCATTGATGCTATAAATAACTGGCTAGAGGAAAATGGAGTAGGGGAAAAGAAAGTTAACTATCGTTTAAGAGATTGGTTATTCTCTAGACAACGTTACTGGGGCGAGCCTATTCCTGTAATTCATTGGGAAGATGGTGAAACAACTCTAGTTCCAGAAGATGAATTACCTTTATATTTACCTAAAGCAACAGATATTAAGCCTTCAGGAACTGGTGAAAGTCCATTAGCTAACTTAGATGATTGGGTAAATGTTGTTGATGAAAATGGTAGAAAAGGACGTCGTGAAACTAATACCATGCCACAATGGGCTGGTAGTTCCTGGTACTTCCTACGTTATATAGATCCACATAACAATCATGAAGTAGCAGATTATGAAAAATTAAAAGAATGGTTACCTGTAAACTTGTATGTTGGTGGTGCTGAACACGCTGTATTACATTTATTGTATGCTCGTTTCTGGCATAAATTCTTATATGATTTAGGTGTAGTTCCAACTAAAGAACCATTCCAAAAATTGGTAAACCAAGGAATGATTTTAGGTTCTAATCATGAAAAGATGTCCAAGTCTAAAGGAAATGTAGTTAATCCAGATGATATCGTTGAACAATATGGAGCAGATACATTACGCTTATATGAAATGTTTATGGGGCCTTTAGATGCATCTATCCCTTGGAGTGAAGAAGGACTTGGTGGCGCACATAAGTTCATCAACCGTGTTTGGAATTTATTGATTGATGAAAATGACAATTTGCGTGATAGAGTAACTACAATTAACAATCATGATTTAGATAAGATATATAATGAAACTGTTAAGAAAGTTACAGAAGACTATGAGGCTATGCACTTTAATACTGCAATTTCCCAATTAATGGTTTTTGTTAATAATGCTTATAAAGCAGATTCATTACCATTGGAATATGTGGAAGGCTTAGTAAAATTGTTATCACCAGTTGTTCCTCATATTACAGAAGAATTATGGTCTAAGTTAGGTCATGTAGGTAGCATAGCATATGCTAAGTGGCCAACCTATGATGAAAGCAAGTTGGTTGAAGATGTTGTAGAAATTGTTGTTCAAATTAACGGTAAAGTAAGACAACATTTACAAGTGTCTAAAGATGCTAGTCGTGAAGAATTACAAGCACTAGCTTTGAACGACGAAAGAATAAAACAAGAACTTGCGGATAAAGAAGTTAAAAAAGTTATTGCAGTTCCTGGTAAGTTAGTATCAATTGTAGTAGCAAAATAAAGTTTAAACATTAGTATTATTAAAAGATTCGTATTTCATGAGATGCGAATCTTTTTTATTATAGTCAATCTCTCTAACATATAATACTGAGAATTTACGAAGCACAAAAAGGTGAATATTTATGAAGAGAAAAATATATTTATTCGGAAGTATACTTGCTACTTAAGGAATTTTTTTATAAAATGGTAGTTACAATATAAAAATTTTCTGAAAATCCTAAATTATAAAGGAGATTTTACATGAAAAATGAATTATCTCGAGCTTTAACTCATCGGCATGTCCAGATGATAGCAATTGGTGGTGCGATAGGTACAGGGTTGTTCTTGGGATCAGGTTCAGCAATCCAAAAGGCAGGACCAGCTCTGATACTAGCCTACTTAATTGCGGGTATTTTTTGTTTTTTTATGATGCGTGCAATTGGTGAATTAATTTTATCTGATAAAAGTAAGAATTCATTTATCGAATTTGTTAAGGTATATATGGGAAGAGGATGGGAGTTCATTATAGGATGGACTTATTGGTTATGTTGGGCAAGTTTGGCAATGGCTGACTTAACTGCTAGTGGTATTTATTTAAGATATTGGTTTCCGAATCTTCCTCAATGGTTGACAGCATTGATAATCATTCTTGTTCTATTAATTTTCAACTTACTCAGTGTAGGATTATTTGGTGAATTAGAATCGTGGTTTTCTAGTATTAAAGTTTTAGCGATTTTAGCATTAATAGGTACAGGTATTATTTTATTGCTTACCCAGGCAAATGTAGGCGGGAATGAAGTTAGTATCATGAATTTATTTAATCATGGTGGCTTCTTTCCTAAAGGAGCAATAGGATTTATGGCAGCTTTTCCAATGGTTATATTTGCTTTTACTGGTATTGAAATGGTCGGTCTAGCTTCTGGAGAAACTGCTAATCCAGAAAAAGATATTCCACAAGCAATCAATACATTGCCTTTTAGAATAGGATTGTTCTATATAGGTTCGATGTTCGTATTGATGTGTATTTATCCTTGGAATGAAATTGTTACAACTTCTAGTCCATTTGTGCAAGTATTTAATGGAATTGGTATCAAATTTGCTGCTGGAATTATCAATTTTGTAGTATTAACAGCTGCATTATCAGCATGTAATAGTGCGATTTTTAGCACAAGTAGAACTTTATTTGTTTTGTCACATAGTGGTCATGCACCTAAATCTTTTGGTCAAACTAATAATCGGAGTATCCCAGTTAAATCATTGTTATTCTCTTCAAGTTCATTATTTTTAATAGTTATATTGAATTATGTACTACCTAAGAGTATTTTTGATATTATTTCTGGTGTAGCAACAGTTAGCTTTGTTTTTGTATGGATTGCATTAGTTTGGTGTCACTATCAATATCGAAAAAATAGCCCAAATAATAATGAAAAAATTTTTCCGATGCCATTGTATCCGGTAAGTAATGTTATAACAATAATCTTTTTTGTTTTAGTATTAGTTTTATTAACTTTTAATACCAATACATTAATGTCACTTATCTTTTCAATAGTTTGGTTTGGAATTTTGGGAGCAATATATTCCTTTAAAGCTAGAAAGTAGTTTATAAAGCTGGTTAGAATTATCCTAACTGGCTTTTTTAAATGCTTATTTGCAGTCATTAGTAAAATGATTTAAAATTAATGGGCTAAGTATTTTTTGGAAGTAGGAATTACATAAAAATGAATGATAATAATGAACAAATAAAAAAAGATTTAGAAGAAACTTCTTCTAAAGAAAAAATGTTGAAGGGCTCAGCTTGGATGACAGCTGGGAGTATTTTTTCTAGAATTCTGGGAGCAATTTATATTATTCCATGGGCAACTTGGTTTGGAGTTAATTATTTACAAGCAAATGCCTTATTTACTAAGGGATATACTGTTTATGCATTATTTTTGATGCTGTCTACTGCCGGAATTCCATCTGCAGTGGGTAAACAAGTTGCACATTATAATTCTCTCAATGAATATGGAATCGGCAGGCGATTATTTAAGCGAAGTTTAGGTGTAATGATGTTTTTAGGAATTATCAGTGCAATGATTTTGTGGTTTATCGCACCATTAATTTCTCAAGGGGATGCAGCAGTTATTCCTGTATATCGTTCTTTGGCAGTTACATTGCTTTTGATTCCGGTAATGAGTTTAACTAGAGGCTTTTTCCAAGGATATTTTGATATGGCTCCGTTCGCTATATCACAATTAGTAGAACAAGTTGCTAGAATCGTTTATATGTTAGCAGCAACCTATTTAATTACTCAGGTGTTACATGGAAGTTACCAAAGCGCAGTAGTTCAATCAACTTTTGCAGCATTTATAGGAGCTGTTGGTGGCTTATTAGTTTTATTATGGCATTATTGGCGAAAACGACCAACTATGAATTATCTTTTAGCTCACAGTAATAATAAACTAGAAGTCTCTGATAAGAGATTAATAAAGGAAATATTGTATCAATCGATACCTTTCATCATTATTGGATCAACTACAACTTTGTATAATTTATTTGATCAATTTAGTTTTCCAACAATTATGAGTTTTGTTACTGATTATAGTACTAAAGAAATTAATGCATTATATGCTTTATTTGCGGGAAATGCCAATAAATTGATAATGATTACTATTTCAGTTGCTGCTGCGATGGCTGACACTGCAATTCCATTATTGTCTCAAGCTGTTACAAAAAATGATAATGAAGAAGTTTCAGCTGCTTTATTAGATTCGGTAGAATTATTCTTTTTTGTAATGTTACCTTGTTCTTTTGGAATGGCTGCAGTTTCTAGACCACTATATGTTTTATTCTATCCATATGATTATACAGGTATCTTTGTATTAGCCTTTTCATCATATATAGCTTTAGCATTAGGCTTATTTATGGTTTTAGCAGCATTACTTCAAGGAATATATGAAAATACAATAGCAATTAAATTTGCGGTAATTGGAATGATTGTTAAAGTTATAATACAATTCCCATTAACAGCATTTTTACATGTATATGGTCCTTTAGCAGCTACAGGTATAGGAATGACCGTAAGTAATGTATTAATTTTTAGATACTTGTATTTCAAATATAATTTAAATATTAATAAATTACAGAAAAATACTAATATGATGATGTTATTCAGCTTATTTATGTTTATTGTAGTACTCGTTATATCTTTTGCTTTAGGGAAAGTAACAAATACATATAGCAAATTCCAATCCACCATTGTGTTAATAATTGGAGCCGGAATTGGAGGATATATTTATGCTTTCTTAAGTTTGAAGGCAAGACTAGCTGATGATATTTTAGGTGCTAGAGCTAACTTTTTAAGAAGAATATTAAGAATTAAATAGCGTGATGTATATGAGATTAGATAAGTTTTTAAGTCAAACAGGAAAGTTCACAAGAGCGGAAGCAAAAAAGGTTATAAAGGCTAAGAGAGTAAGGTTAAATGGTGAAGTTGTCAAAGACGGAAAGATAAAAATAAACGAAGACTCAGATAAAATTTTTTTAGATGGGGAACTTTTAGCTTTGAATAACAAAGAAGTATATTATATGTTAAATAAACCTGCAGGAGTTGTGTCAGCTACTAGGGATGATAAAGATAAGACGGTAATTGATTTAATAAATTTTCCTGGGAGAAAAGAAGATCTGTTTCCTGTAGGTAGACTAGATAAAGATACAACAGGATTATTAATTATTACAAATGATGGAAAATTTGCTCACAACATTATTTCTCCTAAAAAACACGTATCTAAAACATATGAAGCAGTAGTTACTGGAAAAATATCAGAAAAAGAGGTTAAAATATTTTCTCAAGGCATGGAATTGGCCAATGGGGATAAATTACAACCTGCACAACTTGATATAATATCTTATTCTGAGAAGGATGATACTAGCAAAGTTAGAGTTATTATTCATGAAGGAAAATATCATCAGGTTAGACGAATGTTTGGAGCAGTGTCTCAAAGAGTATTAGAATTAGATAGAGTAAAGATAGGACTACTTGAATTGGATGATACTTTGGAAAGAGGAGAATATAGGGAGTTAACAGAAGAAGAATTAAATTTAATAAAATAAGGAGAAGAGGACTAAATTTGTCCCTTCTCCTTATTTTTGTTCAGAAATAACTTTCAACATCGTTTTTTGAATCTTTTTAATAATATCTGTTGGTAATGTCACATAGTATTTATGAGATAAATTTTCAGCTATATAGCTGTGTAAATAAACAGCTGCGTTGATTCTTTCATCTAGTGAACTTTCCTTAAACTGTGTGATAAATGCAGCGAGGATACCGGTTAAGATATCTCCCATACCACCAGTTGCCATAAAAGGGCCACCAATTGCTAAATTATCAATAGTTCCTGATTGATGATAAATAGTAGTATGGTGTTTTTTTAAAATAACAGTAGCATTTAGCGATGTTTGTTTTTGTAAGTTGATGTCATCAATTTGTTTATCTATAGGAATACCAGATAGTCTTTGCCATTCCATTTGGTGAGGAGTAAAAATGATTTTTTTATTGTTAGCAATCAATTCTTTTAAGGAATCATTTTCAGATATGAGAGTGATTGCTGAACCGTCAATTATGCAAAGTTGATTATCAGAGATATTGCTTAATGTAACTTCAAGAACTTCTTTAGCTCTATTATCAGTACCTAATCCAGGGCCTACAACTACTGCATCAGCCGTTGAAATAGCAGTTGTAAGAGATACTTTGTCAAAAAAATTAATAAACATTGCTTCTGGTACGACGGAATGTAATGAAGATAGATTTTCTTTATTAGTTGCGACAGTAACTAACCCAGCGCCAGCATGAACGGCAGCGGAAGCAGCCATAATTATAGCTCCACCATAGTTAATATTTCCGCCAATGAGTAATACCCTACCAAAATTACCTTTATGACTGTTAGGTTCACGTTTTTTAATGACCTTTTGTAAAATATCAAGTGTAATCTCCATAAATAGTACACCAGCCTTTTTTTAAGATATAATTATTATAATTCAAAATTCGTTTATTTTGAAAAAATTATGCTATTATTAAATAGTAAACATTTTTTAGGAGATGAATTGTAGAATGGCAATAGATTGGAAAGCAGAAGTTGAAAAAAGACGAGATGATATTCTCGAAGATTTAAAAACAATGCTTCGAATTGAAAGTGTACGAGATGAAAGTATAGCAACAGCTGATGCACCTTTAGGACCAGGCCCTAAAGAAGCTTTAGATGCTTTTTTGAATATTGGTAAACGTGATGGATTTGAAGTTGAAGAATTTGATGGTATGGCTGGACACATTAAATTTGGAGATGGTAAAGAAGATTTAGGTATTCTAGCACACGTTGACGTAATGCCAGCAGGTAAAGGTTGGGATACAGATCCATTTAACCCAGTTATTAAAGATGGAAAATTATATGCTCGTGGTGCCTCTGATGATAAAGGACCAAGTATGGCAGCATATTATGGATTAAAGATTGTTAAAGAATTAGGATTACCAGTTAAAAAGAGTGTACGTTTTATTTTAGGTACTGATGAAGAAAGCAGTTGGAGAGGAATGACTCACTACTTTGAAAAAATGCCTAAGCCAACAATTGGTTTTTCACCAGATGCATTTTTCCCAATCATCAATGGTGAAAAAGGTAATTTCAGTATGCTTGTAAAATTCGATGGTAAAAATGGGGATGAATTAAAATTATTATCCTTTGATTCTGGTTTACGTGACAACATGGTTCCACGCGATGCAGTAGCCGTTGTTGAAGGTAATGATCTTGAAAGTATAGCTGCTGATTTCAAGCAATATGTTGCTGAAAATAGTGTTTTAAGTGGCGATGCAGAAATTAAAGATGGAAAATTAGAATTATCCTTAATTGGTAAGGCTGCCCATGCACAAGAACCACGTAATGGCGAAAATGCAGGGACTTACTTAGCTGTATTCTTGAATAAGTACAATTTTGCTAAGGATGCCAAGGGATACTTAGCTTTTGCTGCTGAATACTTACATCAAGATTCACGTATGGATAATTTTGGAATTAGCTATACTGATGAAGTAATGGGTGATTTAACTATGAATGCTGGTATCTTTACATTTGAAGCTGGCAAAGGTGGAGAAATTACTTTGAACTTCAGATATCCTAGAGGTATTGATGATGAATATGTATTCAATGCTGTTAAGGAAGCTGCAACTAAATTAGAAGCTGTTTCATTTGAAAAGAAAGAACATGCAATGGTACCACATTATGTTTCACCTGAAGATCCATTAGTTTCAAAATTATTAGCTGTTTATAGTCGTCAAACAGGTCAAGAAGCTCATGGCATGGTTGTCGGTGGGGGAACTTATGGTAGATTGTTAGAACGTGGTGTAGCATTTGGTGCTATGTTCCCAGGTGTTGAAGACACAATGCACCAAGCAAACGAATTTATCCCAGTAGATGATGTAATGAAAGCTGCTGCAATCTATGCAGAATCCATCTATGAATTAATTAAAGACTAATTTAAGAGAACTCCAAAATAGTGATTTTAGCTATTTTGGAGTTTTTTAATAAAATATTGACATTACTACTATAATGGGGTTACAATTCAGTTGTAAATTTATAAATTATATATTTTACTTAAAAGGAGAAAATTATGAATAAAATTATAGAAAACTTATGGGCTAAAAAGAGATCTGATGAAAATGGGCAATTTTGGTTACCATTATTGATACATTTAAAAGATACGAAAAATGTTATTAATTTTCTGTACAATCATTGGATAAGTGAAGGACAAAAAGAAATATTAATATCTGATTTTGATAGTGAAGAAGATCTCCAAAAATTTATAAAGTTTATAGGTTTTGTGCATGATATAGGTAAAGCTACACCAGCATTCCAAACAAAAAAATCGTATAATTGCGACAAAGATTTAGATGATATATTAATTGAGAAAATTATTAGAGAGGGGATTGAGGGGATTAGTGAGTTAAAATTATCTGATGCTAATAAATCTCCACATAATATTGCCGGTGAAGCTTTATTAGAAGAATTTGGTTGTTCAGAATATATAGGGGCAATTATTGGAGGACACCATGGAAAAACTACTGATGATAGACAAGATTTAAATATTAGATATTATACTAAAAATTACCGTCAGGATGAAAAAAGAAAAGATAGTAAAAATTACAATATTTGGCTAAAAATACAGACGAAATTATTTGAATTAGCTTTAAGAGAAGCTGGTTATGAAAATAAAGAGGAATTACCCAATGTTATTGAGCAACCCCAAGCTGTTTTATTAGAAGGATTATTGATAATGGCAGATTGGTTAGCATCAAGTGAAACAATACAAGAAGATGATGGAGAAATATATCCATTGTTTCCTTTAGTAGATATAAATGTAACGTATGAAGATATTGATAGTGAGGAAAGATTTCGAAACGCAATTAATATATGGTATCGAGAGGAAGTTTGGAATCCTGAAAATTATTATAAAATTGAAGATGTCTATAAAAAAAGATGGGGATATGTTCCATATGATGTACAAAAAATAATGTCAGAAGCAATCGAAAAAAGTAAACATCCTAATTTGGTTATAATTGAGAATACTATGGGAGGCGGTAAGACAGAGACAGCGTTAGTTGCAGCTGAGCAGTTGGCGAGAAAAAATAAGAGAAACGGTGTTTTTTGGGGATTACCGACTCAAGTAACTGCAAATGCTATGTTTTCTAGAGTAAATAGCTGGTTAGAGAATATTAGCAAAGAAAAACAAGAAAATTTTTCTATAGATTTACTCCATGGGAAGGCAAAATTTAATGAGGAATATCAGAATTTACCACAAGTTTCAGAAATAATGGATGAGGAAGAGAGTGACGGGGCGGTAACTGTTAATTCATGGTTTTCAGGTAAAAAGTCAATTTTAACTAAATTTACAGTCGGAACAATTGATAACCTGTTGCTAATGGGACTAAAGCAAAAGCACCTTTTTTTAAGACATTTTGGATTTGCAGATAAAGTAGTTATTTTAGATGAAGTACATGCCTATGATACATATATGTCTTCTTATTTCTTTAAAGCTCTGGAATGGTTAGGTGCATATAAAGTTCCAGTTGTGATTTTATCTGCTACTTTACCAGTAGAAAAAAGAGAAAAGATAGTTAGATCGTATACAAATGATGAAATTGAAGAGAAAAATGTAGTTCCTAATAAATGGCAAAAAAATAAAAATTATCCATTACTTACAATTGTTGATAAAGGTGAGATTAAACAAATTGATAAGTTTAAAAAAGAAAAAGGATACGATATTGAAGTAAAGCGTATAAACATTGAAGATGATGCAATAATAGAAAAAGTAATTGATGATATCAATACTGGAGGAATTGCTGGGATAATTGTAAATACTGTTAAACGTGCGCAAAAGTTAGCGCAATTAGTGCCTAATGATATTCCAAGTATTGTGCTACATTCTTCATTCTTAGCTCCTGAAAGAGTTAGGTTAGAAAAAGAGTTACAAAAAAAGATTGGTAAGAATGGTGAGAGACCTGAAAAGTTAGTAGTAATTGGAACACAAGTTTTAGAACAATCTTTAGATATAGATTTTGATATTTTATATAGTGATATAGCTCCAATAGATTTGCTATTGCAACGTGCAGGAAGATTACACAGACACAAAATTAATAATAAATATCGTCCGGATAAGTTAATAATTCCACAATTGATAGTGATGGAAAATATAGATGGAGATTCTAATGAATATATATATTCTAAATATATATTGATGAAGACGGATTATTTTTTAAGCGATAGAATTAACATTCCAAATGATATCTCACCATTAGTTCAAAAAGTGTATAGTTTAGAAACTGACAAATTAGTACCCAACTTTGATGAAAGTAAGAAAGAATTTGAAGAAATGAATAAAGAGTCTATGGGGAGAGCAGAGGTTTTTCAAATAAATGAACCAGATTTTGATGCATCTATTCATAGCTGGTTAAGTAGGTCTATTAATTTATCTAATGATTCAGAATTAAGGTATGAGCAAAAGGCGAAAGCGGCAGTTAGAGATATTTCGGAAACGATAGAAGTTATTTTATTAAAGAAAATGAGTGAAGAAGGAGAGTATAGACTGGTAGAGAATAACAAAAGAATTGAAGAAGTTGATTCCAAAGAAATAGCCAAACAAACATTGAGATTACCAGAAATGATTACTAACTACGGAATAGAAAAAATAATAGCTACTTTGGAAGGAGAGACCCCATCTTCATGGCAAAAAGATCCTTGGTTAAAGAATGAAATTTCATTAATTTTGGATAAAGAAAATGAAGCTAGTTTGAATGGATGGAATTTAAAATATTCAAAAAAATATGGACTATTAAAGGAGAGGAAGGATGGTAATGAGTAAAATGAAATTTAATCTAGTAGAAGATCCGTGGATTAAAGTACTTGATAAAAAAACTACTGAAATAAAGAAACTTACACTCATTGAAGTATTTACTAATACTAGTCGATATTCGAGATTAAGTGGAGAAATGAGTAGCCAAGATTTAGCTGTTATGCGATTTTTGCTGGCTATTTTAACTACAGTATATTTACGCTTTGATATGGATGGTAACGCATATCCTTGGTTAGATAAAAAAGAAAATTTCTTTGTTGAACCAAATAAAGAATTTGAGAAACTCAGAGGAAATAAATGGAAAAAGGACATATTGTTAACGTGGAAGAAATTATATGATCAAGGACAATTTTCAGACGTAGTAGTTCAATACTTAAAAGAAAATAAGGAACTGTTTGATATTTTTGGTAGTAACCCATTCTATCAAGTTACAAAAGAAGAATATAATAAATTAGTTGAAGATAAAAAAAGGTTAACTGATAAAAAACAACCTGGCTCTGTTTCTTTAAAGCAAATTAATAGGAGAATCTCAGAAAGTGGTAATTCGCAAGCAATATTTTCTCCGAGAACTGAAAGTACTAAAAATGAGTTATCCTTAGATGAATTAGTTAGATGGTTAATAATGTATCAAAATTATGCGGGGACGACAGATAAATCTAAAATTAAGGATAAAGAAAAAGTTTCTGTTTCAGCAGGTTGGTTATATAAGATTAATCCTGTTTATTTAGATGGAAATGATTTGTTTGAAACGTTGATGTTAAATTTAGTTTTATTAGGAAATGATAAAGATTTTTATTTGCCAAAGCCTATGTGGGAATGGAAGAATGTAGAAGAATATGTTGATTCTTTAAGAACTAGAATATGTCCTAAGAATATACCGGAAATATATACTAATCTATCAAGATTGATATATATCGACTGGAATGATAGCAAACATCCTAAAATTTATAGTGCAGGATTACCTATGTTTAATGCACTGAATGCTTTCATTGAACCTATGGCGACTTGGAAGATAGACAAAAAAAGTGGGGGATATCTTCCTATAAGAAGAGGTCTCAATACTTTAGGAAAGGAAATGTGGCAAAATTTTGGTTTATATGTAAAGATTAATCAAAATGATTCAGACCATAAACCAGAAATTGTAAAATGGGCTAATGAATTAAAAAGAAATGGATTTTTGGAAAGAGATGAAATTCTTTCAATGAAGATGGTAGATTTAATTGATGATGGAAATGCTTCTTCGCAAATGCCAGCTGCAGAAATTGTAGATGATCTTACACTAAATTTGGATGTAATATTTGATGATTCTGACAAGTTTTATTGGCCAGAAAGAATTGAGCAAGTTATTCAAGATACACAAGCTATAGGAAATGATATTTATTATCTCGGAAAGGATATAGGAAATCTCAGAAAAGTAGCTAATCCTCAAGAATATGCCGATAAATTACGAGGAAATTTTTATTTAAGGATTAACATTCCCTTTAAAAAATGGTTAACGAGTTTATCGATTGAAGATGATAGAGACGAAAAAATTATCGTATGGAGAACTAAATTAGAGAAAATTATTGAAGAGTACGAAGGAAATATTTTATCTAATATAAGTAAAAAGGATATTATAGGGATTAAAGATGGTGATGGGAATATTATTAATATTTTTACGGAATTTAATAAGTTCAAAAATAAAGTATACAAGCATTTAAAGAAAGAGGCGTTATAGAATATGGAAAAATCCAAGGAAATAATGAGCCGAACAGCTAATATTATAAAAAGTATTAGCAATCAACCTTATATATTATCAGGTTTAAGAGCTGCATCTAGAATAGATGATCCTAGAGCGCAAAGGGTTTGGCCATATTTATTTGAAAGTAGTAAAGACAATTCTACATGTTTTACAAATGAAGAGAAAATAATATACATGATATTAAGATTATATGCTATTCATCAACAAGGAAAAAATGATCAAGTATGTGAATTTAATAGAAACGAAGGGCGAACTTTTATAGATGAATTAATAAGATTGAGGAGGTTGTTAGATGATGTGAATGGCTTAGATAGGAGGGTTAATAATTTATTAGCTACAAATAATATCAATTATTTTTATAAACAATTAGTAAGCCTAGTAAAGATTATGAAATCTAAAAATGATGACTTTAAAATAGATTATGTAAATTTGGCCAAAGATATGTATTATTTACAATCTTATTCCTCAAGCAAAAAAATAAGATTAGCTTGGGGAAAGAAATATTATAAAAATATAAAGTATTAAGGAGAAATAAAAATGAATTATTTAGATATTTATGTATTACAATCTGTTCCAGCTGCAAATATTAATCGTGATGATACGGGGGCACCTAAGACTGTAGTATATGGGGGTGTAACTAGATCACGTGTCTCTTCACAGGCTTGGAAACGAGCAATGAGAAATGATTTTAGAGAACAAGGTATTGAAACAGGATTTAGAACTAAGAAAGTATTGGAATTGCTAACTAATGAATTAATCAGACAAAAAGAATTAGATAGTGATAGTGCCTTGAAAATAGCCCAAAGTATTCTGGATGCTGCTAAAATAAAGTACGATAAAGAAAATTTAACCAAAGCATTATTGATGATAAGCCCAGGACAAATTAGAAAATTAGTAGAATATGCGTTGACTAATGAAAAATTAGACTCTAAGGAAATAAAAGAAGTATTCAATAATAATAATTCTATAGATTTAGCTTTATTTGGCAGAATGGTGGCAGATAATCCTGAATTAACGGTAGAGGCTACATCACAGGTGGCTCATGCAATTTCAACACATGAAATAGAACCCGAATTTGACTACTTTACAGCGTTGGATGATTTGCAAAATAAGGAAAATGCGGGGGCTGCTATGCTAGGTGATTTAGAATATAATTCTTCTACATTATATAGATATGCAAACGTAAATATACGTGAATTAATTGAGGATCTGGGAAAAGAAGATGCTATAAAGGGAGTAAAAGAATTTATTAAATCCTTTGTAAAATCCATGCCAACAGGGAAGCAGAATACATTTGCAAATAAGACTGTTCCAGGTTATGTAATGGTTGTTTTGAGAAAAGATACACCAGTAAATCTAGTATCTGCTTTTGAAGAGCCGATTAGCTCTAAAAATGGATATTTAAAAGATTCTATAAAAAAATTAAATGATGAATATGTTAATACAATGAAATTTGTAGAAGAACCGGTAGCATCATTAGTATTAAGCAAAGATGCGCTAGAACCAAAAGAAAGTCAGATAGAGTCAAAAAATTTGGGAGATCTTTTAAAAGAGGTGGTAATGTTACTTGAAGAGGGGGATAAAAATGAGAGTACTAACAATTAGGTTATCCTCTCCTTTACAATCATATGGTAAAGAAGCAGCATTTGATAGACGAAACAGTAACTATTATCCTACTAAAAGTGCAATTGTTGGATTAATTGCATCAGCTTTAGGTTATGGTAGGAAAGATAATAGAATTCATGAGTTAAATAAACTTAATTATGCTGTTAGGATAGAACAACATGGAGAAAAAACTACAGATTTCCAAATTGTAGAGTGGAAAAAAGGTAAAAGGAAATTAACGTATAGGGAATATATACAAGATGCAGTTTATCTGATTGCAATTGGAGGTAATAATGAAGATGAAATAAATAAAATCGAATATGCATTGAAACATCCTAAATATGCTTTGTTTTTAGGTAGACGTTCTAATCCTATAGGTGGAGTATTAATGATTTCTAGTTACAAAAATACCACTCCTATATCTGTTTTAAGAAAGGTTCCCTGGCAAGCTTCTGAATGGTATAAAAAAAAGGTTGGACGTTATTATGATACTCAGATTATTTCGGACTATGATTTTAGGGAAAATAAAAAAACTTTCTTTATTAAAGATATAGTAGAATCGTTTGATCAAAAGCAAAGGGAATATTCTTTTAGAAAAGTAGCTTTAGAAAGTATAAAGTTAGAGAATATTATAAAAAATGAAAATACAGAGCATGATGCCTTAAATGCTATTTAATGGAAAAGGTGATAATTTATGTACATGTCACGAGTAGAAATTGATACAAAAAATATAAATAACTTTAGAAAATTAACGCATGTAGGTGCATATCATAGTTGGGTGGAAGAAAGCTTTCCATCTGAAGTAGAGCAAAATCAAAGATTGCGTCATCTATGGAGAATTGACTATCTTAAAGATAGAAAATATTTGATTTTAGTAAGTGAAAATAAACCAGATATGAAAAAGTTAGAAAAATATGGAGTTAGTGGAAGTGCCGTAACTAAAAAATATGATAACTTTTTGAATTCTCTTAAAGACGGACAAATATTAAACTTTAGATTAGTTGCCAATCCTGTACATGTTGTTTCTAAAAATGAAAGACATTACAGATATCCGCATATTACAATTGATCAGCAGAAAAATTGGCTAAGCAGTCGTGCTGAAAAAAAAGGTTTTAGATTTTTAAAAAATAGCAATGATAACATATCATCAAATGAATCGTTTGAAATAGTAAAACGCGATAAAGTTATTTTAAAAAAGGGTTCTAAAAATATTAAATTAAGTAGGGTGAGCTTTGAAGGGTTACTGGAAATTACAGATGTTGATCTATTTAGAAAAGTGCTAATTGATGGTATTGGTAAAGAAAAGGCATTTGGAATGGGATTGATGACAGTTATTCCAAGGAGATGATTTTTTGAAAAGTGGAATAGGAGCACCAAAAGCTAAATTACAAGAACTGACCAGAAGTAGTGATAGGATAAGTTTCTTATATATAGAGCATGCACTAATAGAGAGAAAAGATAGTGCTGTTTTAGTAATAGATAGCAGAGGAACTGTTGCAATCCCAGTAGCTATGATTAGTGTATTAATGTTAGGTCCTGGAACAGACGTAACACATCGTGCTATGGAATTAATGGGAAGTTCGGGAGCAAGTGTAGTTTGGGTTGGTGAATATGGGGTTAGACAATATGCACATGGAAGAGCTTTAACACATTCATCTGCATTGTTGGAATCACAAGCAAAACTAGTTTCAAATGTTCGTTCAAGAGTAGCAGTTGCTAGAAAAATGTATCAATTACGTTTTCCTAGTGAAGATGTATCAAAACTAACAATGCAAGAATTGAGAGGCAAAGAAGGAGCAAGAGTTAGGCGTGTATATAGATTAAATGCACAGAGAACAGGTGTTGAGTGGTCGAAAAGAGAATATAATCCAGATGATTTCGATTCAAGTACACCGATAAATCAAGCGTTAACTGCAGCTCATCAAGCACTATATGGACTAAGTTATAGTGTAATTGTTGCATTAGGAATTTCTCCAGGATTAGGTTTTGTCCATACTGGTCATGACTTATCTTTTGTTTATGATTTTGCCGATTTGTATAAGGCTGATTATTCAATTCCAGTAGCATTTGATGTAGTAGCTAAAAGCGAAGCTGACATTGGAACTAGAGCAAGATTAGCAATGAGAGATAAGTTTAAGGATGGAAAGTTAATTGCAAAAATGGTTAAAGATTTAAAATTTTTATTCGGTATGGAAACAGATGTTAATCTAGATATTATAAATTTATGGGATGATAAAGAAGGATTAAAAAAATTTGGTGTACAATATCATGAAAAAGAGGAATTTGAATGATTGTAATAACTTTAACCAAGGTACCTAATTCTTTACGTGGAGACCTAACGAGATGGTGCCAAGAAGTACAAACAGGTGTCTATGTGGGAAAATTTAGCGCAAGAATTAGAGATCTATTATGGATTAAAATAAAAGAAAATATTGGTCAAGGAGAGGCTACATTAATTTATAATACTAATAATGAATTAGGGTATACATTTAAAACCACGAGAAAGTCATACAAAGTAATAGATTTTGAAGGTGTGCCATTAATGATGCATTTAAGAGATAGTAATCTTAAGAGAAAATCTGGGTATAGTAAAGCAGCACGAGCACATAGGACAAAAATTATGGCACAAAAAAGGTTAAAAGATTCTATTAAAGAAAAAAGAAATAGTATAGTAGCTATTGATATAGAAACTACAGGTTTAGATTTAGAGAAAGATAGTATTATATCAATAGGTGCCGTTAAAGTAGAAAATAATAGCAAGCATGACTATTATTCTCTTATTAAAGGTATAGAAGAAATTCCAGATGAAATCAGTGAGTTAACTGGTATAGGAATTGATGAATTGAATAAAGATGGTGAAGATATATATAAAGTTTTAAAAGTATTGTATGGGGTTTTAGATGATGCTATTATTATTGGGTATAATCTTAATTTTGATCTTAATTTTCTTAATAGAGAATATGAGCAATATACTGAACTTAAGTTAGTAAATAAGGTGATTGATTTACTCCCAATAGTAAAAAAACAGTGTCGTTTTTTAGATAATTATCGCTTAGAAACGGTATTGCAATATTTTGGTATAGAAAATTCTCATCCACATAATGCATTGGAAGATGCTAAGGCTTGTATTGAATTGTATGAGAAACTAATAAAAAACAAATAGTAGTAACTTCAAAAAGATCGATTTAATAGGGATATTTTACTGTGTTCCCCATGTATGTGGGGGTGATCCCAATCAAGACAGGAGTTGCATCAGCAGCAGATGGTGTTCCCCATGTATGTGGGGGTGATCCTACGGTTACTTGCCAACCGGTGTAAGTGTAAATGTGTTCCCCATGTATGTGGGGGTGATCCTATCAATAGCCAAAAAAATGGGAAACACTGAAAGTGTTCCCCATGTATGTGGGGGTGATCCTGACAGTAACTACAAGCAAACACAGGTAGTGCTGTGTTCCCCATGTATGTGGGGGTGATCCTACTTTAGCTAAAGTTAAGGATGCAATGGGACAGTGTTCCCCATGTATGTGGGGGTGATCCTTTACTGGCAATGAAGGCAAAACAACAGTTACTGTGTTCCCCATGTATGTGGGGGTGATCCTTTTCTTGATCAGAATTTCTAGTGCTTAATAGAGTGTTCCCCATGTATGTGGGGGTGATCCTAATGGAAAAGGGAAATTACACCTACCTTTGTAGTGTTCCCCATGTATGTGGGGGTGATCCTCAACAAGTACAAGCCACAACAGGCAGTTCTAAGTGTTCCCCATGTATGTGGGGGGGGGGTGATCCCGATGTTGAACTAGAACTGCCAACAAACAACCAGTGTTCCCCATGTATGTGGGGGTGATCCTTTGATGTTCCATATCCTAATTTCCAATACACGGTGTTCCCCATGTATGTGGGGGTGATCCTGTTAATTACTCTAGACTTCAAAAAATAGCTCAGTGTTCCCCATGTATGTGGGGGTGATCCTTAGATTACAACACAATGGAAAAATCTGGTTTAGTGTTCCCCATGTATGTGGGGGTGATCCTTTTGAAGATGGCACAGCTTATTTAGCAGTTGCGTGTTCCCTATGTATGCGGGGTGATCATTTAGAAAAATTAAAGAAGTAAGGTCTTAAGTTATATTTCTAAAGTACTTTATAATATAGATTATAATATCCTCTGAGTATACAGATGAAATAGAAAATGACTCTGATGCTCAGGGGGTATTTCTATGGAAAAAAATCTAAATATTCAGTTGAAGGAAAACTATCAATACTTAATGAAACTTCACATATCGGAATTTTTGAAGTAACAATTAAGTATGGAATCGATTATAAAACTATTGGACGATGGAGACTGCTTTATCAGTATCAAGATCTTTAACCAAGTAATAGAAATCAGAATTATTCTAAGGAATTCAAGTATTTATTAGTTGAGCAATACAAACATTTAAACGAACCCGCGAAACTATTTGCGATAAAAAAGGTCTACGTTCAGTAATTCAGTTTAGGCAATGGATTATCTGATCCGGTATAATGAATCTAACTTAAGGACCAAGGACCCAGAAAGAGAGATTCAAAAAAAGAGTGGACGAAAGACTAGTTTTGAAGACCGACTAACAATTATTGAAGAGCTAATTAAACATGACTTAAATTACAATCAGTAGTAGAAAAGTATCATGTAAGTCATCAACAAGTTTATGGATGGTATTAAAAATATATCGTAAGAGTGACAATAATCTAGAATCACTTCGTGATCGACGTGAGTAAATCCAAGCCACAAGATGAATGGATAGAAATTGCTCTCTTTAAGGTAGAAAACCGTTTATTAAAGGTTAAATTACAAAAACAAGAAATGAAGATAGCCTTCGTAAAAAATGGATAATTTAATCGTAAAACCCAAAATGAAGTTTAGGTTACTGATACAACGGAAATTGTGTATGGTAACCAGACACCTCATAAGGAACGAGTTCATGTTGTTTTAGACTTATATGGTCGCTGTGCTTCAAGTTATAATATTTTGAATACTGAAATATTATCAGCTGTAATTGAATTTTTTAATCGTACTTTTGAGATTGGATCAAATGTACGATCAATGGTTCATACTGATCGTGGTGTAGCATATTGTTCAATGATTATTTAGCAGAAAGAAATCGATAAAAAGGTTGAACGTTTTGAAAAATTGAAGAATCGCTTAAAATTTTGAGCTTTAACCGTCCAATTTGTTATGATGATAAGGGAAATTACAATGTATTATTGGTTGTAAAGGCAAGTATAAGTAGAAAAAAGCTATCTTGAAATTTCATAAAAAGAAAAGTATTGAATAAAATAATACTTTTGAATATAGAAGAAAGATGTGAAATTTATTTGTTATAAGTTACTCTTCGTAAGTTAATGATTTAACCGACTATTTATAGTAGCCATTGTAATCTTCTCTGTAGTTATTATAAAGAAAGTGTTGGAAAGTAGCATCCATTTTTTGATGTTATATTGAGTGAAATAACTATGATAGAATTTTGCTCAAATATAAAAGGCATGTTTCCGGTAGAATGCCGAATCCATGCTCTAATAAATATATGACGTGTAAAAAACTTATTCTCGATTCTGTCTAACTTTTTGGTGCATTTCACAATCAATAAGTTTTTATATACTATGCCTCCGACAAGAGTCGAACTTGCACTTGGAAAACCAAACAACGACCTGAACGTTGCGCGTCTGCCAATTCCGCCACGGAGGCAAGAACAATAGTAATTTTACAATAAAGTATTACTATTTGCAATAATGCTAGTTCTTTTTAGGAAAGCTAATAGCAGTTCCGTATCCGTGTAATAACATATACTTTGGACCAACAGAAACACGGACTATTTGAGGGACAAAGCGAATATCAATTACGCCATCAGCATCAAGTTCAAGTGCTTTATTTTCCAATTTTTTTTGAACTTGAGCGTAAAGATTGTCAAATTGATCTACTTCATCTAATTCTTCTGCTTTAAGAGTTCTTTTCACGGTAGCATTAACTATACCCTTTAAAATATAAGATTGATTGAGACCACTTGTTGATAGAAACATTATATTCATCTCCTTAACAATTATAAATATCGTATATTTATAATACCACAAAAGTAGTTTATTTTTCTTTTTAAAATTATATTTTGATTAGAATTTTGATATTCAAAATATGTTTAGAAGGTAAAAATTATATAGTATCATCTGTATAAATAATATATTAGTTATGGTTATATAAATTATATAAAAAGCAATATTTGAAAGAATGGCTATTTTAATAGCATATAGTGGATATTTTGAGAAATCAAAATATCCATTTATTTTGTTTTGTAAAAATATATTTTTTTATTTGATGAATTTTTTTCATAGTTATTTTTGCGTGATTTGACAAAATAAAATCAATAAATTATGATTTGTTCATCGAATATTTTGATGTTCGAAATAATTTTAAGTGAGGTGCTTTGTGTGGCAATTATGGATGCACAGGAAATAATGGATATGATTCCTAATCGTTATCCGATCTGTTACATTGACTATGTTGATGAGCTAGTACCTGGTGAGAAAATTATCGCAACAAAAAATGTAACAATTAATGAATCTTTTTTCAGAGGACATTTTCCAGGAAATCCTGTAATGCCGGGAGTTTTACTAATTGAAACTTTAGCGCAAGCTGCGTCAATACTTATTTTGAAATCTCCAGAATTTGTAGGAAAAACAGCTTATTTAGGTTCTATAAGTAAAGCTAAATTTAGAAAAGTTGTCAGACCGGGCGATGTTTTAAAATTAAATGTCGAAATGAAAAAGAAACACGAGAACATGGGGATAGTAGATACTCAAGTTATCGTGGATGGAAAGAAAGCTTGTACGGCTGAATTAATGTTTATCGTTGCGGATAGAGACAAGAAGTTGTAGTTGCAAAGTAGTCTTATTTCGGTTATTATTTTGATAATCAAATTATTTGGAATACGAAAGATAAGGCGGTATAGGGATGGATGAAAGATATCAAGTAATAAATGATGCTTTAGAAAAAATTTATGCTGATATTGTATGGATTGAAGAAAGTGAGTTACGTAAGAGTGTTTTTAGTGATATCACGATTAAAGAGATGCATGCAATAAATGCAATTTCAATGTATGATCATCAAACAGCTTCACAAGTTGCTAAAAAGCTTCATTTAACCCCTGGAACGTTAACTGCAACAATAGATAGACTATGTCGAAAAGGTTATGCTGAACGCATTAGAGGGAATGATGATAGGCGAATTATTAGAATAGGTTTGACTAAAAAAGGTAGACTAGTTTATCGAGCACATGATGCTTTTCATAGGATGATGGTTAAAAGTTTTTTGAAGGATTTAAATCCAGATGAAATAAAAACTATTGAAAAAGCCATTCATAATTTAGAAGATTTTCTAAAAGAGCACTCTTAACTAAGGAGAACTAGGTTTGGAAAATATAGAAATATCTTATACAGCACGTTATGTTCCACCTGAAGTTATAGATAATCAAAGATTAACAGAATTTATGGATACATCTGATGAATGGATAAGCCAACGAACTGGAATAAAGAAGAGGCATATAAGCTTAAATGAGAGTACAGCTGATTTAGCAGAGAAAGTAGCAGAAAAGTTATTAATAAAAAGCGGATGGAATCCTAATTCTTTAGATTTAATAATAGTTGCTACAATGTCTCCTAATTCTTTTACACCAGCAACAGCGGCTATTGTTCAAGGAAGAATAAGTGCTGATAATGCAGTTTGTTTTGATATTTCAGCTGCATGTTCAGGATATATATATGGTTTAAGTATTGTTGAAGCAATGCTAAGGAATATGAATTTAAAAAGGGCTATGCTAATTGGAAGTGAAAATCTTTCTAAGTTGATAGATTGGAATGACAGATCGACGGCTGTACTTTTTGGGGACGGAGCAGCAGGTGCTTTGATTGAGTTAAAAGAAAATACAGATTCTAAATTTATCAGCAGTGATTTAAAAACTATTGGAAATGAAGCTGAGTTTTTAACAGCAGGAATAACTGATCCGTTAGAAAAATTTCCAGATTTGGATAGCATAAGGAAATATACGACTTTCAAAATGGATGGCAGAAGAGTATATACTTTTGCGACTAGGGAAGTTCCCCAATCTATTCTAAGGGCAGTGCAAAAAGCTAACCTTAGTTTGGAAGATATAGATTATTTTATTTTGCATCAAGCAAATTCAAGAATTATTCGACAAGTAGCTAAGAAATTAAAGCAAAATGAAGAAAAATTTCCAATTAACATAGATAGTTTTGGAAATACTTCGGCAGCTAGTGAACCTCTTTTATTAGATGAATTAATAGAAAATGGAATTGTAAAAAGAGGGATGACGCTAGCATTAAGTGGCTTTGGTGGTGGCTTAACAGTCGGTACTCATATTATTAAATATTAATTTAAGGAGAGAATTTGAAATGACAGAAGCAGAAGTATTAAAGAAAGTACAAGATATCGTAGTAGAACAATTGGATGTAGATGTAGATGATGTAACTTTAACAGCAGATATCAAAGATGATTTAGACGCAGATAGTTTAGATGTTTTTGAAATTATGAATGAACTAGAAGATGATTTAGACATTAAGTTAGAAGCTGATGAAAACATCAAAACAATTCAAGATGTAGTTACTTACGTGAAAAAAGAATTGGATAACAAATAGAAGGTAATTAATTATGAAATTAGCCATCTTATTTAGTGGTCAAGGATCCCAATTTACAGATATGGGATTAGATTTTTACCAGGAAAGTCCAATTTTTAAGGACTGTGTAGATAAAGCTAGTGAGATTGCAGATTTTAAGATTACTTCAGTATTTGCTAACGATGGAGATAAACTTTCTGAAACAAAATATATTCAACCTGCAATAGTTGCTATGAGTATAGGTATCTGGAAAATGTTACAGAATACTCTAGGTGATAAGTTAGCTGTTGAAGGCATGGTTGGTTTATCTCTAGGAGAATATAGTGCTTTAATTGCAAGTCAGAAATTATCTTTTAGCGATGGAATGTCAGTACTTAAAGATCGTGCTATTTACATGCAAGATGATGCTAATAAAGTTGATAGTAAAATGGCAGCAATTATTGACCCTCAAATAGAAGTAATTGAAAAATTATGTACCGATTATCCAAATGTATATGTGGCTAATTATAATACACCTAAACAATTAGTAATAGGTGGGAATGGCGAAGAATTAGTAGATGTTGTAGATAAGATAGATAGTCTAAATGCAGCTAAGAAAATAGTAGAGTTAAAGGTAAGTGGAGCTTTTCATACTCCACTTTTTACTAATGCAAGTCAAAAGATGAAAAAGAGATTATCAAATGTGGCATTTACTGAAGGAAGTAACTTAGTTGTAAGTAATACTACAATGCGTCCTTTTGAAAAAGATTCTTTAGCAGAAATATTAGCTAAACAAATCATTAAACCAACACATTTTGGGGGATGTGTTCAATATTTAATTGATAATAAAAAAATAGATACGGTACTTGAAATAGGTCCTGGGAAAACATTAAGTAAATTTACTAAGCAAATTGATAAAAGTATTAAAAGATATCACATTAGTAAATTAAGTAATTTTAAAAAATTCATAGATAGTGTGAAAGAAAGTGAATAAATGGAATTAAAAGAAAAAGTAGTTCTAGTCACTGGAAGTTCAAGAGGAATTGGTGCAGAAATAGCATTAGCTTTTGCTAGAAAAGGAAGTACTGTAGTTTTAAATGGACGCCATCAAATACCTAATGATATGATTAGTAAGATGGAAGAAATTGGTTGTAACTATGATGTTATTCTTGGTGATATCAGTATAGAAAGTGATGTTAAAAGAATTGTTAAAGAAGCCATCGAAAAATTTGGTAGAATAGATATACTAATTAACAATGCCGGAATAACTAATGATAAGTTACTAATTGGAATGAAACCTGCAGATTTTAAATCTATAATTGCTGTTAACCTAATTGGAACTTTCCAAATGACACAAGCTGTTGTAAAGAAAATGTATAAGCAACGATCAGGAGTAATTATAAACCTTGCTAGTGTGATTGGACAGCATGGAAATATTGGTCAAGCTAACTATGCAGCAAGTAAAGCCGGAGTTATCGGATTAACTAAAAGTGTGGCAAAAGAAGGAGCTATGCGAAATATTAGAGTTAATGCGATTGCTCCAGGAATGATAGTTAGTGATATGACAGATGTTTTAAGCGATAAAGTTAGAGAAAACATTCTCACTACCATCCCTTTAAATCGTTTTGGAAAAGCAGAAGAAGTTGCACAAACTGCAGTCTTTTTAGCTGAAAATGATTATATAACAGGACAGGTAATTACTGTTGATGGTGGAATGACAATTTAATGGAGGGTTCTAATGACTAACAGAGTTGTTATTACAGGAATGGGAATAGTAGGTCCTGTCGGAAATGACAGAGAAACTTTCTTAAAGAACATATTTGATAGCAAAGTAGGAATAGAAAAGATTACTAAGTTTGACGCTACACAGACTGGAATTTCAGTTGCTGGAGAAGTGAAAGACTTTGATCCTAAAAATTCTATTGGTAAAAAAGCTGCTAAAAGAATGGATTTATTTTCTCAATATGCAGTTCATAGTGCGATTGAAGCTGTTGAACAAGCAGGAATAAATGAAGAGAATACAGATTCATATGACATGGGAGTAATTTACGGATCAGGTATTGGAGGACTTACTACTATTCAAGAGCAAGTTATAAAGATGCATGAAAAAGGTCCTAAAAGAGTTTCTCCAATGTTTGTACCTACTTCCATAGTTAATATGGCTGCTGGAAATATTGCGATGCATTTTGGAGCTAAAAATATTTGTACAGCAGTTGTAACAGCATGTTCATCTGCAACTAATGCAATTGGGGAAGCTTATCGACAAATTAAAGAAGGTAGAGCACAGGTAATGTTAACTGGAGGCTCTGAAGCATCGGTTAACGAAATAGGAATTGCTGGATTTGCAGCTCTAACTGCTCTTTCACCTGAGAAAGATCCTTTAAAGGCTTCACTACCATTTGATAGAAATCGTTCTGGATTTGTAATGGGTGAAGGTGGAGCTACCTTAGTTTTAGAAAACTTAGAACATGCACAAAAACGAAATGCTACGATATTGGGAGAAGTTGTAGGTTATGGTAGTACGTGTGATGCTTTTCATATAACATCTCCAGATCCTACTGGTGAAGGTGCAGCTAGGGCTATGAAACAAGCCATTGATGAAGCTGGTATAACTCCCGATAAAGTAGGTTATGTTAATGCTCACGGAACTGCTACACATGCAAATGATAGTGGTGAATCATTAGCAATTAATAAAGTATTTGGAGAAAATAGCTCAGTAATGGTAAGTAGTACTAAAAGTATGACAGGTCATTTGTTAGGAGCTGCTGGCGCAATTGAGGCAGCTATTACGGTAAGAGCTCTTCAGATGCAACAATTACCTGAAAATGTAGGTTTGAATGAATTAGATGAAGAATGTAATATTAATATAGTTACAAAAGATAAGATTACCACTTCTAATTTAGAATATGCTATCAGTAATTCGTTAGGATTTGGTGGTCATAATGCGGTATTAGCGTTAAGAAAATGGAGTGAATAAGATTGGATTTTAATGATGTGAAGAAGTTAATGGAAGACTTCAATAACTCTCCTACACGAGAACTTGAAATCACAACGGATGGTTTTCATATTCATTTGAGTAAAAATGAAGCACCATTTATTAGCCAAGATAATAAAAATTATGCTGATTCTCCAGCTATTGAAGCTAGTGACGAAAGTATTGTAAATAGTAAAAGCGATGATCTTGATGATGTTAACTTGATAAAATCTCCAATGGTTGGAACTGTATATCTTCAACCTGAACCAGAAAAAGCAGCTTATGTTTCTGTTGGATCACATGTTCATAAGGGCGATGTTGTATGTATTATTGAAGCCATGAAGATGATGACAGAAATTAAGAGTGAGTATACAGGTGAAGTTGTAGAAGTTTTGGTTGATAATGAAGATTTAGTTGAATTTGATCAACCTTTATTTAAAATTAAGGAAGGTTAGTTAAGTGCTAGATATAACTGAAATAAAGAAAATAATTCCGCATCGCTATCCCATGTTGTTAATTGACAGAGTAGAAGAATTGATTCCAGGGGAAAAAGCAGTAGCTAAAAGAAATGTTACTATCAATGAAGAATTATTTAATGGACATTTTCCTGGTAATCCAGTGATGCCAGGGGTATTAATTGTAGAAGCATTAGCACAAACAGGTGCTGTTGCTCTATTATCTTTACCAGAATTTAAAGGAAAAACAGCATATTTTGGTGGAATAAAATCTGCTAAATTCAGAAAAGTTGTTAGACCTGGTGATTCATTACGTTTAGAAGTAACTTTAGAGAAGATTCGAAATAATGTTGGTTTAGGAAAAGCTATTGCAACTGTAGATGGAAAAAAAGCATGTACAGCTGAACTAACATTTATGATTGGATAGGTAAGTAGTAAGGTAGGTAGAAATATGTTTTCGAAAGTATTAGTGGCTAATCGTGGAGAAATTGCAGTTCGTATTATTCGATCACTTAAAGAATTGGGCATAAAATCGGTTGCTATTTATTCAACTGTTGACCGAGAAAGTTTGCATGTACAATTAGCAGATGAAGCTGTATGTGTAGGAACTGCCCGTCCACAAGATTCATATTTAAACATGAAAAATATTTTAGCAGCTGCTATTGGAACTGGTGCGGAAGCAATCCATCCCGGTTTTGGTTTCTTATCTGAAAATAGTCAATTTGTTGAGATGTGTGAAGCTGTAGGTATAACTTTTATCGGCCCTAATTCTGGAATAATTGACTTGATGGGAAATAAAGCTAATGCAAGAGAACAAATGCAAAAAAGTGGAGTTCCCGTGATTCCAGGAAGTGAAGGTTTCATTGAAACTGTTGAAGAAGCCAAGGAAGTTGCAAATAAGGTTGGATATCCAGTTTTATTAAAAGCAGCAGCTGGTGGTGGTGGCAAAGGTATTAGAAAGGTTAATGACGATAATGAATTAACATCATTATTTGAAGAGGCTAAGCGCGAAGCTCAAGTATCTTTCGGTGATAAAAGAATGTATCTAGAAAAAATAATGACAAATGTAAAGCATATTGAAGTTCAAATTTTTCGTGATAAGCAAGGAAATGTAGTTTATTTTCCTGAACGAGATTGTTCAGTACAAAGAAACAAACAAAAGATGATAGAAGAAAGTCCATGCCTTTTAATTACTGAGGAGCAAAGAAAAGAGCTAGGAAATATAGCAATAAAAGCTGCCAATGCCATTAACTATGTTAATACTGGAACAATTGAATTTTTAATGGATAGTCAACATAATTTTTATTTTATGGAAATGAATACGCGTATTCAAGTAGAACATACAGTGACAGAAATGGTTACAGGAATTGACTTGGTAAAAGCTCAAGTAAAAGTAGCTTCTGGAGAAAGGTTACCATTTAATCAAAATGATATTCAAATTAACGGAAGTGCTATTGAATGCCGTATCAATGCAGAAGATCCATCTAAGAATTTTATGCCACAGGTTGGTAAGGTGCGCTATTTGTATTTTCCAGTAGGAAATTTGGGAATGAGAATAGATTCTGATTTGTATGCAGGTTGGGAAATCACTCCATTTTATGACTCAATGATTGCTAAAGTAATTTCTTTAGGTCAAGACAGACATGAGGCGATTGAAAAAGTAAAACGCTTATTGAGTGAGATGCTAATTACAGGAGTAAAAACCAATCAATCTTTCTACTTAGATATTTTAAAAGATAAGAATTTCTTAGAAGGTAAAGTTACTACTGAATATTTAGAACAGAATTTTTTACCTAAATGGAAGGAAGAACATAAAGATGCAGCTATTTGATGAATTAAAAACAATTAGTAAAAAGCATATTAAGGCTAACAAAAAAGCCGGAGAAAAAGTTCCTTCGGGATTATGGATTTCTTGCCCTAAATGTCAACAATCTATATATCATAAAGATTTAGGTAAGTATAAAACATGTCCAAATTGTTACTATGGGTTTAGAATTCATGCTCGTGAGAGATTAGAATGGTTAGTAGATACTTTTCAAGAATTTGATACAGATTTAGAAACTAAAGATCCATTAAATTTTCCTGGATATAAAGAAAAATTAATTAAAGCACAACAAGACAGTAAACTTAACGATTCAGTTTTAACTGGAATAGCAATGATTGATGATGTTGAATTTGCTTTAGGCATAATGGATCCATACTTCATTATGGGCTCAATGGGAACTGTGACTGGCGAGAAGATAACTCGTTTGTTTGAGAGAGCTACTCAGAAGAATTTACCAGTAATATTATTTACAGCTTCTGGTGGTGCTAGAATGCAAGAAGGAATTAGTTCCTTAATGCAGATGAGCAAGATCTCTCAAGCAGTCAAGGAACATTCAAATGCAGGTTTATTGTACATAACTGTCATTACAGACCCTACTACAGGTGGAGTGACAGCAAGTTTTGCAATGCAGGGAGATATAATTCTTTCTGAACCAAGAGCATTATTGGGATTTGCAGGTAAACGTGTAATAGAACAAACTATTCACCAAAAGGTACCAGATGATTTACAAGATGCAGAAACTGTTTTAAAGAATGGATTTATTGATAATATTATTAAACGTGAAGATCAAAAAGAAAAATTAGCATGGTTGGTAAAAATTCATTCAATGAAAGGAGCTTTTTAGATGCCTAAAATTTTAAAGAAGAAAAAAACGGCTCCTGAAATTGTAGCTGCTGCGCGTGGATTAAAAAAAGTAACTGCCAATGAATTGATAGATGGAATTTTTGATGATTTTTTTGAACTTCATGGTGATCGCAAGTATTCAGATGATGAAGCAATTATAGGTGGAATTGCATTATTTAATGGGATTCCTGTAACAGTTATTGCAACGGATAAAGGTGGTACTCCTGAAGAGAGAATAGCGAAACATTTTGGATGTCCAGAACCGTCAGGATATAGAAAGTCCTTACGTTTAATGAAACAAGCTGAGAAATTCAATCGACCAATCGTAACTTTTGTAAATACTTCAGGTGCTTATCCCGGACGATCTGCTGAGGAAAATGGACAGGGTGAAGCTATTGCTAGAAATTTACTAGAAATGAGTGATCTAAAGGTACCAATTATTTCATTTATTTATGGTGAAGGAGGCAGTGGAGGAGCTTTAGCTTTGGCATGTGGAGATCAAGTTTGGATGTTAGAAGATAGTATGTATTCTATTTTATCACCCGAAGGATTTGCTTCTATTTTATGGAAAGATAGTAAAAGGGCAGATGAAGCTGCAGAAGTAATGCAGTTAACTCCTGAGGCTTTATTAAAACAAGAAATTATTGAAGGAATAATTCCAGAATCTAATTCACATCGAAAAGTTTGCAAAGAGATAAAGAAAATATTGGCACAAGAATTAAAAAATCTAACTTCACTTACAAAGTTTGAACTTGTAAAAAGAAGAAAAGAGAGATATAGAAAGTTTTAGAAGGGAATGAAATTAATGTCAGACTTGTTAAAAGGAAAGAAGATCCTCGTTATGGGAGTAGCTAATAAGCGTTCAATTGCATGGGGATGTTCCCAGATGATGATGGAAAATGGGGCTGAATTAATATTCACATATCAAAATGACAGAATTAAAAAAAGTTTAAGTCGTTTAGTTTCTGAAGAAGAAAGACTAGTAGAATGTGATGTTTCAGATGATGCAAGTATTGAGAATGCCTTTAAATTAGTGAATGAACGTTTTGGAAAAGTAGATGGAATTTTGCATGCAATTGCTTTTGCTAACAAGGAAGAATTGGGTGGAGAAATTATGCAAGCTAGTCGCGAAGGATATGCACTAGCTCAAGATATTTCAGCATATTCCTTAATTGCGGTTGCAAAGTACGGTCGTGAAATTTTAAATGATCCATCTAGTATTGTAACATTAACTTATTTTGGTTCAGAAAGAGCTATCCCTAACTATAATGTCATGGGAGTAGCTAAAGCATCTCTAGAAGCTAGTGTTCGTTATTTAGCTCGTGACATGGCTAAGTATGGTACTAGAGTTAATGCTATTTCTGCAGGAGCAATAAAGACATTGGCTGTTACTGGAATTAAAGGTCATTCAGAGTTATTAAAAATGTCTGAAGAAAGAACAGTTGATGGGGAATCAGTAACAATTAGAGAAGTAGGCGGAACGTGTGCATTCTTGATGAGTGACTTGTCAACAGGTGTCGTAGGAGATGTTATTTACGTGGATAAAGGAGTCCATTTAATATAGTTAAAAAGTTGGAAGAGAGAGTCTCTTTCAACTTTTTTATAAATATGGAACTTATAATTAAAACCATTTTAGTTTATTTAATTAGTAAATATAGTATATAATGTAATTATGTATTATTGATAAAGATTATCGAAAGTGGTGTAGTTATGACTGAAAAGGGAAAAGAGCAGAATGCATTATTTATAATTTTTGGTGCTACTGGTGATTTAGCACAAAGAAAATTATACCCTTCTTTATTTAATTTATATAAAAAAGGTTTTCTTTGTAAAAGATTTGCTGTAATTGGCACTGCACGTAGACCGTGGACTGATGAACATTTTCAACAAGTAGTAAGGAATTCTATTTCCGGAATGGAAGATACTGCTGCCCAAGCGACAGAATTTTCTCGCCATTTTTATTATCAATCTCATAATGTAAATGATGTAGAACATTACGTTACGTTGAAGAAATTGGCAGAGAAACTGGATGAGAAATATAAAATTAATGGTAATAGGTTATTCTATTTAGCAATGTCTCCACGATTCTTTGGAACAATATGTAAGTATCTAAAATCTGAAGAAATTGTGATAGATGAAGGTTACAATAGGGTAATTATTGAAAAGCCATTTGGTCATGACTTACAAAGTGCAGTTGAATTAAATGATGAGATTGCTAAATACTTCTCTGAAGAATCTGTATATCGTATTGATCATTATCTCGGTAAGGAAATGAATCAAAATATTTTAGCTGTTAGATTTGGTAATAATATTTTCCGTGCTCTATGGAATAATAGATACATTGATAATATTCAAATCACTTTGAGTGAATCTCTAGGTGTTGAAGATAGAGCAGGGTATTATGAAACAGCAGGTGCATTGAGAGATATGGTTCAAAATCATATTTTACAAATTGTTTCATTATTAACAATGAACGCACCAGTAACTTTTACTGATGTTGATATTCGCCGTGAAAAAATTAGTGCATTAAAAGCTTTACAATTGTATACTCCAGAAGAAGTTAAAAAATATTTTGTTCGTGGACAATACGCTCATACAGAAGATTTAAATGGTTATCGTGAAGAAGATCAAGTAGATCCAAATTCAACTACTGAAACTTTTGTTGCTGGAAAACTTCATGTTAACAGTATGAATTTTGCTGGGGTTCCAATTTATATTAGAACAGGTAAGAGATTAGCCGCAAAATCTACTCGTGTTGATGTAGTATTTAAGAATATGCCTAATAACATTTTTAATGCTAATAAGAAATTGTTACCTAATGTTTTGTCATTTGATATTGATGCAAATCCTGGTATGAGTTTAACTCTTAATACTAAGAAAGTTAGTCAATCAGGATATAAATTGGAAAATAGAGCATTGAGCTACCGTCATGATATCTCAACACAAACAATTACACCAGAGGCTTATGAGAAACTAATTTTAGATGCGGTAAAAGGCGATGCTACTAATTTTGTTCATTGGGAAGAAGTTTACTATTCTTGGAGATTTATTGATTCCGTTAGAACAGCATGGGACAATGAAGATGTAACCCCTGATGAATTGACAAATTATAATTGTAATACTATGGGACCAAAAATTTCTGATGAACTACTAGCTAAGGATGGAAATTACTGGTTCTTTGATCCAACTAAATAATAATTTAGTTAAACAAAAAATCACAGTTCTGAAAGATTCAGAGCTGTGATTTTTATTTGTATTAATAATTATTTATTCAAACGATCTTGAAGTTCTTTTGTTAATTCTTCGTAACCTGGACGACCAAGTAAAGCAAACATGTTCTTCTTGTATGCTTCTACACCAGGTTGGTTAAATGGATTAATACCATTTAAGTATCCAGAAATAGCAACTGCAATTTCGAAGAAGTAGATCATGTAACCTAATGTGTATTCTGTTTGATCTGGAATGTTAACAATCATGTTAGGAACATTACCGTCTGTATGAGCAAGAACAACACCTTGGAATGCTTTTGAGTTTACATAGTTCATGGATTTACCTTCTAAGTAACCTAAGCCATCAAGATTTTCTTCTTCTTTAGGAATATCTGTATCATTTGTTGGATTTCCTACAGTGATAACTGTTTCCATTAAATTACGCATACCTTCTTGGATGTATTGACCAAGTGAGTGCAAGTCTGTTGAGAAGTTTGCTGAAGAAGGATAGATACCTTTACCATCTTTACCTTCAGATTCACCCATCAATTGTTTCCACCATTCAGCAAAGTATTGTAATGTTGGTTCGTAATTTTCAAGAATTTCAGTTGTATAACCTTTACGATATAAAATATTACGTAAAGCAGCATATTGGTATGCTTCGTTCTTTGTTAAATCAGCATCAGAATATTCTTCACGAGCATCAGCAGCACCTTGCATTAATTTATCAATATCAGCACCTGAAACTGCGATAGGTAATAAACCAACTGGTGTAAGTACTGAGAAACGACCACCAACATCATCAGGAATTACAAATGTTTCGTAACCTTCTGCGTCAGCTTCAGTCTTTAGAGCACCACGAGCACGATCAGTTGTAGCATAGATACGTTCACGAGCACCTTCAACACCGTACTTAGCAATTAATTTTTCCTTAAATACTCGGAATGCGATTGATGGTTCTGTAGTTGTACCAGACTTAGAAATTACGTTAACAGAGAAATCACGATCTCCGATTAATTCGATTAAGTCATGTACATAAGAACCAGAAATAGAGTTACCAGCGAAGAAAATTTGTGGAGCATTTCTCTTTTCAGCTGGTAATAAGTTGAAGAATTGGTGATGTAAGAAATCGATTGCTGCACGAGCACCTAAGTAAGAACCACCAATACCAATAACAACTAAAACTTCAGAATCAGATTGAATTTTTTTAGCTGCTTTTTTAATTCTGTCAAATTCGTCCTTGTCGTAATCAACTGGTAAGTTTAAGAAACCACGAAAGTCATTACCTGCACCAGTACCTTCGCGCAATTCTTTATCAACAGCAGTTACTAAAGCTTGCATTTCGCCAAGTTCGTTGTCATTAACAAACTTAGTTAAGTTAGAGCTATCAAATGAAATATGAGCCATTATATATTCTCTCCTTATTAATAATAATTGTACGCTTACATTATACCGTAAAATAGTAAATTTGAACATATAAAATGAAGATAAATTATTAATTTTCCTTACAATCCCTTAAATATCAGTATAAGATAATAAGCATTTCTTAATTTATCTTTATCTTAATTGACGTATAAATTAGATAAGGGGTAAAATTATAAGTTAGTTAAGATTGAGAAAGGACGTAACTATCTTGAATTTACTCCGAATAAAAAAGTTCCTTAACACACGCTGGGGATTTTTCTCCTTGCTAGTCTTTTTATTTTGGTTAAAGACTATTTTAGTTTATTTTATAGACTTTCATTTAGGAGTTAAGGGCATCTATCAATATTTTGTACTTTTAGTTAACCCTTTAGCTACGACATTGCTCTTATTGGGGATAGCTTTGTATATTAAAAGGACGATTCCATCATATATATTTATGGGATTGATTTATATTGCGAATACGGCCTTACTGATGTTTAATGTCATCTATTATCGTGAATTCACAGATTTTATGACGATTAATACGATATTTGGATACTCTACGGTGTCACAAGGATTGAGTGGAAGCTCGTTTGCATTATTGAAACCACAAGATATTATTATTGTTGCAGATATAATAATAGTTGCTTTAGGCTTTATCACCGGTTTTCTTCATTTAGACAAACGCCCAATTCCACGAGTGCAAGCATTAGCTTTAACTTCGTTTTCGTTGTTTTGTTTAGTATTGAATATTACTTTAGGTGAAATTAGCCGTCCACAATTATTGTCAAGAACTTTTGATAGAAATTATCTAGTAAAGTATCTGGGAATAGATACCTATATGGTTTATGATGGATTGAAGACGGCAAGGAACAGTCAAGTTCGTAATAAAGCTGGAAGTTCAGACTTAAATAACATTATTAATTTTACGCGTAATCATTATGCTGAACCAAATTCTAAAATGTATGGAATAGCAAAGGGGCGCAATGTAATCGTTATTCATTTAGAAAGTTTTCAACAATTTTTGATCAACTACAAGCTAAATGATAAGGAAGTTACCCCATTTTTAAATAGTTTATATAATAGTAAAGAGACATATAGTTTTGCTAACTTTTTTAATCAGGTAGGACAGGGGAAAACTTCTGATGCTGAAAATATGTTGGAAACCAGTACGTATGGATTATCTCAAGGTTCTCTATTTTCAATACTTGGAACTGATAATACATTTGAGGGAGCTCCGGCTATATTAGGTCAGTCTCAAGGTTATACCTCGGCTGTTTTTCATGGGAATTCTGGATCATTTTGGAATAGAAATAATGTATATAAGAATTTAGGATATAATTATTTCTTTGATTCTAGTTACTATAATACTGATGCAAATAATTTAACTGAATATGGATTAAAAGATAAATTATTATTCCATGATTCTGTTAAGTATTTAGAAAGACTCCAACAACCTTTCTATACTAAATTTGTAACTGTATCTAATCATTTTCCATTTGCCTTAGATGATCAAAATACATCTTTTGATAAGGCTAATACATCAGATGCTTCGATAAATAATTATTTTGTGACAGCTCATTATTTGGATCAAGCTGTGCAAGAATTTTTTGAATATTTGAAGAAGTCAGGATTATATGACAATTCGATTATCGTTTTATATGGTGATCATTACGGAATATCTGATACTAGAAATTTAAAATTGGCTTCATTATTAGGTAAATCTTCATCCACATGGAGTGATTTTGATAATACTCAAATGCAAAGAGTGCCATTTATGATACATATACCAGGTACTAAAGATGGTGGTGTTCAAACTCAATATGGTGGAGAAATAGATGTATTGCCAACGTTACTGCATCTATTGGGAATAGATTCTCGCGATTACATTCAATTTGGAACAGATTTATTTTCATCAAAACACGATCAAGTAGTTGCTTTTAGAAATGAAGATTTTATAACACCAAAATATACAGTGATTGGTAATACTATTTACCAAAATAGTACGGGAAAAATATTAACCCATCCTAGTCAAAAAGTTAAGGATGAGATAAAGAAGGATAGGGAAAAGGTTAATACCGAACTATCCTTATCAGATACATTGAATAACAAGAATCTCTTAAGATTTTATATACCAACGGGATTTACTCCTGTTGATCCTAAGAAATATAACTACACTAATCAATATGGTCAGATTTTAAAGATTCAAGAGGATTTAGGAAAGAAGTCTACATCGCTATGGTCTAAAAATGGAAATAAAACAACTATTGATGATTATAGTTCAGACGCACCTGAATTAACAACAACAGATCAAAATGAAGCTAATGTATCAAGTGTAAAGAACACATTAAAATCCAACAAAAAAGAATCAATAGATACATCATCTTCATCGGCAGAAAGTGATTCTGATTAATGAAAATGATGAAAAAACCAGTAAAGAAGTAAGTTACTATCCTTTACTGGTTTTTTTGATAATAAAAAAGCTAACCTTTCTATAATAAGAAAAGTTAGCTATAGTTCAGACATTAAAGTCCAAAAATAATATTATAAATTAAAACGCCTGAAACAGCAGCGCAAATAGGTGCTAATACTGGAACCCATGCATAATCCCATTGAGAAGAACCTTTATGTTTTAATGGAAGTAATGCATGAACGATACGAGGGCCCAAGTCACGAGCAGGGTTTAAAGCAGGTCCAGTAGGTCCACCGAATGAAGTAACTAAAACCATAACTAGTAAACCGATACCTATGTATCCAGCACCTTGGTTACCATGTTCAAAGAATGAAGTATGAGTAATTGCTAGAGCACCAAAAACTAAAGTAAATGTTCCAAAGAATTCGTTAACGAAACCATTGAAACGACTATTTGTTGCAGAAATAGTTGAGAATGTTCCCAAAATACTTTCAGGGTCTTCAGTAATATCGTAGTGAGGGTAGAAACAAGCAACTACGACCAATTGACCAGCGATGGCACCTAAGAATTGTGCTAATATGTATAAAAATGCTTCATTCCATGGAAATGCTCCATTGATAGCTAAACCTAAAGTCATAGCAGGGTTAAATTGTCCCCCAGAAACACTACCAAACATCAAAGCTGGAACCAAAACAGCAAAACCATAACCGATAGAGATTGTAATCCAACCACTATGGTAGCCTTTAGTTCCTTTTAATTCAACGTCAGCTACAGATCCGTTACCTAACATAAGCATAATTGCAGTTCCAAAAAATTCTGCAGCTAATCGTGTAAATAATGGAAAATCCATATTATCCTCCTAAAGATATATGTTATATGTATGTAAGTAATATTAATACTCATATTATAATAATGAGTGATTAAAGCTATGTCAATAAGCAACTTGAAAATTAGAGTAATAATTTTCAAAAATCAAAAAAGTTTGTGAAAATAGTGTTTTTAGTTGCAATATATTCAAACAATACACTAGAATATTATTAGTGATTAAAGGAGGAAATTACATATGATGTCACAACCAATTGAACAAATGTTGATGAGAAACAGTGAGGATTTTTTAATTCCAGCTGATATTGTAGCAAATGTTCAAGAAGAAAATCATTTAGATCATGCTTTTATGGTATTGACTAAGGTGAGATATGCTAAAATTCCTGTTTTAGATCATAATCAAAAATTTAAAGGATTACTTTCATTGTCTATGATAACTGAAGAAATGTTAGGATTAAAAGGAATCGATGCAAGATGCCTTTCGAAAAAACAAGTTAAAGATGTTATGCAGACAGAGGTAGAAACAATAAAACCGACAGCTGATTGTGAGGAGATATTGCATCGCTTAGTTAATCAACCTTTTTTAGTTGTTGTAGATGATGATAATCGTTTTTTGGGTATTGTTACCAGAAGAGAATTATTAAAAAGTATGAATTATTTATCACATGAATTTGATAATTTTTATGTAACTGAACCTAAATAATTAGGCCTAATAAGGAGGAAAAATAATGGCAAAACTTGACGCTCATGATATTATTAGAACAATAGCTGAATCAAAAAAGAAGACGCCAGTTAAGGTTTATGTAAAAGGAGATTTAAATTCTTTAGACGTACCTTCAAATGTTGAAACATATTTTACTAATAATGTTGGTATTATGTTTGGTGATTGGGCAGATGTAGAACCTATCTTGAAGGATTCCTCTGTTGAAAGTTATCATCTAGAAAATGATGGTCGAAATACTGGGGTAGCGATGGTAGATAAGAAGAAATTCAATGCAAGAATTGAACCAGGCGCAATTATCCGTGACCAAGTTGAAATTGGTGATAATGCTGTTGTTATGATGGGAGCTGTAATCAATATTGGCGCTGAAATAGGTGAAGGCTCAATGATAGACATGGGAGCTGTATTAGGTGGTCGTGCGATTGTCGGCAAGAACTGTCATATCGGTGCTGGAACAGTGTTAGCAGGTGTGGTAGAACCACCTTCTGCACAACCAGTTGTAATTGAAGATGATGTTTTAATCGGAGCTAATGCAGTAGTCCTTGAAGGTGTACGTGTTGGTAAAGGTGCAGTGGTAGGTGCTGGCGCTGTTGTTACTAAAGATGTAGAACCTTACACTGTAGTTATGGGAATGCCTGCTAAGAAAGTTAAAGATGTTTCCCAAGTGGATGATTCTAAAACTGAAATTGTTGATGACTTACGTAAATTATAATTAATAAAGAGCATGTGAAATATAAGTTGTTTCACATGTTTTTTGTTTATAGGACTATTTAATCTGGTTATATTAGAGTATAATGAGTATGATTAAAATAGATAAAGGGTGTAATTATGACTTTACAAGAAAATGAATTAATAAAAATCCGAAGAGATCTTCATCAAATACCAGAAATCGGTTTGGAGGAATATGAAACTTCTGATTATTTGTTAAAAATAATTAACGGCTTACCACAAGAGAATTTAGAGATAAAAAGATGGAAGACAGCTATCTTGGTTCATCTTAATGGTGAAAATAAGAATTATACCATAGGTTATAGAACTGATATTGATGGATTACCAGTTGAGGAAAAAACAGGTTTGCCATTTTCATCAAAGCATGAGGGGAGAATGCATGCATGTGGACACGATATTCATATGACGGTTGCTTTAGGTGTATTAAGTTATTTTGCTAGTCATCGTCCTAAATATAATATGACATTTATTTTCCAACCTGCGGAAGAAAATGCAAGCGGTGGAATGAAACTTTATCAAAGTGGTGAATTAGACGAATGGATGCCAGATGAAATCTATGCATTACATGATAATCCACAACTTCCTGCTGGTACAATTGGTTGTCGTAAAGGTACTTTGTTTGCAGGTACATGTGAAATACATGTGAAATTTATTGGTAAAAGTGGGCATGCTGCATATCCACATCAAGCTAATGATATGGTAGTTGCAGGAGCTCAATTCGTTAACCAAATTCAAACTATTGTAAGTAGAAATGTCGATCCGATTCAATCAGGTGTAGTTACTTTAGGTCATTTTTCTGCAGGAACAACAGGAAATGTAATTTCTGGTGTTTGTCAAATAGATGGGACAATCAGAGCTTTAACTCAAGAAAATAATTTGCTTATTCAAAAGCGTGTACGTACAATTGCTGAAGGAATAGCACATAGTTTCGATTGTGAATTGGAAATCGATTTACATCAAGGTGGATATTATCCTGTTGAAAATGATGATAACACAACAGAAGCTTTCATTAATTATATGAAAAATGAAGATGATGTAGATTTTGTTGAAACATTACCTGCGATGACGGGAGAAGACTTTGGCTATTTAATTTCAAAAATTCCAGGAACAATGTTTTGGTTAGGAGTAGATAGTCCTTATTCTCTACATTCTGAATATTTAGCACCTAAAGAAGAATCGATTATGTTAGGTGTAAATGCAATTACAGGTTATCTTAAAAATAGACAAGAAAGCTTAAATAAATAGATGCATTTTGAATGTGTCTTTCATTCATAAAAATATACCCCGTAGTTACTTAGATTTTTATCTAATAATTACGGGGTATTTGCTATATATAATTGATTACTTAGCTGATAGATTAATAGGAGAAATGGGCATCTCTAAACCAGCTTGTTTTAAAGCCTCTAAATATTTTGCGAGAAATGCCCTTTGAACAGGAGCTTGGGCACCATTTTTAGTAAAAATAATTACTCTGTAAACAAGGCCATTTGGAGTCTCAACTACACCTAGAATTTGTGGTTTTTTGGTAATATCATCAAATTTGGGAGTTAAAGATTTGTTTACATTTTGTATAGCAGTCTTAATTTTATCAAAATCTTGATTAGGCTTTACATGGATATCAATTTGGGCTCGCATATCATTACGCGAAAGATTGCTAACAATTGTGATGCTTCGATTAGGTATGTAATGGAGAGTACCATCATAGTCAAGAATTTGTGTCGTTCTTAAACCAAAAGCTGCTACCTTTCCAGAAATAGTCCCGATCTTAACGTCATCACCAACTGTAAATTGTTGTTCTAAAAGAATAAAAAATCCAGTAACCACGTCAGTAACAAATCCTTGAGCACCTAAACCTATTGCAACACCCATGATTCCGGCACCAGCAATTAAAGAACCTATTGGAATTCCTAGCAAAGATAATACCGCATAAAAATAGAAGAACAAAATAAAATAATGGAAGATATTTTGTGATAATGTGTAAGCTGTATTAATTCTTCCAGAAGACAATGATTCAACTAAACGATTTTTTTTAAAAGCTCGTTTGATAATTTTCTTACCAATATAATGAAAAATATAAAATAGCAACGAAACTAACAATAACAAAATAGTTGTTGTTATAACTTTAGAAAGTAATTCATCCCAATTGAAGTTATCGATATACTTTTTGAAAATGTTAGTATCAGTGCTAACTTTTTTAGTAATGATATTAGATTCCAAACAAAAATTAAGCAAAATTCCCATCCTTTCTGAAAATGACTAAATTAAGCATATCAAAAAAAGCAAGAAATTTAAATTGTAAAAATAATATTACAAAATTTTTTGTAAAATAATTAATTAATAATGAGAATTAAGAGCAAGATATACAAATGGAGTAAATAATTAGGTACTATATATAGAAAATATTTAATTTAAGGAGGAATTATGAGAAGTATAATAAAAAAAGAATTTACTTTAAGTAATGAAGAACAGGAGATTTTAGTAAGAGCTTGTCGTATAAAAAAATTCAAGTATGCAGAAACCATTTACAATGAAGTTGATGATCGTACACACTATTACTATTTATTAAATGGAAATATTGAAATTACAAAGTTATACGGTGATAGAGAGGTTCCTTTTTATAAAGGTAGGGGAAGATTTTTCCCTAATTTTAGTCAAAATGAAGATTTATGTTGTGAAAGAGTAACAGTTGCTTCTAAAATAGCGACTGTATTGGTTATTAAACATGATGTTATGGAGAAATTAGTTAGAGCAGGTAAAGAATTTTGTAATTTAGTTTGGGATGATATTATTGAGGAACTGGATTTTTTAAAGAGTTTATCTCAAGAAATTGGTAATCGCAATAAACTAGAAGCATTAGATAGGACATGTAGACTATATGCGATATTTATAGATGAGAAAGATAAGCATGGACATTATGAATTACCCCGATCATTAAATCAAGAGAAATTATCTAAAATATTAGGTACTACACGTGTAACAGTTAACAAAAAAATAAAAGAATTAAGACAAAAAAGAGTTCTTCTCCAGAAGGAGAGAAATATGAGAATAGCCAACAAAGCAATCGAAGAATTTAAAAATTTCCTATGAAGATAGGCTTAGATGAGTAAATAGATACATAATTGTGATAGAATATACTGAGTAATTTTATTGACAAGGAAGTTAATGAATGAAGATAAAAGATTTTTTTGAAAAGATAAAAGATGACTTTTTAGCCAATTCTAGAATTTTTGGTTCTTGGTTTAAGAAAAAATGGACAAGATATCAAGGGTGGCGATGGTTAACAATAGTCTTTTTAAGTATATTTTTCTTAATTAGTAGCTATGGGGTTTTTTTAGCCAAAAAGACAAATGTTAGAGGGTTAAAATCAGCATTACAAACCTCTACTGAGATTTATGATTATAAAGGACAAAAAGCAGGAGCATTATATTCACAAAAAGGGACATGGGTACCTCTTGATAAGATATCTGATAATGTTCAAAATGCTGTCTTATCTACGGAAGATCGTAATTTCTATCATGAGTATGGTTTTTCTATTACTGGTATTGGAAGAGCTACTCTTTTATATGCTAAAAACAAGATTTTACACAGAGATTATATAAGTGGCGGTGGTAGTACACTAACGCAACAACTTGTAAAAAATGCATTTCTTTCTCAAGAACAGACATTTTCAAGAAAAATTAAAGAAATATTTATTGCTATGCAAGTAGAAAATGATTACTCAAAGAAAGATATTTTAGCAATGTATCTAAATAACGCTTATTTTGGAAATGGTGTTTGGGGAGTAGAGGATGCAGCTGAGAAATATTTTGGTGTACATGCTAGTGAATTAAGTGTGCCACAAGCAGCTACCTTAGCAGGTATGTTAAAGAGTCCAACAGCTTATAATCCAATAAATCATCCCCAGGCTTCAAGAGATAGAAGAAATGTAGTTTTGGGATTGATGGAGGATAATAAAAAGTTAAGCGCAGAACAAGTTAGTCAGTATCAAGCAACCCCAATGACAACAAATGATAACTATCAATATACATCTAGTTATAGATATCCATATTATTTTGATGCAGTTATTAACGAAGCGATGAATAGATATGGGTTAAGCGAAACAGATATTATGAATAGAGGATATAAAATATATACATCCTTGAATCAAAATTATCAAAATGAAATGCAAGATGATTTTGCTGACAGTAGTTTATTCCCATATAATGCAGAAGATGGAACTAAAGCACAAGGGGCATCTATTGCTATTAATCCTCAAAATGGGGGTGTAGCTGCAGTTGTAGGTGGAAGAGAAGGAACTCATGTATTTAGAGGGTATAATCGTGGTACACAATTAGTAAGATCGCCAGGATCAACGATAAAACCTTTAGCTGTATATACTCCAGCTCTTCAGTTAGGATATCATTATGATACTGATGTAAAAGATGAATTAAAGGCATATGGTAAAGATAAGTATGAGCCTCATAACTGGAATGACGTGTACTCTGGAGAAATTCCTATGTACCAGGCCCTAGCTGAAAGTAAAAATACTTCTGCTGTATGGCTATTAAATAAAATTGGAGTTTCTAAAGGTTATAAGTCTGTCGAAAAATTTGGAATAAAGTTAACTTCAGATGACGAAAATCTAAGTTTAGCATTAGGTGGCTTGAAGAAGGGAGTTTCGCCTTATCAAATGGCCAATGCTTATACAGCCTTTGCAAATGGAGGAAAATTATATACTGCTCATTTTATTACAAAGATAGTCGATGCACAGGGCAAAGTGATTGTGGATAATACAGAGAATGATTCTAAAAAAATAATGACTAAAAAAATTGCCAATGAGATGACTAGTATGATGATGGATGTATATAGAACAGGTGGGACAGGTCAATCTGCTAGTCCAAGTGGATATACGATTGCTGGGAAAACTGGTTCTACCGAAAGTTTAACAGCATCTAATAGTTCAAATGAAAACGATCATTGGTATATAGGATATACACCTGATGTAGTAGTAGCAACTTGGGTAGGTTTCGATTCTACTAAGTATTCGTTAAGTGAAGAAGGCATTAGAGGTGGAGCAAGTCTATTTAAGAATGAAATGGAAGGTATTTTGCCTCATACTGCTGGAAATACGTTTACTGTTAAACCAGCTTCAACTATGGTAGCCCAAGAAAGTGGAGCTTCTTCGAGTTCATCAAATGTATGGGATACATTTAGAAAAGCAGGTGAAACATTAGATGATTCATTCTCTAAATCAGCATCTGATTGGGGAAGTAAGGCTTCATCTTTGTTTGATCAAGGAAAACAAAAATTACAAGAATGGTTTGGACAATAAGAATATATGTTAAAATAAGAATATAAAGGTTTTGGAGGAATTATTATGATAAATGTTTATGATACAGCTAATCAATTAGAAAAAGATTTACGTGAATCACAAGAATACAAAGATTTACAAGCAGTTGTTGCTAAAGTTAAAGCAGATGATGCTACTTTTGCAGTTTATAAGAAATTAAGAGAAGCACAAAAAACTTTACAAGAACAACAAATGCAAGGAACACTTGATGAAAAAGTGATGAAATCATTACAAGAAATTAGTCAAGAAGCTTCTCAATATCCACTAATGATGGAATTGATGGAAAAAGAACGTGCCATCAGTGTTTTAATTGATGATTTGAATAAAATAATTTTTAAACCTTTAAGTGAAGTATATGATATAGAAGGTTAAGATTTAACTCCCATGGAAGCACAGAGTTGCTTAACTGGGAGTTTTTATTTTAAAATAAGTTTTAGAGAAACATTAAGTGTGAGGAAAAGTAGGAATGGAAGAAAAAAAGTTATTAGATTTTTCAATAAATGAAAATATGGATATTTTTGTTTTGATTAAAAGTGCTGAAGTAAGAGTGGCGAAAAACGGGAAAAAGTTTATTGCCTTTAATTTTGCTGATAAATCAGGTGAAATAAGTGCTAAATTCTGGAATGCAACTGAAAAAGAAATCGAAGAATTTAAAGAAGGAAAAGTTGTCAGATTAAAAGGAAAAAGAGAGAATTATCAAGATAATCCGCAAATTAAGATATTTAATTTAAGAATTGCTACAGAAAATGAACCTAACAAACCTGAATATTATTTACAAACTGCACCAGAATCAATTAAAAAAATTGAAGAAGAAATTAATAATACATTTTTTGAAATTACTAATCCTAAATGGAATAGAATAGTGAGATATTTGCTAAATAAATATCATGATAGTTTCTTTTCATTTCCTGCGGCTAAGAAAAATCATCATGCTTTTTCTGGAGGATTAGCATTTCATACAGTATCTATGTTGAGGTTAGCTAAAGCGATTGCCAAGGAATATGATGTATTAAATGAGTCATTGTTATATGCAGGAGTTCTTCTTCATGACTTGGGGAAAGTAAAAGAGCTATCTGGACCGATAGCAACTAAATATACACTAGAAGGTAACATGATAGGGCACATTGTAATTGTTGACGAAGAAATTGTAAAAGCGTGTGAGATATTGCAGATAGATTATAATAGTGAAGAAGTAATTTTGCTAAGACATATGATATTATCACACCATGGCTTGTTAGAATATGGGTCACCGGTCAGACCACATATTATGGAAGCTGAGGTATTACATCAAATCGATCAACTTGATGCATCGATTCAAATGATGAAGAGTTCATTAAGTCATACGGAATCTGGTGAATTTTCTGAACGTATTTTTGGCCTTGATGGTCGTAATTTCTATAAACCTAAAGAATAAAGATATCAAGTAGATATTATTTTATTAGAAAATAAAAAGGCACATAGTCGAAATTGACTTGTGCCTTTTGTTCTATTTAGAACTAGAAGAACTACCTAAGTAGCTAGATAAAATATTTTGTAAATCTTTATCTTTAATAGATACATTACCCTTCTTTAGAACCTTAGATACAACTGTTTGTAGAGTTGTAGAATCACTCATCTTAGAATCAATGATTTGTGATTTTAATTCAGAAGTATGATCTGACATTTTACCTTTACCAGGATTCTTAATAGAATAAATTACATGGTAACCATATTCAGTTTTTACAGGTTCAGTTGTGAAAGAACCTTGTTTTAATCCAAAAGCAGCCTTCTTAAAAGTACTATCTAATGAAGTATCTGTGTTGTCAAAGGCAGCTAATTTACCACCATCGTTCTTAGTAGAAGAGTCAGTAGAATATTTCTTAGCTAATTTCTTGAAGTTAGCGTAACTTCCATCTTCTTTTAATTTATTAATGATGTCTTCAGCAGTACTTTTCTTGGATACTAAAATATGAGCTACTGTAACTTTAGGTTCATATTCTTTCCATTGAGCTTTTAATTGTTTATCAGTGATTTTTGTATTATCTTTTACAGCTTCTTTTAAAAGTAAGTTAGAACGAATTTCTTGTTTGAAACTAGATTTAGTCATGTCATTTTGTGCTAAAACAGAATCAAAAGAAGAACCATATTGTTTTTTGTAAGTATTATATTGTTCATTAACTTTTTTATCAGAAACTTTTGAACCATATTCTTTTTCAAGAACTTTATTTAAGATCATTTGTTGAAGAACTTGCTTACCAGAAGAAGTTTTCTTCATACTACTATAGTATTCACTTTCAGTAATCTTTCCGCCAGATGTTGTAGCTACTGTCTTTGAACAAGCAGCAAGACCGAAAGTTAAAACAATACCAGATATGGCAACTAACCATTTCTTTTTCATGATAAATATACACATCCATTCAATTAATTTAAATTAACGATAATAACTATACCATAGATATTGAAATGATAGTAAAAAAAACTAAATCTTACAAAAAAAATAAAAGAAAAAGTCTAAAAATCAAAGACTATCTAAAGTTTTATTGACTTCTTGAGAAAAAGTGTCAATTTCAGTTAATAAATTTTCAATAGTATCTGAGGATTCACTAACCTGATCTAATAGTTGCATTACATTAAACAAGACTTTCTTTGAAGCAAAAGAAACTTGTGAAAGTTCTTTAGATAAGTTTTCATAGTAATCTTTATAGATAAGAAATTCATTTTTAAGAGCTTTTCTATTGTAATAAGCTAATCCAACAGCACCCAGAGCAATTGGAATAATAAGTTTTCTTTTTTTCATAGATTATTTCTCAACCTTAGAAGCAATTTGATTAGCAATTTCTTGAAGTTTTTTACTATCATATTTTGAAGAATTATCATCAAATCTAAGGCCAAATCCTTCTTTTTTACTATAACGAGGAATCAAGTGTATATGAGAATGGAACACAGATTGATAAGCAACTTCACCGTTATTATTAAGGATGTTAAGGCCTAAAATATTAGGATTAGAATTTTTAATAGCTCTGGCAAGCATTGGAATACGACTAAAAACTTTAGCAGCTAAATCTGTATCGTATTCATAAATATTAGCTACATGTTTTTTTGGAACTACCAAAGTATGTCCAGGAGTAACTTGTGAAATGTCTAGGAAAGCTAATACTTCATCATCTTCATAGACTTTTGTGCTAGGAATTTCACCAGCAATGATTTTACAAAAAATGCAATCTTCCATAAATTTCTACCTTCTTTCAAGTTAATCTATCTACAATTATACACCTATTAGGCGACTACTAGACATAATTTTTAACTGCTGCTAAGATGATATTAAATTAAGAAATAGAAGGAATGTAGAATGACGTTAAAGGTTAAGAATTTAGTAGGTGGTTATTCCCAAATACCAGTGTTGAAAGGAATTGATTTTAGTGTTAATAATGGCGAATTGGTGGGCTTGATTGGTCTGAATGGTGCTGGAAAGTCAACGACAATTAATCATATTATAGGGTTATTACATGCTATGAAGGGTTCAATTGAGATAGATGGAATAACTATTGATGAAGATGCACAAGCATACAAGAGTAAGATTGCTTATATTCCGGAAACGCCCATTTTATATGATGAATTAACGTTAAAGGAACATATAGAGTTGACGATACTGGCATATAATTTAGATAAAGATGAAGCTTGGAAAAAGGCAAATGAGCTATTGGAAATATTTAGGTTACAGAATAAATTGGACTGGTTTCCGGCCAACTTTTCAAAGGGTATGAAGCAAAAGGTAATGATCGTGTGTGCCTTCATTACTAAGGCTAAGCTCTTTATTATTGATGAGCCGTTTTTGGGATTGGATCCATTGGCTACAGATGATCTATTAAAGCTCATAGATGACGTTAAAAAGGAAGGATCGGCTGTGTTAATGTCTACGCACGTACTAGGAACGGCCCAAGAGTACTGCGATCGATTTGTAATGATCAATCATGGAGAATTGAAGGCAAGTGGAACATTGGAAGAATTACGAGCTCAATTTAATAAGCAAGACGCTTCCCTTTCTGAGATTTATTTGAGTTTGACTAAAGGGGAAAAGGCCAATGAGTAATCTATGGAAGAAGCGATTAAACCTGTATCTAAAGAGAATGATCAAGTACTATCGCTATGTATTCAACGATCATTTTGTAATTGCGTTACTCTTTTTACTGGGTGGAATAAGCTACACATACTCTAATTTCATAAAGTCCTTAAATGTGGATCTATCGTACCCATGGGCCAAGCCGGTAGTAATCATTGTCTTGCTTGTGATGTTGCAATTTGGAAAGGTAGGGACATTAATTGATGAGCCTGATAAAGTGTTCCTTTTGCCACAAGAAAAGGGTATGAGAGAGTATTTGATGAAAGCACAAAAGCGAGCTTGGGTATCAAACAGCGTTATTCAAATCGTTGTCTGGATCGTTTTACTGCCTTTCATTTACTACGGTGTCCATTTAAACTTAGTAGAAAGCATAATCCTATTATTAAGTCAGGTAGCTTTAAAGGTTGTCCAGGTAAACTTATTCTTTATCCGAGCCTTTGAAGTGAAGTATCAAGCAGGCAAATATAGTCTTATCCTTAATTATGTGGTACCTTTAATCGTTTATACGCTTGGCTTGTATGCATCCATATATTTCGCATTGGGGATTACCGTTGGACTAATTCTGTATTTGAAATCATTACCTAAAAATAAAATCATTCAGTGGAATTATTTGATAGACGTAGAAAAACTAAGACTGATGAAAAAATACAGTTTCTTCAACCTATTTACAGATGTTCCCCAAATAAAGAAGAAAGCTAAGCGCAGAAAGTACCTAGACTGGCTCATACCTAAGTTTAAAAACGTATATGGCTACCTATTCATTAGGGCAATCATCCGAAATGGTGAATATAGTGGCCTGTATATACGCCTAACCGTTATCGAGTTCATTGTCCTACTCTTTATCCCTAAATTCTGGCTTAGCCTGGTAATAGGAATGTTGTTCATCTACTTAATCGGCTTCCAAATGTTACCCCTATACAAGTACTTTGACGATAATGTATTCGTACACCTATACCCACTTGAAACCAACAGCAAAGGCAAAGAATTCAAAAGCATCCTATTAGCTTTATTGATAATCAATGCCTTCCTAGCAACCATAGCCGTATATATCGCTATCCAAAACCTACTACTCTCAGGAGCCTTCCTTGCCCTTGTATTAGTCGAAAGCATCCTGTTTGTTTATGGATATGCAAATTTAAGATTAGAAAAATCTTGACACCTAATAGATATATTTGTAGACTTAGTTTAGTTAGCACTAAATGCGAGGAGTAAGTCATTATGAATCTTAATTTAGAAAATGGATGGCAAATCCTCCCAATCGGTGGTGACACAGATACAGCATATATGGGAATAAAAAGTGATCAAAAAGTATTTTTAAAACGAAATACCTCTCCTTTTTTAGCAGCATTGTCTTTGGAAGAAATAGCACCTAGACTAATATGGACGAAGAGGATTTCAACAGGTGATACTTTGACTGCCCAAGAGTGGTTAAATGGTAGATCTTTATATAGGAGTGAAATGGGACAAAAATCGGTATCTGATTTATTATATAAAGTTCACCATACTCCTGTACTTAAAAAAATGTTAATTCAAGTTGGTGGAAAAGTAGTTACGCCAATTGATTTAGTGAGAAAGTACTTTGAAGGACTTCCTGATGATTTAAATCAGCATCCGTTATTGAATAAAGTAGCAAATTATCTAAAGGCCAATCAGCCCGATTTAAAATCTGATTTTTATGAAGTATGTCATGGGGATTTGAATCATAAGAACTGGTTGTTGTCAGATAAAGAAAAACTTTATTTAGTGGATTGGGAATCAGCTAGAATTGCTGATCCAGCTAGTGATCTTAGTATGTTAATGTGTCAATATGTCCCACGTAAAAATTGGGAGCAATGGTTACGTCAGTATGGTTTAGAAGTGAATAGAGATTTATGGTATCGAATTTACTGGTATTCATTGATAAATTTATTGCTCGATGTTAAATACTATCATCAACGTGGTCGTTTCACAGAAATGAACCAAGACATATTAAAAATATCGGAATTAATTAATGAACTTAATTTTTAAAATGTAGAATTGTTGAGATAGAGGAAGTTAGTACATTAACCCCTCTATCTTTTATTTTTTGTAGGAGGACTAGTATTGCGATTAAGAAATAAACCCTGGGCTAAGCCTTTGATTGAAGAAAATCCAGATTTTGTAGTAACAGAACCAACAAAATTAAAAGGAAAATGGCACACACGTTTTCAAAATAATAATCCAATTTTTGTCGAAATAGGAATGGGAAAAGGTCGTTTTATTGTTGAAATGGCCAAAAAGAATCCAGAAAAGAATTACATTGGATTAGAATTACAGACAGTTGCTGTAGGAATTGCCTTGAAGAAACAGTTAGAAGAGAAACTACCTAATCTTCAGTTAATATGTGCTAATGGTAGTGGCTTAGGAGAATATTTTGAAAAAGGTGAAATTGCAGGTATCTATTTGAATTTTTCTGATCCTTGGCCTAAGAAACGTCAAACTAAAAGAAGATTGACGTACAAAACTTTTCTTGAACAATATAAAGAGGTATTAGATTCAGATGGACATATTGAATTTAAAACTGATAACCAAGGATTGTTTGAATATTCTTTAGTTAGCATGAATAATTTTGGAATGAAATTTGACGGAGTTTGGTTGGACTTACATTCATCTCCTGAGGCTGAAGATAATGTAATGACAGAATATGAGGAAAAATTTAGTAAAAAAGGGCAACCAATTTTTAAATTAGAAGCCCATTTCTAAGTTGATAATATGTGAGTCAATAATTTTTCCGGTTTTTGCATCTGCAGTAAAGGTATAATTAATGGTTTTTCCTGAAGGATCAATACATTTTACACCACCAGCATAAGTTAATGGTTGATTAAATTGATAATTTTGACGAGGGTATACGTGGATCCAGGAATCTTTGACTATATACTGTTTGGAAAATTCGTCTCTTATCTTTGATAAAACAGTCTCGCTATTTTTGATATACTTCCTTTTTAAATAGAAGATGAGCAAAAATAAAGGACAAAGGACAATAAGCAGAGCAAAAAGCAATTGTAAGTTCAGTTTTTTCACAGTCATCAATCCTTTCAAACTAACTATAGTAATATCAAATATTTGATGAATAAGCAATATATTTTACTTATTATTTTTTTAAGTTATAATTAAGGCATAATTAATTACAAAAAGTAAGGAAGTGTCTGTAATGGAACAATTGGCAAAAATGAATAAACAAGAACTAGAAGAAAAATTAGCAAAGGGAAAATACGTACTATTTTTCACAGCTGGTTGGTGTCCTGATTGTCGTTTTATAAAACCAGCTATGCCTGAAATTGAAGAAGAATTTTCAGATTTTAACTTTATTCAAGTTGATAGAGACGAAAATATTGATTTATGTCAAGAATTAGATGTATATGGAATTCCAAGCTTCATTGTTTATGAAGATGGAAAAGAAGTAGATCGTTTTGTAAATAAAGATAGAAAGACTAAGAAAGAAGTAGAAAATTTCTTAAAAGCGATCTAAAATTTTAATAAAGGAGAAAAGAATCAGATGTTTATTGCTAGTTATAATCCTAAAAGTATAGGTGATGTATTGGTTGTTGTTCTAAGACCTGATACAATCCAACAAAAATCAGAAAAAAAGGGAAATGTTGTAAGAATTTTTGACGCTGAAAGTAATACAACATTAGGATATAACTTTTTTGGTATTTCAACTGTGTTGGCGGACCTACAAGGACATGGAGAGGAACAATTAAATCAAGAACAAGTGGATAAGTTGAATAAATTACTTGAAGAAAATGATTTTGATCCAGAATTAATTTTAGATGCTAATCCAAAATTTGTTGTAGGGTACGTAGAAAGTATGAAAGAACATCCTGATTCTGATCACTTACACATTACCAAAGTAAAAGTTGATAATGATCAAGAATTGCAAATTGTATGTGGTGCTCCAAATATAGACGAAGGGCAAAAGGTTGTAGTGGCTAAAGTAGGAGCAATGATGCCAAATGGCGCTATGATTTTTCCTGGAAAATTACGTGGTGTAGAAAGTATGGGAATGATTTGTTCTGCTAGAGAATTAGAGTTACCTAATGCACCACAAAAGAGAGGAATTTTGGTTTTACCTGAAACCGATGCTTTTGAAGTAGGAAAAGAGTTTAATTTTGTAAAAGGTGCAGAATTATTTACAAATAAAGCGTAATAATATGATAGAATGGGCTAGTATTCAAATTTATTTTGAAATATTAGCCTATTTTTTATAGGAAAATAAAGAATTTAGATAGGATGAGATAGAATGGAACATTATGATGGACCAGCTTTTTTTCGTAGACAAGGTCGATCAAGTAATATAGATGAAAACAGTACAAAAAAAAGTTCAAATGTTTCTTCTACATCTTCTTTTAAGAAAGCTAGTCATAAATTTGAAGGAAGAAATATTAGACGTCAAAGAGCTTTTGTGCGGACAAGCACAACTTTGGACAGTTATAGAACACGTTCATTTCGCCCTACATATGTACCACCTTCATCTATTAAGTTTACTAACAAGAATGACAAAGAAAAATATAGTAAGTTAGTAGCAAAATTGAGATTAAAATTTAATAATTTATGGTTATTCACGGATGATTTTCAAGAGTCTAAAGATATTGTAGATGATAATATCTTTGAAGAAAATAATCTCCAACAAATTGAAGATGAAATTGAATTACCTGAAGATGAATTAGAAACACCAGCAGATAGTAAGTCAATTGAAGAAATAAATGATGACAACGCTGATGGCAATATTAAAGTTAATAAAGAACAAGAAATTGGCGAGCCTACTGATGATGAAGAAGATAAAGGAAATGAGAAGACAGAAGATATAGGTAGGAACGAGATAGAAATTTCAGAAGATTCTATAGAGCGAAATGATACTGATACTATTTCTTTAGAAGAAAGTGATGATAATAGTATGGATACAGTAATTCCTTACGAAACAGCTAGAAATTATCATCATGAAGAAGTTGAAGAAACTGTAGAACTTAAGCAGCAAGATAATGCTCCTAAGAAGAAAGCATTGGATCGTTCTTTAGATGAAATTATGCAACAAGAAAAGAATGATATGCAGAGTCACTTATCCTTATTTAATCAGTCGCAAAAAGGTGACAATAAGGAAGATTTAATGTATAAATTCCCGGAAATGTCATTACTACCAGATCCTGTAATTAATGATGAAGATGAGATGGATGAATGGGTGTTACAAGAAGTAGATATTCTAAATGAGACCTTAGAGGCTTTTCATGTTAAAGCTGAAGTTACTAATTGGACTATTGGTCCAACAGTTACTCAATTTGAAGTAACGTTAAATAGGGGAGTTAAAGTTAATAAAATTACAAATTTGACAGATGACTTAAAATTAGCTTTAGCAGCTAAAGATATTAGAATAGAAGCACCAATTCCCGGAAAACGAAGTGTGGGAATTGAGATACCAAATAAAAAGTCACGTCCAGTTATGTTATCAGAAGTCTTAAATTCTAAAGTCTTCAAAGAAGCAACCTCACCTTTAACTGTAGCATTAGGTGTAGACTTATTTGGACAACCCCAAGTTACAAATATAGCTAAAATGCCACACGGCTTGATTGCGGGGGCAACAGGTTCGGGGAAATCAGTATTTATCAATAGTATGTTAGTATCTTTATTATATAAAGCAACACCGGCAGAGCTAAAACTGCTACTGATTGATCCTAAAGCTGTTGAAATGGCTCCATATCATGATATTCCACACTTATTAGCTCCTGTTGTATCTGATCCTCAAGCAGCTACGGCATCATTGAAATGGGCGGTTAATGAAATGGAAGAGCGATTTGAACGTTTGGCAGCCGCAGGAGCTAAAAATATAGAATCGTACAATGAAAAAGCTGAGGAAAATGGAGATTATAGATTAAAAATGCCATATATTGTCATCGTTATAGATGAGTTGGCAGATTTAATGATGGTCGCTTCTTCTGAAGTTCAAGATTATATTATAAGAATTACACAAAAAGCGCGTGCAGCAGGGATACATATGATAATTGCAACGCAACGTCCAAGTGTAGATGTTATAACTGGTGTTATTAAAAGTAATATACCTACTAGAATTGCTTTTATGGTATCTAGTCAAGTTGATTCAAGGACGATTTTAGATTCGTCTGGAGCAGAAAGATTACTTGGTAGAGGAGACATGTTGTATTTAGGAAATGGCGAAAGTCAAGCAAGGCGTATTCAAGGAACGTACGTTGAGGATGAAATAGAAAAGATTACAGACTTTATCCGAGAACAAGGAACTCCGACATATGCTTTTAATCCAGATAAGTTAAAAGTTATAGAGACACAGACTGAAAATGAAGATGATCTAATGCCTGAAATTTTAGAATATATCGTTAATGAAGATGGAATTTCTATATCTAAGCTTCAAAGAGTATTTTCAATAGGCTATAATAGAGCTGCAAAAATTATTGATGATTTGGAAAGTAAACAATACATTTCGTCTGCAAAGGGGTCTAAGCCTAGGGATATATATTTAACTCCTGAAAAACTTAGAAAAATGAAGGAAACAAATTAAGTCTAAATAATAAAAATAATTATATTTATGGTATCATTGAAATGATTGGAAGTTAGAAAAGAGGAAACGTAGATTATGAATAGTGAACAAACATATTTTTTTGTAGGAATTAAAGGAACTGGAATGAGCTCTTTAGCTTTAATTTTACATGATAAAGGATATAAGGTTCTAGGATCTGACATTGATAAGTATACTTTCACACAAAGAGGCTTAGAGAATGCTGGAATAAAAATTTTACCATTTGATGAAGATAATATTAAGGAAGATATGATCGTAGTTGCTGGTAATGCATTTGGTGATGATCAAGTAGAAATTAAAAAAGCTCATGAGATGGGATTGACAGTACAAACATACCCAGAAACAGTAGAACAAATTATTGAAGAAACAACAAGTATAGGTGTTGCTGGTGCACATGGTAAAACAAGTACATCAGGTTTACTAGCTCATGTATTAAGCGGAGTATCACCAACAAGCTATTTAGTTGGCGATGGTTCTGGTAAGGGAACTCCTAATGCACGTTTCTTCGTTTTTGAAGCAGATGAATATCGTCGTCATTTCGTTGCATATCACCCAGATTATGCGATTATGACTAATATTGATTTTGATCATCCAGATTATTTCACAGACATTGATGATGTTAGAGATGCATTTGAAACATTGGCTATGCAGACTAAAAAAGGAATTTTTGTATGGGGCGAGGATGAAAACTTGCGTAAACTTAATGCAAAAGTTCCAGTGCATTATTATGGTACTAAGTCAGATGATGATTTTAGAGCTGAAAACATTAAACGTACAACGAAGGGTTCTAATTTTGATGTCTATTTCCATGATGAATTTATTGGAAATTATGATATTCCAATGTTTGGGGAACACAATGTTTTAAATAGCTTAGCTGTAATTGCTGTTTCATATATGGAAAAAGTAGATCAACAAGAAATCGCTAAAGAATTGTTAACATTTAAGGGTGTTAAGAGACGTTTTACAGAAAAACGTGTGGCAGATATGGTAATTATTGATGATTATGCACATCATCCAGCAGAAATAAAAGCAACAATAGATGCAGCTCGTCAACAATACCCAGATAAGAAGATAATAGCAGTATTCCAACCACATACTTTCAGTAGAACAATTGCGTTAATGGATGAATTTGCTGAAAGTTTAAGTTTAGCAGACAAAGTTTACTTAACTGATATCTTTAGTTCTATTAGAGAACATGATGGAAAAGTTTCTTCTGAAGATTTAGGTAAGAAAATTAGTAAAGGTGGAGAGGTTCTAAAATTAGATAATATGTCCCCTCTACTAGATTTCCATGATGACGTTGTTATTTTCATGGGAGCAGGAGATATTCAAAAATATGAACATGCATATGAAGATTTGCTAAGTAATTTGAGTCTAAAAAATAACTAATTATTAAAAGATCATTCTAAAAAATATCAAAACAGACATCTGTCTAATTAATTGTTAAAAAAATCTACATGTGGTATGATATGTCTAAGAAAACGTGGAGGTGTTGTCATGTCTGAAGATGTGCATAGGCGCGGTAAAACAATTGATGAGATAAAAGAAGGAGATTCTTTAACTGTTACTGAAAGTATAAGCGATAGAGATCTGTTATTATATTTAGGTATTACAAACGATAATAATCCTCTATATATTCAACATGATTATGCAAGAGATACTGAGTATCAAAAGCCAATCGTTCCACCAGTATTACTTACAGGTATTATTACAAGTTCAATTTCTAAAGTTTTACCGGGACCAGGTAGTGATGTAGTTAATTTATCAACTAATTTTATCCTTCCCGTCTATCATGATGAGATGGTAACATTTAGTTTTGAAGTTATTAAGGTTGATAGCATGAAAGAAGTTATTACGATTTCTGTTGAAGGTGAAAATGAAGATGGAGATCGTGTTATTGATGCAGTGGTGATTGTAAAGCCACCTAAGATTTTTTAATACTTTAGACTATGAGAGGATTTGATATTGAGAATGAATAATAATGAAATTTATGGAAATCAAGCTGGACTAAATAGTTTTATGACTAAGATGTATGGCTTTATGGCTGGTGCAGTTGCAATTTCTGCTGTCACAGCTTATCTGATTTCTAATGTATATCAAGTACAAGCCCTAACTTTTTTTTCTAATAATCGTTGGGCTGTATGGGGAATTTTGATTTTGCAAGTTGTTTTAGTTATGTCAATGTCTTTTAAGGCAGATAGATCACCTGCTATGTCGTTAACTGGATTAGGATTATATTCAGTGTTGGAAGGATTATTCTTTGGACTAATTGTTCAGGTATATTCAAGCCAAGATGTAACGATGGCATTTGTTTCAGCAACTGTTATGTTTACAGTATTAGCTTTAATGGGAACGAATACTAAGAAAGATTTGTCAGGAATAGGTCGTCAAGCAATGGCTGCTTTGATAGCTTTAATTATTGTAATGATAATTAATATTTTCCTAAGAAGCTCAATTATAACTTTGGCATTTTCATTTATAGGTGTTGTTATCTTTGCAGCTTTAATAGCTTGGGATTCACAAAGATTTCGTCAAATGTATATTCAATATGGAAATCAAATTAATGCGACAAATTTAGCAATTATGGGCGCGTTACAATTATATTTAGACTTCGTAAATTTATTTATACAATTATTAAATATTTTTACTGGTTTAGGTGGAAACAAAGATTAATATTTCAGGCTTGGGATTTTTCCCAAGTCTTTTTTTATTTAATAGAATATAGTTTATTGGTACAATAAGATTAGAAGAAAACGAAGGGAGTATATAGTTGGACTTCCAGCTAAGTGTATTATGGTAGAAGAAAAAAATAAATTATTATTAATAGATGGAAATAGTGTTACATTTAGAGCTTTTTTTGCTTTACACAATTCTTTAAGTAGATTTGTAAATCATGAAGGATTACATACTAACGCAATTTATGGATTTAAGAATATGTTAGATAGCATCTTAACTAAGGTTAACCCTACACATATATTAGTAGCATTTGATGCTGGTAAAACTACTTTTAGAACTGAAAAATTCACTGATTATAAAGGTGGGAGAGCTAAAACTCCTTCAGAATTATCAGAGCAATTTCCAGAAATAAAAAAATTACTAGAAGGATATGGAATAAAAACTTACGAGCTAAAAAATTATGAGGCTGATGATATTATCGGAACATTAGCTGCAAAAGCTGAAAAGAAAAATTATGATGTTGTAGTTGTTACAGGAGATAGGGATCTAACGCAATTAACAACTGACAAAATAACAGTTGCTGTAACAGTTAAGGGTGTTAGTGAAATTGAAGAATATACTCCAAGTCATGTTGAAGAAAAAATAGGTTTAATTCCTGAACAAATCGTTGATATGAAAGCTTTAGTGGGGGATACTTCTGATAATTATCCTGGGGTTACAAAAATTGGTGAGAAGACAGCAATTAAATTGTTGAAACAATATGGCACTTTAGATGGAATCTATAAAAATATAGATGAAATGAAAAAGTCTAAGATGAAAGAAAATTTAATCAGAGAAAAGGAAATTGCTTATTTATGCCAAGATTTAGCAGAAATTAGAAAAGACGCTCCAGTTGAAATAGATTTAGAAGAAACTGAATGGACTGGAAAAGATATTGAGAAACTAGTAACGTTATATCAAAAATTAGATTTTCGAAAGTTTTTATCACAATTAAAGGCTGAAAGTAGTGAACAATTAGATATTTTTGAATCTAAAAGTAATATAGAGTTTACTGAATTAACAGAAGAAAATTTAGATGATATAAATGTTAGTGATAATGACGAAATAGTATTTAATTTAGAAATAGATGGAGAAAATTATCATACAGCTGAAATTATTGGTTTTTCTATTAAAATAGGTGATAAATATTTAGTGTCGGATGATATAGATTTACTAAAGAAAAAACAAATCAAGAATTTGTTGGAATCAGATGAAGTTGAAGTAGATTTATTTGATGGCAAAAGACAATATGTTGGCTTAAATAGATTAGGTGTTACTTTATCGAAAATTAATTTTGATTTGTTACTTGTATCATACTTGCTAGATAATAGTGAAAATAGTAATGATCTAGGTCTGTTGGCACAACAGCACGAATATTATGATGTAGAATCTGATGAGCAAATATATGGTAAAGGTGCTAAACATGCTGTGCCAAAAGATAAAGAAGTTTTATTTGAACATTTAGTGAGAAAAGTAAAAGCGATAAATAATTTAAAAGAAAAATTATTTAATGAGTTAGAAGAAAATCAGCAACTAGATCTATATACAAAAATAGAACGTCCATTGTCGATTGTATTAGCAAATATGGAAATTGCGGGCGTAAAAGTGGATAGTAATAGACTAGAAACTATGCAAAGTGAATTGAAAGAACGATTAAGTGAACTAGAGCAGGAAATATATAATGAAGCTGGAGAAGAATTTAACTTAAATTCACCAAAACAATTAGGTGTTATATTGTTTGAAAAATTAAAGTTACCAGTTATTAAAAAGACAAAAACAGGATATTCAACAGCAGTAGGTGTATTAGAGCAACTTAGAGGTATGTCCCCAATTGTTGATAATATCTTACAATATCGTCAATTAGCTAAAATACAATCTACATATATTGAGGGATTGTTAAAAGTAGTTTCTAAGAAAGATGGGAAGGCCCATACAAGATATACTCAAACCTTAACTTCAACGGGAAGACTATCTTCAGTTGATCCAAATTTACAAAATATTCCAGTTCGTTTAGAAGAAGGTCGAAAAATACGTCAAGCTTTTGTTCCAAGTCATCCAGGATGGGAAATATTTTCTTCTGATTATTCACAGATTGAATTACGTGTATTGGCACATATTTCAAAAGACAAAAATATGCAAGAGGCTTTTAAGGAAGGCATGGATATTCACGCAAGTACAGCGATGAGAATTTTTAATGTAGATAGTCCAGATGAAGTAACTCCTAATATGAGAAGACAAGCTAAAGCTGTTAATTTTGGAATTGTATATGGTATTAGCGATTACGGTTTATCACAAAATATAGGAATATCAAGAAAACAGGCTAAACAATTTATAGATACCTATTTAGATACATTTTCAGGTGTAAAAGATTATATGGAAAAAATTGTTGAATTTGCTAAAGAAAATGGATATGTAGAAACTATTTTTAACAGAAGAAGATATCTACCTGATATAAAGAGTCGTAATTTTAATTTACGCTCTTTTGCTGAAAGAACAGCTATGAATTCACCAATTCAGGGTAGCGCGGCTGATATTATTAAGGTTGCGATGATTAATATGCAAGAAATGTTAAAAGAAAAGAATTTGCAAGCAAAAATGCTACTTCAAGTACATGACGAATTAATCTTTGAAGCACCAACAAAAGAAATTCCATTATTAGAGGATATGGTTCCAAAAGTTATGGATTCAGCAGTTAAGCTAGATGTACCGTTAAAAGTTGAAAGTAAGCATGGACAAACTTGGTTTGATACGAAGTAGGAAGGTGAGATAATGCCTGAATTACCAGAAGTTGAAACAGTACGTAGAGGACTAGAGAAACTAGTCTTAAATAAAAAAATAAAAGATATTAGAGTGTTGTATTCTAAAACTATAATTAATGAAGAGACAGAATTCATAGAAAAACTAACAAATAAAACTATTAAAAAAATTGATAGACGTGGGAAATATCTATTATTTAGATTTAGTAGTGATTTGACAATGATTTCCCATTTGAGAATGGAAGGGAAATATTTCGTTGAACCAAGTACAAAAGAAGTTGAAAAACATACCCACGTAGTATTTGATTTTACAGATGGGACATCACTTAGATATAACGATGTTAGAAAGTTTGGCAGGATGCAATTGGTTAAAACAGGAGTGGAAATGCAAACTGCTGGCTTAGCTAAATTAGGGCCAGAACCTAAAGAGGAAACATTTATAGTTGAAGATTTTTCTAAAAATTTGAAAAGGAGAAAAAAAGCTATAAAAAATGCCTTATTAGATCAAACAATAGTGGCAGGTTTGGGAAATATTTATGCAGATGAAGTGTTGTGGATGAGTAAAATCCATCCTGAAACACCAGCAAATAAATTAACTGAAGAGGAAGTTAAAGTTTTACGAGATAATATTATTAAAGAGTTAGCGTTAGCTACCGAAGCTGGAGGAACTACAATTAGATCATATACAGATGCATTTAGACATTCTGGAGGATTTCAGTTTAGCTTACATGCTTATCAAAGAACAGGAGATCCTTGTGAGAGATGCGGAACACCAATTCAAAGAATTGTTGTAGGTCAGAGAGGAACACATTTTTGTCCTAAGTGTCAGGTGGTAAAATCATGAAAATTTTAGGATTAACTGGCGGAATAGCTTCAGGAAAGACTACTGTTAGCACATATTTAAAAGAGATGGGATATCCAATTATTGACGCTGATAAAGTTTCTCGTAAAGTTGTGGAGCCACATACAGAAGGTTTAAAAGAAATTAGTCATTTTTTTGGAAATGATATTTTACAATCTGATGGAAGTTTAAATAGAAAAAAATTGGGTGAAATAGTTTTTGAAAACAAGGACAAAAGAGAGTTACTTAATAAAATATTGAGTAAAAAAATACGCACAGAAATAATTGATCAAATTGAATATTATAAAAAGCAAGGTGCAGATGTATTAATCCTAGATATTCCTTTGTTATTTGAAGGTGGATATGATAAGATGTGTGATTTTACAATGGTCATATACATTCCCAAAGAATTACAAATAGAAAGATTGATACAAAGAGATGGACTAACTAGGGATAAAGCGTTAAAAAGAATATCTGCTCAATTAGATAGTGCAGAAAGAAATTCCAAAGCTGATATTGTCATTGATAATTCAAGAAGTATTGAAGATACTCATAATCAAGTGATAGAATGGCTAGAGAGAAATAATTTAATGTTAGAGAAATGAGGTGAGCTACAACTATGAAATGCCCAAATTGTCATAAAAACGGTTCTAGAGTTGTAGATAGTAGACCAGCGGATAATGGACATGCCATTAGAAGACGCCGAGAATGTGAGCAGTGTGGATATCGATTCACAACATTTGAGAGAGTCGAAGTAACCCCTTTATTAGTTATTAAGAAGAACGGAACAAGGGAAGAATTTCAAAGAGAAAAATTGCTAAGGGGAATTGTAAGAGCTGCTGAAAAACGTCCTGTAGGAATAGATGAAATTACAGAAATAGTTGATAAAGTTGAAAATAAACTACGCTCTGTTGGAGGAACCGAAGTCTCAAGCCAATTAATTGGGGAATATGTAATGAAAATATTGGCTGATGTTGATGAAGTTGCCTATATTAGATATGCGAGTGTTTATAGGGAATTTAAAGATATGCACGCCTTTGCTGATGAATTAAGGGAATTAATGGATCGTGAAGAAAATAATTCGAAAGATTAGGATGAGTTTATGGATAGCGCATTGAATAAACTATCACCAAAAGATGGATATTTAGTATCTGCATCTACCTATATAGATAATCATGATATTGAAATTGTTCAAGTGCTGTATCAGCCAATAATAGGTATTGTAGCGGTAGCATTATATTCATATTTACGTTTTGAAATTGACCCTAAATTAATATTAAGTGAGAGAAAACTGAATAAGAATATTATAGATGGCTTAGGTATAAGTATTCCTGAGTTATATGATGCACGTTTGAAACTTGAGGCTACTGGGCTTATAAAAACGTTTGAAGGTGAAGATAAATTAGGTAAGTATCATATCTATGAACTTCAAAAACCATTAAACGAAGTGAAATTTTTTACAGATGATTTATTAAGCACGGCGTTATTAGAAATGGTTGGAAATGAAAAATTTAAAAAATTATCTTTATGGAATAAATTTGATAATAATTATCATGATAAAAAAGAAGTTACAAAGCAATTTTTTGATGTATTTAATTTAAATAAAGATAATATTGTTTTACAAGCTCAATTAAATAATAGTAAGATTTCAAATGATGAATCTCTTATTAATCGTCAAAAGGTGTCATTAGACATGACAGTTTTTAGTGATTTCATAAAGAACTCATATGTAAGTTCAGATGATGTTATGAATCACTTAGATATTATTAAAAGTGTCAAATTAGTTTATGGTATAGATGAATTTCAATTAGTAAAACTTTTAGAAAAAGCAATTAATGTAACAAATAATAAGATTGATTATAATGAATTTAAAAAATTAGCTCAAAAAAATTTTGATAGCGGAATTCGAAGAAACTTTAAGAAAAACAAGATAGTAGAAACGGCTAAAGCTAAAGATGACGAAAAAGATAAGAATATTGATCCTTTAGTTAATGCTTTTAAAGCCTATGTTCCATTAGAATTTTTAGAGATTCTAAAAAATGAGTTAGGAAGTTTTGTCACTGCTAATGAAAGGTATGCTGTAAAAACATTGGTAGAAAAGCAGATGTTACCAAATGAAGTTATTAATGTTTTAATTCATTATTTGTTAGTTGTTCAAGATAGTTCTACCATCTTAAAAGGAACATTTGAAAGAATTGCTGCTGATTGGACAAAGAAAAAAATAAAAAACGCTCAAGAAGCGATGACTTACGTTAAAAGTTTCACTCGAGAAAAATCGCTACAACGCAAAGCGACAAAAAAAGATTCAAAAGGCCGCAAAAGTAATGTAATTGTTAAAGAGAAATTACCTGAATGGGCTAAAGAAAAGGGAAAGAATAAGCTAACAGATGTTGGAAAGAAAGAAAATAAAGAAATTGACGAGCTATTGAAAAAAATAAATGGAAAGTAGGTGAGCTATGTGGAAGATATGGGAAAGGAACTTAGTAAAAGACTAGTAGAAAATAAGTGGGAAAAAAAGTATAAAGAAATAATTGAAAAAAGTTTAAAAGATGATGATGTGCAATTGTTTTTACGTGAAAACAAAGATAGACTAAGCCATCAAGAAATATTAAAGGGTGCAAGTAAGTTATATGAATTTGTTGACTTGAAGCAAAAAATAGCAGAAGGAAAAGAAGTTTTTGCCCCAGGGTATTCGCCACAATTAACTATTAGTGATCATCACATTGAAGTAACCTATGTACCTACTAAAAAATTGATAGAAGAGAGACGACTAAGAGAAATAAATAATAGAATTAATATTGTCAATCTTCCTAAAAGTATTCGTAAAGCAACACTAGAAAATTATTATAGAGATGATGATGGAAGAATGATAGCTTTAAAAAAAGCTATAGAATTTGTTGCGAACTATACTGAAACGCCTAATATCTTTCATAAAGGACTATATTTATCTGGATCGTTTGGAGTAGGAAAAACATATTTACTGGGAGCGATTGCTAATAAATTAGCAGAAAAGGGGATAAAAGTAACTTTAGTTCACATGCCATCTTTTGCTGTAGAAATAAAAAATTCTATTGGTAAAAATACCACTATGGAAAAAGTTGATGCTTTGAAAAAATCTCCTGTATTAATGATGGATGATATAGGTGCTGATCAATTAAGTAGTTGGTTTAGAGATGATGTTCTAGGTGTGATTTTACAATATCGTATGCAAGAAGAATTACCAACTTTCTTTAGTTCAAATATTGCTTTAGATGACTTAGAAGAATTTTACTTAACGCAGAATACGAGAGGCGAGTTAGAACCCTTGAAAGCTAAAAGAATCATGGAAAGAATTAGATTTTTAGTTGATGAAGTAGTTATTAATGGTGAAAATAGAAGAAATAAATAATGAAAAACCCTTGAATAATTTTCAAGATAATGGTTAAATAAAACTGTAGATTTCGTGAAAGACAAACGGATTACTATGATTCAGGGATGAAAGGCTTGACTGAAAACTTTCAATAATGTAGTATTCTTACCACTTTCATGTATTGTTTAATGAAAAGTTAGACCGGTGCGACCGTTAACAGCACAATGAGTAGTTTGTTTAAAGCTAAAAATTAAAGGTGGAACCACGTTAATAGCGTCCTTAATACATCAATGTTGGTGTGTTAGGGACGTTATTTGTTTCATAGAGAATTCAGGAGGTAGGATTAATGTCTAGTATAAAAATTACATTTCCAGATAATTCAGTAAAGGAATTTGATGCTGGTGTAACAACAGCTGAAATTGCTAAATCAATTAGTATTAGTTTAGCTAAAAAAGCTGTTGCAGGAAAAGTTGATGGTAATTTTGTTGATTTAAATCAACCATTAAAAGAAGATGGATCTATTGAAATTATTACAAAAGATTCTAATGATGGATTAGTTGTATTGTGGAGAACAGCAGCACAAGTTTTAGCTAATGCATTGCATGAATTATACCCAAATATGAAATTTGGTTTGGGTGATGTTACAGAGCATGGATTCTATTTTGATACTGATAATTCTGAAGGTCAAGTTGCAGAAACAGATTTTGAAAAGATTTCTCAAAAAATGTCTGAAATAATAAAGGCAAACTTACCTATAGAACGAGTTGAGTTTTCAGAAGAGGAAGCTTTGAATTTAGTATCAGGTGACGAATATCAAGAAGAATTAGTTAGAGATGTAGCTAATAAAAATAATGGTAGAGTAGTTGCTTATAAGCAAGGTGATTTCATTGATATCACTGATGGAGTAGTTTTATCTTCAACTGGTGAAGTAAAGATTTTTAAACTATTATCTGTTGCTGGTGCATACTGGAAAGGTGCTTCAAGCAATCCAATGTTACAACGTATCTATGGTACAGCTTTTTATAAGCAAAAAGATTTGGATGCTGAATTACAACGTCAAAAAGAAGCTCGTGAAAGAGATCATCGTGTAATTGGAAATGAATTAGATTTATTCTTTGTTGATCCTAAAGTTGGTGCAGGATTACCATATTGGATGCCAAATGGTGCAACAATTCGTCGTGTAATTGAACGATATATAATTGATAAGGAAGTTGCATGGGGATTCCAACATGTTTACACTCCAGTGCTAGCAAATTTGAACTTGTATAAGCAATCTGGTCATTGGGATCACTATCGTGAAGATATGTTTCCACCAATGGATATGGGCGATGGTGAAATGTTGGAATTACGTCCGATGAACTGCCCATCCCATATTCAAGTTTACAATCATCACAAGCGTTCATATCGTGAATTGCCATTACGTATCGCTGAATTAGGTATGATGCATAGATATGAAAAATCTGGAGCATTAACAGGATTGTCTCGTGTTCGTGAAATGACTTTGAATGATGGTCATGACTTTATTGAACCAGATCATATTGAAGATGAAATTAAGACTTTAATTAAATTAATGACGGAAGTTTATAATGACTTTGATATTACAGATTATCGTTTCCGCTTAAGTTATAGAGATCCTAAGAATACAGAAAAATACTTTGATGACGATGAAATGTGGGAAAAATCTCAAAGTAAGTTAAAAGCTGCTATGGATGATATGGGACTAGAATATTTTGAAGCTGAAGGTGAAGCTGCATTCTATGGTCCTAAGATTGATGTCCAAACTAAGACAGCTTTAGGTGGAGAAGAAACATTATCAACTATCCAATTAGACTTCTTATTGCCAGAAAGATTTGATTTGAAGTACATTGGTGCTGACGGTGAAGAACATAGACCAGTTATGGTTCACCGTGGAATTGTTTCAACTATGGAACGTTTTACAGCTTACTTAACTGAAATGTATAAAGGTGCATTTCCAACTTGGTTAGCTCCACATCAAGTAGATATTATTCCTGTTAAGAATGATTTACATATGGATTATGTAAATGATTTAAGCAGTAAGTTGAGAGCACATGGCATTCGCGTTACTGTTGATGATAGAAATGAAAAAATGGGATATAAGATTCGCCAAGCTCAAGTAAACAAGATACCTTATACACTTGTTATTGGTGATGAAGAAGTTTCAAATGGAACAGTAACAGTTCGTAAATATGGTGAAGAAAAGACTAACACTATGACAAAGGATGAATTTAAGAATCTTTTGTTTGAAGATATAGAAAATTATAGTAGAGAAAAATAATTTCTATTATAGTCTTGACGCTTTTAAGTGTAGTTGATATACTTATAAAGTTGAGAAAAAAGCAGAGGCACCCGCTTCTCGCCTAGGAAATGTAGGTTTCCGGGCAGAAATTATGATATTAATTCTAATTAAAACGGATTATTAAGACGGGCATTCTGATTTTTGGATGTCCGTTTTCTGCATTTTCTCTCTGAATTATTTTTGGAGGTGAATATCATAGCAGTCGATAAAATGGTTAATGAAGGCATTCGTGCTCGAGAATTAAGATTGATTAGTGACAATGGTGACCAATTAGGTGTAAAGACTAAGCAAGAAGCACTAAAAATGGCTGAAGATGCAAATCTTGACCTGGTTTTAGTTGCTCCTAAAGCTAAGCCACCTGTTGCAAAGATCATGGATTACGGTAAATATCGTTTTGAACTTCAAAAGAAACAAAGAGAAGCTCGTAAAAAGCAAAAAGTTGTTAATATCAAAGAAGTTCGTTTAAGTCCAACTATTGATACGAATGACTTTAATACTAAGATGAAGAATGCACGTAAGTTCTTATCTAAAGGAGACAAGGTAAAAGTTTCCATTCGTTTTAAGGGACGTGCAATTACTCATAAGGATATTGGTCGTGATGTCCTTAATCGTTTTGCAGAAGCAACGGAAGACGTTGCAACTGTAGAGTCTAAAGCAAAAATGGATGGTCGTAGCATGTTCTTAATGCTTGCACCAAAAACTGAAAAATAATAAAACAATTTATTTATTTTAGGAGGATATATAATCATGCCAAAACAAAAAACACACCGTGCATCAGCAAAACGCTTTAAGCGTACAGGAAATGGTGGTTTGAAACGTTCAAACGCCTACACATCACATCGTTTCCACGGTAAAACAAAGAAGCAACGTCGTCAATTACGTAAAGCTTCAATGGTATCTGCTTCAGATATGAAACGTATCAAGCAAATGCTTTCTCAAATGAAATAAGAATATCTAAGATAAATATTATAAAGAAGAAAAGTTACTTAATTATGTAACTATACCTAGTATAAAGGTTGAATTTTTAAGGAGGAATTGTCATGCCACGTGTTAAAGGTGGATCTGTTACACGCCAACGTCGTAAGAAAATTATCAAATTAGCTAAAGGTTATCGCGGAGCAAAGCATATTCAATTCAAAGTTGCTAAACAACAAGTTATGAAGTCATACCAATATGCATTCCGTGATCGTCGTAAGACAAAGTCTAACTTCCGTAAGTTATGGATTGCTCGTATTAATGCTGCTGCTCGTCAAAATGACATTAGCTACAGCAAGTTAATGCATGGTTTGAAGTTAGCTAACGTTGAAGTTAACCGTAAGATGTTAGCTGATTTAGCTATTACAGATGCAGCTGCATTTACAGCACTTGTTGATGAAGCAAAGAAAGCTTTAGCTGCTGAATAATTTAGTTTATTTCATTAAGTGAGAAGGTATTTTACCTTCTTGCTTTTTTTATATCCTTAAAATTACTTATAATTTTGTATAAACAGATTGCTCAGGGAAAATATGATATAATTTAAATTGATAAAATATTAGGAGAATTTTCAATGTTTAAAAGATTTATACCGACTTGGAAGATTGAATCTATTTATGATTTAACACCACAAGAAGTTAAAAATCATGGAATTAAAGCAATTTTAACGGATTTAGATAATACATTAATTGCTTGGAATAATCCAGATGGTACACCAGAACTCAGAAATTGGTTAAAAGTTATGAGAGAGGAATCTATACCAGTTATAGTCGTATCAAATAATAATCATAGGCGTATAAAAAGAGCGGTAGAACGTTTTGAACTTCCATTTGTCTCAAGGGCATTAAAGCCATTTGTTAGAGGAATAAATATTGCTAAGAAGAGATATAATTTAAAGAGTGACGAAGTTGTTTTGGTTGGAGACCAATTAATGACAGATATTGCTGCTGCTAATAATGCTGGTATTAGGAGTATTCTAGTTAAACCTTTAGTTAAAAGTGATGCATGGAATACTAAGCCAAATAGGATGTTAGAAAAAATCATAAAAAACAATTTAATAAAAAATAATAAAATGGAAAAATCATGGAGGCATTCCTTAGATGACAGAAACTAGTAATGAAATTTTATATTGTATTGGGTGTGGAGCTAAAATTCAATCTGAAAACCCAAATGAACTAGGGTATACACCGGAATCTGCTGTAAAAAAAGGATTAGAGACAGAAGAATTGTATTGTCAACGTTGTTTTAGATTAAGACACTATAATGAAATAGCAGATGTAAGTTTGACAGATGATGATTTTTTAAGATTACTAAATCAAATTGGTGAATCAGATTCATTGATTGTCAATGTTGTAGATATATTCGACTTTAATGGATCAGTTATCCCGGGACTACATAGATTTGTTGGTAAGAATGACGTTTTGTTAGTAGGCAATAAATCTGATTTGTTACCTAAATCTTTAAAACGTTCACGGATTAAAGACTGGTTACGTCAAGAAGCTAATAAGCAAGGTTTGAGGCCCATAGATGTAGCACTAACTAGTGCAAGTAAAGGATATGAAATTGATAATTTATTAGAATTAATTGATAAGTATCGTAAGGGTAGAGATGTATATGTAGTGGGTGTTACTAATGTTGGTAAGTCTACACTTATTAACCGTATAATTAAGCAACAAACAGGTATTTCTGAGTTGATTACAACTTCACGCTTTCCAGGGACAACATTAGATAAAATTGAAATACCATTTGATGATGGTAAAAACTTGATAGATACACCGGGAATTATTCACAAGCAACAAATGGCTCATTATTTAACAGGAAAATCGTTAAAATTTGCTTCTCCTCAAAAAGAAATCAAGCCTAAGGTTTATCAATTAAATGAAGGACAAACCATTTTCTTAGGGTCTTTAGCAAGATTTGATTATATTTCTGGTGGACGTACAAGTGTAATTGCATATTTTGATAATAATTTACCATTACATCGCACAAAGTTACAAAATGCTGATAAATTTTATGAAAAACATGCAGGAGAATTATTACAACCACCTACTAGAGAAGAATTGGAAAAGATGCCTAAACTAACTAGATTTGAGTTTAAGATAAGTGAGAAAAGTGACTTAGTATTTTCAGGATTAGGATGGATAAGTTTAAGTCCAAATACAAATGTTGCTGGTTGGGCTCCAGAAGGTGTAGGAGTATTAATAAGAAAAGCAATGATTTAAGTATAGAAAGAGATGTGTAATATGAAACTTAGAGGAAAACAAAAACGATATTTACGTAGTGAGGCCCATCATTTAAAACCTATTTTTCAAATTGGTAAAGATGGGTTGAGTGAAGTATGGTTAGATGAAGTTTTAAAGGCATTAGATAAAAGAGAACTATTAAAAGTTAATATTTTGCAAAATTCACTAGTGGAAGTTGAAGATGTTAAAGAATTTATAGAGAATAATAGTGATGCACAAGTTATTCAAACAATAGGTAATGTGTTAGTTCTCTTTAAAAAGTCTGATAAGGCTGAAAACCAAAAAATTTCAGTAAAAGTTGCAGAATTATAAAAATTAGAGGGATATACAATGGTTGAAACAATAACAATTCCTGAAATAAAAGTCATGGCTGAATTAATAACGAATATGAAACATAAGAGGGTAGGAATATTAGGTGGTACTTTTAATCCACCACATCTAGGACATTTAATTATTGCAGAACAAGTAAAAAGCCAATTAAATTTAGATGAAGTAATGTTTATCCCCGATTACCAACCACCTCATATTGATAAAAAAACAGCTATTTCTGCTGAAAAGCGACTAAAAATGGTGAAACTTAGTACGATGGATGAGCCTGGATTTAAAGTTAGTGATATAGAGTTACGACGTAAAGGTGTAAGTTATACAATAGACACAATTAAGGAATTGAAATTGAAGAATCCAGAAGTAGACTATTATTTTATAATTGGTGGAGATATGGTTGAGTATCTACCAAAATGGCATAGAATAGAAGAACTAATTAAATTAGTAAAATTTGTTGGTGTTGGTAGACCTGGATATAGAAAGGAAAGTAAATATCCAATTATGTGGGTAGATGTTCCAATGACAGATATCAGTTCAACTTTAGTTAGACGAAATGTAAAGCAAGGATGTTCTATAAAATATTTAGTGACACCAGAAGTGGAAAACTATATACATGAAGAAGGTTTGTATCGTGAATAATCTAGATTTAGAATATACAGAGGGAATTTTTCCTGGAACGCGAGAAGAATTGATAAAAAAAGTAAAAGAATCAGTAAAAGAGTCAAGATTTAAACATATACTTGGTGTAGAAAAATCAGCAATCGAATTAGCTAAGCAAAATGATTATAGTATAGAAAAAGCAAGTATTGCTGCTCTAGTACATGATTATGCTAAGGAAAGAACAGCAGAAGAATTTAAAAAAACAATTTTAGATGAAAATTTATCTAAAGATTTGCTAAATTGGAATAATTTTATTTGGCATGGTGTAGTTGGTGCAGAAATCATTAAAAATGAATTGCAAATTAAAAATGAAGAAATTTTAAATGCTGTTAGACGACATACTGTAGGTGATGTTGAAATGACAACTTTGGATAAGATTATATATGTCGCCGATTACATTGAAGAGGGACGCAGTTTTCCAGGAGTAAAGCTAGCTAGAACAATTGCTAAAGCAAATTTAGACGATGCTGTTAGTTATGAAACTAAACATGTTTTAGAATTTTTGTTAAGTCAGGATAAAGTTATCTACCCTAAAGCTATACTAACTTATAATAAATGGGTAGCAGAGTAATTATTTGAAAGGATTTTGATTAATGGATAGTAAGAAACTTTTAGAAATAGCTGTAAAAGCTGCTGATAGTAAGAGAGCAGAGGATACAGTAGCATTAGATGTTCAAGGAATTAGTATTTTAGCAGATTATTTTGTAATTACACAAGCTAATTCTGAACGACAAGTAAAGGCTATTGCTGATGCAGTTAAAGAACAAGTTTATGAAGCTGGTGCTGATGTTAAAGATATTGAAGGAAAAGATGGAGCAAACTGGATATTATTAGACTTAGGTGATGTAGTAGTTCATGTTTTCAAGACAGAAACTAGACAGTTTTATAATTTAGAAAAACTATGGTCTGATGCACCATTAGTAAATATTGCCGATTGGATAAAATAATATGATATATACAACGTTCGCCCAATTGTACGACAAATTAATGAATCCGCAAATGTATAGGGATTGGGTATCTTATTTTGATAGATATGAATTTGAAAAAAATAGTAATATTTTAGATTTAGCATGTGGTTCTGGAAGATTTGCAGTGGAAATTGCAAAGAAGGGCTATGATGTAACCGGATTTGATTTATCTGAAGAAATGTTGTCATTAGCATATCAGCATTCATATGAAGAAAACATAGAGTTAACATTAGTTGCTGGTGATATGCAAGATTTATCAGGTCTAGAAAAATATAATGTTGTAACTTGTTTTGCTGATTCTTTATGTTATTTACCTAATAAAAGAATATTAAAGAATGCATTTAGAGAAGTGAAACAACATTTAAAAAAAGATGGTGTTTTTTTGTTTGATGTAATAACGCCATATAAGACTGATAAAATATATCCAGGATATATGTATAATTACAGTGATGATGAGCAAACTTTTGTATGGACAACATACTTAGGAGAATATGAACATAGTGTTGAACATGATTTAACTTTTTTCATTTTTGATGAAAGTATTAATGCATATAAAAAAGTTAATGAACTTCATAAAGAAAGAACTTACGAATTAAGAGATTATATTGAATTGCTGAAAGAAGCTGGCTTTAATCAGATAGAAGTAAGTGCCAAATTTGGACGTAAAGATATAGAAAAACAAACTGAACGTTGGTTCTTTAAATGCAGTATTTAATAAGTGGTGATAGTAATGAAAATTATTGGTATTATAGCAGAATATAATCCATTTCATAATGGTCATCTATATCAAATAGAAAAAGTTAAAGAGATTTATCCGGAATCAATCATCATTGTTGCTATGAGTGGTAATTTTCTACAAAGAGGAGAGCCTGCAATTGTTGATAAGTGGGTAAGAGCAAAACAAGCACTGTTGAATGGTGTAGATGTAGTTGTAGAGATACCGATTGCTGGATGCGTACAGCCTGCCGATAGATTTGCTGAGAATGGGGTACGAATATTAAATAATATGGGATGTGAAGAACTTTTCTTTGGTGCCGAACATGCTGAGTATGATTTTATGACTTATGCACAGTTAGTTCAAAATTTAGATAGTACTGAATTTTCAAAAAAAAATATATCTTATGCTGAAGCATTCCAAGAAGCTGTTGCAGCAAAAATAGGACATAATATAGATTCACCTAATGATGTCTTAGGCTTGGCATATGCTAAGGCAAATTTGAAATTTGGAAAAAAGTTAAAGTTAAATCCAATCTCTAGAAATGTTGCAGGTTATCATGATAAGTCTTTGTCTCCTGATAGTAATATCGCAAGTGCTACAGCAATCAGAAAAGTTTTGTTTTCTAAAGATCATAATTTAGTTGATAAGTATCTTCCTTCCTACCAAGATTTAAAGGATGAAAAATACATTTCTTGGGATGATTTTTGGCCATTTCTAAGATATAAACTAATATCTAGTGATATTGATGAGTTAGCTAATATTTATGGGATGGCTGAAGGAATTCAATATAGAATGAAAAAGAAAGCTTTAGAACTAAAGGTGGAAGTGACATTTGATGAATGGCTAAAAGCTGTTAAATCAAAAAGATTCACATACACTAGGCTAACAAGATTATCAGTTGCTACTTTAGTAGGAATGAAAGTTAATGATGTTAGTTTGTATAATAAATTTCCTTATGTGCATTTATTAGGATTTACGAAAAATGGACAGAAAGCTTTGAATATAATGAAGAAAAATAGTGAAATACCATTACTGGCTAAAATATCCCAACAAGATAAAGACGACTTTTATCATGTTGATTATAGAGCTGGGAAAATTTATCAATCTCAAAATTATAAAGAGCAAGATTTAAAAAGAGCACCATTGATATTTTGAGGTGTCAAGGAAAAAACATTGACAAAGGTTTAAATGAAAGTTATAATCAAATTTGTTGCATTGGGAGGAATATAACATGAAATGGTCTTTAAAAGAGCTAAATCAAGCAAGTGAAGCTCCAATCCATTTTACAGAGAATTTAGATTTGAATGAAGCATTAAAATCTAGAAGATCTGATATTATAAAAGTTTCAACAGTACATGTTGATGGAATGTTTTCTGTTGACGAATTAGGAGTTTTAGGCTATATGAAGGTTAACTGTACAGTAACCTTACCTTCTAGTCGTTCATTTCAACCAGTCGATTTAGAACTTAATTTTGATGTAACAGAGCATTATTTAAGTCATTATAATCCGGATTTATCAAGTTTTGAAGATACGGATGTCGTTATTGTATTAAAAGATGATATACTGAATCTTGCAGATGTTATAGAAGACAATATATTGTTACAAATTCCTATGCAGGTTTTATCTGTAGATGAGAAACGAGATGACGCGGTTATGCCGTCTGGTGATGACTGGAGTGTCATTCGTGAGGAACAGTTGCAGAAAAACAATCATAAGAAAGATAATATTGATCCAAGATTAGCTAAGTTAAAGAATTTCTTTGATGAAGATAAATAGTAATAGCTATTGCAAATTTTGTGAATAACAAGTAGAATCTTTCTTGGTAGATTTATTTATTGTTTTAAGGAGGTGTCTAATAATGGCTGTACCAGCACGTAGAACATCTAAAGCTCGCAAGAGATTACGTCGCACACATTACAAGTTACAAGTACCTGGTATGAGTGCTTGCCCAAATTGTGGTGAATTACGTAAAGCACATCATGTATGCCCAAGTTGTGGATACTATGGTGACAAGGAAGTTGTAAAAACTAAGTAATCGAAATATTAATTAAGATTAAAGGGACCATGGCCCTTTAATAACTTGGATAACGCTTTTCTTTATTCAGAAAGAAAAGCGTTATTTTAATATTTACTAAATAAAAAGTACGATAAAATTTGAGATAATAATTTTATCGTACTTTTTTGAAAACTGGATTATTTTTTTGACACATCAATGTACTTAAAATCCGGATTAATAGATTTATCTAAACTATTGAATTGCTGTTCCATTTTTTCAATAATAATTTTCTGATTTTCATCGTTAATTTTCATTTTCCTATCTAAATAGATTGGATCTCCAAAAGCAACTGTAGTTTTTTTTCTAGTTAAAAGTCCTTTAAAGGTTAATGGCCCTTGATACACAGCAGGAACAATAGGAACTCCTGAAAGTTTAGCAATTAAAATTGCTCCACCTTTTAGTTTTTGAGAATGTCTAGTTCCAGATGGAAACATGATAAGTGATAAATCTTTCTTTTTTAACCATTTAACAGGAGTTTTAATAACTGAAGGTCCAGGATTTTCTCGATTAACAGGAAAAGCATTGGCGTGTACAAGAATGAATCGTAATATAGGATTTTTGAATAATTCTTCTTTAGCCATAAAAGAGAATTTCTTTGAAGAAGCAGCTAATGCAAAATATAAAGGATCGAACCAAGTCCTATGTGGGCCGACTAAAATATAATTTCCAGTTGGAAGTTTTTCTTTATTTAAATATGTAGGTTTTCCATTAACAATGTAAACTATAATACGAACTATCACACGAATGAAAGAATAAAACATTGAGCGACAACCTTTCTATAATTTGTTATACTACTATCATATAGTATGAAAAAAATTTTTAAGTTGCAAGTAAAAAATGAGGTTTTATAATGCATGAGGATATATTACTATCTAATGAACGAATTGATCAATTGTATTCATCAAAGATAAAAATTATTCAAAGTAGCGAAGTTTTTTCTTTTTCAATAGATGCTGTTTTATTGGCTGACTTTGCAGACTCATTGAAGAAAAAGAATTCTAAGATAGTGGATCTATGTGCAGGAAATGGTGCAGTAGGTCTTTTTTTGAGTCAGAAAGTGAATGGAAAAATAATCCAAGTAGAGATTCAAAAAAGATTAGCTGATATGGCTAGAAGAAGTATATTACTGAATAATTTAGAAGATAAAATCACAATCTTAAATGAGGATTTAAATAATTTACAAGGTTTGATATCAAAAGATTCGGTTGATATGGTGGTATGTAATCCTCCGTATTTCGCTAATTTGGAAACAAGTAAAAAAAATCCTAATCAGTACTATGCTATTGCAAGACATGAAATTAAGGTAACTCTAGAACAAGTCATAGAAGTTACAAGTGGACTTTTGAAATTTGGTGGGAAGGCTAATTTTGTATATAGACCTGATAGGCTACTTGAAATGTTAGATTTAATGAGAAAACACAATATTGCTCCAAAAAAAATTCAATTAGTATATCCAAAAAAAGATAAGGAAGCTAATATTGTATTAGTTCAAGGTATAAAAGCAGGAAAAGATGGTGGGATTCGTTACCTTCCACCTATAATTGTGTCTGAAGATAATGGAAAATATACTAATGTTATAGAGGAACTTTTATATGGTAAAGGAAAATAGCTATTATTTCTATGTATTATTGTGTGCAGACAATACTTTATATGGAGGATTTACGACTGATTTAATTAGGAGATTAAATCAACATAATGATGGAGTAGGTGCTAAATACACAAGATTAAAAAAACGTAGACCAGTTGAAATGATTTATCATGAAAAATTTAGTTCTAAAAGTATGGCTTTAAAAAAAGAATATGCATTTAAGCATCAATCTAGAGAAAAGAAAAATAAATATTTAGTTGAACATGGTGTAGATAGAAATTTAATTGAATGATTAATAAAATCATTGCAATTCATACAATAATAAAGTATAATCTTTTAAGTGTGTAAGACACAATTCACACTGCATGCGATAGTTAAAAAGTTGCTCGTCAGAGTTTTTTAACAATTGAACATGTGGGAGGATAAAAAAACAAATTATTTGGAGGTAAATTGTAATGGCAGTTATTACCATGAAACAATTACTAGAAGCTGGTGTACATTTTGGTCACCAAACACGTCGTTGGAACCCTAAGATGAAGAAGTATATCTTTACAGAACGTAACGGTATCTACATCATTGACTTACAAAAAACAGTTAAGTTAATTGATGATGCATATGACTTCATTAAAGATGCTGCAAGTGATGACGGCGTAGTATTATTTGTTGGTACAAAGAAGCAAGCACAAGAAGCTATCGAAGAAGAAGCAAAGCGTGCAGGTCAATACTATGTTAACCATCGTTGGTTAGGTGGTACTTTGACTAACTGGAATACAATTCAAAAGCGTATTAAGAAGTTAAAAGAAATCAAAGCAATGGCTGAAGATGGTACTTTTGATCGCTTACCTAAGAAGGAAGTTGCTTTGTTAATTAAACAAAGAGATCGTTTAGAAAAATTCCTTGGTGGTATTGAAGATATGCCACGTATTCCTGATGTATTGTTCATCGTTGATCCTCGTAAAGAACGTATCGCTGTTAAGGAAGCTCAAAAGTTGAACATTCCTATTGTTGCTATGGTTGATACAAACGCTGATCCTGATGAAATTGATGTTAAGATTCCATCAAACGATGATGCAATTCGTGCAGTTCGTTTAATCACTTCTAAGATGGCAGATGCTATCATTGAAGGTCGTCAAGGTGAAGATGATGCACCTGTTACTGAAGATACATTTGAAAATACAGATGATCAAGTTGATTCAATCGAAGATATCGTTGAAGCTGTAGAAGGCGACAATGATAGCACAGATGCTGAATAGTTAGTTAACTTAGGCTGTCTCGAATTTGTGGGCAAATAGCCTCAGTTTGAGACAGCTTTTTTAGTAATTTTAATTTTAAGGAGGCCAATTAAGATGGCAAAGATTTTTGCTGCTCAAGTAAAAGAGTTACGTGATAAAACAGGCGTTGGTATGATGGACGCTAAAAAAGCTTTAGTTGCTGTAGAAGGTGACATGGAAAAAGCTATTGATTTCTTACGTGAAAAAGGTATGGCAAAAGCTGCTAAGAAGAGTGATCGTGTTGCTGCTGAAGGTTTAGCAAACGTTGCTGTAAATGGTAATAAGGCTGTTATTGTTGAAGTTAACGCTGAAACAGACTTTGTTGCACAAAATGATCAATTTAAAGCATTAGTAAAGCATATTGCAGACGTTATTGCTGAAAACACACCTGCTGATGTAGAAGCTGCTTTACAATTAAAGACAGATAAAGGTACTCTTAACGATGAATTAATTGAAGCTACACAAGTTATTGGTGAAAAGATTAGTTTACGTCGCTTTGAAGTTGTTGAAAAGGCAGACGCTGACAACTTTGGTGCATACTTACACGATGGTGGACGTATTGCTGTATTGTCAGTAGTAGAAGGTGCTGATGAAGCTACAGCTAAGGATGTTGCTATGCACGTTGCTGCTATTAATCCTAAGTATGTAAACCGTGATGAAGTTCCAGAAGCTGAAGTTGCACATGAAAAGGAAGTTCTTACAGAAGAAGCTAAGAATGAAGGTAAGCCAGAAAAAATCATTGAAAAAATGGTTGCTGGTCGCTTGAACAAGTTCTTTGCAGAAGTTGCATTGGATGATCAAGACTTTGTTAAGGATCCTGATTTAACAGTTGCAAAATATGTTGCTTCTAAGAATGGTAAGGTAAAATCTTTTGTTCGTTATGAAGTTGGCGAAGGTATCGAAAAGAAAGAAGAAAACTTTGCTGAAGAAGTAATGTCTCAAATTAAATAATATTTAATTTAGTTGCTGTAAATGTTGGTTTATCAACGTTTATGGCAATTTTTTTATACTTTTATATAGTATTAATAAGTTTATGTCGATTGTCGTATAGGAAATACTACTTAGTTAATGTTAAATAAAATAATAATTCAGCACTTGTAAAAGAATAATATTATGTTATAATCAAATTTTGTATAAATATAGTGATCAATTTTAAAATTAAGATTCTTTATAGCTAATGTATGGTATAATTACATGTGAAAGAATTTTGTAGGAAATTGTCAAAGGAGGGTTGGACATGCTGAGGAAAACAAAGAATTTTTTGAAGGCCAATGGAGTTTACTATGAAAAAGAACACGTTAATCCACTAATGGTTCCTGAGAGAGTTTATGTATTAAAATTTGGAATCGATGAAAAAACAATGAATAATCGCTTTATCGTCGAATATACGTATACATGGACTGGAAGAATTAAGATTAATAAGATTTCCTTACGTTTACATGGACAGCAACATCCGCGTGAATTCAGAAATGAGGCACAGTTGTTACAATATTTAAAGAAACATTCTAAGAGATATGTAAAAGGTAAAGAAATATCAAATAAAAAACGTAGTAAATAGTAAATGAACAATAATTAAATAAAAATCCGTTCAAGAACTTGTTAAAATTCTTGAACGGATTTTTTAATTTTCAGTATATAGTTTTAAATGTTCATCTCTAGATATTTTTCCCATGTCTAAAAGAGTATCAGCAATAGTATTGAGAACAAATTGACGATCTGATTTATTTTCTACAAAATCGTATTTATCGCCGTCTATTACTAGTAATGGGGATTTATCATAAGTACGTTCCCATTCGTCGTAGAATTCTAATAATCGTTTATAGTAATCTACTAAAGAAGGATCATTTGTAACCTGTTCATATTCACGTCCTCGTTTTTCAATACGCTTGATCATTGTAGGATAAGAAACTTTAATTAGAATCATCAAGTCTTTATGATTTTTAGGGGTTGCTAATTTAATTTCATCTAGCATATTTTTTAATAATTCTTGATAAATTTGATACTCTATTTGGGTTGCATTACCTAATTCTGTATTCATTCTCATGAACATAGCATCTTCATAAATAGATCTATCTAATATATTGTTATCCCCACGCATAGCTTCTTTTATCATTTTGAAACGACGATTTAAGAAGAAAGTTTGTAAAAGGTAAGTATAAGGATTGGTTACATCGGTAGCGCCAGCAGCTCTTTTTTTTGCTGCCAATTCATTTCCTTTATAAAATAGTGGTAAAACAGGATTATCAGTAACTGGTTCAAAGAAAGGTGTAGTATTTAATTCTTGAGATAATAATTTTGTTAAACTAGACTTTCCAGAACCAATAATTCCAGCTAAAGTTATCAAAAGTAATTCCTCCGTTAAAATAAACTTACATTTAATTTTACCTTAAGTAAAGCAATAATTCCAAAATATTATTATTTAATGATAAAGTTCGTGTTTTTGTGATATAAGGGTGTTTTTTATCACGTATTTAAAAATAAAATTCGAATTTTACTTTGACATCTAAGGCGCATTTTGCTATTCTATGTTTGTCTAGGAGGGATAATTTTGAAAAGAGAAGTAGCAATTGTAATGGGTAGTATTTCTGATTGGGATACTATGAAAGAGGCAGCTGAAATTTTAGAAAATTTTGGAGTAAACTATGATAAAAAAGTTATTTCAGCTCATAGAATGCCAAAAGAAATGTTCGTCTTTTCTGAAACTGCAAAGGATAAAGGGTTAAAAGTAATTATAGCTGGAGCTGGTGGTGCTGCACATCTTCCGGGAATGGTAGCAGCTAACACTATACTACCGGTTATTGGAGTCCCAGTTAAATCTCGTGCATTAAATGGAATGGATTCATTATTGTCGATTGTACAAATGCCAGCTGGAATTCCGGTAGCTACTACAGCAATTGGTGCTTCAGGTGCTAAGAATGCAGCATTATTGGCGTTGCAAATTTTGGGAATTAATGATGAAGAAATAGCTGAAAAATTAGTTTTATTTAGAAAAAAACAGCATGATGATGCAGAAAAGAGCGGTGAGCAACTTGGATAGTATGATAATGCAAGGAAAAACAATTGGAATTATCGGTGGAGGACAGTTAGGGCAAATGTTGTCATTTTCTGCAAAAAAAGCTGGAATGAGAGTTATAATCTTGGATCCTAATCCAGATTGCTCAGCGGGACAAGTTTCAGATGAACAGATTGTAGCACCTTATGATGATATAGACGCAATAGAGGAACTAGCTGATAAGGCCGATGTATTAACCTATGAATTTGAAAATGTTGATCTTAACGCATTAGAGAATGTTAGTAGCAAAGTAGAAATCCCTCAAGGTACGGAATTATTAAGAATTACTAAAGATAGAATAAGAGAAAAAACTTTTTTGCAAAAAAGTGGGTTAAAAGTAGCCCCATTTGCTGAGATAAATAAATTTTCAGATTTAGAAAAAGAGATAAATGAAATAGGTTATCCAGCAATCTTAAAAACATGCGAAGGAGGGTATGATGGTAAGGGACAATTAGTTCTCAATTCAGAAAAAGATTTAGTTGAAGCTGATGAAATTATAAAGTTAGGACAATGCATTTTAGAAGGAAAAATAAATTTTCAAATGGAATGTTCGGTAATGGTAGGAAGAAACCTTAGAGGTGAGATTACTGTATTTCCAGTAAGCGAAAATATCCATCGTAACCAGATATTACATGAAAGTATTGTACCAGCTAGAATTTCAAGTGAATTACAAGAAAAAGCAAAAGAAACAGCTGTAAAAGTAGCTGAAAGTTTGAATTTGTGTGGAATCTTAGGAATTGAAATGTTTATAGGCGAGGATAATGAGATTTACATAAATGAATTAGCACCTAGACCACATAATTCGGGACATTACTCAATAGAAGCATGTAATTTTTCACAGTTTGATATTCATAATAGAGCTATATGTAATTGGCCATTACCTAAAATTGAGCTATTAAAGCCAGTAGTGATGGTGAATGTTTTAGGACAACATGTTGAGAAAACACAAGAATTGATATCAAAAAAACCTACATGGCAATTCCATGATTACGGTAAAGGTGAAATTCGTGTTGATAGAAAAATGGGACATGTTACAATATTAACAGATGATATAAATAAAACACTTGATGAGATTGTATCAACTCATGTATGGGATTAAAGGAGAGTAAAATGATTTCACGTTATACACGTCCAGAAATGGCAGCAATTTGGAATGATGAAAAGAAATACGAATGTTGGTTAGCAGTTGAGTTAGCTGCGGATGAAGCTTGGGCAAAGCTTGGTCATATTCCTGATGAAGATGTTGAAAAATTAAAGAAAAATGCAAAGATAAATGTAGATCGTATTGCAGAAATAGAAGAAGTAACACATCATGATGTTATTGCATTTACGCGTGCTTTATCTGAGACATTAGGTGATGAAAAGAAATGGGTACATTATGGGTTGACGAGTACAGATGTCGTTGATACTGCCTATGGTTATCAATTAAAGCAAGTAAATGATATTTTACGTAAAGATTTACAAGAATTTAAAGAAATTGTTGCTCGTAAAGCTAAAAAGTATAAGAATACTGTTATGATGGGACGTACTCATGGAGTCCATGCAGAACCTACTACATTTGGCTTGAAATTAGCAAGATGGTATTCTGAGATTAATCGTGATATTGAACGTTTTGAACATGCTGCTAAAGGTGTAGAAGCTGGTAAAATTAGTGGTGCTGTTGGTACATTTGCAAATATTGATCCTTTTGTTGAAAAATATGTATGTGATAAATTAGGAATTAGAGCACAAGAAATTTCTAGTCAAGTTTTACCAAGAGATTTACATGCTGAATACTTATCTGCATTGGCTTTAATTGCTACAAGTTTGGAAGAATTTGCAACTGAAATTAGAGGATTGCAAAAATCTGAAACACGTGAAGTAGAAGAATATTTTGCAAAAGGTCAAAAGGGATCTTCTGCAATGCCACATAAGCGTAATCCTATTGGTTCTGAAAATATCTGCGGATTAGCTAGAGTTTGCCGAGGACATATGGTAACTGCCTTTGAAAATGTTTCTTTATGGCATGAACGTGATATCTCTCATTCATCAGCAGAAAGAATAATTTTACCTGATACTACAATTTTGATTGATTACATGTTACATCGTTTTGGAAAGATTGTTGAGAATTTAACAGTCTTCCCTGAAAATATGAAACGTAATATGGATAGAACATTCGGATTGATTTATAGTGGACGTGTACTTTTGAAATTAATCGATACAGGAATGAGTAGAGAAGAGGCATACGACTTAATTCAACCAAAAACTGCTGAATCTTGGGATAAGCAAGTTCCATTCCGTCCTTTGTTAGAGCAAGATGAAGAAATTTCTAAGCGTTTATCCAAAGAAGATTTAGATGATGCGTTTGATTATCATTGGCATTTACGTCATGTAGATGATATTTTTAAACGCGTGGGATTAGAATAATAAAATATATATTAACAGAAGTGTATTTTATAATATGCTTCTGTTTTTTTGGTTTAAAATACTTGTATTTTGAGATAATTATATGATAAAAGTAATTTGAAGGAAGTGATGAAATGTGTACAAGTGTTAGTGTTATTTCTGAAGATGGAACACATGTTATGGGAAGAACAATGGATTGGTATGATCTTTATGTGAAACCTATGTATGTTCCCAGGGGATATCAGTGGAAATCAGCATTTGATAATAAAAAATATATAAACAAATACGCTATAGTTGGTGGAGGTTTTCAAGATAATAATTATATTGATTTAAGTGATGGAATTAATGAATGTGGGTTGATGGCCCAAAAATTGACATTTTCTAATGGAGCACAATTGGTTGATGATAAGCATGATGATAAAATCCAACTTGAAGCATATGAATTTGTTACTTATATACTTGGAAATTTTTCTTCAGTAACTGAAGTAGAAGAAAATATAGAGAAAATTGAACTAATGAGTAATGTAATTAATAATACAAAACATGGTGGATCAGAGTTACATTTTAGTCTTTCAGATGAGAGTGGACGAAATATTGTAGTTGAACCTAGTCAGCACCCAATGAGAATAATTGATAATCCTTTAGGGGTAGTAACTAATATGCCTAAATTTGAGCGTCAGTTGGCAAAATTAGAAAATTATATGGAATTTACTGATGAATTTAAAGAAAATTCGATTAAATATGGAAAATTTCATGTAACTACTGGAAAACTGGGTGGCAAGAAGACACCACCAGGATCTTACTCTCCAAGCCAAAGATTTATTCGTGCATCTTATTTAAAGGAACTTGTTGATATGCCTAAAACACGCGATGAAGCCGTATCGTTAGCATTTGGTATATTAGATACAGTTTCAATTCCTAAGAGTAAAGCACATAGACCGACGTATACAGTTTATAGAGCAGTTGCGGTATCAGAGGATAGGACTTATTATTATCAAGCAAATGGGCAAGCTACGGTTAGTGGAATTAAATTAGATGAAGAGCTAGTACAAAATACAGAACCGATAGTATTTAATGTATCGAATATATGGAATCCACAAATGTTAAGTTAATAAAAAAAGTTGCAGACTTCAAAATCTGCAACTAAAAATAAAAAAGATCAGGACAAAATCCTGATCTAACAATTATGAAATGATCCGGGTGAGATTCGAACTCACGACCGTTCGCTTAGAAGGCGAATGCTCTATCCAGCTGAGCTACCAGACCATCACAACAAAAATTATTATATGGTATATACTTATAAATGTCAATTGATTTTTTCTAAATAATAATATTTTTTGTTAGAAGAATATTTTTTAAATGATATTAGAAATGATTACTATAAATAGTTTTAAGTGTAACTTTAATGATAGGCATTTTTGTGGTAAAATGTTAAAATTGCAATGAGTAGAATTTAAGATATAATTTATTTGTCATTATTATATAGGAGTGTCGTATATGAGCAGAATTTTAATAATTGAGGACGAAAAAAATTTATCTCGTTTTGTTGAACTTGAATTACAACATGAAGGATACGAGACAGAAGTATGTAAAAATGGACGACAAGGTTTAGAATTGGCACTGGACGAAGATTGGGATGCCATTTTATTAGATTTAATGTTACCTGAATTAAATGGTTTGGAAGTTTGTCGTCGTGTTCGTCAAGTGAAGAATACACCAATTATCATGATGACTGCAAGAGATTCAGTTATCGACAGAGTTTCAGGTCTAGATCATGGGGCAGATGACTATATTGTAAAACCATTTGCTATTGAAGAATTACTAGCAAGATTAAGAGCCGTTTTGCGTCGTGTAGAGCTAGAAAATGAACAAAATGGAAATAAACAAACAACACTAACATATCGCGACTTAACTATTGAAAAGGAAAATAGAGTTGTAAGACGTGGAGATGAAATCATAGAATTAACTAAGAGAGAGTATGAACTACTATTAACGTTGATGGAAAATATAAATGTTGTTTTAGCTAGAGATACACTTTTGAAGAAAGTATGGGGATATGAAACACAAATAGAAACAAATGTTGTGGATGTTTATATCCGTTATTTACGTAATAAGATTGATCGTCCTGGAGAAGACAGCTATATCCAAACAGTTCGTGGTACTGGATATGTAATGCGTTCCTAAAAATTAAGGTGTTGATAATATGGAAACGACGAATGAAAAGAAAAAGAAAAAGTTTTTTTCGATTAACTTAAAATGGTCGTTGGGAACAGGTCTAGGTGTTGTTATAATTTTTGCCGTTTTTGCAACACTTTTATTTCAAAGTTTTTCCAGTCTTTTAATAAGACAAGAAAAGGGACATTCAGAAGAGGCGATGAATGCTGTAACTTTAAGGTTAGCGCAATCTAATAGTACACTTACAGATACTGGTGTAAGGGATATTCTTAGCTCTTCTTGGAATGATGATATTCAGAATAGGAAACAAGCAGCAATATATTCTGATTCTGTTTTGACTGCAACTTCAGGAAAAAATATAGGAATTAGTGTTTATAGTGTTAATAAAGAATTGCTATTTGCTTCTAGAGGAGTATTAGTAGATTTTTCTAGCAAAAATAAACAAAAAATCACGAAAATCAATGGACAAACTGTATATATAGTTAGAAGACCTGTTTATTCAAATAAAAGTAATAAATTAATTGGATATGTACAAGTCACTAATAAATTAGTAGATTACGATGCTACTAGACATAAGTTAATATTGATATTTATTGTTTTTGGTGTAACTGCTGGGTTAGCTAGTGCTTTAGTTGGATATGTACTTTCAGCATGGTTATTAAGACCAATAGAACTTATAAATGAAACAATTGGTAAAATAAATACAGATGATGAAAGAGACTCCTTAGCTAACGTTAGAGTTCCGATTCTAAATCAAAATGATGAACTATCAGAATTAAGCAATTTATTTAATGATATGCTTGATAGAATGGAAAGATACATTCAACAACAACAACAATTTGTAGAAGATGTATCGCATGAATTGAGAACACCTGTGGCGATTATTCAAGGACATTTGGACTTATTAAGTAGATGGGGCAAGGATGATCCACAGATATTGGAAGAATCTATTTCAGCATCATTACAGGAAATAACAAGAATGAAAAGTTTAGTTCAGGAAATGTTAGATTTATCTAGAGCAGAACAAGTAGAGTTGCAATTTGGTAATGAAGTTAGCGATGCAAGAGAAGTAGGATTACAAGTATTCAATAATTTCAAGATGATACATCCAGATTTTACATTTGTTTTGGATAATGATTTAAAAAATAATACACCAGTAAAAATTTATAGAAATCATTTGGAACAAGTGTTAATTATTCTGATGGATAATGCAGTAAAATATTCTCAAGATAGAAAAGAAGTTCATATGTCAATTTCGAAGAATAGTAAGTTGGTTGAATTTGTTGTTCAAGATTTTGGGGTTGGAATTTCACAGGAAAATATAGATAAGATCTTTGATAGGTTTTATCGAGTTGATAAGGCACGTAGCCGAGATAAGGGTGGTAATGGACTTGGATTGTCAATTGCTAGAAAGTTAGTTGAAGGCTATCATGGATCTATGTCTGTTGAGAGTGTCGAAGGACAGGGTTCCTTATTTAGAATTTCTTTACCATTGGTAGACTTAGATAATAAAAAATAAGAAGTATGGGTTGTATAATATTTAGGACTGATAATGTAAAATTTTTTTGCATTACGGTCCTTCTTTTATTTTCTTCATTTTTGCGGCAAAATAAAAGAGATGGCCCACAACGCCAATCTAATTAAAGAAAGGACACCATCTCTATGGATAATAATATCAAACTTTTACTTGGAATTACAGACCCTAATTTAACTATTGACCCCAAATATCAATATACTTCGTATATTGAAGAAAAAATTATTAAAAATAGCACTAATTGTAAGGCATTGATGTTACGTAACGGCACTAAAGTGATTAATAATGTTCATCTTTCTTCTGCTGGTAAAAAGCTTGTGCTTTCTATAAGAAAACAGAAGTATCTGTGTCCTGAATGCAAGAAGACTGCGACAGCTAAATTTAAAGATACTAACTATCATGATCATTTTTCCAATGCTGTTAAAGCCAAACTTGTACGCTATTTAAGTCTATCCAGATCTAGAAATTGCTGCGGACTCTTTTACATCTTCAAACACAATTATTAGATCTTTAGAGAGTGTGGAAAATAATTTTAAAGTCAATCGTAACTGGCTTCCTAGTCACTTATCCTTAGATGACTTCAAATCTGGTAAAAGATTTTCATCTAGTGGTATGAGTATGTGTTTAATCAACGCAGTCAATCATCGAATTATAGATATAATTCCAGAAAGAAATAATAAATTCCTTAGGAATTATTTCATTCAATATAGTTACAAAGCTAGATTATCAGTAATGACTATAACAGTTGACTTATATGCACCTTACCGCAGTTTGATTAAGGAGTTATTCCCTAATGCATTTATTATTACAGATAAATTTCATGTGGTTACACAGGCATATACAGCTATGAATAAAATTAGAATTAGGGTTATGAAAGAATATGGAGCTGGAACCCATGAATATCGAGCTTTAAAACGTTTTCGGAAACTACTTCTAAAAAATCAAGATGATGTTGATTATCATAGATATTATCCAAGGATAAATTTTAAATACGCTGAATTAAGCGATTCTGAAGTTTTAGATCGTTTATTTGATATGTCTTCTGAATTGAAGATAGTCTATGAATATTATCAGTTACTTCTACAAATGTACCGCAAAAATAGTCGTCAATTACTAAATTTATTAACTGATACATCTTCTTGGAATCTTCCACCAGAAATGAGACAAGCTTTAAAAACTATCAAGAAACATAAGTCAGAAATAGAAAATAGTTTTGTTTTACCTAGACTTACCAATGGTCCTATTGAAGGCGTCAATAATCACATTAAAGTAATTAAGCGTATAGCCTATGGCTATAATAATTTTAAGCATTTTAGACTCAGAATTCTGCTTTCGCTAAAAAATAATGTAATTTTCTTCTCCACTTAAAACAAAAAACTATTAGACTTTCATCTAATAGTTTGAAAATAATAATTAAAATTTTGGCATCAGTTCTTTTTGACAAAGAACCGAAGTATGGCAAGTAAGTCATACTTCTTATTTTTTATATAGCTTTAAGAATGAAATTGGTTAAAAAAGAGGCTAGGGGAAAACCATATTTTTAGATGAATTTTAGAAAATAGTTATATTAAAAGCCGCTAGGAATCAATGTTTTTAGTAACGTGATTTCTAGCGGCTTTTTCTAGTCTCGATATAAAAAGTTATATTTGATCATTTCTTACGATTTTGCTTACCAGCGTTTCTTTTACGATTTTTTTCATGCATATCCTTAGAAACTGAGGTTACTTTCTTTTCATCATCAGTCTTCTTTACAGGTGATTCAACGGTAACTTCTTTAATTGGTTTATTTTTCAGCTCTTTTTTAATATCCTTACGAATTCTAGGACGCATGAAATTAATAATTAGAGTTTGAATGCAAGCAAAAATACCACCAATAAAGAAATACAATCCTAAACCAGCAGGGGAAATGTATGTCATTCCAGTTAGCATTACTGGAGATACAATAATCATTGATTGCATTTGCTTTTTTTGTTCTTCAGGTAGTCCTAATGTAGACAACCAACCTTGTAAAGCATAAATAACAAATGTTAGCACAACAAAAGTAAAACTTCTATGACCTAAGTTAATTCCCATAAAAGTTGTCTTAGATAACTCAGGAGAATATTGTATTGCCGCATATAAAGCAGCGAAGATAGGCATTTGTATAAGTAATGGAAGACAACCAATTCCACCAACCATAGAAATATTATTTTCTTGGTAAAGTTTCATCATAGCTTGGCTAGCAGCATTTCTCTCTTCAGGAGTCTTGGCATTTTTTTGCTGCTCTTGAATTTTAGCAAGTTGAGGTCTAATCATTGCAATTTTTTCTTGTTGAATAGTTGCTTTTTTAGATTGATTAATCATAATAGGCATCATAATTAATCGAACAATGAAAGTAATAACTATGATTGACCAGCCATAGCTTCCACCTAGAACACCGGATAGCCATTCCAATAAATGTTGAGTAGGTATAGCTAATTTTTCGTAAATGAATCCATAGGGTTTTCCATCCTTGGTTCTTTGTACACAACCACTTAATAATAGAGCGATTGTGAGAAATGAAGGTAATAGTATGTATTTTTTATTTTTATTCATTAATAATTCCCTTTCATATTTATTCTGTAGAATACTATACTTGATTAAACGTTTTTTTTCAATATAAAAATAAACAAGCGGATACAGTGAAACGCTTGTTTAAACAACTAATAAGTTACAGAAAAGTCATTATATGTTTTTACAGGAATTTCTGAAACTTCAATTTTTGTAACTTTAGCAAATGGATTTTTTGGAGCTTTTATAGAAGATATGAATTGCGATAATAATAGACTATTTCCCTGTGCTTCAATATAAACAGTTCCATCGCTTTGGTTACGTACAATTCCCTTAATACCCATATTATCAGCGATAGCTTTAGTTGTATAACGGAATCCAACACCTTGGACGGTACCGAAAACAATAATCTTATAATTTTTCAAACTTATCACCACCTGTTATCATTATACTAAAAAATAAGACATGAACGTTTAATAACCTTAAAAAACGTGATAACATAAGTTAGATAACTAATTGAAAGTAGAGTGTATATTGATGGATATAGGAATTGATAAAATTAATTTTTTTACTTCTAATTTATACGTAGATATGACTGAACTAGCAATTGCCAGAAATGAGGATCCAGATAAATATCTTATAGGTATAGGTCAAAGTAAAATGGCAGTAATTCCACATACTCAAGATATAGTTACGATGGGTGCGAATGCTGCAGAATCTATGCTCACAAATGAAGATAAAGAAAGCATTGATTTGGTAATTGTGGGGACAGAATCAGGAATAGATAATTCTAAATCAGCAGCTGCTTATATTGCTGATTTGTTAGGTCTAAGAGATGATATTAGAACTTTTGAAATAAAGCAAGCATGTTATGGTGCAACAGCTGCGTTACAAATGGCTAAAGCACAAGTTGCGTTAAATCCGGATAGTAAAGCGTTAATTATAGGTGCAGATATTGCTAAATACGGATTGAATACTCCTGGTGAAGTAACACAAGGTGGTGGAGCAGTTGCAATGTTAGTTAGTGCTAATCCTAAATTATTGTCATTTGAAGGAGGTTCGACATATCTATCACGTAATATAATGGACTTTTGGAGACCTCTTGGACATAGCGAGGCTTTAGTTGACGGAAAATATTCATCAAACGTATATTTAGACTTTTTTAATAATGTTTATAGTAATTATAAAGATAAGACTGGATTTACTATTGATAATTTTGAAGCTCTTTTATTTCATTTGCCATATACTAAAATGGGATTAAAAGCATTACGAGAAGCACAAAAAGATGCAGATGCTAAAGTGTCAGCTAAATTAGCTCATAGATTTGAAGATTCACGCTTGTACAATCGACAAGTAGGCAATTTGTATACGGGTTCCTTATATTTAAGCCTATTATCATTATTAGAAAACAATGATGATTTAAAATCTGGTGACAGATTAGGTCTATTTAGTTATGGTTCTGGAGCACAGGGAGAATTCTTTGCTATGCTTTTGAGAAAGGATTATCGTAAATATTTAATGAATACAACAAATGAGTTTCTACAAAAAAGAACACGTATTTCTGTCGAAGAGTACGAAAAAATTTATTTAAGGAGCTTACATTATGAAAATAATAGTGAATTAGATTTAGATATGGATGATGCTCAATTTGTTTTAACAGGCATAAAGGAAAATCAAAGACAATATAAAAATAGAATTTAAATAATTTTTATTCTAATCTTAATTATGTCAAGCTTTAGAACTAAAGGAATATTTGCTCAACCTAAAAACTTATATATCCAATAAACATTGATATATAAACGATTATAGACGCTTTTTAAAGTGTCTATTTTTAATTTGAATACGTAATTGAATACGTTTTGACTAAAAACCAATATAATTTGCAAATTTTTCTGCCGTTTTTTCTCTAGCTGATTTAGTAACATGAGTATAGATATCCATGGTTGTTTTTATGTTTTCGTGTCCAAGTCTATCTTGAACCTCTTTGATGGATGCACCGCTTTCAAACAATAGCGACGCATGAGTGTGTCTGAATCCATGTGGTTTGATTGATGGAAGATCGTATTTCTTGATAATTGTTGTTAAGAAATAATTAATGTGCTTTAATATCAATTTTCCGTTTTCTGTATGGAAGATAAATCCGTCGCCTTTATCAATATTTTTGCCTTGTTTAAACAATTCTTTTCTAAGCTTATTTTTCCACGTTTTAAGAGTGTTTAAAGTGATTGTATCTACTGATATAGTACGTACGCTTTTACGTGTCTTAGGTGTCTGTATATTAAATTTACCAGTACTATCTAAAGCCACTGTTTTATTAATTGAAATAGTTCCGTTTCTAAAATCCACGTCAGACCATTTTAATGCTGCTAACTCACCTTTACGCATGCCAGTGAAAGCTAGCACTCTAAATACTACATACATTTTATATGGTTCATTCTGCTTGAGTAAATCTAAAAATTCTTTCAACTGATTTTTATCATAAAAATCTGAATCATGTTCATTATCAATAATGATTTCACGTTTTCTCTTAGGGATAACGATATCGTCCATAGGATTTGCCTTGACCTGTTTCATGGATTTAGCATAATCAAAAATTCGACGTAAAAGGCTAATTACGTTGTGGTAATTCTTATAATGATTATGCAGTTTGTTAATACGTTTCTGACAATAGGCGGTATCTATCTTATCGACTCTTAACGATCCAAAATAAGGCAGTATTTGCACGCTTATGATGCCGGCTTGGGTGTATACAGTGCTTTCTTTTATAGTTGTTTTATATTGCTCAAACCACATTTTATAAACCTCTTCAAAGGTCATGATTTTACGTTTGCTTGTCGGAAGTCCATTTTCCATAACCTCTAATTCAAGGCGTGATAGGGCAGTCTTTGCCTCTGCTATCGTTCTAAATCCACGCCTTGTTGTTCGGCGTTGTTTGCCTGTTACTGGATCCGTTCCGAGATACAAGTTAAACATGTACGCTTTGGAGCCATCTTTTTTAGTATATTTTTTGATTTGTGCCATTGAACTCATCTCCTTAGAATGTATGTTCTTTTTATGTTCTTTTTAAACCCGCCGATTTCGACGGGTTTGCTAAAATTCTAATTTCATTTGCTTAGATTGAAAAGTGTTATAAGCCAATCGTTTTGTTAATTTCATGTATAGCTATAGCTTTTAGCACTTCAAATGAAATGCCAGAAAGTTTGCTAGATACTTTTTTTGTTGCTTTCCAAATCTTATTATCACGAATACTGTTAAGGTATTCATGACCTGAATAAGTTAAATTAACGTTTGTAATAATTTTGATGGTGTTATTGGCATATATAAAGTTTGCAGTAACTAAATTACCTTCTTTCAGTTTTGAAATAGTGTAAGATAACTCATTATTACTTTTGTCTGTACTTTTAGCAAATTCAAATAAATCTTTAGAATCAAGCCCTTGTAATGGGGCTTTTTCTTCTACATGGATTAGTAATTTTCTGATGAAATCATAATCTAGTTTCACATAATCACGTCCTTTCTAAATCACAACCAATTCAACAATCTTAAATTCATTATTTTAAATTTATACCGTTTCCTAGTAATTTACTTTCTGCAATAGTATTTCCGTATCTATCTTTAAAAGTAACTAATCCTATATTATCATCGCCAGTTTTTCTCTTAACGGCACCTTTAATAGCATTATATATATTTAAATACATTGCTTTTTGTTGATTGTCAGTTACTGAAAGCGCCCTTGAAGGAACAGTTACAACATAGCCACCATATTCATAACTTATTGCAAAATCTCCTAAGTCATTATTTTGCATATATTCATTTAATTCTTTAACGGCTTCATTTATTTTTTCATCATCATTTGAAGATGAATCACTTGAATTTTTGCTTTCAACATCATCAGAAGTTTCACTAGATGATGTTTCTTTTTTCGAGGATTTAGTAACTTTTTTCGTACTATGTACAGAGCTAGCTTCTTTACTACTTGTATTATCATCATCAGGATCGACAATAGCAAACATTAGAAATATAGTAGCTATTGTACCTAAAACAATACATTTGAGAATGCCAAATAAATATTTTTTACCACTACTTGTATTTCTTGTTTTAAATGCGATTTTAAATGTAAAATAAACCATAATAATTCCTAAAATAAATATAATAAATCTAATCATATATTAAAATCTCCTATCTAATAAATTCTGACAATTTTTCTGAAATTCCTAAGTAATTTGGAATTTGATATTTAGTTAAAGTAGCTATTTCATCTTTGTCTTGCATATCTATCAATAATTTCATAGCTAATTCGTTGGCTTCGCGTTCCATTTTAGGAATATTTATATCCATTCCAGTATGGCGATAAAAAGGGGTACTTGTGCCATCATGTAATCTAATATGTGAATATTCATGTAAGATAACAAAGTCTAAATATTTACTATTCCAATTTGAATTAATAACAATAGTAGAACATCTGTTATTTGTCACAGTAAATCCGCCGGTTACATCGTCAAGCTCAAGTTGTAACAATTTGATACCAGCGTCACTAATTAATTGTTTAGGATTATGTAATTCATATTTATGTTTAATCTTATTGAATTCATTATTGATAAAAAAACTCATATCAATCACACTCCTAATCACGATATTTTTTAGGAGTAAACTTCTTTTTAGCTTCCATTTTATTCATTTCCATAGCAGTTTTTACTGCAATCAAGATTCTATCCTTTTGTTCTTTTGTAGCAGGTTCTCCATAGAAGTTTAAATTATTTCCAGTTTCAATACCTTCCATTAATTTTTCAGCTTGAATAGCAATATCATTTTTTTCTTTATCTGAAAGTTCGTAATATTTTTTCTTTTCCATATTGTCAGTGTTTCCTAATAAATAATCACTAGAAACATTGAATGCAATAGCAAACTTTTTTAACTCAGAACTAGATATTTTTCTAGTGCCAGCCTCTATTTTATTCAAGGTCGAGTTGCTCATATCTACCATCTTAGCTAAATCAGTTTGTGATAGATTTCTACTTTCTCTTAAATTAATGATTCTTTCTTTTAAAACTTTGTCATCTGATTCGCTCATATAAAACACCTCTTTTTTTGCTATTTACGCAATAAGTATATCATTTTTTGCAAAAAAAGTAATAATTATTGCTAAAATAGAAATTTAATTGTTGACATTGCGAAAATAGCAATGTATGATATAGTCACAGGGTTGCGAAAATAGCAACTATCGAAAGGAGTGAGTATGATGCCAGAAATTAATCTGGAATTAATAAAACAGCAAAGAAAAGCTAAAAGATATACCATGCAATACATGGCGGATCACTTAAAATTAAACAATCCTAGTGCTTATCAAAGAAGAGAAAGTGGAGAGTATAAGTTTCAAGCGGTTGAAATTTACGCATTATCTAACTTACTAGGTATTCCAATGGAAAAAATTTTCGTTAAAAAGTTGCCAAAATAGAAATTTTTATATATCGGAGGAAAGAATCACAATGGAAGAACTAATTAAAGTAACAAAAGATGACAAAGGTATTTCAGTTGTTAGTGGTAGAGAATTACATGATTTTTTGGAAGTAACAGAACGTTATTCATCTTGGTTTTTGAGGATGACTAAATATGGTTTTGAAGAAAGTGTTGATTATGTAGGGTGTAAAGTTTTTAACACCCTAGCAAAACAAGAATTACAAGACCATGCCTTAACGTTGGACATGGCTAAAGAAATATCCATGATCCAACGAACAGAAAAAGGCAAGCAAGCACGTCAATATTTTATCGAAGTAGAGAAAGCCTACAAGCAAGGTCAAACACAATACAAACTGCCACAAACATTCAGTGAAGCGTTAATTGAGTTAGCTAAGGAAGTTAAGAAAAATGAAGTTCTTAAACCTAAGGCGGATAAATACGATAGATATTTGAGTAGTAAAGGTTTAATCACAATTACCGAAATTGCCAAAGAATACGGTATGAGTGGTAAGGGATTAAACAAGTTCCTACACGAAAAAGGCGTTATCTACAAAAAAGGCGATAAATGGTTCGTGTATCAACGTTACGCAAATGACGGCTTAGTAGGTTATGAAATCTTTATGCCAGAAGATAAAGAAATCAGACGCACACTTAAATGGACAACTAAGGGAGAGCAGTTTATTAGAAGCATTTTAGAAGACGAAGGCATTGCTCCAGTTCTTGAGAGACCTAGTCAAATGACGATTGAAAAGCCACAAGAAGAATACGACGGAGATTACTATACAGCAAGTGAGATTGCTTATAAGTTATATCTTCCAAAAGGTGCAGAGTTGCTTATTGGTAAGCTGGCTAATGAATACAGATTAAAGCCAGTATTCAGTGATAGCAATAAATATTGCCGTCGAGTAGTAGATGAATACGGGAGAGAAACATGGCAATATACAGCACTCGGAGCAAGAGTGATCGAAGAACTAATTGAAAAAAATGGAGGTGTAATTCATGGAAGTTACAGTTCCAATAAAAATTGAGGCAAAGGAAGTGGCAAACGAAATTGTCAGTCAAGCACTCAAAGCGTTTGATACACGTATGAATCTAATGACTAATACTTACGATTTGCCACCATATCCAACTCAAGAACAGCTTAAGCAATCCTTAGGCATAGGACAGGATCGTTTAAATAAATGGATTGCCATGGGCTTGAAGAAACAAATATGGTCAACCGGTTCAATCAGATATGACCGTGAAGAAGTCAGAAGATTTTTAAAAGAACATTTTGAAGTTTAGGAAGTGATAACAATGCGGTGCATTTACGGAATATTTATCTGCATGGCATTTGCTTGCAGCGTTGATTTATATAGGTGGAACAAAAAACGGAAAGGAGGTGATGAAAAGTGATCACATTAACTAACGCTGGGTATGTTGTATTGGTAGGATTATCAGTCTTAGGTGGATATATTCTACACGGTGTTGTAGATGCCATTAAAGATGGAACGTTTTTTGATTAAGGAGGGATAAGCGTGGAAGATTTAAATTTAAAAGTTGCTGACGGTGGACGCTTTAAATGTGATAGTTGCGATTACGTATTTGAAGTGTACGGAGCATACGCTGAAGATATCAAGCGTTGTCCTATTTGTGGAAGTTATGATATTTAGATCATTGAAGAGATGATGATTTAAAAGGGGGGGTGAGATTGTGGCAGAACAAAAAAATTCAGTGGTTGCCGCCACTGAAAACAAAAATATAAAACCTAGTTATTATTATATAACAAAAATTATGAAATTTGTAGACACAGTAGAAGATAGATACAAGTTAGTTAAAAGTTTCTATTGTGTTAATAAAGGTGATTTGAGTAAAGAAGATAAGACTAAAACTAGGGTAATGATGAACTTGTTAAAAATGCAATTAGAACAAAAGCAAGGAGCGTAATGAGATGGCTGAAATAGAAGAATTAGAACAAGTAGAAGTTGAAGAAGATAGATTTATCGTAGATAGTCCAGAGAAAGCAGATTGGGCTTTATACAAGCTAAGAGAAACAAATGAAATGATAAATCAAAATAAAAAGTTAGCAGATAAAAATCACGAACGTATTGATGAGTGGTTAGAACGTGAGAACTCTAAAGCTAACGAATCCAAAGAATATTTTGAAGGATTATTGCAAGAGTACTTTACAAATGAAAGGGATAAGAATCCTAAGTTCAAATTCAGTAGCCCTAATGGAAAATTATCTTCAAGAAAGCAACAACCTAAATGGATTTACGAGGAAAGTAAATTAGTTGATGTGCTAAAAGATACTGAATTTGTAACAAGCGTTCCTAAATTAGAAAAGGGACTATTCAAAAAATCAGCAAAAAAAGGCTTAGATGGTCTATCAGTTGTTGGAAATAAGGTTGTAAATACTAACACTGGAGAAGTTATTGACGGTGTTCAAATTCAAGAGCAACCAGACAAGATTGTAATCAGTACGGAGGACTAAGCATGACTAAAAAAGACTATGAACTTATGAAATTGGCTGAAAAAGTCAGCAAAGACAGTGTTTATATGTGGAACAAGGAAAAACCAAAGGAGTGATAGACTTGAAATTTTACCCAGATGGCAAAGTTCCAGAACAACCACACTTGTACTTCATTTATGGAGCTGGTGGGACAGGGAAAACAAGCCTCTTAAATCAGTTTGAAGGAAAAAAGTTACTGATGTCATTTGATATGTCTACCAATGTTGTACGTGGTAGGAAAGACACAGATATTGGAATCTTGGAACAAGCAGACGGACCAATGATTCAGGAATTAGTACAAAAAATGGTTGCAAGAGCTGTTGATAGCAAAAAATATGACGTTATCTGCTTGGATAACATGTCATCATTGCAAAATCTGGTGCTAGAGAATATTGATGGACGTTCTAAAGATGGACGGCAGAATTATCAGAAGTTGCAGTTGTGGTTTAGACAGTTAGGGATGTATTTAAGAAACAGCGGTGTAACTGTACTAGCAACAGCGCATCAAATTGATAATGGTGGAAGTCTTGGGAACGGTAGGTTTAGCCCAGATATGAACGATAAAACGTTCAATGCATTCACGTCAATGTTTGATTTCGTGGGGCGTATCTATAAAAAGGATGGCAGTCGGTGGATAGATTGTGATCCTGAACAAGGAAATCAAGGTAAAAACAGAATAGACGATAGAACTTTGATGCACGCAGAAGAATTATTAGAAGCTAAAGAAGAAAAGAAAGTAGAGGAGAAATAAAATGAGTTTTGGATTTACAAGTGATACAAGTAAAGTTTTTGGAAAGATGGTAGAAGAAGCAGGAAGTTATAACGTAAAGATCATGGATAGTTCAGTTGCTAAGAAGTCTAAAACAGGTAAAGAGATGGCTGTCTTAGACTATGAAGTTCTAGATGGTAAGTATGCTGGTGGATCAATTAAATGGCACAACATAGTGTGGGATGAAAGCTCAGAAGAAGCTATGCAACTTTCACTAAAAAGGTTTAATACACTAACTGCTGCTTTAGGTTTCCCAGACGGAACTAATTTCAACATGACGTTAGAAAGATTTGTAAAAGGTATTAAAGGTAAGCAATTAAATATTAATGTTGACTGGAAAGAAGGAAATAATGGTAATTATCATTTAGCTGTTAAGAGTCAGCAAGAATTAAAAGAAAAGAGTGAACCCAATGGGGTGTTCAGACCAAATGGGACTAAAAAACCAGCTGAAACAAGCACAAATCCATTTGGAAACTCTAATCAATCAAAACAAGCAACAACGAATCCGTTTGAACAAACTACATTGGAAAATACTGATCCATTCGCAAAGAACTCAACAACAATAGATATTCCAGACAAGGACTTGCCATTCTAGGAGCTAGAACATGGAGAGAGCTAGAGCGTACAGGTTCTTTCATGACGACGAAGAATGGATAGCAGTGAAACCAATAGAACCGTTAAATCTGGATCACATAGAAACAGTTAGCGGTTCTAAGGATGAATTCTATATTGATTGGGAACTAGCGGATAGACGGAAACTTAGAGCAAAACAGAGAAGATTATTCTTTGCTTTGATAAATGACATTGTTCAATGGTCTGTAATGCCGTTGGAATACATCAAAGATATGTTTTACTTGCAATATTCTGAATACACAGGTAGAGAGATTAGTTTATCTGATAACTCCAAGACAAGTGTGAGTGATGTAAACACACTAATAGATTTAGTCATTGATTTCATGTTTGAGTGGAATGTTCCCTTTAAGGAGGGCTACAAACAACTACCACGAGAAGAACAGTACTTTATTTATCAGTGCTGCAGGCATAGAAAATGTTTAGTTTGCGGAGATTCTGCTGACATTCATCACTTAGATACTGTAGGAATGGGTGTTGATAGAAGAAAAGTAGACCATACACAAAAGCATGTAATGCCACTATGTAGGACACATCATGAGAATTACCACCAGCTAGGAGCTGAGAAGTTTGCAGAACTCTATCATGTCCCAGTCAATGGAATAAAACTTGATGCCGGAACACTGAAAAAGCTGGGTGTTAAAGGAAATTACGAGAGCCAGTAAGCTAAGACTGCCGAAAGGGTGAGAAGCCCTTTAGAAATGGAGGTGTAATAAATGACGGAAAGACCTAATTACTATTCTATTTTAACTGCTGATGTTAGGTATGATAAAAGGTTAAAGAAACATGCTGATTGCAAAGTCTTATACAGTGAAATAACGGCTTTATCTAATAAATATGGATACTGCAAAGCTAGTAATAAGTATTTTGCAGAGCTGTACGATAGGCCAATTACAAGAATATCTAAATGGATAAACTTATTAAAAGAGTTGGGTTATTTAAAAGTCGAAATGATCTATAAAGAGAACTCAAAAGAGATTCAAGAGAGAAGATTATATCCAATTTCAACACCTATTAATGCTAACGGCAATAGGGGTATTGACGTGAACGACAAGGGGGGTATTGTCGTAGACGGCAAGGATAATATTACAAGTATTAATAATATAAATAGTGAAGTAGATAAAGGAAATAAAAAAGATAGATTTGATTACGATAAATTTATTAGTTGGTTTAATGAAATAACTGGAAAAAACTTTAGTAGCAAAGCATTATTTAAAAAATATATTAATGCAAGGTTAAATGAAGGTTTTACTAAAGAAGATATAGCTAAGGTAGTTACTTTTAAAGCTAGTAAGTGGAAAGATACTGAAATGAAAGAGTATTTAAGACCTAATACATTGTTTGCATTAAGTCACTTTGATAATTACTTACAAGAAGCAAAGGAAGGCTTGCCTGAACCACAAAAAAAGAAAAGTAACACCAGTTCCGCCCGCCGCCCAGAGCGAACAGAAGAAGAGGAACGATTGTATCAACTTAGATTATATGCATCTGAACATCCGGAAATATACGAAAGTGATACTAAAGGAAATGCAGCTATAAGAGAGGAGCTAGAAAGACTTGAACGAAATAGAGTTAAGGGTGGTGGAAGCCCTACTGAATAAACCTGATTTAGCAGATAGTACATTCATTAATTATGAGTGGTTTGAAGATATCAGATTAAGAAACATTGTAGAAGCCATTCAAAAGTTAGAAGTTCAAGAGCGTACTCTGTTTAATATCTATTCTGAGATGGCTAATGACGGAAGTATTGAATATAAGCATTTAGTGGATTTACAAGGACAATTTGTAACGGATGCTAATTTTGATAATGATGTTAAGTCACTACACAAGATGTATGCTCAACGTAATTTAGAGCTTAGCATGGATGTTTATAAACAGTCACCAAGAAAACAGGAACTAGCTAATCTATCAGAAGCAATTTCTGAGTTATCAAAAATTGATGAAGAAGATGACAATGGGGAACTTGATGGAGCAATTGAAGAACTACAGGAAAGGCTAGCAACTAATCAACCAGCAGGAATCAAGAGTTTTAAAAGGTTAGATGATTTATTAGCTGGCGGGTTGTATGGATCTATGCTTTTTACAATTGGTGCTAGACCTGCAGTAGGTAAGACTGCCTATGCGGTTAATCTTGCATATCAAATTATGATGAGTGATCCAGAAGTTCAAGTGGATTTCTTTACCTTGGAAATGAACAAACGTGAGATGCTTAATCGTTTCATTTCGAGGAGTGCAAATGTTGATAGTCAGAAATTGAAAAATCCTTCAAATAACTTAGATCTAGCTTTTACCTCTATGGTAACAAATGGAATTGATTGGGTGAAAAGTCATAAGTTGAGAATATATGATAGGATCCTGAATCTTGGTGGAATTCTTGGTGTGATCAGAAAGAATGCATCCAAAGCTAAACCTAATAAGTATGTAGCAATCATTGATTATATCGGTTTAGTTAAAGTTAATAATCGTCAAGATCGTTGGCTACAAGTTGGGCAGATAACACGAGAACTAAAAATAATTGCTAACGAATTTAATGTGCCAGTTATAGCATTATCACAATTAAATCGAGAATCTGAAAAGCGAAAGGAATTATTATTATCTGATTTACGAGAATCAGGGAGCATTGAACAAGATAGTAATGTGGTTGCTTTTTTGTATCGTCCTGATGAAGAAAATAAGTCAATAGTAAGGCTATCAGTCAAGAAAAATCGTGAAGGTCAACTTGGAGATATAGATTATTATTTTGACGGAAAGTATATGTTCTTTAAAGAGGACAGTGAAACTATATGAGTTATATGGATTATAACGAGTTTCAGGCAATCATGCTTGAAAATAGCTATCAACAATCAAAAGCAGTTGAGGTTTATTTAAATAAAGCGTCCTACTATACGAGATTAATAAAACGAATAGTAGAGAATACAGCAGATAAACAACCAATTGTAAAAGTAAAAATGGAAAAGTTTATCAAGATGTATAACGACAAAAGAATTGAAGCAGTATGGGATGCGATTTCAGTAGCTGAATTAGAGAAGCTGCAAGGTTGGAAATTCATTGAAGATGGTGAAGAGTTTATCTTGCAACTACAGATTAAATATCAAGGGAAATTGAAAGAAGCTACTGAATTTGAAAAGAAACAAGTAGAGTTAGCAACTCTTTATGAACAGGCTCATAAGAAACAGTTAGTTAAGGAGAATTAGAAATGAGTTTAAATTTTTATAGTGAGATCGATAGTTTACAAGTGACAAATAAAGATGAAGTGGTTATCAAGATAAAGACATCTGGTTCTAATTTGGACAAGCAAATTGATGAGTTAAGAACGTTAAAAAATGATGGTGCAGTACGTATCATGATTGAATCTGCAATTGTACATTATACGGTTCAAAAAGATATTGAAACTGGAGAAGATGTAACTACTTATGAAAAAGATACAAATGGTGTTTGGCAAAGTAAGCCTAATGGACAATCAGCGTTGAATTTAGGCTTGAATCAAGTAATTAATCAAGATGAAGATATTACAGCAGATATAGTTGATAAATTCTTAATTCAAGAAAAATATGAGAATGAATCAGGTTTCAATGTACGACAAGCATTATTAAAAATCAGTGATGGTTTTACATTTGATGATATTGCTAAAGATATGAAATTAAAAAACACAACTGAACTAGTTAAGAAGTTAAATGAAGCACGTATGCAATATGCACCAATGGCTAGAGTATGGTTTGAAGAATCAAACAAGCAAAGAAAGGCAGAGTAATATGGGAACTAATATCAAATTAGATGAAACCTATTATATTACTGACAATAGTTACAATACAGCTATTTTAGTAAAACAATTAGGAATTAATAAGAATGGTAAACGTGTAGAAAAGAGACGTTATTTTCCTGACTTTGGAAGAGCAATTGTAGCATGGGCTAGAGAAACTGGGAAAAGCGGAGAGAAACGTTACAAGTTTTCAAAAAGCTGCTGAAATTTTTGATAAGAAAATAGAAGAAGCAAAGACTGCTATCAATGAATCGTGCAGTATTTCTTACGAAAAAGGCAAAAAAGATGGAAAAGAAGAAATCATCCAAAAGTTTGAAGAAAAACATCACATTAGAGGAGCGTCAAAATGAACCATACAGCAAAAAAAGTAACGGTTGGTAGTTTTACTTTTGATAGTCAAAAAGAAGCTAAATTCTATGAAAATTTTATCCAGAATAGCGGGTATAAATACGAAGTTCATCCTAGTTACGTAATTAAAGATAAAGTAGCTATGGGTGGTGTTAATTTAACCAGGATTAGTTATGCTCCAGATTTTGTAGTTTTCGATAGAGAAGGAAAAATTAAGCATGTATATGATGTTAAGCCTAGCATTAATACACAATTTGGAGCCGATACTGCTGCCAAGTTGAGATTTAATTTGTTTGCTAGAAAATACGGTGTACCTGTTGAAGTAGTAGTGCCACGAACCAATGACTTTAAAATGAAAATCTATGGATTGACTAAAAACGTAAACACAAGGCACGAGCGTATCAATCGTAAAGGTAAGCAGATAGTTGAATTTTATGACGTGATGCAAAGTGTTGTTTATGATGTGGAAGATTTTATAGGAATTTAAAGGAGATCTAAAAATGGAAATTGAATACAAAAATAAAAATTATGAAAAAAAAGATATTTTTCAAGTTGGAAATGTGTTTGAACATGATGGCGCCATTTATTTGGTTTCAAGAAATGTTACTCCTGGTGAATGCACAAAATATTTCCTTGTAAATTTAAAATACGCAGCTCTAGGATCAAAAATGTATGAAAGTTTAGACGAATTAGCACAAGCACGTATTAGTGTTTGGAGTGATAGTAAAGCTGAGATTAAATTGGTCAAAGCAAAGCTAATTGTTGATTACAAGCTAGATGGAGATATAGAAGATGAAGATGCTGAGTAAATTATTGTCAGTATTAATTAGTATCACAACATTTGCGAGTGGAATAACTTTATTTTTGGAAATAGCTTATTTCTTTGATTTAAAAACATTAGGTATGTTCTTTGCAGAGATTTGTATAATTTTTAGTTTAATTTACACCAAACGTAACCTTGATTTTATGATTTATCAAGATGAATTACGGAAAAAATATAAGACAAGGAGAAGTAGAGATGAATAAAATTTTCGTAGTAAGTGGAACCCGATATAGTACAGATGTTGAAATATGGCATACCAGAACTGATCTGTTTCATAACATTATCGGAATTTACTCAACTAAAAAACATGCTGATGAAATAGCAGAACAAATTGAAAGAAGTAGAGAATCTAACTATTTTCCAGATTCAATCAAAGTTGAAGAGTATCAATTACACGAAGGGACGTATTTTTTACAAGATGAACGATAAAGAAAAACTTGATGCAGCGATATTTTTACTCAAAAGTGCTAGGGAACAACTAAAGTTACCTTATTATAAATTCAACACCACTAGATTTAGAGATGAAATTAGAGAAGCTAGACGTCTACAAGCCGATGTTCTAAGAGAATCGAAAACACTTTGGGAAAGGTTGAAGTAATTAACAGATATTACCACATTTTAGTGGTAATTATGCGGGTATAAGTCAATGGCAGGCAGTCAGATTCCCCATTCTGGAAGTGCGGGTTCGAGTCCCGTTATCCGCTTAATATCGATATTAAAAATTAAAGTTAATGGAGTTGATGATATGGTTAGGAATAAAATGGAAGATTTGAATAATGCTTTGTTTGAACAATTAGAACGTTTGAATGACGATAGCTTGAATCTAGACGAAGAATTAAAACGAGCTAAAGCTATTAGTAATGTATCAGATAAACTTATTCAGAGTGCTGATTTACAATTTAGAGTTATGAAATTAAGAGCTGATTTGACTGGAGATGTTAAAACTCCTGAAGTATTGGAGGTAAAAAATGCCAAAAAAATTGAGTCCAAAGATAATTAATTGGTTGGAAGTTAATGTTCCTGGTAAACCTTGGATAGAATCATTTGAATTATTTAAACAAGAATTTCCTGATTTTCCTTGGACTTTAGATAATATGAAACGAGCATGTTATAGACGAAACATTCGTAACGGTATCAGTGGAAAATTTAAAAAAGGTCAAAAACCTTGGAATAAAGGAATGAAAGGTTTAAGAACTCCAGGGTCTGAAAAAGGTTGGTTTAAAAAAGGTCAAAAATCAGCTACTGAAAAACCATTAGGAAGTGAATATACATCTGATGGGTATGTGATGGTTAAAGTAAAAATGGACGATCCTAGAGATAAAAGATGGAGATTGAAACATGTATTGATTTGGGAAAAATATAACGGTCCAGTTCCTAAAGATAGTGTAGTTACATTCTTAGATGGAAACAAAAGAAATTTTGATATTAATAACCTGGCTTGTATCAGAAAAGGTGTAAATAGTGTTTTAAATAAGAAGAAATTACGTTCAGAAAATAAAGAAATTTTTGAAGCTAGAGTAGCACAAATTGAGCTGGATCAAAAGATAAAAAGGATGATTAAAGATGCTAAGAGATGACATCGCTAGAGTAGCAATTAAATATTTAGAGAATGAAGATTTACAAATATTCATGTCTCAAATTGACGTAATTATTAGTAATTACAATGTAACCAAATCTAAAAATGAAATAGTTAAATATGACGGTTCGCAAGACGATGAAATCATCAAAATGTTTTTTGTTTCCAAGAAGATATCTGGATTTTCTGACAGGTCTATCAAATTTTACGGCTACACGATTAGGCAATTTAGAAGAACAATTAACAAACCTTTAGGAATGGTTACAACAAGCGACATCAGATTGTTTTTGGGCAGAAAACAAATTTATGATAATTGTTCTCCAGGATATTTAAATGATATGCGAAGAATATTAAGTAGTTTCTTCAAATGGCTAACAGCTGAAAATTACATTGCTAAGAATCCAATGCTAACAATTGAAAACATCAAAGAACCAAAAATAATTAAAAAGCCTTTTTCAGAAATAGAAATCGAACGACTAAGAGAAAATTGTTCTGACTCAAGAGAACAAGCAATCGTAGAAACACTGTTATCTACTGGTTGTCGTGCTGCTGAGTTAGTCTCAATTAACGTTGAAAACATCGATTTTATCAATAAAGAAATCAATGTTGTGGGTAAAGGTAATAAAGAACGAATCGTATATTTAAACACTAAAGCAGTATTTGAACTCAACAAATATATTAAAGAATATCAAATTGAATACGGACCGGTATTTATTTCAAAAAGGCAAAGGAAACGATTAGGTATTACTGGATTGCAACATATTATTAAAAGTCTTGGTAAAAGAGCTAACGTTACTAATTGTCATGTACATCGTTTCAGAAGAACAATGGCAACCTTAGCATTAAACAGGGGTATGCCAATAGAACAAGTTCAACAATTACTGGGACATGAAGATATTGGTACTACAACACTGTACGCTAAGTCAGATAAATTTAGTTTGAAAGAAGCACATAGGAAATATGTAATTTAGGAAGTGATTGAGTTGGGTAGGAGAAAGAAAATATTATTCACTGATTATTTCATAAACTTGGTAGACACGTATAAATTGAATCAAGTAGGAGAAAGAACGTATAACAAATATTGTTTAACTCATAGACATTTGAAAAAAATTTGTCCTGACTTGTATTTGCAAGATATGAATGCAAATGACTATCAGCAAATCTTAAATGAGTTTGGCAAAAATCATGAAAAAGCTACTATAACAGATTTCCACCGTCAATTAGCTTGGGCTTTAAAACGTGCTTATAACGTAGATGGGCTAACTGATAGAGATGTCACTTATGATGCTCAAATTCCTAAAGGTGTAGTAACCAATAAGAAGAAACCTAAATTCATGGAACTTGATGACATGAAAAAGTTAGTAGTTACCTTAAAATATTTGAATTCATCTTATGCGAATTTCTTTTTGATTTTACTAAAAACAGGGTTAAGGTTTGCTGAATTACTAGGAATAACATTAGAAGATATTGATTTTGAGAAGAAAACAATATCTATTAATAAGACTTTAGATTATAAGAAAGGCGCTTATGATGAAAATTTTTCAAGAAGATTTAAAAGCACTAAAAATAAATATTCGATTAGAACAATTCCAGTAGATGATGCCGTTATATACATGTTTTGGAGAAATGCTAAAGGTGCCGATAGAGATGAAAGTATTTTTGGGTCAATTAAAGGATTCCAATATAATTCATCACTTAATAATAAACTTGAACAAACTTGTAAATACGCAGGAGTTCCAGTTATAACTTTGCATGGATTAAGACATGAACATGCTACTTACTTAGTTAGTCAAGGTATTGATAGTCGTGCTGTTGCTGAGAGATTAGGACACGTTGACGATTCAGTAACTAGAGAAGTTTATATTCATAGACTGGAAACGGAAAGAGTTAGAGATAATCAACAAATTATGAGGAGTGTTTCTAAGATATGACAAAATTTAGAGAACCAATAAAAGGTAAAGATCCAGATTTCAAAATCATGCCTTCAAGAACGGAAAATTTTTGGATAGATAGATTTGAACAAATAAAATCAATAAATCCTAATTTTGAAATGACTACTGACGATGAAAACATGAGTAAATCATCAATAATCAATTTGAAGTGTAAGGCCTGTGGTTTTTCTGAAAATCTAAGATTGCAATCTTTATGGATAAATAAAGATAGACAATGTAAAGGATGCAAGATACAAAGTGACAGGCTAAAATTCAAGGAAATTCAAGCAAATAACCCTAATTTTGAAATGACTGCTGATGATTACGTTTTAGAAAATTCAACAAAAATCAACATAAAATGTAAGACTTGTGGTAATACAAATCAAATAAAATTCATCTCATTGTTATTAACTCCAAATAGGAAATGTATTTATTGTGAAAAAAAGCTAATAGTTTAAGGAGAATAAAATTAAATGAAATTTGATGTAAAAACAGTTAATAAATTATTGGGTATAGATGACGCTTTTAAAGCTCCAACAAAAATGATGGATTTAATGTTAGACCCTAAAAAGCGTGAAGAAACATTTAAGAAGTTTTTAGAGATTGAAACTGATATGAGTTATGAATGGTTTCAAGAATATTTTGGAGATGAACAAGCTGAAAGAAAATCAAAGAAACAAGATTTTACACCTACTTCAATTTCTAATCTAGTTGCTAAATTAGTTGGAAAAGATAATAGTACTTATTACGAGCCTGCAGCAGGTACTGGCTCAATGTTGATTGCTAAATGGCATAACGATAGATTAAAGAATCCATTATACAAGCGTCCAGAAACTGATAATCCACTAATTAAGTTCTTAACATCTCCAACCTTTACCTATGATCCAAGAGCATATTGGTATCAAGCAGAGGAACTTTCTGACCGTGCATTGCCGTTCTTAATCTTTAACATGGCAATTCGTGGAATGAACGGGTCAATAACTCAGTGTGATTCTTTATCAAGAAAAGCTACTAGAGCGTTTTTTATCAGAAATGATACAGATAATTATTTAGGCTTTTCAGAAGTAATCGAGTTACCTAAAAATCAAGAAGTAGCTGATTTATTGGGAGTTCACTGGGATGAATAGAATAAGAGTTAAGTCAAAGTGTAAGAATGGTCTGAAATGAGGTATATGTGATGAACAAAAATATTAAGAATATAGTAGCAGAATTGAAACGTGAATTTCCTGGAGTTTACGATCGTGTAAATCATAGATTGTACGTACTGGCAATTGATGAAGATGGCAAGGTTTATGAAGATGAACCAGGTTTTGAAGAAAAAATCGTTGAAGAAGTCCAAATTATTTACAACGGAAATACAGTTTCTGTTTATCCGAATTACATTGATAAATGTTCAATTAGGTTTTTTACAGTCAAATATGAAGACTTAGATATTATCACTAAAGCCGTCGCAATTGTAGGAAAGCATTTAAATAAGATTAATTTCAAAACGCATTTATAATAAATCGATTTGCAACGATTGATGTAATCGAATCAAAGGAGGAAATACCATGAACGAAAATATTAACAATATGTTTGATGAATTAAATAGACAGCTTGAATTATTGAATGAAGATAAACCAGAAAGCGATGGATTCATCAAAATTAACAAAGTATACAAACTTAAAATTGAGAAGGTATGAATATGATAAACAAAACTGATTTTTACAAATATAAAGGTAAGGTATTTTTTAACGTTGGAGATCCTTTTGGTTACAAACATAGAGAAGTCGAAGTATTAGCTATTTATGAAAATACTGCAGCCGTTCGAGATGTCAAAACTGGTTTAACGTGGACGATTCGTAAGCGTGAATTAGGGTTAAAAGAAACTGGAAAACTCCATAAACATCACGGTCATTTTGATTATCGGAAAACCAAGCGTCAATGGAAAGGTAAGCAAGAACAATTAATCAATACAATTAGAAGTTTATAAGGAGTGGTATTAATGTACAAATCAAGACCAATAACTCAAGTGGTTCATGAAAATATTAACTACATTCTAAACAAAGAGAAACTAACCAAAGAATCTTTATATAAAGAAGTTGGACATCAAAAAATTATTTATAGTTCGGATGCAAATACCTCTATCCAGAAGTTAGAAGAAATAGCCAAGTTTTTAGGAACTAATCTCCCAGATTTGGTAACTGATTGGAAAGATGGATCTTATCCTGACGAGCACGAAGAATATGATCGTGGCTATAGTGACGGTAGAAAAGATATGCTAAAAGAAATCATTGAAAAGGAGGCTAAATAGTGAAGTTATATCTAGTTGAATATACAGTCGGTAGCGTCATTAAAAATATGATTGTTAGAGCTAAAGACTACAATGCAGCAGAAACACAAGTTAAAGTGTCTGTGATAGCAAATATTCATGATGATAATTTCTAATAATAAAGCACGCTCCCTTGGAAACGTGCCACTTAAATCAACTAAAATAATTATACCACAGGGAGAGTGTAGAAATGGACTATATGGAACTTTTTGAGCCGGTCGACGAAGTCCAAACGGCTAGAAATGTTAGGAATTTTTTTAACAAAGATTTAGATAAATTATTACGAATGGCAAACGAAGTACCGTCATTTTTACGTTCGCCAGTGATTGATGATATGCCTAAATCACCTAGTTTTAAAAATGGTAGTGAAGAGATTTTGGTAAATCATTTTGAATCTAAATCATACATAGCAAAGAACATTTTAATTGGAGTTAGTAAAGCTTTAAATAACTGTCGTTTAATTCATAAACAAATACTAATTGCTAAATATCTAGATGATATGTATGATTGGCAGATAATGCAAAGATTGAATTATGAAAAAACTCGATATGCAGAATTAAAAATTAATGCATTAAATGAATTTGCAGACAGATTAGAGGTACAACCAGATTGTCCTAATTTACATGTATATATCAAGAAAAACGGAAATCAAACGGAAAGTTAGCGGAATTGCAACGGTGCTTTAATGGAATATTATGGTATCGTAGCAAAGGTAAGTTAGGTTAGTCGCTTTATAGACCACGAGAGTTAAAACTTACAATGCGTATTTTAGTTGTTAAATTAAATTTCACTTCAAGAAGTCTAGTCTTTATGGCTAGGCTTTTGTATTATATTTGTGAGGTGAAATTTATAGTGATAAACAAAACATTAAAATTATTAATTGCTGTGATAACTGTTGTAGGATATACATTAATGGTGGTGAATAAAGTGAATATAGGCTATATGATAATTGGATTATTAGTAATAGTTTTAATATCCTTTTTATTGGTTCCTGAGATTAAGCAAATTTCAACTAAATATTTTTCACTATCTAAAAAAGTTAATGAGGCAATGGTACAGTATAAAGAATTTAAAGAAACTGTTTATCCAATCCTACAAATAGAATTAGCTAATATCTCTAGTGTCGGATATATGGATGCAGGGCCTAAAAGTAATGAACTTGTTGAATTTCTTGAAAAAATAAAGAAAATAAAAATTAATGATGATAGAATTAATAACTTAATTGTAGTTGTCAAATCACAAGTTTTATTAGCTTTTAAAACGGAACTAGCATATTACAACAGTAAAGCCAAAGGATTTATTAGTACAGGATTAAAACCTTACTATTCAGATGATTATATTGATAAAGATAGTATATTTGTTGATTTCAAAGGGTTAGAAAATTTAATTGATGAAATAGAAGATATTAAAACTAAAGGGAAATATCAAACTAAATTACATAAACTAAAACAATTCTATAATGAAAATTTTTAAGTCAGTCTATCCAGGCTGGCTTTTTATTTTGGAGAAATTATGAAAGATAGTATAGATTTTGGAAAGGTACAAACTTATGAAGAACTGAAAATGTTACGTGAGTTAGAGAAACATTACAAGAAACATCCGGTAAAACATAAGCGTAAGTACAGTAGAGATGTTAGCAAGATTAAATTAAAAGGTGGTGGGTGATATGGTGTGAAGAAAACGCAAAAAAACGCAATAATAGACCCTTTTTTAAGTTTGAGTAAAGACAAGCAAACCTTTATAAGACTAGTATTTGAGGGTGAATTAACGAATAAAGAAATTGCGGTTAGGATTAACAAGAAAAGAGTAAGCACAGTTTCGGATTGGAAAAAGAAAAAATGGTTTGAACCAGCTTTTAATGCATATGCAAATAGAGTAATAAAAAATCAATATAAAAATAAATCTTTAAAAACGCTAGTCGATTTACTGGATGCTAAATCAGAAATGGTACGACTACAAACTGCTATTACTATTTTAAAAATGTCAGGTATGATGTCTGACAACAGCACACCAGAATTAGATAAAGCTAAGGTACGTAAGGCAAATGCAGAGGCAGATATTGCTGAATATAAAGCAAAAGCATTATCAGAAGCTGGAGCTAGTGGAGTTGAATTAGTTAATAAATATCTAGATAAATTAGACGCCGTAGCAAATGAAGAGGGTGGTGGAAATAATGAGTCTTAGTGATGTTTATACAAAAAGACAAATTGAAGTTCTAAAGAAATACAAGCAAGGATTTCGATTGATGATAAATTATGGTGCAAAGCGTTCCGGAAAGACTGTAATTGATAATGACTTGTTTCTAATGGAACTGAGAGAAGTCAGAAAAAGAGCAGATGAAAAGAATATAAGAGAACCACTTTACATTTTAGCTGGCGTTTCATCAAAAACAATTGAACAGAATGTATTAAATCCTATACGAAATAAATATGGGATTGATTTTCAATTTGATAAGCATGGAAATTTCACTCTGTTTGGCGTCAAGGTTGTTCTAGCTTATACCGGTTCTATTGGTGGCTTAGGTGCTATACGTGGTATGACGAGTTTCGGATCATATATCAATGAAGCATCAATGGCAAATATGGAAGTATTTAAAGAAATCATGGATCGCTGTTCTGAAAAAGGTTCAAAGATAATTTGTGATACTAACCCGGATAATCCTGAACATTGGCTAAAGAAAAAATATCTTGATAATGATAATCCAAATTTTAAAATTGTTTCAACACATTTTACTTTAGAAGATAATACGTTTTTAGATAGTGATTATATAGAACAACAGAAAGCCGGGACACCTAGCGGGATGTTTTATGATAGGGATATCTTAGGTCTTTGGGTTAATTCAGAAGGTGCTGTTTATCAAGATTTCGATAAGAATAAGATGATAGTTGATGAAGTGCCGGATGATTTAACATATATCGCTGGCGTTGACTGGGGATATAGTCATTTTGGTTCAATAGTAGTATTTGGTAAGGATAATAAAAATAATTATTACTTAGTTGAAGAACATACTAAACAATATAAAGAAATTGATTATTGGACTGAAACAGCGCAGAAGATAAGACGCAAATATAAAATGGATATGCCTTTTTATTGTGATACAGCTAGAGTAGAGCATATAAATCATTTTGTTAACTCTGGAATTAATGCAAGATATGGTTATAAAAGCGTAATTAATGGAATTGAAATAATATCTAAGTTAATGAAACAAGGCAATTTCTATGTGAAAGATGGAGTAACTGATAGATTTCTGAAAGAAATATACTCATATGCTTGGAATGATAAGAGTAGAGATCAAGATGCAGTTATAAAAGAAAATGATGATGTTATGGATGCAATGAGATATTGTTTGGCTACACCAATTCATTTAGATCAACAAAGAAAATATTATCCAACTCCAGATAGAAATAAGATTAGTCAAGGATTGAGAAAAATGGGATTGTAGGAGGTGCGGTATGCTAGATAATAAGGAATTATTTTTTAGGAGTTTGAACAGTCAACTATTACAGAAAGCTAATACCAGTAAATCTATTGTTGAAACAAATAAAAAATATTGCATTCCAGAAGATAAGTTCAATGAAGTGTTTAGTTCTGAAAATACAGAATTAATAGCAAAGTTAGTAAATACCTATATTGTTCACCATTATACCTATCAAGCTCCTAGAATAACAATGTTACAACGCTATTATTATGGTGATAACGATATTCATTATTGGGTAAACGACAAGACAGCAAATGGTAGAGCTGATAATAGAATAGCTAGTGGTTTTCCTAAGTTTATTACTAATATGAGAGTAGGGTATAGATTAGGTAAACCAATCCAATTTAAGTGGTCTAATAATACTGATCCTGACAATGAAATTATAGACTTAGTGAAGAAGTTTAATAATTTAAATGATGAAGAATATCATGAAAAAGTAATGGGGATTAACTTATCTATCACTGGTAGAGCTTATGAACTTTTATATACAGGGAAATCAGTACAAGATAGCAACGGTGACTGGAGCATTCCTGATGTTCATTTAAAAGCGATAGACCCAGCAACATGTTTTGTTGTTTATGATACAACAGTTGAATCCAAGCCTTTATTTGCAGTAAGATACTATGCTTACGAATTTAATGACGAAACAGTATATTATGCTGATGTATATGCCTCTAATAAGTTGTACCACTATAAGATGCAAACAGCCAATGCTGGCGGTAAAATGGAGTATTTGAGTGATGATGATTTGTCATTCAATCAAGTTCCAATTATTGAATACTATAACAACGAAAATAGAGTTGGAGATTGGGAGCAAAAAATAGACAACATAGATGCGTATGATTTAGCAATGTCTGAAATGGCTAATAGTCAAGAAGATTTTGCTAATGCTAAGTTAATGATTAATGGAGATATGGATTTCGAGAAGGAACCATTAACTAAACCAGATGGGACACCAATTTTAGATGAGAATGGAGAACCTGTTTTTGTACCTAAGATAGATACACAAGATAGGTATTTGTTTTTAAAACCATCTGTAATACCTAATGCGAATAACGGAAATACCGTTATTAATTCAAGTGCGGAATACTTAACTAAAAACCTTAATGAAGCAGGTTGGGAGATTTATATTAAGCGTTTGGTTGCTGATATCCATAAAGATACTAATACACCAGATGTAAGTGATGAAAATTTTGGTGGTAATAATAGTGGAATAGCCCTTGCTTATAAATTATTTGGCGAAGATCAAGAAAGAAGTATGCAAGAATCTTTATATACAAGAGGAATCATGCAAAGATTAAGATTACTCAATTATTATTGGTCTAGTCTAAAATTATGTGATAAAAATATTGTAAATAAATTTGCAATAAAGTATTTGCCAAATGTTCCTAAAAATGATAGTGAAATAGTAAATATGTTCAATATCCTACAGCAAAGTGGATCATTAAGCGATAAAACTTTATTAGAGTTTATAAGCGTTATTACAGGAATTGACGCAGAAGCCGAAGAAGAAAGAATCAAACAACAGCAGCAAGAAGAAGGTAAATTTGGTTTTGATGGATCATTGCAGCAAGTAGATGCAAAAGAACTAGAACATGCAAGAAGTATGTTGGGTTTAGATAATACTACTAGAGTACAGACTCCAAGTGATTTCATACGTAGAATGAGAAGTGAAGAGTAATGTTATCTAAAAGTAAAATGCAAAAGATCTTAAAAGAAATCTATGGTGCTAATTTAATTGATAGGCAAACCTTAGATAGATTATTTAATAGTTCTGAAAAGGAAATATTGGGCTATCTAACGTCTTTTATAGCTGATGATAGTAATTGGTCTGGAAAGGCAAATAAAGACGATATAGAAGAAATACAAGCGGAATTAAATGAGTTGTCAAAAGATAACAATTTAGTCCCGCTTGTTTCAGTTATGATAGCTAATTTACGAAATGCAACCGCAGGAGATGTATTACAAGCTAGAATATCGTTACCTTTAATCAAAGTTGCACAACAGCAACATAGAATGATAGATAACGCAACTGTTGATGTTCCTAAGTTGTTAAGCAAATATTCTAAATTACAAGCACAAGAGATGCCTAACAATCACAAAGTGCCACCTAACTATGATGAATTATTAACTAAAATGATCCGTAGTAGTTGGGATGAAGCACATTTAAGTATTAACAAGGACATAAATTATACTATCCAAAGAATTAAACAAGTAGCAAAACAAGCTGCTAGTGCTACTGACGATAATTTAAACTATGCTAAAAGGATTGATAAAATACTGACTGGCGGTAAAGTGGGCAATGGTGCAAGTGGAAGAGCACAATCAATCATTAGAACATTTGCCAGTAGAGCCTTGAACGAAACAACATTCGCTAGTTATAAAGCTAGAGGAATACAGTATTATAGATTTTTGGCATTGGAAAGTAATACTTGTGCAGAGTGTCAAAGCATGGACGGAAAGATATTTAAAGTTGATGATGCAACGGAAGGAATTAATCGTCCACCAATTCATGTAAATTGCCAGTGCTGGACTGTTCCAATGGAAAACACTAATTTTGTTAGCAGAAGTGAAATTTCAGAAGAAGATAGTAATGAATAGTTAAGTATAAGCGCTCATTGAAGTACTTTTTATTTTGGTCTTTTTTGAGATTGCAGACCTTAAAGAACAATCTTTTTTCGTTGCCGAACGTTAAACGAGTATCAGGTTGAAATACCAAGTGAGGAGAAAGAATATGTCCGAAGAAGTAGAAAACCAAACTGAAACAGTTGAAAATACCGAAGAACCTAAAAAAGAAGAGAAAAAGTTTTCTCGTGATGATATTGCCAAAATGGTAAATGCTCAAGTTGATAAAATCAAAAATGATTTAGAAAGTAAATATTCTAAGCAACTTGAACAAGCAAAGGTAGAAGCTTTAGAAGAAGGAGAACGCCGAGCAAAGATGACTGCTGATGAAAAAGCAGAAGAAGACCGTAAGCAGCGAGAATTGGAGTTCGAACGTCGTGAAAAAGAACTTGAATTAAGAGAACGAAAAGCAGAAACAAGGGATTTATTAACAAATGCAGGGTTACCATTATCTTTTGTCAGTCAATTAATGGGTAAGGATAGTGAAGAAACTCAAAGAAATATTAATGAATTTCAAAAGATTGTTAATCAACAAGTTCAAAATGAACTACATAAAAAAGCAGCTGGTAAAGTACCTAATACAAGTTCGAGTTCTCCAGCTCCTCAAAAGAAGTTATCTGAAATGACACTTGATGAGCAAATGGCTTTATATCATGAAAATCCACAAGCATTTCAAGCATTACAAAATAATAAATAGGAGGAAGAATAATGCCACAATTTAGTTTAAAAGATGCAATCGTACCTGAAATTTTTGCACCTTATGTACAAAATTTATCAACAAAAACAAATAGATTTATCACATCAGGGATTACAACATCTAACTTTGATATTTCCGCTCAATTAACACAACCAGGAACAGAAATTCAAATGCCTTTTATCAATGATTTAGAAGGTGATCCTCAAATCTGGAATGACACTACAAATATTGCAGTTGATTCAACAACAACTGGTAAACAAAGAGCGTTCAAATTCTGGCTTGCCAAAGCATTTGGATATACAGATTTTTCTGAAACAGTATCGGGAGCACCTATTCAAGAAACAATCGCACAACGTTTTGGTGCATATTGGACTAGAACGGACCAACGTATCTTGTTAGCTACTTTAAAAGGAATTTTTGCTAATGCTGATATTGCAACAGCTAAAATGTTTAATGACTCTTCTAATACATTCAGTGCTAAAGGATTTTTAGCAACTATCTCGCGTTTAGGAGATTTACAAGATCAAACATTTAATAGTATTGCAGTTCATTCAGCTACTTATGCAATGATGAAAGCACAACAAATGATTGATACAGTACAACCAGCTAATGCAGTAACACCATTTGGAACATATAACGGTATGAATATTATTGTTGATGATGATTTACCAATTGAAAATGGAGTAGCAACTTCATATATTTTTGGTTCTGGTTCAGTTGGATATGCAGTAGCTGCTCCTGCTAATGCACCAGCTATTGAAGTAGATAGAAATGCTAGAGAAAATGGCGGACAAACAGCAATCATCAATAGACGTGTATTGGCAACTCATGTAATGGGAACAACTATTGCTGATTCATTTGCTACAACTGCTGGTACAGTTGGAATTGAAGCATTAGAAAAAGGCACTACATGGGATTATGTAGTAGATCCACGAAATATCCGAGTAGTTGCATATAAAGCAAAATTAGATGATGCATTTGTAACAGCAACACAAAAGGGTTCTACAGACAAAAATAAGAAAGGCGCTACTTCTTCTGTAAAGTAGGTGATTAAATGAAAGATGAACTTGTTTTGAAACTATTAGAGATAGTTAAAAAGGATAAGTTTATTGATGATAATACACTAGATGATGTTTTAATGAATTATTTAAAACAAGCTGGAGATATGGTGTGTTTATATATTGCTGAAAATGAACTACCTAATACTTTAGAAACAGTAGTAGTGAGAATGGCAGAAAATCATTATATTCAAACAATGAATGATGCTGATGGAGTTAAATCATATACTGAAGAAGGTGCTAGTTGGACTTTCAATGATAATGATTTAACACCTTTTATATCTTTACTTGAAAAATATCTTGATAGTAAAAATGACAATTACCATAGAGGAGAGTTGATGTCATGGTAAGGATAAGAAAAATTGTTTTAAGAAACAAAATTACTAGTAATGACATTGATTCTCTAGATGATAGTTATAAAATTTCAGATACTGAATGTTTTGCACATGTAACTGCAGTATCTGGATATCAAGCACAAATTAATCTAGTTGGTAAACAATATGAAAGCTTATTCGTTGCCAGAATAAAAGGTTATAGAAAGGCAAATAGTATTGTTTTAGATAATAAAGAGTATGAAATAATACAAGTTAGATATCATGGAATAACCAGAACTGATATCTATTTTGGTAATAAAGGTAGTGATGAAAATGCCTTGGAATAATGACAATATCCCTGCTATTAAATATTCTTGGAGTGATGAGAGCCGAGATGATTTAGAAAATATAGCTAATATCTTAGATAAAGATTTTAATGGTGCTGGAGCTGAATTAAGAGCAGGTCATAAAGCGATGGTAACTAATCTTAATGCAGCTTTGAATATAAGTGCTATGGACGCTAGAGAAGAAGTAATTAAGCTTATGAAACAGCGACAATATCATTCTAAAAGTGGTTATATAGGTCATGGAAATATGGTTAGTCAAGTTAAAGATCATGTTACAGATGATAAGCAAACACATTTAATCTATACAGACGCAACTTCAAAGGATGGTTATAATTATTCACAAGCATTTGAATTTGGATTACTCAATAGAAATTATCCTGCACAACATCCATTCAGAGATGCAGGTAATAAAATCACACCACAAGTAGAAAAAATAGCAGAAGAAGCAATAAGAAAGGGGTTCTCATAGTATGGAAGCTCCTTTCTTGATTATCTATAAAGGAATTATCAAACAACTAAGAGCCAACGAAGGTTTAAAAGATATTCAAATAAAAACACCGTCGCAAGATTTTAAAAAATTACCAGTAATTATTATGCAACTTATAAATGGAGTTCTAGAAAAAATAGTGAAAAATGCTAGAGTTTATGATTATGAATTTCAATTTGATGTTGTAACTGATAAAGATAATCTTGTTAAAGGTTTAGAAATTGCATATCAATTAATGGATATACTAAGAAATTTAAATATTGATGAATGTCAAATTGCTTTGTTAGATGATATTAATTTGTCATCTTTTATTGATAGTTCAACAACACAAATTTTAAATAGACAAGTATTAGATGTTAGATTTCAAATCATAGAAGAAAATATAATTTAATTGGAGGTATTAACATGGTTAGTACAGGATCATTAACTGCAAGAGATTCAGATAAAATTATTTATTATTGGAAACGTATTGAACATGCAGCAGTAGCAGATTTACCCGCAATTTTAGGGTTACAAGGTGCTACTTCAACAACAAATCAGCGTAATGTTCAATCTACACAAACTAAAACAGGTGTAATTAAATCAGTACAAGCACCTAATCAAACACGAGTTGTAGATGTGATTATGACAGATCCTAAAGGCGCAACTACTGATATTGCCAAAGAATTGTATAACGCATGGCAAAATGGTGAAGTTGTAGGTTTGTGGAGATTAGACTTAAATACTTTATCCTACAACACTGAAGGCAAGCGACAAGTAGACACTGAATTTTCTAAATGTTTAATTGGTAACTTGCCAGAAACAGAAGGGCTAGGAGCTGCACAACAATCAAATATTACATTTGATGTGATTGGTGTTGCTCGCCGTTATGATAGCAACGAAAATCCATATCATTTAACAGAAGATGATCTGCCAGAAGGCGCATTTGATAATATGGAGAAATTCTATAACTTTGCTAAAGGAACAGAAGTAGGTGTCGAAAATGGAGCAATTGTTGATAAAACAACTTCTGACGCTAAATTAGGAGTAGCAGATAACTATACTTTAGGACCTAAAGTTCATCAGTAATACAACGTCGCCTAAGAAATAAACAGTACGTAAGGGCGGCTATTGGAGGTATTTAAATGTTAATTAAAGGAACAGAAGTTGAATTAAGATTCAATCATAGATTTTATAAAAACATTGTTAAAGGATATAAAAGCAAAGATGCTGATGGATTTTCAAATTTTATTAATGGATTAATTCAAAAAGATCCAGATGCTTTAATTGCGGGATATAAGTTCGGAATTGTAGGAAAGAAGTTTACTGATGATGAAGTAGCTGATGCTTTAGAAGATAATGGTATTTTTGACAAAGGTAATCCATATAAGGATTTGTATAAGGAAGTCGTGAAAAGTGGTTTTTTAAAAGCGAAAATTCAACTTATGAAGAAAAGTGCAGAAGAAGATTATCGAACTATCAAAGAATTATTGAACAAAGCTTCCTTGAAAAAAGACGAAAAAGAAGCATTAGAAAATCAATTCAAAATGACCGAACAACAATATCTGAAACAAAAGAAAGCAATGGAAGAATTAGCAAAATAATTGAAGAATTTGATAAGTCAATGTTACTTCTGTTAGAAAATCTAAATATTTATGTTGGTAAGTTTGTTTTAGATGAAGTGTTGGACCTAACGCCAATTGAGGCAACTTATATTCTCTCTGGTGGGCAAAAAAGAGAATTAAATAGGTTACAAGGTGAATTGTTGTTATCTAATGCAGTTAAGCCAGTAATTTTAGTTGATAATGCTGAAGAAATTAATCAAACTGTTTTGTCTCAATTGCAAAAACAACAAGATGATATAAAAGCAATAACTGATGAAAAGATACAACAAGAGCGGATAAGACAAACTGAAATGATGAACAAATTTACAGAAATATTTGGATAGGAGGGATAACATGGCTAATGCAATTATTTCAGAAAAGAGAATAATTGTTAAACTTATTGATGAATTTACTAGCAAATACAAGATAGTTAGTTCATCAATGCAAGATCTAACTAAGCAAATAGAAGCTTTTAATAATAAGTTGAAGGCTGGCACAACATCTCAGCAATTAAAGCAAGAGATGGATACTTCACAAAAAACTATCAAAGAAACCACTGATAAAGTAAAAGACTTAGGCAAGGAAATTGAAAAGCCTAAAAAGACTAAGATTGATAATTCTAACGCAGACAAGCAACTTAAAGATCTAGAAAATCAGATTAAGAACTTTCAAAAGCCTAAATTAGAATTCAAAGGCTTTACTTTTGATAAGCAAATAAAAGAAGTAAATTCTAAAACAAATAGCTTTAATAATACTTTGCAAAAAGTTATTGGAAGTCTAGGAAAGCTAAAATCTAATTCAACTAATACTTTTAACAGTATCAAAAAGAATATGGACGAAGCCAAGGAAAAAGCTAGTCGATTTGGAGATATCATTAAGGGCTCTTTAGTTGCTCAAGGTATATCTGGTGCAATTTCTGGTACTTGGAATTTAATTAAAACTGGAATAGGTGGAGCAATTGCCGAAGGTTTGAAATATAACAGATTGCAGCAAAATATGAAAGCCCAATGGACTACATTAGCAGGTTCAGCTAAAGAAGGGCAAAAGTTAGTAGATATGACTAACGAATTAGCTATTGCTGCACAAAATTCAACAGAAATGGTTAATGGATTAAACCAACAATACTATTCTGTAACGGAAAACGCAGATAAAACTAAAGAACTGACTAAGGCAACGTTGACACTTCAAGACGCATTCGGTAAATCTGATGCAGAAGTACAAAATTTTTCCTTGCAATTCTCACAAATGATGGCTAATGGGAAAGCTAGCGCTCAAGATTTTCTATCATTTACAAACGTCTTTCCTAAAATGAAAGGCGAATTAGTAAAGTATGAGCAGGAAGTAAAACATAATACATCACTGACTACTAAAGATATCAACGAAATGATTTCTAATGGTGAAGTTAGTGCCGAAGATATGTTTAACGTCATGATGCGAATGCAAGACAAGTATAAAAATGCTACTAAAAACTTTGGTTCAACACTTGATGGAATGGCAAGAACTATAAAAGGAACTATACCACGATTGCTAGGTTCAATGACGCAAGGAATGGCAGCTCAAGCTAATCCAATTTTTCAACAAGTTTCTAGTTGGGTAAGTGATAAAAAAACAGAAAAAAGTTTGAAGAATTAGGTAAAACCATTAGTAAAGGTACATCATCTGTTATGGAAGCTATCCAAAAATCTATTGGCGCTAAAGATATGAGTGACCTATTAGATAAGATGATGGATGGAATAACTAACGGAGTTGAGAAGATAGCGGACTTCTTATCTGAGCATGCAGACGATTTAATAACAGGTGGCAAAGCTATTTGGGATATCGTAAAAGCACTTGGTGAAGGTGTATGGGATAGTTTCGCAACGTTTTTAAGCATTCTAGGCGGAGGAGATGCTGGTAATTCAACAAAAACAGTTGCGGATAGCTTAAAAGAAATTTCCAAGCATAAGGAAGCAATTGAAACTATCGGTAAACTCTGGGCTACTTATTGGGTTGCGTCTAAGTTCTTCAAAGTTGCTCAAGGTATATACAGTATCGCAGATGCTATTCAAATGATTGGAACAGGTAAGTCTTTAAAAGATTTAGGTGGATTATCAGGATTATTCAAGAAAATACCTAAGAAAATAAAATTAAAGCCAACTGTTGAAGAAGGCGGAATTTTAGGAAAGTTCAAAACATTAGGATCTAGTGCAGCAAGTAAATTTGCTAAACCATTTAAAAGCATAGGTTCTAAGCTTGGAGCAACTAAACTAGGTTCAAAAGTTGCTGGTATTTTTGAAAAGAGTGGAAATAGAGCTGGAACAAAATTTTTTGACAGTTTGCTAACCAAGATAGGCGGAGAAAAGTTAGCTGGGCTTGGAAAAGGTATAGGCGGAAAACTTGCTGCAGGTGCTGGAGTAGCTTTTTCTACTTTCGACTTATTTAAAGGACTAACACAAAAGAAAAATAAGGCTACTAATATCGGAAAAGGCATAGGTGGTCTTATTGGTGCAGGTGCTGGCTTTGTTTTAGGTGGTCCGGTTGGGGCTGGTGTTGGTAACATGCTAGGTTCAGCTATAGGTGGAGCAGTTGGCAAACACTGGAAAGGTCTTAAAACTGAAATGGGTAAAATCATGAGTGGTGATTGGTCTGGTGTGTGGTCTGATGCTAAAAAGGGCTTTTCTAATATGGTAGATGGGCTTAAAAATACCTGGGGTAAGACTAAAAACTTCTTTTCTGGCAAAGGTTTTAAAACTGATAAAGAAATTAAAGACTCTAAAGCAAAATCTAAGAAAAAGCAACAAGAAGATGTTGTCCCTGATTTCGAAGCACCAGTTACTAAAAAGCAATCTAAAGTCCAAATTGGATATATTAAAGATGTTGAAGCAGCTTTAAATGAATTAAAGGATAAGATAAAAAAGGCTGGTCTAGGTAAAGCAATGACTAGCCAAATGAATAGTATTAAAAAGGCAGTTAAAAATACTAAATTATCATCTTCATTTACAAGCCTGAAAAAGCAAATTGAAAATGTAACTAAATCATTTAATAATTCGAAGGTTGCTAAAAAGTTTGGCTCAACATTAAAAGAATTAAAAACTCAAATAAATAAAAATAATCCATCAAAAGAGTTAAATAAGATTGGTAAGGAATTCAAAAACTCTGCTAAAGCTGTTAGTGAAGTTGATAAACCAGTTAATAAATTAACTAGAACTTTAAAGAGTCTAGACAAGCAATTAAAGACTTTTAAAAAGGTAAATCCATTTGGGACTTTGAATAAAGATATAAAAACTTTTGACTCAATTTTAAAGAAAGTATCTTTTGGAAAAGAATTATCTAAGCAAATGGATATAGCCAATAAAGCAATGGGTAAGAGTGGCTTTGTTGGTGATTTTAGTTCAATGGTTAATTCAGTAATTAAGAGTTTGAAGTCATTTAAAGTATCTTTTAACTCAAACTGGAAAACAGTTTGGAGTAAGGCTAGACCAACAATGAATAATTACTTAAATGATTTGCCAGGTGCCTTTTCTAAAAGAACTAATAAAATTCTAGACAAACAAGAAGATTTTGAGAGTTCATTCAATAAATCTTGGCGTGGCTGGTTGAATTATATTTCTAACAAGTTCAAATCAACTTTTGATGAATTACCAAGTAAAGCTCATACATCAATGAGCAAAATTATTTCTGAAATTAATAAAGGTATCAACTCTTTAAATTCAGTTATTTCAGCTTTTGGTGGAACGTCATTAAAAACAGCATCTTATGCAACAGGTACACCTAATGTTGCAGGAACTCATCCAGGTGGATTAATGACTGTAAATGATGATGGTTCAGCTGATCCTAGAGAAATTATTATGCGTCCTAATGGTGATATGTTCATGATGAATGGGCGTAATTTAACAATTTGGGGCGAGCCTGGAACAACAGTATTTAATTCAACTCAATCTAAATTTATCAGTAAGATGATGAATGTTCCAAAATATGCTGATGGGACAGATAGTAGTTCTGATATGCTTGACTACATCATGGAACACGCAAAAGAAATTAGTAAAAATCCGCTACCATTCTTGAATAAACAATGGAAAAAAGCAGTTAACTTCACTCGTGGTTCAGAATTTTATCAAAAATTCGGTAATGCATTAGGAAGTGGTTTCTTAAAAGCTATCCAAAATCCATTTAAAAAGATGATTGAAGAAAGTGATGTAGCTGCACCTGCTGGAAGTGGTGTTGAACGCTGGAGACCACAAGTAATTAGAGCTTTAAAGATGTTAGGATTATCAACTTCATTAGTTGGAAAGGTATTAAAACAAATTCAAACAGAATCCGGTGGAAATGAGAAAGCACGACAACCAGGAGCTGATCCTGATGGAGATGGTTCAGGGCCTGCATTAGGATTGATGCAAACTAAGCGTAATACATTTAATTCTTATGCTTTAGCTGGGCACCATAATATTTTTAATGGTTTTGACAATATATTAGCTGGATTGAATTATGCAAAAAGTAGATATGGAAATAGTTTATACTTCTTAGGTCAAGGTCATGGATATGCTAACGGTGGAGAAATTACACAAAAAGAATTAGCTTGGATAGGAGATAATGCACAACAACATGAATTTGTTATCAATCCATATTCTGCTAGTTCTATTCCGCTAACAAATAAGCTTATAGATACTATGTCTAATGTTCGCCCAGAATTAAAGAAGAGTGGTACAGCTTCTAATTTAGATAAAGTTATCAATATTTTGTATACAATAGCTGATAATGTTAAGAATATTGATTTACAGCCAGTTGTTAATATTGATGAGAATGCTAAAGCAATTAATAAGTATAATGCTAAAAATCTAATGTTGAGGAGGGGATAATTTGAAAGTTTTTTCTAGTAAAAGTAATAGACCACAAGCCTATAAATTTGAAAAGCCTACTCAAACTACTAAAAACAGTTTAGGCTTTGATCCAATTGAATTTGCTGTAAGTTTAGATGGTGAAAGTTGGTTGTCATGCTATGATAATTCTAATTTGGATAACGTATATTGTTATGATTTCGATATTCCTATTGCTGTACAGTCTGATAATTTACAAAAGTTAGGGATTAATGATGGTCAAAGAATTATTTCAAGTTCATATGAAACTAGAGAATTAAAAATGAGTGTAGTATTTCACGGATTGGATGAAAATGACACTAAATTAGCTATTAATGAGTTACAACGATTTTTAACAACTCGAGATGGAATGTGGATAACTTGGAGTGATTGGGGACAACGTTGTTATTACGTAAAACTTAAGCAAATTACACCTTCTATCTCAAGTATAAGTGATTTTACGGCAGAAATTGTATTTACTGATCTAATAGGTTTAAGTAGAACTATTGGTGATACGTCTGACTTATCTAATTTAGTTTATGGATTCGGGAATAAGATAACTCGTGATATGAGTTATACTTTCAAAAATAATAGTTTTGACGTTTATAATCCTAGTGATATTTTAATAGATCCAGAAAGAAGAGGACATCCATTAAAAATAATTTTATCTGGGTCAAGTAATGGTGGAATGAAGATAACTAATAAAACAACAGGAGATTATATTACTAGAAAAGGTAATTGGTCTGGAGTATGGGAATTAGATGGTGTTAATCCATATCTTGATAATGCAAATGATGGTATTAATACCGATCACGGTGTTATTACACTACAAAAAGGATACAACACTTTTCAAATTGATAATTTCGCTGGTTCTATTAGTTTTGAATTTCCATTTTGGTATTTGTCATGATTGAACCAGTATTAATTAGAGATAGAGCTGGAGAAAATGAGGAAAGGGTGTCTTTCTCTGATTTATATAGCTCGTTTCAAGAAAATTGGGAAGTAAATAATACATTTCAAATAGATTTAACATTGACGTATACAGAGAATTATAAGAAAGTATACAGTTTGGCTCAGGCTGCTTCATACGTTATTTATAAAAATCAGATGTATTCAATAGAACAAATAGAAACTACTATAGCTACTAATTTACTAACTAAAAAAATTACTGCTAAGCATATTCTATTAGAGAAGTTGAAAAATTTACGTGTAGATGTTGACCCATCCAAGCCAACAGAAAACACTACTGATAACCAAGATATATTAAGCAATTCAACAAGTGGAAACACAACAACAGTTGTAAAAGTGGATAAGTACGTTACGATTTCTTTGAAAGATTGCTTAGATAAGTTCTTTAATTCTAACGATCAAGGTATTTCTTATAATTTGCATGGCAATTTTCCGTCAATTCAAGTTGAAGTATCAGGCTCGTGTTTAGATTGGCTAATGTCTAATTTATCTGAATTTCATGCTGTATTTGTGCCTAATGGTAATAGATTAGACGTATATTCAACTGATGAATTCAAAAAGAAAAGTGGTAAGACGTTTAGATATTTACACAATACGGATAATATTGATTTACAAGTCGATATAAACGAACTAAAGAATTCAGTTCATGTTGTTGGTGGAAAAGTCACTAAGGAAGTTACAACAACTAATACTGAAACTGTACCTGCTGAAAGTGGTGGAGCCGATAAAGTAGTAGAAGATGCTAAAAAATATCTAGGAATACCTTATGTTTGGGGTGGTAAAACTCCATCAGGCTTTGATTGTTCAGGCTTAGTAGCATACATTTATCATGATTTTGGAATAAACATACCTAGTTATACCGTTGATATGGAAAGTTATGGTACTGATATATCACTGAATAATATTCAATGCGGAGACATGTTATTTTGGGGACCACATGGAGCTTCATATCATGTTGCTATGGCACTAAATTCTACCGATTTAATCATGGCGCCACAGCCAGGAGAAAATGTTAGAATTCAAAAAATAAGTGCTTGGAGACCTGATTTTGCTAAACGTAATCAACAAATGGCAAGTATTGTATCCAAACAAGATACAGATACGAAAACAAATACAGATACTTCAAGTAATGATGAATTTCTAATTAACTATACTTATACTGATGGTAATTCCGTAAGTAAATATGGTTTAAGGCGTTCTGAACTAATGGAAGTTGATTTTATTAGAGATAAGAATGTGATGGATAATTACTTAAAATCAAAATTACAAGCTGAACCATTGATAACCTTATCATTAAGCTACTGGGGAGAAAAAGATTTTCAGATGGGAGAAGTTAGAACTTTGATAGCTAGAGAAATGAATATTGTAAATGAAGTACAATTAGTTGCGTATTCTGTTAATCCGTATTCTGTAAATTCTGATTCTACTTTAACGTTTAATAATGCAGGAACTTATATGAAAGACGTCAATTTAGCGCTTATGAAAGATATCAAAGGAATATCAACTAGGGTAAATTCTACTTATAGCAATAGTTTTTCCAGAAATGAAGATGCATACGTTAATATTAATGATCCTGATCTAGCTAAATGGGTGTCTGATTATGTTGGAGGTTAGAAAATGAACTGGTTAGATTTATTGGCAGAAGCGCTTAGAAAATTAACTACTAAAGAACTGCCTGGACTACAAAAACAAATGTATGCGTATATTGATAGTAAACATAGAGAGACTATTAAATACATTGACGATAAACTCAACAACAATACTCCAACAACTCCAGATATACCTAAACCACAACACATTGGCAAAATTATTGATGTCTCAGAATGGCAAGGGGTCATTGATTGGCCTAGCGTGATAGCTGATGATGTTACTTTAAGCATTATCAGAGTTCAACATGGCTCAGCTCACCAAGATTTGAAGTACATGGAGAATTTGCAGCAATGTATTTCAGCTGGCGGAAAGTATGCGGTGTATGCATATTTTGCTGCTACATCTACATCAGATGCTCAACAAGAAGCAAGAGATTTTTATAACAGAACGCAACAGGTTGTCGCAGGTAAGCAACAGCCTATTTTTTATGCAATTGATGTTGAAAGTATTGAGATGAGTGGAGATGTTACTCAGATGAGAGCGGGAGTTGAGGCTTATATGTCACAACTCAATGCTTTAGGTGTGCCAGATAACAAGATTGTGTTGTATATTGCTAATCATTTGTACGATAAGTTCAATTTGAATGTAGCGCGTCCTGGTGCGATTTGGATACCAAGTTACGGACAGAATGATGGAACATTGGCTAATAGTTTAAGACCTACACACCCATATGACTTGCATCAATTCACAAGTAAAGGCAGTGTTAAGGGTATATCTGGAAATGTAGATATGAGTGCAGAGCCAAGTGAGAAGTTTAAGGAGTTGATATTTAGTGCTTAGTTGGAATGGCGATATACATGAATTTTTAAATGTATATCAGAAGAATATGACGGACTTTCAAGATGAGGTTAATAGCCATTTAAGTTGGTTGAATGATGATTTGTATTTGGATAATGATTTTAGATTAGCTTTAATTATTCAGAAACTAGATGCAAGTTTTTCAAGACTTTTGTATAACCAAATTTGTGAGAATACAAGGTTAATCAATATCATTTTGAAGAAGCTGGCAAGCCTAGTAAATGAGTCTAATTACCAAGGATATGATGATTTGGGTAATTTGATAACAGTATCTTATGAAGCTTACTTGAATAACAAACTGGAGTTAGATAAGGATAATTTCAATCAGTATTATCAACAACTTCAAGTTATTTTAGATAAACTAGCGAAATTTAAACAAGATAATGTTAGTGAACAATATTTGAAAGGTGGTGAGAATTAATGGCAGTAGCAAATAATCAGTATATTAATTTTGACTTATTGAGATACCAAAATGAAGTGCTAGATATTACGAATAAGTTTAAGGGGCGTGTTGGAGATACACAAGACTACATCAAGCTATTTGTAACTTCAAATAGTTATCCAGTTGATTTACGTGGAATGAAGTTGTTGTTTGGTGGTGTGGATCCAAAACAAGTAGCACATAGACACTATTTAGATTTTAGAGCAGATCAAAAGACAGACAATTTACAGCATGGACATTGTACAGTCTACTTTGATGAGAACACCTTTAATTGTGATGGTGTATGGGAACAAGCTTATTTTAAATTCATTGACGCAAACGGTAATACTGTATCAACGGTTGATATGGTTTTAAAAGTTTTAGATGATACTTTCTATGCTGCAGTAGGACAAACCGCAAATATTGCAGTAGCTGAATTTAAGAAGTTAGTTGAAAAACTGACTGGTAAGGAGCAAGAAACTGAAAATCTGTTTAATTCTTTGTCTGCAGATGCAAAAGCTAAGTTTCAAGCAGTCTATGACGACTATAAGAAAACAATTGAAGAAGCTTATGATGCTATTTTTAACGCTCAAACAGGGCTTAAAGTTAATTACACTAACTTACAAGAAACGGCTCAACATATTCAAGATACCTTACGTCAAGCACAATTCCACGATAGACCGTTTCAATTTGATACAGTTGCAATTATGAAGAATCATCTTGAGTTACAAGATGGAGATTTGGCGATTACAAGTGGCTGGGATAGTAAAGACGACGGTCATGGTAATATGTGGCAAGTCCGAGCTAAGAAACGTGATGAAACACCAGATGAAATTAATGTGATTGCTTTACAATCTGGTTATGTAGCAGAGCGTAACTTAAGTATGGTCTCAACAGATAGTCTAGAAGATATTATGTACGGATATTCAATTAAGATTGTACATAATCAAAAAGACTATCCTAAACCAACAGTTTTCTACTATGAAAATGCGATTGGTACTGAAATCGGCGGTTTAGGTGCTGGGTCATTTGGTGAAACGTTAACCAAGTTAGTTCCTTGTGAGGCAGAATATACGGATAATAGTTCAATCGTTGTTCGTATACCACGTAATTTCTACATGGATGCTAAACCATACTACAAGTATGGAGATTGGTATTTAATCAGTGGCAATAAAACAATTAAGATTAGTCTGGGTAATGTTGATGATGGTGCTGCTAAAGCTGGAGACGGTAAAGGCAGTAGCTATTTATCACATAGCACAGGCTATTTCAATTATCCAACAGCTCCAAGTGATTTAAGAGCAGTTTACGTAAATGATACAGCAGAGAGATTAGAGCGGAAATAAACGCAATATCCAAGCTAAAGTCATTAGTGTAGCTAGTGGTAAGAGTACAGTTGAATTATTAGATAGTAGCAATGAATTTTCAGACAATACACAAATGAATAAATTACAAGATGGTAGCTTTGCAGCCTTTAATGGCTACAGGGCTATTTATTTTAGAAAATAAAGAAAGAAGGAACAAACATGGCAATAAATTTTGAACCTATTTTTTCTGAAATGGCAAATGGACCAGAAAAAATTAAAGAGAATTTCGACAAAGTTAAAACTATTGATGATGGAGTAACAGCTTTAAACCAAAAAGATACAGCTAATTTTAAAATTGGTAAATTTATTGGCGGTGGAGCTAGTGGTAGCGTAAGCCTAAATGGTGTAGGGCAAGGAATGCATATAGTTGGCTTATGGGACCAAATGTCAGATAGTTCATGGCCAAAATCTTTACAAAATAGAAAATCATTTTGGGGATCGTTAATACAATGTGGAGATGAGAGTGGAAATGTTGCTACACAAATGTTAATTTTAGCAAACCTTGGTTCTATTTATTTTAGATCTTATGTAGATCATAGTTGGCGCGAATGGGCTAGAATTGATGGACAAAGAGACCAATAGAGGAGGGTAACAGATGTTAATTTTTATTTACGATAAAGAAACAAAAAGATATATGTATCCAGTAAGTGATTATCCAGATAATTATGACTTGCCAGAAAATGCCACAACAGTAAAACCCGTGGATAGTAATGGTGTTGACTTGTATGATCCAACTTGGAACGAAAGCACGAATTCTTGGGATAGTTTAACGGGAGAAGAGTGGAAGAAAAAATACACTGTTCCAGAAGTTAAACCAGAACCAACGCAAGGAGAACAAGCTGTAGCACAACAAATGCTAGCAGTAGCTGACTTACAAGGAAAAGTTGATACTTTAACTTCAACAGTGGATAAATTAAGTAAGTCTAATAACGAACTAAACGCAACTTTGGCACAAATTATGTTACAAAATGCAACTAACGCAGGAACAAATGGAGGTAAGTAAGATGAGATATAGCTATGATATTGTAAAACGTTTCTATGATTTAGGATTATTCACAAAGGAAAATGTGCAACTTTTTGTTAGAGTAAACTATTTTACACAAGAAGATTACTATAAGATGTTTCCAGAAGATAAGCCTGCTGAAACAACTGCATCAACACAACCAACAGTATCTCCAACAGCTTAAGTTGATGACAGGGTGGTGGGTAGGAATTTGATATAATTGTTCTAAAATACTAGGAGTGATTATAATGAATAATCTAGTAATCGTGCTTATGAGTTCTTTAATAAGTGGAGTGATTGCAGCAATTATATCAGGAATTATTAATGTCATTAATAACAATAAGACGATTAAGATGCAAGAAAGGGTATCAGAAATGCAAAGAAAAGAAAGATTAATAGAAAACAATAGAATTCAATGGCTATCTGAAACTAGAAAATTAATTGCTGAATTATTAATCGAATGTAGTAAGTTCAATATATTAAATACTAAATTTAAGAACTATACAGAGAAACTTAATGATGAGAAAGAACGAGAAAAACTAATAAATGATCCATCTAAAATAGCAGAAGATTATAAAAAATTTTCTGAAACTTACAAAGAGTTTCTTGAAGAATTGACTAAAATACAATCTACTATAACTTTATTAAGATTATATTTTTATGATGAAGATAATATGCAACATAAAGCTGCATTAAAAAAGATATACGAAATTAACCATGCAATAAATATTAATCAAAAGTTTCCTAGTGAGTCATTAGATGAGCTTGTAGATATTGTTAGGAAGATTTTAGCTGATGAAATGAAAAAAGTAGAAGGTGTTTAATTTGAAGATATTAACGATTAATCAGAAAGTATTCAAACACCAAGACACTCAAACTAAAAAAAGGGGGGACATATGGATAGTACGCACAATGTATGAACTAGGTATCTGGGACGGTACAATCGTTGAAAGTTTTGGTGCAGTAAGAAAGCAGGTGAGTATATGTGCATTCATTATTAGGATATTCATGGGCGGAGATAGCGTCAATTCTGGCGATTATTTCCGTCCTTTTTAGTGGGACATATTGGTTAATTAGGCATGGTGCCAAAGTATTAAATAATGCAATCACTGCTGGTACATATCCGTTGCGGCAGCAATCTCAAGAATTAACCAATACAATCAAACGACTTAATAAAAATTTTGAAGAAGAACATGAAAAATTACAAAGACTAGAGCAGGAAGTAGAGCAACATGATAAAGCTATCATACTTCATGAAGAAAAAATCAAACGGTTGGAGGAGAGAAAATGAAAAAAGTATTATTCGATAAAGACGGTAAGCTAAATCGTAAGACAGTAACATCATTAGTAGTATTGTTACTAGTATTGCTTCAGCAATTATGTGCAATTTTTGGGCTTAAATTTACAGGAGATACGGGACAAATCATGAACCTTGTAAATACAGTTTTAACTATTGGCGGTATTTTAGGTTTAGTTGACGGAACAACAGTTGATGTTGATACAGTCAATACGATTGAACAAACAGCAAATAAAGCTTTAAAACTTGCGAAAATAAGTAATGATACTCCTAAATCTTTAGCAGAAACGATTGATAAGGATGGTAATGTAAAATAGGAGGTGCTTAGATTGAAGAAAAATAAAATATTAATTACTTTAGCAACGTGTATAGCGTTGCTTTTTTCTTTGAATTCGGGTAGTGTTTATGCTGCTAAAGGCGACCATGGTGTCGATTGGTCTGTTTATCAAGGAGCAAATGGTAAATGGGGCTATGCTAGAGATAAGTTTTCTGTATCTCAAATTGGTGGTACTACTACTGGTTGGAACTTGTATACTCAATGGACTTATCCAACGCAAGTATCTAGCACAATCGCACAAGGTAAAAGAGCTCATACATATATCTGGTGGCAGAATGTAACTTCAAATAGTCAAGCAGATTATGTATTAAATTATTTCCTACCAAAAATTCAAACACCAAAAGGCTCAATTGTGGCTTTAGATGTTGAATCTGGTTATCAGAACACACAAGCGATTGCTCATGCTATCCAACGAATCAAAGACGCTGGATATACACCAATGGTTTATGGATACAAGAATTACTTAGTTAATAATACTGATTTGAGCTATCTATCTACCTTATGTCAATTGTGGTTAGCTGAATATCCAAATTATGCAGTGACACCAGAACCAAACTATAATTACTTTCCATCATTTCCCAATATTGATATCTTTCAATTTACATCAACATATATTGCTGGTGGATTAGATGGGGATATTGATTTGACTGGTATTACTGATAACGGTTATAAGAATGGTAATCCAGAGAAGCCTAAGACACATACTCCAGCAGTAGATGCAGGTATCAAGGCTGATAATACACCTAAACGTGATATTACAGTAGGATATACTGTTAAGGTAAATTATTCTGCTAGTCGTTGGGCTACAGGTCAATATATACCAAGCTTTATCAAGGGTAATTCTTATAAAGTAATTCAAGTATCTGGCAATAAGGTATTGTTAAATGGTGTTATGTCTTGGATTAATAAATCTGATGTTGAAATTATACAAACAACAGCTTCAGTTCAATCTAACAATTCAAGTTACTATACTGTTAGATACGGCGATACTTTAGGTGGAATTGCTTATCGTTATGGAACAACTTGGCAAAACTTACAAGCGTTGAATGGTTTAAGTAATCCTAACTGGATCTATCCAGGACAACGATTAAAGATTACAGGGAATGTATCTAATCAACGAACATACACAGTACGTTACGGCGATACTTTATCTGGTATTGCTTACCGTTATGGTGTGAATGTTTATACCTTAGCACGTAATAATGGGATTAGTAATATCAATTGGATTTATCCTGGACAAAAATTGAATATATAGTATAATTTGATTATTGATGGATCGTTCCTTCAATTTTTAATTTTTTTAACATATTTACAAGCTCACCTTTATTGGTGGGCTTATTTTTTTTGCACTTTTTTCATCTAAAAAATTAATGTAAAATAGTATTTAAAGGTGGAATGTAAGATGAATAATGTAAGCTATGATAACGAAGAACTATTATCAGAAGTAAAGCAAGATATGGCTGAGTTCGGTAGTGATTTGCAAGTGATTGTTATCTACTCAATTTTCCCAGAAGATCAAGACAAATACTATATAACTGATTATATCTGGGGCGAACCAGTGCATGACAGTGATATGGACATTTATGAAGAAGAGATGAAATTACACGAAAAAGAGCTTGAATCAATAAAATTTACTAAACACGAAGAGATGAATATCGAAGAACTGTATACTAAGCTTCTGGAACAAGCTAAAACTATATAATAATTTTAATAGCCCTAAAAAATAGGGCTTTTTCTACATTTTTATTTAACTTTGACGTTAAAGTATGTTATAATATATTTGTTAGTTAAAGAAGTTAAAAATTGGAGGTCATCAAAATGAGTAAAAAGAGTTTGATGAAGCAAGCACATAAGCTTGCTAAGGAATTAGTTGAAAAAGTTGGTAATTACATGATTGCTTTAAAACTAGCTTTAAAGAAAATTTGGGCTATGGTTAAAGCAGGCAGAAAAAGAATGTCAGACAGTGCATTTAAGAATGCGGTATATGAATTAATTCATCAAAAGAAAGAATATAATGGTCCAGAATTTTTCTGGCTAGGAAGTAAAGGCTTGCCACTTTGGTTGATGGATAACAACCTAGACCAATCAGAGATGCAAGGAGCTATGCTTGCATACAATATTTATGCAGAAAGATATACAGAAAAAGCAGCATTAATTGTTTTCGAAACAGATTTCGGAAATATAAAAATGTGGGCTCCAAAGTCAGTAATTAAAGGTTTTTAAAAAAGAAGAGTTAATCATGATTTATGAAAAAATAGAAGTTAAATACTACATCAGAAAAGATAATCGAAAAATATTTTTCGATTACAAAAAAATCGCAGAACCAGGAGAAAAATCTTGGTTAGTAGATACATTTGATAAAGTTGAAAAGTTTACTGCCTTTACAAACAAAGGCAAAGTAAGCAAACCACAACGTAGTAAATACGAAGAAGTGAACGAAGAAGCTGAACGTAAATTACAAGAACGTTTAGCTTTGAAAGCACAAACTGCTATAGATTTGCCTAGAGCTATTGAATTAGCTAAGGTAGTCGATGAAGCTTTCAAAGACAAGATGGGTGATCTATTCGTAGAATACGATTATGTTGAAGAAGGAGACTTTGACGATAGTAAAACACCAGGCTGGGTTACTATCAAAGTTAAAAACAGCCACTCCAACTGGTATCAAGATGTTGATAATGCACCATCAATGTATTATTACCAAGTACCAGTTGAAGTTGAGAAAGAAGCTAGAGAACTACAAGCAATTCGCAAGAAGCATCAAGACGATGATACCTTTAGCTTTTGGAAATGTGACTACTATAAGCGTGAAGTTAGAGTAGCAGATCATCCTAACTATTAAAGGAGAACATAAAAAATGATGAAGTTAATTAAAGGCAGGAAGTATAATACTGATACTGCTAAACTTATTGGAGTTGTTGGCGAACAACAAAAGTTGTATAGCAAACGTACAGGAGAATTCTTTCTGTATTTTGTTGATGAAAAAATAGTTCCATTGAGTTTTGACAAAGCTGAAAAAATTGTCAAAGAAAAATTAGACAAAAAAACTTATAACAATCTTTTTAATAAGAATGGAATAGAAAAAGTAACATTGCTGCTTGATAGCAAAGTAGTTCAAGATGCTAGGAACGAAGCAGTAGCAAGAAACATAAGACTAAATACTTTAGTTGAAGAAGCAATTTGCGAATACTTAAATTTAAAAAACGTTTGACAAAAAACAAACTCCACTCAAAAGGTGGAGTTTTTATTTTGAATACGACTTGAATACGTTTGACAGAAAAGCATAGCAAACTACAGAAAACTAAAAAATGTATTCTGTGTTAAAATGCTAGTTACAGAAAGGCTTGGAAAGTTTCAGAAATTTATGCAATCAAAAGGAATATTTGCTCAACCTAAAAACTTATATATCCAATAAACATTGATATATAAACGATTATAGACGCTTTTTAAAGTGTCTATTTTTAATTTGAATACGTAATTGAATACGTTTTGACTAAAAACCAATATAATTTGCAAATTTTTCTGCCGTTTTTTCTCTAGCTGATTTAGTAACATGAGTATAGATATCCATGGTTGTTTTTATGTTTTCGTGTCCAAGTCTATCTTGAACCTCTTTGATGGATGCACCGCTTTCAAACAATAGCGACGCATGAGTGTGTCTGAATCCATGTGGTTTGATTGATGGAAGATCGTATTTCTTGATAATTGTTGTTAAGAAATAATTAATGTGCTTTAATATCAATTTTCCGTTTTCTGTATGGAAGATAAATCCGTCGCCTTTATCAATATTTTTGCCTTGTTTAAACAATTCTTTTCTAAGCTTATTTTTCCACGTTTTAAGAGTGTTTAAAGTGATTGTATCTACTGATATAGTACGTACGCTTTTACGTGTCTTAGGTGTCTGTATATTAAATTTACCAGTACTATCTAAAGCCACTGTTTTATTAATTGAAATAGTTCCGTTTCTAAAATCCACGTCAGACCATTTTAATGCTGCTAACTCACCTTTACGCATGCCAGTGAAAGCTAGCACTCTAAATACTACATACATTTTATATGGTTCATTCTGCTTGAGTAAATCTAAAAATTCTTTCAACTGATTTTTATCATAAAAATCTGAATCATGTTCATTATCAATAATGATTTCACGTTTTCTCTTAGGGATAACGATATCGTCCATAGGATTTGCCTTGACCTGTTTCATGGATTTAGCATAATCAAAAATTCGACGTAAAAGGCTAATTACGTTGTGGTAATTCTTATAATGATTATGCAGTTTGTTAATACGTTTCTGACAATAGGCGGTATCTATCTTATCGACTCTTAACGATCCAAAATAAGGCAGTATTTGCACGCTTATGATGCCGGCTTGGGTGTATACAGTGCTTTCTTTTATAGTTGTTTTATATTGCTCAAACCACATTTTATAAACCTCTTCAAAGGTCATGATTTTACGTTTGCTTGTCGGAAGTCCATTTTCCATAACCTCTAATTCAAGGCGTGATAGGGCAGTCTTTGCCTCTGCTATCGTTCTAAATCCACGCCTTGTTGTTCGGCGTTGTTTGCCTGTTACTGGATCCGTTCCGAGATACAAGTTAAACATGTACGCTTTGGAGCCATCTTTTTTAGTATATTTTTTGATTTGTGCCATTGAACTCATCTCCTTAGAATGTATGTTCTTTTTATGTTCTTTTTAAACCCGCCGATTTCGACGGGTTTGCTAAAATTCTAATTTCATTTGCTTAGATTGAAAAGTGTTATAAGCCAATCGTTTTGTTAATTTCATGTATAGCTATAGCTTTTAGCACTTCAAATGAAATGCCAGAAAGTTTGCTAGATACTTTTTTTGTTGCTTTCCAAATCTTATTATCACGAATACTGTTAAGGTATTCATGACCTGAATAAGTTAAATTAACGTTTGTAATAATTTTGATGGTGTTATTGGCATATATAAAGTTTGCAGTAACTAAATTACCTTCTTTCAGTTTTGAAATAGTGTAAGATAACTCATTATTACTTTTGTCTGTACTTTTAGCAAATTCAAATAAATCTTTAGAATCAAGCCCTTGTAATGGGGCTTTTTCTTCTACATGGATTAGTAATTTTCTGATGAAATCATAATCTAGTTTCACATAATCACGTCCTTTCTAAATCACAACCAATTCAACAATCTTAAATTCATTATTTTAAATTTATACCGTTTCCTAGTAATTTACTTTCTGCAATAGTATTTCCGTATCTATCTTTAAAAGTAACTAATCCTATATTATCATCGCCAGTTTTTCTCTTAACGGCACCTTTAATAGCATTATATATATTTAAATACATTGCTTTTTGTTGATTGTCAGTTACTGAAAGCGCCCTTGAAGGAACAGTTACAACATAGCCACCATATTCATAACTTATTGCAAAATCTCCTAAGTCATTATTTTGCATATATTCATTTAATTCTTTAACGGCTTCATTTATTTTTTCATCATCATTTGAAGATGAATCACTTGAATTTTTGCTTTCAACATCATCAGAAGTTTCACTAGATGATGTTTCTTTTTTCGAGGATTTAGTAACTTTTTTCGTACTATGTACAGAGCTAGCTTCTTTACTACTTGTATTATCATCATCAGGATCGACAATAGCAAACATTAGAAATATAGTAGCTATTGTACCTAAAACAATACATTTGAGAATGCCAAATAAATATTTTTTACCACTACTTGTATTTCTTGTTTTAAATGCGATTTTAAATGTAAAATAAACCATAATAATTCCTAAAATAAATATAATAAATCTAATCATATATTAAAATCTCCTATCTAATAAATTCTGACAATTTTTCTGAAATTCCTAAGTAATTTGGAATTTGATATTTAGTTAAAGTAGCTATTTCATCTTTGTCTTGCATATCTATCAATAATTTCATAGCTAATTCGTTGGCTTCGCGTTCCATTTTAGGAATATTTATATCCATTCCAGTATGGCGATAAAAAGGGGTACTTGTGCCATCATGTAATCTAATATGTGAATATTCATGTAAGATAACAAAGTCTAAATATTTACTATTCCAATTTGAATTAATAACAATAGTAGAACATCTGTTATTTGTCACAGTAAATCCGCCGGTTACATCGTCAAGCTCAAGTTGTAACAATTTGATACCAGCGTCACTAATTAATTGTTTAGGATTATGTAATTCATATTTATGTTTAATCTTATTGAATTCATTATTGATAAAAAAACTCATATCAATCACACTCCTAATCACGATATTTTTTAGGAGTAAACTTCTTTTTAGCTTCCATTTTATTCATTTCCATAGCAGTTTTTACTGCAATCAAGATTCTATCCTTTTGTTCTTTTGTAGCAGGTTCTCCATAGAAGTTTAAATTATTTCCAGTTTCAATACCTTCCATTAATTTTTCAGCTTGAATAGCAATATCATTTTTTTCTTTATCTGAAAGTTCGTAATATTTTTTCTTTTCCATATTGTCAGTGTTTCCTAATAAATAATCACTAGAAACATTGAATGCAATAGCAAACTTTTTTAACTCAGAACTAGATATTTTTCTAGTGCCAGCCTCTATTTTATTCAAGGTCGAGTTGCTCATATCTACCATCTTAGCTAAATCAGTTTGTGATAGATTTCTACTTTCTCTTAAATTAATGATTCTTTCTTTTAAAACTTTGTCATCTGATTCGCTCATATAAAACACCTCTTTTTTTGCTATTTACGCAATAAGTATATCATTTTTTGCAAAAAAAGTAATAATTATTGCTAAAATAGAAATTTAATTGTTGACATTGCGAAAATAGCAATGTATGATATAGTCACAGGGTTGCGAAAATAGCAACTATCGAAAGGAGTGAGTATGATGCCAGAAATTAATCTGGAATTAATAAAACAGCAAAGAAAAGCTAAAAGATATACCATGCAATACATGGCGGATCACTTAAAATTAAACAATCCTAGTGCTTATCAAAGAAGAGAAAGTGGAGAGTATAAGTTTCAAGCGGTTGAAATTTACGCATTATCTAACTTACTAGGTATTCCAATGGAAAAAATTTTCGTTAAAAAGTTGCCAAAATAGAAATTTTTATATATCGGAGGAAAGAATCACAATGGAAGAACTAATTAAAGTAACAAAAGATGACAAAGGTATTTCAGTTGTTAGTGGTAGAGAATTACATGATTTTTTGGAAGTAACAGAACGTTATTCATCTTGGTTTTTGAGGATGACTAAATATGGTTTTGAAGAAAGTGTTGATTATGTAGGGTGTAAAGTTTTTAACACCCTAGCAAAACAAGAATTACAAGACCATGCCTTAACGTTGGACATGGCTAAAGAAATATCCATGATCCAACGAACAGAAAAAGGCAAGCAAGCACGTCAATATTTTATCGAAGTAGAGAAAGCCTACAAGCAAGGTCAAACACAATACAAACTGCCACAAACATTCAGTGAAGCGTTAATTGAGTTAGCTAAGGAAGTTAAGAAAAATGAAGTTCTTAAACCTAAGGCGGATAAATACGATAGATATTTGAGTAGTAAAGGTTTAATCACAATTACCGAAATTGCCAAAGAATACGGTATGAGTGGTAAGGGATTAAACAAGTTCCTACACGAAAAAGGCGTTATCTACAAAAAAGGCGATAAATGGTTCGTGTATCAACGTTACGCAAATGACGGCTTAGTAGGTTATGAAATCTTTATGCCAGAAGATAAAGAAATCAGACGCACACTTAAATGGACAACTAAGGGAGAGCAGTTTATTAGAAGCATTTTAGAAGACGAAGGCATTGCTCCAGTTCTTGAGAGACCTAGTCAAATGACGATTGAAAAGCCACAAGAAGAATACGACGGAGATTACTATACAGCAAGTGAGATTGCTTATAAGTTATATCTTCCAAAAGGTGCAGAGTTGCTTATTGGTAAGCTGGCTAATGAATACAGATTAAAGCCAGTATTCAGTGATAGCAATAAATATTGCCGTCGAGTAGTAGATGAATACGGGAGAGAAACATGGCAATATACAGCACTCGGAGCAAGAGTGATCGAAGAACTAATTGAAAAAAATGGAGGTGTAATTCATGGAAGTTACAGTTCCAATAAAAATTGAGGCAAAGGAAGTGGCAAACGAAATTGTCAGTCAAGCACTCAAAGCGTTTGATACACGTATGAATCTAATGACTAATACTTACGATTTGCCACCATATCCAACTCAAGAACAGCTTAAGCAATCCTTAGGCATAGGACAGGATCGTTTAAATAAATGGATTGCCATGGGCTTGAAGAAACAAATATGGTCAACCGGTTCAATCAGATATGACCGTGAAGAAGTCAGAAGATTTTTAAAAGAACATTTTGAAGTTTAGGAAGTGATAACAATGCGGTGCATTTACGGAATATTTATCTGCATGGCATTTGCTTGCAGCGTTGATTTATATAGGTGGAACAAAAAACGGAAAGGAGGTGATGAAAAGTGATCACATTAACTAACGCTGGGTATGTTGTATTGGTAGGATTATCAGTCTTAGGTGGATATATTCTACACGGTGTTGTAGATGCCATTAAAGATGGAACGTTTTTTGATTAAGGAGGGATAAGCGTGGAAGATTTAAATTTAAAAGTTGCTGACGGTGGACGCTTTAAATGTGATAGTTGCGATTACGTATTTGAAGTGTACGGAGCATACGCTGAAGATATCAAGCGTTGTCCTATTTGTGGAAGTTATGATATTTAGATCATTGAAGAGATGATGATTTAAAAGGGGGGGTGAGATTGTGGCAGAACAAAAAAATTCAGTGGTTGCCGCCACTGAAAACAAAAATATAAAACCTAGTTATTATTATATAACAAAAATTATGAAATTTGTAGACACAGTAGAAGATAGATACAAGTTAGTTAAAAGTTTCTATTGTGTTAATAAAGGTGATTTGAGTAAAGAAGATAAGACTAAAACTAGGGTAATGATGAACTTGTTAAAAATGCAATTAGAACAAAAGCAAGGAGCGTAATGAGATGGCTGAAATAGAAGAATTAGAACAAGTAGAAGTTGAAGAAGATAGATTTATCGTAGATAGTCCAGAGAAAGCAGATTGGGCTTTATACAAGCTAAGAGAAACAAATGAAATGATAAATCAAAATAAAAAGTTAGCAGATAAAAATCACGAACGTATTGATGAGTGGTTAGAACGTGAGAACTCTAAAGCTAACGAATCCAAAGAATATTTTGAAGGATTATTGCAAGAGTACTTTACAAATGAAAGGGATAAGAATCCTAAGTTCAAATTCAGTAGCCCTAATGGAAAATTATCTTCAAGAAAGCAACAACCTAAATGGATTTACGAGGAAAGTAAATTAGTTGATGTGCTAAAAGATACTGAATTTGTAACAAGCGTTCCTAAATTAGAAAAGGGACTATTCAAAAAATCAGCAAAAAAAGGCTTAGATGGTCTATCAGTTGTTGGAAATAAGGTTGTAAATACTAACACTGGAGAAGTTATTGACGGTGTTCAAATTCAAGAGCAACCAGACAAGATTGTAATCAGTACGGAGGACTAAGCATGACTAAAAAAGACTATGAACTTATGAAATTGGCTGAAAAAGTCAGCAAAGACAGTGTTTATATGTGGAACAAGGAAAAACCAAAGGAGTGATAGACTTGAAATTTTACCCAGATGGCAAAGTTCCAGAACAACCACACTTGTACTTCATTTATGGAGCTGGTGGGACAGGGAAAACAAGCCTCTTAAATCAGTTTGAAGGAAAAAAGTTACTGATGTCATTTGATATGTCTACCAATGTTGTACGTGGTAGGAAAGACACAGATATTGGAATCTTGGAACAAGCAGACGGACCAATGATTCAGGAATTAGTACAAAAAATGGTTGCAAGAGCTGTTGATAGCAAAAAATATGACGTTATCTGCTTGGATAACATGTCATCATTGCAAAATCTGGTGCTAGAGAATATTGATGGACGTTCTAAAGATGGACGGCAGAATTATCAGAAGTTGCAGTTGTGGTTTAGACAGTTAGGGATGTATTTAAGAAACAGCGGTGTAACTGTACTAGCAACAGCGCATCAAATTGATAATGGTGGAAGTCTTGGGAACGGTAGGTTTAGCCCAGATATGAACGATAAAACGTTCAATGCATTCACGTCAATGTTTGATTTCGTGGGGCGTATCTATAAAAAGGATGGCAGTCGGTGGATAGATTGTGATCCTGAACAAGGAAATCAAGGTAAAAACAGAATAGACGATAGAACTTTGATGCACGCAGAAGAATTATTAGAAGCTAAAGAAGAAAAGAAAGTAGAGGAGAAATAAAATGAGTTTTGGATTTACAAGTGATACAAGTAAAGTTTTTGGAAAGATGGTAGAAGAAGCAGGAAGTTATAACGTAAAGATCATGGATAGTTCAGTTGCTAAGAAGTCTAAAACAGGTAAAGAGATGGCTGTCTTAGACTATGAAGTTCTAGATGGTAAGTATGCTGGTGGATCAATTAAATGGCACAACATAGTGTGGGATGAAAGCTCAGAAGAAGCTATGCAACTTTCACTAAAAAGGTTTAATACACTAACTGCTGCTTTAGGTTTCCCAGACGGAACTAATTTCAACATGACGTTAGAAAGATTTGTAAAAGGTATTAAAGGTAAGCAATTAAATATTAATGTTGACTGGAAAGAAGGAAATAATGGTAATTATCATTTAGCTGTTAAGAGTCAGCAAGAATTAAAAGAAAAGAGTGAACCCAATGGGGTGTTCAGACCAAATGGGACTAAAAAACCAGCTGAAACAAGCACAAATCCATTTGGAAACTCTAATCAATCAAAACAAGCAACAACGAATCCGTTTGAACAAACTACATTGGAAAATACTGATCCATTCGCAAAGAACTCAACAACAATAGATATTCCAGACAAGGACTTGCCATTCTAGGAGCTAGAACATGGAGAGAGCTAGAGCGTACAGGTTCTTTCATGACGACGAAGAATGGATAGCAGTGAAACCAATAGAACCGTTAAATCTGGATCACATAGAAACAGTTAGCGGTTCTAAGGATGAATTCTATATTGATTGGGAACTAGCGGATAGACGGAAACTTAGAGCAAAACAGAGAAGATTATTCTTTGCTTTGATAAATGACATTGTTCAATGGTCTGTAATGCCGTTGGAATACATCAAAGATATGTTTTACTTGCAATATTCTGAATACACAGGTAGAGAGATTAGTTTATCTGATAACTCCAAGACAAGTGTGAGTGATGTAAACACACTAATAGATTTAGTCATTGATTTCATGTTTGAGTGGAATGTTCCCTTTAAGGAGGGCTACAAACAACTACCACGAGAAGAACAGTACTTTATTTATCAGTGCTGCAGGCATAGAAAATGTTTAGTTTGCGGAGATTCTGCTGACATTCATCACTTAGATACTGTAGGAATGGGTGTTGATAGAAGAAAAGTAGACCATACACAAAAGCATGTAATGCCACTATGTAGGACACATCATGAGAATTACCACCAGCTAGGAGCTGAGAAGTTTGCAGAACTCTATCATGTCCCAGTCAATGGAATAAAACTTGATGCCGGAACACTGAAAAAGCTGGGTGTTAAAGGAAATTACGAGAGCCAGTAAGCTAAGACTGCCGAAAGGGTGAGAAGCCCTTTAGAAATGGAGGTGTAATAAATGACGGAAAGACCTAATTACTATTCTATTTTAACTGCTGATGTTAGGTATGATAAAAGGTTAAAGAAACATGCTGATTGCAAAGTCTTATACAGTGAAATAACGGCTTTATCTAATAAATATGGATACTGCAAAGCTAGTAATAAGTATTTTGCAGAGCTGTACGATAGGCCAATTACAAGAATATCTAAATGGATAAACTTATTAAAAGAGTTGGGTTATTTAAAAGTCGAAATGATCTATAAAGAGAACTCAAAAGAGATTCAAGAGAGAAGATTATATCCAATTTCAACACCTATTAATGCTAACGGCAATAGGGGTATTGACGTGAACGACAAGGGGGGTATTGTCGTAGACGGCAAGGATAATATTACAAGTATTAATAATATAAATAGTGAAGTAGATAAAGGAAATAAAAAAGATAGATTTGATTACGATAAATTTATTAGTTGGTTTAATGAAATAACTGGAAAAAACTTTAGTAGCAAAGCATTATTTAAAAAATATATTAATGCAAGGTTAAATGAAGGTTTTACTAAAGAAGATATAGCTAAGGTAGTTACTTTTAAAGCTAGTAAGTGGAAAGATACTGAAATGAAAGAGTATTTAAGACCTAATACATTGTTTGCATTAAGTCACTTTGATAATTACTTACAAGAAGCAAAGGAAGGCTTGCCTGAACCACAAAAAAAGAAAAGTAACACCAGTTCCGCCCGCCGCCCAGAGCGAACAGAAGAAGAGGAACGATTGTATCAACTTAGATTATATGCATCTGAACATCCGGAAATATACGAAAGTGATACTAAAGGAAATGCAGCTATAAGAGAGGAGCTAGAAAGACTTGAACGAAATAGAGTTAAGGGTGGTGGAAGCCCTACTGAATAAACCTGATTTAGCAGATAGTACATTCATTAATTATGAGTGGTTTGAAGATATCAGATTAAGAAACATTGTAGAAGCCATTCAAAAGTTAGAAGTTCAAGAGCGTACTCTGTTTAATATCTATTCTGAGATGGCTAATGACGGAAGTATTGAATATAAGCATTTAGTGGATTTACAAGGACAATTTGTAACGGATGCTAATTTTGATAATGATGTTAAGTCACTACACAAGATGTATGCTCAACGTAATTTAGAGCTTAGCATGGATGTTTATAAACAGTCACCAAGAAAACAGGAACTAGCTAATCTATCAGAAGCAATTTCTGAGTTATCAAAAATTGATGAAGAAGATGACAATGGGGAACTTGATGGAGCAATTGAAGAACTACAGGAAAGGCTAGCAACTAATCAACCAGCAGGAATCAAGAGTTTTAAAAGGTTAGATGATTTATTAGCTGGCGGGTTGTATGGATCTATGCTTTTTACAATTGGTGCTAGACCTGCAGTAGGTAAGACTGCCTATGCGGTTAATCTTGCATATCAAATTATGATGAGTGATCCAGAAGTTCAAGTGGATTTCTTTACCTTGGAAATGAACAAACGTGAGATGCTTAATCGTTTCATTTCGAGGAGTGCAAATGTTGATAGTCAGAAATTGAAAAATCCTTCAAATAACTTAGATCTAGCTTTTACCTCTATGGTAACAAATGGAATTGATTGGGTGAAAAGTCATAAGTTGAGAATATATGATAGGATCCTGAATCTTGGTGGAATTCTTGGTGTGATCAGAAAGAATGCATCCAAAGCTAAACCTAATAAGTATGTAGCAATCATTGATTATATCGGTTTAGTTAAAGTTAATAATCGTCAAGATCGTTGGCTACAAGTTGGGCAGATAACACGAGAACTAAAAATAATTGCTAACGAATTTAATGTGCCAGTTATAGCATTATCACAATTAAATCGAGAATCTGAAAAGCGAAAGGAATTATTATTATCTGATTTACGAGAATCAGGGAGCATTGAACAAGATAGTAATGTGGTTGCTTTTTTGTATCGTCCTGATGAAGAAAATAAGTCAATAGTAAGGCTATCAGTCAAGAAAAATCGTGAAGGTCAACTTGGAGATATAGATTATTATTTTGACGGAAAGTATATGTTCTTTAAAGAGGACAGTGAAACTATATGAGTTATATGGATTATAACGAGTTTCAGGCAATCATGCTTGAAAATAGCTATCAACAATCAAAAGCAGTTGAGGTTTATTTAAATAAAGCGTCCTACTATACGAGATTAATAAAACGAATAGTAGAGAATACAGCAGATAAACAACCAATTGTAAAAGTAAAAATGGAAAAGTTTATCAAGATGTATAACGACAAAAGAATTGAAGCAGTATGGGATGCGATTTCAGTAGCTGAATTAGAGAAGCTGCAAGGTTGGAAATTCATTGAAGATGGTGAAGAGTTTATCTTGCAACTACAGATTAAATATCAAGGGAAATTGAAAGAAGCTACTGAATTTGAAAAGAAACAAGTAGAGTTAGCAACTCTTTATGAACAGGCTCATAAGAAACAGTTAGTTAAGGAGAATTAGAAATGAGTTTAAATTTTTATAGTGAGATCGATAGTTTACAAGTGACAAATAAAGATGAAGTGGTTATCAAGATAAAGACATCTGGTTCTAATTTGGACAAGCAAATTGATGAGTTAAGAACGTTAAAAAATGATGGTGCAGTACGTATCATGATTGAATCTGCAATTGTACATTATACGGTTCAAAAAGATATTGAAACTGGAGAAGATGTAACTACTTATGAAAAAGATACAAATGGTGTTTGGCAAAGTAAGCCTAATGGACAATCAGCGTTGAATTTAGGCTTGAATCAAGTAATTAATCAAGATGAAGATATTACAGCAGATATAGTTGATAAATTCTTAATTCAAGAAAAATATGAGAATGAATCAGGTTTCAATGTACGACAAGCATTATTAAAAATCAGTGATGGTTTTACATTTGATGATATTGCTAAAGATATGAAATTAAAAAACACAACTGAACTAGTTAAGAAGTTAAATGAAGCACGTATGCAATATGCACCAATGGCTAGAGTATGGTTTGAAGAATCAAACAAGCAAAGAAAGGCAGAGTAATATGGGAACTAATATCAAATTAGATGAAACCTATTATATTACTGACAATAGTTACAATACAGCTATTTTAGTAAAACAATTAGGAATTAATAAGAATGGTAAACGTGTAGAAAAGAGACGTTATTTTCCTGACTTTGGAAGAGCAATTGTAGCATGGGCTAGAGAAACTGGGAAAAGCGGAGAGAAACGTTACAAGTTTTCAAAAAGCTGCTGAAATTTTTGATAAGAAAATAGAAGAAGCAAAGACTGCTATCAATGAATCGTGCAGTATTTCTTACGAAAAAGGCAAAAAAGATGGAAAAGAAGAAATCATCCAAAAGTTTGAAGAAAAACATCACATTAGAGGAGCGTCAAAATGAACCATACAGCAAAAAAAGTAACGGTTGGTAGTTTTACTTTTGATAGTCAAAAAGAAGCTAAATTCTATGAAAATTTTATCCAGAATAGCGGGTATAAATACGAAGTTCATCCTAGTTACGTAATTAAAGATAAAGTAGCTATGGGTGGTGTTAATTTAACCAGGATTAGTTATGCTCCAGATTTTGTAGTTTTCGATAGAGAAGGAAAAATTAAGCATGTATATGATGTTAAGCCTAGCATTAATACACAATTTGGAGCCGATACTGCTGCCAAGTTGAGATTTAATTTGTTTGCTAGAAAATACGGTGTACCTGTTGAAGTAGTAGTGCCACGAACCAATGACTTTAAAATGAAAATCTATGGATTGACTAAAAACGTAAACACAAGGCACGAGCGTATCAATCGTAAAGGTAAGCAGATAGTTGAATTTTATGACGTGATGCAAAGTGTTGTTTATGATGTGGAAGATTTTATAGGAATTTAAAGGAGATCTAAAAATGGAAATTGAATACAAAAATAAAAATTATGAAAAAAAAGATATTTTTCAAGTTGGAAATGTGTTTGAACATGATGGCGCCATTTATTTGGTTTCAAGAAATGTTACTCCTGGTGAATGCACAAAATATTTCCTTGTAAATTTAAAATACGCAGCTCTAGGATCAAAAATGTATGAAAGTTTAGACGAATTAGCACAAGCACGTATTAGTGTTTGGAGTGATAGTAAAGCTGAGATTAAATTGGTCAAAGCAAAGCTAATTGTTGATTACAAGCTAGATGGAGATATAGAAGATGAAGATGCTGAGTAAATTATTGTCAGTATTAATTAGTATCACAACATTTGCGAGTGGAATAACTTTATTTTTGGAAATAGCTTATTTCTTTGATTTAAAAACATTAGGTATGTTCTTTGCAGAGATTTGTATAATTTTTAGTTTAATTTACACCAAACGTAACCTTGATTTTATGATTTATCAAGATGAATTACGGAAAAAATATAAGACAAGGAGAAGTAGAGATGAATAAAATTTTCGTAGTAAGTGGAACCCGATATAGTACAGATGTTGAAATATGGCATACCAGAACTGATCTGTTTCATAACATTATCGGAATTTACTCAACTAAAAAACATGCTGATGAAATAGCAGAACAAATTGAAAGAAGTAGAGAATCTAACTATTTTCCAGATTCAATCAAAGTTGAAGAGTATCAATTACACGAAGGGACGTATTTTTTACAAGATGAACGATAAAGAAAAACTTGATGCAGCGATATTTTTACTCAAAAGTGCTAGGGAACAACTAAAGTTACCTTATTATAAATTCAACACCACTAGATTTAGAGATGAAATTAGAGAAGCTAGACGTCTACAAGCCGATGTTCTAAGAGAATCGAAAACACTTTGGGAAAGGTTGAAGTAATTAACAGATATTACCACATTTTAGTGGTAATTATGCGGGTATAAGTCAATGGCAGGCAGTCAGATTCCCCATTCTGGAAGTGCGGGTTCGAGTCCCGTTATCCGCTTAATATCGATATTAAAAATTAAAGTTAATGGAGTTGATGATATGGTTAGGAATAAAATGGAAGATTTGAATAATGCTTTGTTTGAACAATTAGAACGTTTGAATGACGATAGCTTGAATCTAGACGAAGAATTAAAACGAGCTAAAGCTATTAGTAATGTATCAGATAAACTTATTCAGAGTGCTGATTTACAATTTAGAGTTATGAAATTAAGAGCTGATTTGACTGGAGATGTTAAAACTCCTGAAGTATTGGAGGTAAAAAATGCCAAAAAAATTGAGTCCAAAGATAATTAATTGGTTGGAAGTTAATGTTCCTGGTAAACCTTGGATAGAATCATTTGAATTATTTAAACAAGAATTTCCTGATTTTCCTTGGACTTTAGATAATATGAAACGAGCATGTTATAGACGAAACATTCGTAACGGTATCAGTGGAAAATTTAAAAAAGGTCAAAAACCTTGGAATAAAGGAATGAAAGGTTTAAGAACTCCAGGGTCTGAAAAAGGTTGGTTTAAAAAAGGTCAAAAATCAGCTACTGAAAAACCATTAGGAAGTGAATATACATCTGATGGGTATGTGATGGTTAAAGTAAAAATGGACGATCCTAGAGATAAAAGATGGAGATTGAAACATGTATTGATTTGGGAAAAATATAACGGTCCAGTTCCTAAAGATAGTGTAGTTACATTCTTAGATGGAAACAAAAGAAATTTTGATATTAATAACCTGGCTTGTATCAGAAAAGGTGTAAATAGTGTTTTAAATAAGAAGAAATTACGTTCAGAAAATAAAGAAATTTTTGAAGCTAGAGTAGCACAAATTGAGCTGGATCAAAAGATAAAAAGGATGATTAAAGATGCTAAGAGATGACATCGCTAGAGTAGCAATTAAATATTTAGAGAATGAAGATTTACAAATATTCATGTCTCAAATTGACGTAATTATTAGTAATTACAATGTAACCAAATCTAAAAATGAAATAGTTAAATATGACGGTTCGCAAGACGATGAAATCATCAAAATGTTTTTTGTTTCCAAGAAGATATCTGGATTTTCTGACAGGTCTATCAAATTTTACGGCTACACGATTAGGCAATTTAGAAGAACAATTAACAAACCTTTAGGAATGGTTACAACAAGCGACATCAGATTGTTTTTGGGCAGAAAACAAATTTATGATAATTGTTCTCCAGGATATTTAAATGATATGCGAAGAATATTAAGTAGTTTCTTCAAATGGCTAACAGCTGAAAATTACATTGCTAAGAATCCAATGCTAACAATTGAAAACATCAAAGAACCAAAAATAATTAAAAAGCCTTTTTCAGAAATAGAAATCGAACGACTAAGAGAAAATTGTTCTGACTCAAGAGAACAAGCAATCGTAGAAACACTGTTATCTACTGGTTGTCGTGCTGCTGAGTTAGTCTCAATTAACGTTGAAAACATCGATTTTATCAATAAAGAAATCAATGTTGTGGGTAAAGGTAATAAAGAACGAATCGTATATTTAAACACTAAAGCAGTATTTGAACTCAACAAATATATTAAAGAATATCAAATTGAATACGGACCGGTATTTATTTCAAAAAGGCAAAGGAAACGATTAGGTATTACTGGATTGCAACATATTATTAAAAGTCTTGGTAAAAGAGCTAACGTTACTAATTGTCATGTACATCGTTTCAGAAGAACAATGGCAACCTTAGCATTAAACAGGGGTATGCCAATAGAACAAGTTCAACAATTACTGGGACATGAAGATATTGGTACTACAACACTGTACGCTAAGTCAGATAAATTTAGTTTGAAAGAAGCACATAGGAAATATGTAATTTAGGAAGTGATTGAGTTGGGTAGGAGAAAGAAAATATTATTCACTGATTATTTCATAAACTTGGTAGACACGTATAAATTGAATCAAGTAGGAGAAAGAACGTATAACAAATATTGTTTAACTCATAGACATTTGAAAAAAATTTGTCCTGACTTGTATTTGCAAGATATGAATGCAAATGACTATCAGCAAATCTTAAATGAGTTTGGCAAAAATCATGAAAAAGCTACTATAACAGATTTCCACCGTCAATTAGCTTGGGCTTTAAAACGTGCTTATAACGTAGATGGGCTAACTGATAGAGATGTCACTTATGATGCTCAAATTCCTAAAGGTGTAGTAACCAATAAGAAGAAACCTAAATTCATGGAACTTGATGACATGAAAAAGTTAGTAGTTACCTTAAAATATTTGAATTCATCTTATGCGAATTTCTTTTTGATTTTACTAAAAACAGGGTTAAGGTTTGCTGAATTACTAGGAATAACATTAGAAGATATTGATTTTGAGAAGAAAACAATATCTATTAATAAGACTTTAGATTATAAGAAAGGCGCTTATGATGAAAATTTTTCAAGAAGATTTAAAAGCACTAAAAATAAATATTCGATTAGAACAATTCCAGTAGATGATGCCGTTATATACATGTTTTGGAGAAATGCTAAAGGTGCCGATAGAGATGAAAGTATTTTTGGGTCAATTAAAGGATTCCAATATAATTCATCACTTAATAATAAACTTGAACAAACTTGTAAATACGCAGGAGTTCCAGTTATAACTTTGCATGGATTAAGACATGAACATGCTACTTACTTAGTTAGTCAAGGTATTGATAGTCGTGCTGTTGCTGAGAGATTAGGACACGTTGACGATTCAGTAACTAGAGAAGTTTATATTCATAGACTGGAAACGGAAAGAGTTAGAGATAATCAACAAATTATGAGGAGTGTTTCTAAGATATGACAAAATTTAGAGAACCAATAAAAGGTAAAGATCCAGATTTCAAAATCATGCCTTCAAGAACGGAAAATTTTTGGATAGATAGATTTGAACAAATAAAATCAATAAATCCTAATTTTGAAATGACTACTGACGATGAAAACATGAGTAAATCATCAATAATCAATTTGAAGTGTAAGGCCTGTGGTTTTTCTGAAAATCTAAGATTGCAATCTTTATGGATAAATAAAGATAGACAATGTAAAGGATGCAAGATACAAAGTGACAGGCTAAAATTCAAGGAAATTCAAGCAAATAACCCTAATTTTGAAATGACTGCTGATGATTACGTTTTAGAAAATTCAACAAAAATCAACATAAAATGTAAGACTTGTGGTAATACAAATCAAATAAAATTCATCTCATTGTTATTAACTCCAAATAGGAAATGTATTTATTGTGAAAAAAAGCTAATAGTTTAAGGAGAATAAAATTAAATGAAATTTGATGTAAAAACAGTTAATAAATTATTGGGTATAGATGACGCTTTTAAAGCTCCAACAAAAATGATGGATTTAATGTTAGACCCTAAAAAGCGTGAAGAAACATTTAAGAAGTTTTTAGAGATTGAAACTGATATGAGTTATGAATGGTTTCAAGAATATTTTGGAGATGAACAAGCTGAAAGAAAATCAAAGAAACAAGATTTTACACCTACTTCAATTTCTAATCTAGTTGCTAAATTAGTTGGAAAAGATAATAGTACTTATTACGAGCCTGCAGCAGGTACTGGCTCAATGTTGATTGCTAAATGGCATAACGATAGATTAAAGAATCCATTATACAAGCGTCCAGAAACTGATAATCCACTAATTAAGTTCTTAACATCTCCAACCTTTACCTATGATCCAAGAGCATATTGGTATCAAGCAGAGGAACTTTCTGACCGTGCATTGCCGTTCTTAATCTTTAACATGGCAATTCGTGGAATGAACGGGTCAATAACTCAGTGTGATTCTTTATCAAGAAAAGCTACTAGAGCGTTTTTTATCAGAAATGATACAGATAATTATTTAGGCTTTTCAGAAGTAATCGAGTTACCTAAAAATCAAGAAGTAGCTGATTTATTGGGAGTTCACTGGGATGAATAGAATAAGAGTTAAGTCAAAGTGTAAGAATGGTCTGAAATGAGGTATATGTGATGAACAAAAATATTAAGAATATAGTAGCAGAATTGAAACGTGAATTTCCTGGAGTTTACGATCGTGTAAATCATAGATTGTACGTACTGGCAATTGATGAAGATGGCAAGGTTTATGAAGATGAACCAGGTTTTGAAGAAAAAATCGTTGAAGAAGTCCAAATTATTTACAACGGAAATACAGTTTCTGTTTATCCGAATTACATTGATAAATGTTCAATTAGGTTTTTTACAGTCAAATATGAAGACTTAGATATTATCACTAAAGCCGTCGCAATTGTAGGAAAGCATTTAAATAAGATTAATTTCAAAACGCATTTATAATAAATCGATTTGCAACGATTGATGTAATCGAATCAAAGGAGGAAATACCATGAACGAAAATATTAACAATATGTTTGATGAATTAAATAGACAGCTTGAATTATTGAATGAAGATAAACCAGAAAGCGATGGATTCATCAAAATTAACAAAGTATACAAACTTAAAATTGAGAAGGTATGAATATGATAAACAAAACTGATTTTTACAAATATAAAGGTAAGGTATTTTTTAACGTTGGAGATCCTTTTGGTTACAAACATAGAGAAGTCGAAGTATTAGCTATTTATGAAAATACTGCAGCCGTTCGAGATGTCAAAACTGGTTTAACGTGGACGATTCGTAAGCGTGAATTAGGGTTAAAAGAAACTGGAAAACTCCATAAACATCACGGTCATTTTGATTATCGGAAAACCAAGCGTCAATGGAAAGGTAAGCAAGAACAATTAATCAATACAATTAGAAGTTTATAAGGAGTGGTATTAATGTACAAATCAAGACCAATAACTCAAGTGGTTCATGAAAATATTAACTACATTCTAAACAAAGAGAAACTAACCAAAGAATCTTTATATAAAGAAGTTGGACATCAAAAAATTATTTATAGTTCGGATGCAAATACCTCTATCCAGAAGTTAGAAGAAATAGCCAAGTTTTTAGGAACTAATCTCCCAGATTTGGTAACTGATTGGAAAGATGGATCTTATCCTGACGAGCACGAAGAATATGATCGTGGCTATAGTGACGGTAGAAAAGATATGCTAAAAGAAATCATTGAAAAGGAGGCTAAATAGTGAAGTTATATCTAGTTGAATATACAGTCGGTAGCGTCATTAAAAATATGATTGTTAGAGCTAAAGACTACAATGCAGCAGAAACACAAGTTAAAGTGTCTGTGATAGCAAATATTCATGATGATAATTTCTAATAATAAAGCACGCTCCCTTGGAAACGTGCCACTTAAATCAACTAAAATAATTATACCACAGGGAGAGTGTAGAAATGGACTATATGGAACTTTTTGAGCCGGTCGACGAAGTCCAAACGGCTAGAAATGTTAGGAATTTTTTTAACAAAGATTTAGATAAATTATTACGAATGGCAAACGAAGTACCGTCATTTTTACGTTCGCCAGTGATTGATGATATGCCTAAATCACCTAGTTTTAAAAATGGTAGTGAAGAGATTTTGGTAAATCATTTTGAATCTAAATCATACATAGCAAAGAACATTTTAATTGGAGTTAGTAAAGCTTTAAATAACTGTCGTTTAATTCATAAACAAATACTAATTGCTAAATATCTAGATGATATGTATGATTGGCAGATAATGCAAAGATTGAATTATGAAAAAACTCGATATGCAGAATTAAAAATTAATGCATTAAATGAATTTGCAGACAGATTAGAGGTACAACCAGATTGTCCTAATTTACATGTATATATCAAGAAAAACGGAAATCAAACGGAAAGTTAGCGGAATTGCAACGGTGCTTTAATGGAATATTATGGTATCGTAGCAAAGGTAAGTTAGGTTAGTCGCTTTATAGACCACGAGAGTTAAAACTTACAATGCGTATTTTAGTTGTTAAATTAAATTTCACTTCAAGAAGTCTAGTCTTTATGGCTAGGCTTTTGTATTATATTTGTGAGGTGAAATTTATAGTGATAAACAAAACATTAAAATTATTAATTGCTGTGATAACTGTTGTAGGATATACATTAATGGTGGTGAATAAAGTGAATATAGGCTATATGATAATTGGATTATTAGTAATAGTTTTAATATCCTTTTTATTGGTTCCTGAGATTAAGCAAATTTCAACTAAATATTTTTCACTATCTAAAAAAGTTAATGAGGCAATGGTACAGTATAAAGAATTTAAAGAAACTGTTTATCCAATCCTACAAATAGAATTAGCTAATATCTCTAGTGTCGGATATATGGATGCAGGGCCTAAAAGTAATGAACTTGTTGAATTTCTTGAAAAAATAAAGAAAATAAAAATTAATGATGATAGAATTAATAACTTAATTGTAGTTGTCAAATCACAAGTTTTATTAGCTTTTAAAACGGAACTAGCATATTACAACAGTAAAGCCAAAGGATTTATTAGTACAGGATTAAAACCTTACTATTCAGATGATTATATTGATAAAGATAGTATATTTGTTGATTTCAAAGGGTTAGAAAATTTAATTGATGAAATAGAAGATATTAAAACTAAAGGGAAATATCAAACTAAATTACATAAACTAAAACAATTCTATAATGAAAATTTTTAAGTCAGTCTATCCAGGCTGGCTTTTTATTTTGGAGAAATTATGAAAGATAGTATAGATTTTGGAAAGGTACAAACTTATGAAGAACTGAAAATGTTACGTGAGTTAGAGAAACATTACAAGAAACATCCGGTAAAACATAAGCGTAAGTACAGTAGAGATGTTAGCAAGATTAAATTAAAAGGTGGTGGGTGATATGGTGTGAAGAAAACGCAAAAAAACGCAATAATAGACCCTTTTTTAAGTTTGAGTAAAGACAAGCAAACCTTTATAAGACTAGTATTTGAGGGTGAATTAACGAATAAAGAAATTGCGGTTAGGATTAACAAGAAAAGAGTAAGCACAGTTTCGGATTGGAAAAAGAAAAAATGGTTTGAACCAGCTTTTAATGCATATGCAAATAGAGTAATAAAAAATCAATATAAAAATAAATCTTTAAAAACGCTAGTCGATTTACTGGATGCTAAATCAGAAATGGTACGACTACAAACTGCTATTACTATTTTAAAAATGTCAGGTATGATGTCTGACAACAGCACACCAGAATTAGATAAAGCTAAGGTACGTAAGGCAAATGCAGAGGCAGATATTGCTGAATATAAAGCAAAAGCATTATCAGAAGCTGGAGCTAGTGGAGTTGAATTAGTTAATAAATATCTAGATAAATTAGACGCCGTAGCAAATGAAGAGGGTGGTGGAAATAATGAGTCTTAGTGATGTTTATACAAAAAGACAAATTGAAGTTCTAAAGAAATACAAGCAAGGATTTCGATTGATGATAAATTATGGTGCAAAGCGTTCCGGAAAGACTGTAATTGATAATGACTTGTTTCTAATGGAACTGAGAGAAGTCAGAAAAAGAGCAGATGAAAAGAATATAAGAGAACCACTTTACATTTTAGCTGGCGTTTCATCAAAAACAATTGAACAGAATGTATTAAATCCTATACGAAATAAATATGGGATTGATTTTCAATTTGATAAGCATGGAAATTTCACTCTGTTTGGCGTCAAGGTTGTTCTAGCTTATACCGGTTCTATTGGTGGCTTAGGTGCTATACGTGGTATGACGAGTTTCGGATCATATATCAATGAAGCATCAATGGCAAATATGGAAGTATTTAAAGAAATCATGGATCGCTGTTCTGAAAAAGGTTCAAAGATAATTTGTGATACTAACCCGGATAATCCTGAACATTGGCTAAAGAAAAAATATCTTGATAATGATAATCCAAATTTTAAAATTGTTTCAACACATTTTACTTTAGAAGATAATACGTTTTTAGATAGTGATTATATAGAACAACAGAAAGCCGGGACACCTAGCGGGATGTTTTATGATAGGGATATCTTAGGTCTTTGGGTTAATTCAGAAGGTGCTGTTTATCAAGATTTCGATAAGAATAAGATGATAGTTGATGAAGTGCCGGATGATTTAACATATATCGCTGGCGTTGACTGGGGATATAGTCATTTTGGTTCAATAGTAGTATTTGGTAAGGATAATAAAAATAATTATTACTTAGTTGAAGAACATACTAAACAATATAAAGAAATTGATTATTGGACTGAAACAGCGCAGAAGATAAGACGCAAATATAAAATGGATATGCCTTTTTATTGTGATACAGCTAGAGTAGAGCATATAAATCATTTTGTTAACTCTGGAATTAATGCAAGATATGGTTATAAAAGCGTAATTAATGGAATTGAAATAATATCTAAGTTAATGAAACAAGGCAATTTCTATGTGAAAGATGGAGTAACTGATAGATTTCTGAAAGAAATATACTCATATGCTTGGAATGATAAGAGTAGAGATCAAGATGCAGTTATAAAAGAAAATGATGATGTTATGGATGCAATGAGATATTGTTTGGCTACACCAATTCATTTAGATCAACAAAGAAAATATTATCCAACTCCAGATAGAAATAAGATTAGTCAAGGATTGAGAAAAATGGGATTGTAGGAGGTGCGGTATGCTAGATAATAAGGAATTATTTTTTAGGAGTTTGAACAGTCAACTATTACAGAAAGCTAATACCAGTAAATCTATTGTTGAAACAAATAAAAAATATTGCATTCCAGAAGATAAGTTCAATGAAGTGTTTAGTTCTGAAAATACAGAATTAATAGCAAAGTTAGTAAATACCTATATTGTTCACCATTATACCTATCAAGCTCCTAGAATAACAATGTTACAACGCTATTATTATGGTGATAACGATATTCATTATTGGGTAAACGACAAGACAGCAAATGGTAGAGCTGATAATAGAATAGCTAGTGGTTTTCCTAAGTTTATTACTAATATGAGAGTAGGGTATAGATTAGGTAAACCAATCCAATTTAAGTGGTCTAATAATACTGATCCTGACAATGAAATTATAGACTTAGTGAAGAAGTTTAATAATTTAAATGATGAAGAATATCATGAAAAAGTAATGGGGATTAACTTATCTATCACTGGTAGAGCTTATGAACTTTTATATACAGGGAAATCAGTACAAGATAGCAACGGTGACTGGAGCATTCCTGATGTTCATTTAAAAGCGATAGACCCAGCAACATGTTTTGTTGTTTATGATACAACAGTTGAATCCAAGCCTTTATTTGCAGTAAGATACTATGCTTACGAATTTAATGACGAAACAGTATATTATGCTGATGTATATGCCTCTAATAAGTTGTACCACTATAAGATGCAAACAGCCAATGCTGGCGGTAAAATGGAGTATTTGAGTGATGATGATTTGTCATTCAATCAAGTTCCAATTATTGAATACTATAACAACGAAAATAGAGTTGGAGATTGGGAGCAAAAAATAGACAACATAGATGCGTATGATTTAGCAATGTCTGAAATGGCTAATAGTCAAGAAGATTTTGCTAATGCTAAGTTAATGATTAATGGAGATATGGATTTCGAGAAGGAACCATTAACTAAACCAGATGGGACACCAATTTTAGATGAGAATGGAGAACCTGTTTTTGTACCTAAGATAGATACACAAGATAGGTATTTGTTTTTAAAACCATCTGTAATACCTAATGCGAATAACGGAAATACCGTTATTAATTCAAGTGCGGAATACTTAACTAAAAACCTTAATGAAGCAGGTTGGGAGATTTATATTAAGCGTTTGGTTGCTGATATCCATAAAGATACTAATACACCAGATGTAAGTGATGAAAATTTTGGTGGTAATAATAGTGGAATAGCCCTTGCTTATAAATTATTTGGCGAAGATCAAGAAAGAAGTATGCAAGAATCTTTATATACAAGAGGAATCATGCAAAGATTAAGATTACTCAATTATTATTGGTCTAGTCTAAAATTATGTGATAAAAATATTGTAAATAAATTTGCAATAAAGTATTTGCCAAATGTTCCTAAAAATGATAGTGAAATAGTAAATATGTTCAATATCCTACAGCAAAGTGGATCATTAAGCGATAAAACTTTATTAGAGTTTATAAGCGTTATTACAGGAATTGACGCAGAAGCCGAAGAAGAAAGAATCAAACAACAGCAGCAAGAAGAAGGTAAATTTGGTTTTGATGGATCATTGCAGCAAGTAGATGCAAAAGAACTAGAACATGCAAGAAGTATGTTGGGTTTAGATAATACTACTAGAGTACAGACTCCAAGTGATTTCATACGTAGAATGAGAAGTGAAGAGTAATGTTATCTAAAAGTAAAATGCAAAAGATCTTAAAAGAAATCTATGGTGCTAATTTAATTGATAGGCAAACCTTAGATAGATTATTTAATAGTTCTGAAAAGGAAATATTGGGCTATCTAACGTCTTTTATAGCTGATGATAGTAATTGGTCTGGAAAGGCAAATAAAGACGATATAGAAGAAATACAAGCGGAATTAAATGAGTTGTCAAAAGATAACAATTTAGTCCCGCTTGTTTCAGTTATGATAGCTAATTTACGAAATGCAACCGCAGGAGATGTATTACAAGCTAGAATATCGTTACCTTTAATCAAAGTTGCACAACAGCAACATAGAATGATAGATAACGCAACTGTTGATGTTCCTAAGTTGTTAAGCAAATATTCTAAATTACAAGCACAAGAGATGCCTAACAATCACAAAGTGCCACCTAACTATGATGAATTATTAACTAAAATGATCCGTAGTAGTTGGGATGAAGCACATTTAAGTATTAACAAGGACATAAATTATACTATCCAAAGAATTAAACAAGTAGCAAAACAAGCTGCTAGTGCTACTGACGATAATTTAAACTATGCTAAAAGGATTGATAAAATACTGACTGGCGGTAAAGTGGGCAATGGTGCAAGTGGAAGAGCACAATCAATCATTAGAACATTTGCCAGTAGAGCCTTGAACGAAACAACATTCGCTAGTTATAAAGCTAGAGGAATACAGTATTATAGATTTTTGGCATTGGAAAGTAATACTTGTGCAGAGTGTCAAAGCATGGACGGAAAGATATTTAAAGTTGATGATGCAACGGAAGGAATTAATCGTCCACCAATTCATGTAAATTGCCAGTGCTGGACTGTTCCAATGGAAAACACTAATTTTGTTAGCAGAAGTGAAATTTCAGAAGAAGATAGTAATGAATAGTTAAGTATAAGCGCTCATTGAAGTACTTTTTATTTTGGTCTTTTTTGAGATTGCAGACCTTAAAGAACAATCTTTTTTCGTTGCCGAACGTTAAACGAGTATCAGGTTGAAATACCAAGTGAGGAGAAAGAATATGTCCGAAGAAGTAGAAAACCAAACTGAAACAGTTGAAAATACCGAAGAACCTAAAAAAGAAGAGAAAAAGTTTTCTCGTGATGATATTGCCAAAATGGTAAATGCTCAAGTTGATAAAATCAAAAATGATTTAGAAAGTAAATATTCTAAGCAACTTGAACAAGCAAAGGTAGAAGCTTTAGAAGAAGGAGAACGCCGAGCAAAGATGACTGCTGATGAAAAAGCAGAAGAAGACCGTAAGCAGCGAGAATTGGAGTTCGAACGTCGTGAAAAAGAACTTGAATTAAGAGAACGAAAAGCAGAAACAAGGGATTTATTAACAAATGCAGGGTTACCATTATCTTTTGTCAGTCAATTAATGGGTAAGGATAGTGAAGAAACTCAAAGAAATATTAATGAATTTCAAAAGATTGTTAATCAACAAGTTCAAAATGAACTACATAAAAAAGCAGCTGGTAAAGTACCTAATACAAGTTCGAGTTCTCCAGCTCCTCAAAAGAAGTTATCTGAAATGACACTTGATGAGCAAATGGCTTTATATCATGAAAATCCACAAGCATTTCAAGCATTACAAAATAATAAATAGGAGGAAGAATAATGCCACAATTTAGTTTAAAAGATGCAATCGTACCTGAAATTTTTGCACCTTATGTACAAAATTTATCAACAAAAACAAATAGATTTATCACATCAGGGATTACAACATCTAACTTTGATATTTCCGCTCAATTAACACAACCAGGAACAGAAATTCAAATGCCTTTTATCAATGATTTAGAAGGTGATCCTCAAATCTGGAATGACACTACAAATATTGCAGTTGATTCAACAACAACTGGTAAACAAAGAGCGTTCAAATTCTGGCTTGCCAAAGCATTTGGATATACAGATTTTTCTGAAACAGTATCGGGAGCACCTATTCAAGAAACAATCGCACAACGTTTTGGTGCATATTGGACTAGAACGGACCAACGTATCTTGTTAGCTACTTTAAAAGGAATTTTTGCTAATGCTGATATTGCAACAGCTAAAATGTTTAATGACTCTTCTAATACATTCAGTGCTAAAGGATTTTTAGCAACTATCTCGCGTTTAGGAGATTTACAAGATCAAACATTTAATAGTATTGCAGTTCATTCAGCTACTTATGCAATGATGAAAGCACAACAAATGATTGATACAGTACAACCAGCTAATGCAGTAACACCATTTGGAACATATAACGGTATGAATATTATTGTTGATGATGATTTACCAATTGAAAATGGAGTAGCAACTTCATATATTTTTGGTTCTGGTTCAGTTGGATATGCAGTAGCTGCTCCTGCTAATGCACCAGCTATTGAAGTAGATAGAAATGCTAGAGAAAATGGCGGACAAACAGCAATCATCAATAGACGTGTATTGGCAACTCATGTAATGGGAACAACTATTGCTGATTCATTTGCTACAACTGCTGGTACAGTTGGAATTGAAGCATTAGAAAAAGGCACTACATGGGATTATGTAGTAGATCCACGAAATATCCGAGTAGTTGCATATAAAGCAAAATTAGATGATGCATTTGTAACAGCAACACAAAAGGGTTCTACAGACAAAAATAAGAAAGGCGCTACTTCTTCTGTAAAGTAGGTGATTAAATGAAAGATGAACTTGTTTTGAAACTATTAGAGATAGTTAAAAAGGATAAGTTTATTGATGATAATACACTAGATGATGTTTTAATGAATTATTTAAAACAAGCTGGAGATATGGTGTGTTTATATATTGCTGAAAATGAACTACCTAATACTTTAGAAACAGTAGTAGTGAGAATGGCAGAAAATCATTATATTCAAACAATGAATGATGCTGATGGAGTTAAATCATATACTGAAGAAGGTGCTAGTTGGACTTTCAATGATAATGATTTAACACCTTTTATATCTTTACTTGAAAAATATCTTGATAGTAAAAATGACAATTACCATAGAGGAGAGTTGATGTCATGGTAAGGATAAGAAAAATTGTTTTAAGAAACAAAATTACTAGTAATGACATTGATTCTCTAGATGATAGTTATAAAATTTCAGATACTGAATGTTTTGCACATGTAACTGCAGTATCTGGATATCAAGCACAAATTAATCTAGTTGGTAAACAATATGAAAGCTTATTCGTTGCCAGAATAAAAGGTTATAGAAAGGCAAATAGTATTGTTTTAGATAATAAAGAGTATGAAATAATACAAGTTAGATATCATGGAATAACCAGAACTGATATCTATTTTGGTAATAAAGGTAGTGATGAAAATGCCTTGGAATAATGACAATATCCCTGCTATTAAATATTCTTGGAGTGATGAGAGCCGAGATGATTTAGAAAATATAGCTAATATCTTAGATAAAGATTTTAATGGTGCTGGAGCTGAATTAAGAGCAGGTCATAAAGCGATGGTAACTAATCTTAATGCAGCTTTGAATATAAGTGCTATGGACGCTAGAGAAGAAGTAATTAAGCTTATGAAACAGCGACAATATCATTCTAAAAGTGGTTATATAGGTCATGGAAATATGGTTAGTCAAGTTAAAGATCATGTTACAGATGATAAGCAAACACATTTAATCTATACAGACGCAACTTCAAAGGATGGTTATAATTATTCACAAGCATTTGAATTTGGATTACTCAATAGAAATTATCCTGCACAACATCCATTCAGAGATGCAGGTAATAAAATCACACCACAAGTAGAAAAAATAGCAGAAGAAGCAATAAGAAAGGGGTTCTCATAGTATGGAAGCTCCTTTCTTGATTATCTATAAAGGAATTATCAAACAACTAAGAGCCAACGAAGGTTTAAAAGATATTCAAATAAAAACACCGTCGCAAGATTTTAAAAAATTACCAGTAATTATTATGCAACTTATAAATGGAGTTCTAGAAAAAATAGTGAAAAATGCTAGAGTTTATGATTATGAATTTCAATTTGATGTTGTAACTGATAAAGATAATCTTGTTAAAGGTTTAGAAATTGCATATCAATTAATGGATATACTAAGAAATTTAAATATTGATGAATGTCAAATTGCTTTGTTAGATGATATTAATTTGTCATCTTTTATTGATAGTTCAACAACACAAATTTTAAATAGACAAGTATTAGATGTTAGATTTCAAATCATAGAAGAAAATATAATTTAATTGGAGGTATTAACATGGTTAGTACAGGATCATTAACTGCAAGAGATTCAGATAAAATTATTTATTATTGGAAACGTATTGAACATGCAGCAGTAGCAGATTTACCCGCAATTTTAGGGTTACAAGGTGCTACTTCAACAACAAATCAGCGTAATGTTCAATCTACACAAACTAAAACAGGTGTAATTAAATCAGTACAAGCACCTAATCAAACACGAGTTGTAGATGTGATTATGACAGATCCTAAAGGCGCAACTACTGATATTGCCAAAGAATTGTATAACGCATGGCAAAATGGTGAAGTTGTAGGTTTGTGGAGATTAGACTTAAATACTTTATCCTACAACACTGAAGGCAAGCGACAAGTAGACACTGAATTTTCTAAATGTTTAATTGGTAACTTGCCAGAAACAGAAGGGCTAGGAGCTGCACAACAATCAAATATTACATTTGATGTGATTGGTGTTGCTCGCCGTTATGATAGCAACGAAAATCCATATCATTTAACAGAAGATGATCTGCCAGAAGGCGCATTTGATAATATGGAGAAATTCTATAACTTTGCTAAAGGAACAGAAGTAGGTGTCGAAAATGGAGCAATTGTTGATAAAACAACTTCTGACGCTAAATTAGGAGTAGCAGATAACTATACTTTAGGACCTAAAGTTCATCAGTAATACAACGTCGCCTAAGAAATAAACAGTACGTAAGGGCGGCTATTGGAGGTATTTAAATGTTAATTAAAGGAACAGAAGTTGAATTAAGATTCAATCATAGATTTTATAAAAACATTGTTAAAGGATATAAAAGCAAAGATGCTGATGGATTTTCAAATTTTATTAATGGATTAATTCAAAAAGATCCAGATGCTTTAATTGCGGGATATAAGTTCGGAATTGTAGGAAAGAAGTTTACTGATGATGAAGTAGCTGATGCTTTAGAAGATAATGGTATTTTTGACAAAGGTAATCCATATAAGGATTTGTATAAGGAAGTCGTGAAAAGTGGTTTTTTAAAAGCGAAAATTCAACTTATGAAGAAAAGTGCAGAAGAAGATTATCGAACTATCAAAGAATTATTGAACAAAGCTTCCTTGAAAAAAGACGAAAAAGAAGCATTAGAAAATCAATTCAAAATGACCGAACAACAATATCTGAAACAAAAGAAAGCAATGGAAGAATTAGCAAAATAATTGAAGAATTTGATAAGTCAATGTTACTTCTGTTAGAAAATCTAAATATTTATGTTGGTAAGTTTGTTTTAGATGAAGTGTTGGACCTAACGCCAATTGAGGCAACTTATATTCTCTCTGGTGGGCAAAAAAGAGAATTAAATAGGTTACAAGGTGAATTGTTGTTATCTAATGCAGTTAAGCCAGTAATTTTAGTTGATAATGCTGAAGAAATTAATCAAACTGTTTTGTCTCAATTGCAAAAACAACAAGATGATATAAAAGCAATAACTGATGAAAAGATACAACAAGAGCGGATAAGACAAACTGAAATGATGAACAAATTTACAGAAATATTTGGATAGGAGGGATAACATGGCTAATGCAATTATTTCAGAAAAGAGAATAATTGTTAAACTTATTGATGAATTTACTAGCAAATACAAGATAGTTAGTTCATCAATGCAAGATCTAACTAAGCAAATAGAAGCTTTTAATAATAAGTTGAAGGCTGGCACAACATCTCAGCAATTAAAGCAAGAGATGGATACTTCACAAAAAACTATCAAAGAAACCACTGATAAAGTAAAAGACTTAGGCAAGGAAATTGAAAAGCCTAAAAAGACTAAGATTGATAATTCTAACGCAGACAAGCAACTTAAAGATCTAGAAAATCAGATTAAGAACTTTCAAAAGCCTAAATTAGAATTCAAAGGCTTTACTTTTGATAAGCAAATAAAAGAAGTAAATTCTAAAACAAATAGCTTTAATAATACTTTGCAAAAAGTTATTGGAAGTCTAGGAAAGCTAAAATCTAATTCAACTAATACTTTTAACAGTATCAAAAAGAATATGGACGAAGCCAAGGAAAAAGCTAGTCGATTTGGAGATATCATTAAGGGCTCTTTAGTTGCTCAAGGTATATCTGGTGCAATTTCTGGTACTTGGAATTTAATTAAAACTGGAATAGGTGGAGCAATTGCCGAAGGTTTGAAATATAACAGATTGCAGCAAAATATGAAAGCCCAATGGACTACATTAGCAGGTTCAGCTAAAGAAGGGCAAAAGTTAGTAGATATGACTAACGAATTAGCTATTGCTGCACAAAATTCAACAGAAATGGTTAATGGATTAAACCAACAATACTATTCTGTAACGGAAAACGCAGATAAAACTAAAGAACTGACTAAGGCAACGTTGACACTTCAAGACGCATTCGGTAAATCTGATGCAGAAGTACAAAATTTTTCCTTGCAATTCTCACAAATGATGGCTAATGGGAAAGCTAGCGCTCAAGATTTTCTATCATTTACAAACGTCTTTCCTAAAATGAAAGGCGAATTAGTAAAGTATGAGCAGGAAGTAAAACATAATACATCACTGACTACTAAAGATATCAACGAAATGATTTCTAATGGTGAAGTTAGTGCCGAAGATATGTTTAACGTCATGATGCGAATGCAAGACAAGTATAAAAATGCTACTAAAAACTTTGGTTCAACACTTGATGGAATGGCAAGAACTATAAAAGGAACTATACCACGATTGCTAGGTTCAATGACGCAAGGAATGGCAGCTCAAGCTAATCCAATTTTTCAACAAGTTTCTAGTTGGGTAAGTGATAAAAAAACAGAAAAAAGTTTGAAGAATTAGGTAAAACCATTAGTAAAGGTACATCATCTGTTATGGAAGCTATCCAAAAATCTATTGGCGCTAAAGATATGAGTGACCTATTAGATAAGATGATGGATGGAATAACTAACGGAGTTGAGAAGATAGCGGACTTCTTATCTGAGCATGCAGACGATTTAATAACAGGTGGCAAAGCTATTTGGGATATCGTAAAAGCACTTGGTGAAGGTGTATGGGATAGTTTCGCAACGTTTTTAAGCATTCTAGGCGGAGGAGATGCTGGTAATTCAACAAAAACAGTTGCGGATAGCTTAAAAGAAATTTCCAAGCATAAGGAAGCAATTGAAACTATCGGTAAACTCTGGGCTACTTATTGGGTTGCGTCTAAGTTCTTCAAAGTTGCTCAAGGTATATACAGTATCGCAGATGCTATTCAAATGATTGGAACAGGTAAGTCTTTAAAAGATTTAGGTGGATTATCAGGATTATTCAAGAAAATACCTAAGAAAATAAAATTAAAGCCAACTGTTGAAGAAGGCGGAATTTTAGGAAAGTTCAAAACATTAGGATCTAGTGCAGCAAGTAAATTTGCTAAACCATTTAAAAGCATAGGTTCTAAGCTTGGAGCAACTAAACTAGGTTCAAAAGTTGCTGGTATTTTTGAAAAGAGTGGAAATAGAGCTGGAACAAAATTTTTTGACAGTTTGCTAACCAAGATAGGCGGAGAAAAGTTAGCTGGGCTTGGAAAAGGTATAGGCGGAAAACTTGCTGCAGGTGCTGGAGTAGCTTTTTCTACTTTCGACTTATTTAAAGGACTAACACAAAAGAAAAATAAGGCTACTAATATCGGAAAAGGCATAGGTGGTCTTATTGGTGCAGGTGCTGGCTTTGTTTTAGGTGGTCCGGTTGGGGCTGGTGTTGGTAACATGCTAGGTTCAGCTATAGGTGGAGCAGTTGGCAAACACTGGAAAGGTCTTAAAACTGAAATGGGTAAAATCATGAGTGGTGATTGGTCTGGTGTGTGGTCTGATGCTAAAAAGGGCTTTTCTAATATGGTAGATGGGCTTAAAAATACCTGGGGTAAGACTAAAAACTTCTTTTCTGGCAAAGGTTTTAAAACTGATAAAGAAATTAAAGACTCTAAAGCAAAATCTAAGAAAAAGCAACAAGAAGATGTTGTCCCTGATTTCGAAGCACCAGTTACTAAAAAGCAATCTAAAGTCCAAATTGGATATATTAAAGATGTTGAAGCAGCTTTAAATGAATTAAAGGATAAGATAAAAAAGGCTGGTCTAGGTAAAGCAATGACTAGCCAAATGAATAGTATTAAAAAGGCAGTTAAAAATACTAAATTATCATCTTCATTTACAAGCCTGAAAAAGCAAATTGAAAATGTAACTAAATCATTTAATAATTCGAAGGTTGCTAAAAAGTTTGGCTCAACATTAAAAGAATTAAAAACTCAAATAAATAAAAATAATCCATCAAAAGAGTTAAATAAGATTGGTAAGGAATTCAAAAACTCTGCTAAAGCTGTTAGTGAAGTTGATAAACCAGTTAATAAATTAACTAGAACTTTAAAGAGTCTAGACAAGCAATTAAAGACTTTTAAAAAGGTAAATCCATTTGGGACTTTGAATAAAGATATAAAAACTTTTGACTCAATTTTAAAGAAAGTATCTTTTGGAAAAGAATTATCTAAGCAAATGGATATAGCCAATAAAGCAATGGGTAAGAGTGGCTTTGTTGGTGATTTTAGTTCAATGGTTAATTCAGTAATTAAGAGTTTGAAGTCATTTAAAGTATCTTTTAACTCAAACTGGAAAACAGTTTGGAGTAAGGCTAGACCAACAATGAATAATTACTTAAATGATTTGCCAGGTGCCTTTTCTAAAAGAACTAATAAAATTCTAGACAAACAAGAAGATTTTGAGAGTTCATTCAATAAATCTTGGCGTGGCTGGTTGAATTATATTTCTAACAAGTTCAAATCAACTTTTGATGAATTACCAAGTAAAGCTCATACATCAATGAGCAAAATTATTTCTGAAATTAATAAAGGTATCAACTCTTTAAATTCAGTTATTTCAGCTTTTGGTGGAACGTCATTAAAAACAGCATCTTATGCAACAGGTACACCTAATGTTGCAGGAACTCATCCAGGTGGATTAATGACTGTAAATGATGATGGTTCAGCTGATCCTAGAGAAATTATTATGCGTCCTAATGGTGATATGTTCATGATGAATGGGCGTAATTTAACAATTTGGGGCGAGCCTGGAACAACAGTATTTAATTCAACTCAATCTAAATTTATCAGTAAGATGATGAATGTTCCAAAATATGCTGATGGGACAGATAGTAGTTCTGATATGCTTGACTACATCATGGAACACGCAAAAGAAATTAGTAAAAATCCGCTACCATTCTTGAATAAACAATGGAAAAAAGCAGTTAACTTCACTCGTGGTTCAGAATTTTATCAAAAATTCGGTAATGCATTAGGAAGTGGTTTCTTAAAAGCTATCCAAAATCCATTTAAAAAGATGATTGAAGAAAGTGATGTAGCTGCACCTGCTGGAAGTGGTGTTGAACGCTGGAGACCACAAGTAATTAGAGCTTTAAAGATGTTAGGATTATCAACTTCATTAGTTGGAAAGGTATTAAAACAAATTCAAACAGAATCCGGTGGAAATGAGAAAGCACGACAACCAGGAGCTGATCCTGATGGAGATGGTTCAGGGCCTGCATTAGGATTGATGCAAACTAAGCGTAATACATTTAATTCTTATGCTTTAGCTGGGCACCATAATATTTTTAATGGTTTTGACAATATATTAGCTGGATTGAATTATGCAAAAAGTAGATATGGAAATAGTTTATACTTCTTAGGTCAAGGTCATGGATATGCTAACGGTGGAGAAATTACACAAAAAGAATTAGCTTGGATAGGAGATAATGCACAACAACATGAATTTGTTATCAATCCATATTCTGCTAGTTCTATTCCGCTAACAAATAAGCTTATAGATACTATGTCTAATGTTCGCCCAGAATTAAAGAAGAGTGGTACAGCTTCTAATTTAGATAAAGTTATCAATATTTTGTATACAATAGCTGATAATGTTAAGAATATTGATTTACAGCCAGTTGTTAATATTGATGAGAATGCTAAAGCAATTAATAAGTATAATGCTAAAAATCTAATGTTGAGGAGGGGATAATTTGAAAGTTTTTTCTAGTAAAAGTAATAGACCACAAGCCTATAAATTTGAAAAGCCTACTCAAACTACTAAAAACAGTTTAGGCTTTGATCCAATTGAATTTGCTGTAAGTTTAGATGGTGAAAGTTGGTTGTCATGCTATGATAATTCTAATTTGGATAACGTATATTGTTATGATTTCGATATTCCTATTGCTGTACAGTCTGATAATTTACAAAAGTTAGGGATTAATGATGGTCAAAGAATTATTTCAAGTTCATATGAAACTAGAGAATTAAAAATGAGTGTAGTATTTCACGGATTGGATGAAAATGACACTAAATTAGCTATTAATGAGTTACAACGATTTTTAACAACTCGAGATGGAATGTGGATAACTTGGAGTGATTGGGGACAACGTTGTTATTACGTAAAACTTAAGCAAATTACACCTTCTATCTCAAGTATAAGTGATTTTACGGCAGAAATTGTATTTACTGATCTAATAGGTTTAAGTAGAACTATTGGTGATACGTCTGACTTATCTAATTTAGTTTATGGATTCGGGAATAAGATAACTCGTGATATGAGTTATACTTTCAAAAATAATAGTTTTGACGTTTATAATCCTAGTGATATTTTAATAGATCCAGAAAGAAGAGGACATCCATTAAAAATAATTTTATCTGGGTCAAGTAATGGTGGAATGAAGATAACTAATAAAACAACAGGAGATTATATTACTAGAAAAGGTAATTGGTCTGGAGTATGGGAATTAGATGGTGTTAATCCATATCTTGATAATGCAAATGATGGTATTAATACCGATCACGGTGTTATTACACTACAAAAAGGATACAACACTTTTCAAATTGATAATTTCGCTGGTTCTATTAGTTTTGAATTTCCATTTTGGTATTTGTCATGATTGAACCAGTATTAATTAGAGATAGAGCTGGAGAAAATGAGGAAAGGGTGTCTTTCTCTGATTTATATAGCTCGTTTCAAGAAAATTGGGAAGTAAATAATACATTTCAAATAGATTTAACATTGACGTATACAGAGAATTATAAGAAAGTATACAGTTTGGCTCAGGCTGCTTCATACGTTATTTATAAAAATCAGATGTATTCAATAGAACAAATAGAAACTACTATAGCTACTAATTTACTAACTAAAAAAATTACTGCTAAGCATATTCTATTAGAGAAGTTGAAAAATTTACGTGTAGATGTTGACCCATCCAAGCCAACAGAAAACACTACTGATAACCAAGATATATTAAGCAATTCAACAAGTGGAAACACAACAACAGTTGTAAAAGTGGATAAGTACGTTACGATTTCTTTGAAAGATTGCTTAGATAAGTTCTTTAATTCTAACGATCAAGGTATTTCTTATAATTTGCATGGCAATTTTCCGTCAATTCAAGTTGAAGTATCAGGCTCGTGTTTAGATTGGCTAATGTCTAATTTATCTGAATTTCATGCTGTATTTGTGCCTAATGGTAATAGATTAGACGTATATTCAACTGATGAATTCAAAAAGAAAAGTGGTAAGACGTTTAGATATTTACACAATACGGATAATATTGATTTACAAGTCGATATAAACGAACTAAAGAATTCAGTTCATGTTGTTGGTGGAAAAGTCACTAAGGAAGTTACAACAACTAATACTGAAACTGTACCTGCTGAAAGTGGTGGAGCCGATAAAGTAGTAGAAGATGCTAAAAAATATCTAGGAATACCTTATGTTTGGGGTGGTAAAACTCCATCAGGCTTTGATTGTTCAGGCTTAGTAGCATACATTTATCATGATTTTGGAATAAACATACCTAGTTATACCGTTGATATGGAAAGTTATGGTACTGATATATCACTGAATAATATTCAATGCGGAGACATGTTATTTTGGGGACCACATGGAGCTTCATATCATGTTGCTATGGCACTAAATTCTACCGATTTAATCATGGCGCCACAGCCAGGAGAAAATGTTAGAATTCAAAAAATAAGTGCTTGGAGACCTGATTTTGCTAAACGTAATCAACAAATGGCAAGTATTGTATCCAAACAAGATACAGATACGAAAACAAATACAGATACTTCAAGTAATGATGAATTTCTAATTAACTATACTTATACTGATGGTAATTCCGTAAGTAAATATGGTTTAAGGCGTTCTGAACTAATGGAAGTTGATTTTATTAGAGATAAGAATGTGATGGATAATTACTTAAAATCAAAATTACAAGCTGAACCATTGATAACCTTATCATTAAGCTACTGGGGAGAAAAAGATTTTCAGATGGGAGAAGTTAGAACTTTGATAGCTAGAGAAATGAATATTGTAAATGAAGTACAATTAGTTGCGTATTCTGTTAATCCGTATTCTGTAAATTCTGATTCTACTTTAACGTTTAATAATGCAGGAACTTATATGAAAGACGTCAATTTAGCGCTTATGAAAGATATCAAAGGAATATCAACTAGGGTAAATTCTACTTATAGCAATAGTTTTTCCAGAAATGAAGATGCATACGTTAATATTAATGATCCTGATCTAGCTAAATGGGTGTCTGATTATGTTGGAGGTTAGAAAATGAACTGGTTAGATTTATTGGCAGAAGCGCTTAGAAAATTAACTACTAAAGAACTGCCTGGACTACAAAAACAAATGTATGCGTATATTGATAGTAAACATAGAGAGACTATTAAATACATTGACGATAAACTCAACAACAATACTCCAACAACTCCAGATATACCTAAACCACAACACATTGGCAAAATTATTGATGTCTCAGAATGGCAAGGGGTCATTGATTGGCCTAGCGTGATAGCTGATGATGTTACTTTAAGCATTATCAGAGTTCAACATGGCTCAGCTCACCAAGATTTGAAGTACATGGAGAATTTGCAGCAATGTATTTCAGCTGGCGGAAAGTATGCGGTGTATGCATATTTTGCTGCTACATCTACATCAGATGCTCAACAAGAAGCAAGAGATTTTTATAACAGAACGCAACAGGTTGTCGCAGGTAAGCAACAGCCTATTTTTTATGCAATTGATGTTGAAAGTATTGAGATGAGTGGAGATGTTACTCAGATGAGAGCGGGAGTTGAGGCTTATATGTCACAACTCAATGCTTTAGGTGTGCCAGATAACAAGATTGTGTTGTATATTGCTAATCATTTGTACGATAAGTTCAATTTGAATGTAGCGCGTCCTGGTGCGATTTGGATACCAAGTTACGGACAGAATGATGGAACATTGGCTAATAGTTTAAGACCTACACACCCATATGACTTGCATCAATTCACAAGTAAAGGCAGTGTTAAGGGTATATCTGGAAATGTAGATATGAGTGCAGAGCCAAGTGAGAAGTTTAAGGAGTTGATATTTAGTGCTTAGTTGGAATGGCGATATACATGAATTTTTAAATGTATATCAGAAGAATATGACGGACTTTCAAGATGAGGTTAATAGCCATTTAAGTTGGTTGAATGATGATTTGTATTTGGATAATGATTTTAGATTAGCTTTAATTATTCAGAAACTAGATGCAAGTTTTTCAAGACTTTTGTATAACCAAATTTGTGAGAATACAAGGTTAATCAATATCATTTTGAAGAAGCTGGCAAGCCTAGTAAATGAGTCTAATTACCAAGGATATGATGATTTGGGTAATTTGATAACAGTATCTTATGAAGCTTACTTGAATAACAAACTGGAGTTAGATAAGGATAATTTCAATCAGTATTATCAACAACTTCAAGTTATTTTAGATAAACTAGCGAAATTTAAACAAGATAATGTTAGTGAACAATATTTGAAAGGTGGTGAGAATTAATGGCAGTAGCAAATAATCAGTATATTAATTTTGACTTATTGAGATACCAAAATGAAGTGCTAGATATTACGAATAAGTTTAAGGGGCGTGTTGGAGATACACAAGACTACATCAAGCTATTTGTAACTTCAAATAGTTATCCAGTTGATTTACGTGGAATGAAGTTGTTGTTTGGTGGTGTGGATCCAAAACAAGTAGCACATAGACACTATTTAGATTTTAGAGCAGATCAAAAGACAGACAATTTACAGCATGGACATTGTACAGTCTACTTTGATGAGAACACCTTTAATTGTGATGGTGTATGGGAACAAGCTTATTTTAAATTCATTGACGCAAACGGTAATACTGTATCAACGGTTGATATGGTTTTAAAAGTTTTAGATGATACTTTCTATGCTGCAGTAGGACAAACCGCAAATATTGCAGTAGCTGAATTTAAGAAGTTAGTTGAAAAACTGACTGGTAAGGAGCAAGAAACTGAAAATCTGTTTAATTCTTTGTCTGCAGATGCAAAAGCTAAGTTTCAAGCAGTCTATGACGACTATAAGAAAACAATTGAAGAAGCTTATGATGCTATTTTTAACGCTCAAACAGGGCTTAAAGTTAATTACACTAACTTACAAGAAACGGCTCAACATATTCAAGATACCTTACGTCAAGCACAATTCCACGATAGACCGTTTCAATTTGATACAGTTGCAATTATGAAGAATCATCTTGAGTTACAAGATGGAGATTTGGCGATTACAAGTGGCTGGGATAGTAAAGACGACGGTCATGGTAATATGTGGCAAGTCCGAGCTAAGAAACGTGATGAAACACCAGATGAAATTAATGTGATTGCTTTACAATCTGGTTATGTAGCAGAGCGTAACTTAAGTATGGTCTCAACAGATAGTCTAGAAGATATTATGTACGGATATTCAATTAAGATTGTACATAATCAAAAAGACTATCCTAAACCAACAGTTTTCTACTATGAAAATGCGATTGGTACTGAAATCGGCGGTTTAGGTGCTGGGTCATTTGGTGAAACGTTAACCAAGTTAGTTCCTTGTGAGGCAGAATATACGGATAATAGTTCAATCGTTGTTCGTATACCACGTAATTTCTACATGGATGCTAAACCATACTACAAGTATGGAGATTGGTATTTAATCAGTGGCAATAAAACAATTAAGATTAGTCTGGGTAATGTTGATGATGGTGCTGCTAAAGCTGGAGACGGTAAAGGCAGTAGCTATTTATCACATAGCACAGGCTATTTCAATTATCCAACAGCTCCAAGTGATTTAAGAGCAGTTTACGTAAATGATACAGCAGAGAGATTAGAGCGGAAATAAACGCAATATCCAAGCTAAAGTCATTAGTGTAGCTAGTGGTAAGAGTACAGTTGAATTATTAGATAGTAGCAATGAATTTTCAGACAATACACAAATGAATAAATTACAAGATGGTAGCTTTGCAGCCTTTAATGGCTACAGGGCTATTTATTTTAGAAAATAAAGAAAGAAGGAACAAACATGGCAATAAATTTTGAACCTATTTTTTCTGAAATGGCAAATGGACCAGAAAAAATTAAAGAGAATTTCGACAAAGTTAAAACTATTGATGATGGAGTAACAGCTTTAAACCAAAAAGATACAGCTAATTTTAAAATTGGTAAATTTATTGGCGGTGGAGCTAGTGGTAGCGTAAGCCTAAATGGTGTAGGGCAAGGAATGCATATAGTTGGCTTATGGGACCAAATGTCAGATAGTTCATGGCCAAAATCTTTACAAAATAGAAAATCATTTTGGGGATCGTTAATACAATGTGGAGATGAGAGTGGAAATGTTGCTACACAAATGTTAATTTTAGCAAACCTTGGTTCTATTTATTTTAGATCTTATGTAGATCATAGTTGGCGCGAATGGGCTAGAATTGATGGACAAAGAGACCAATAGAGGAGGGTAACAGATGTTAATTTTTATTTACGATAAAGAAACAAAAAGATATATGTATCCAGTAAGTGATTATCCAGATAATTATGACTTGCCAGAAAATGCCACAACAGTAAAACCCGTGGATAGTAATGGTGTTGACTTGTATGATCCAACTTGGAACGAAAGCACGAATTCTTGGGATAGTTTAACGGGAGAAGAGTGGAAGAAAAAATACACTGTTCCAGAAGTTAAACCAGAACCAACGCAAGGAGAACAAGCTGTAGCACAACAAATGCTAGCAGTAGCTGACTTACAAGGAAAAGTTGATACTTTAACTTCAACAGTGGATAAATTAAGTAAGTCTAATAACGAACTAAACGCAACTTTGGCACAAATTATGTTACAAAATGCAACTAACGCAGGAACAAATGGAGGTAAGTAAGATGAGATATAGCTATGATATTGTAAAACGTTTCTATGATTTAGGATTATTCACAAAGGAAAATGTGCAACTTTTTGTTAGAGTAAACTATTTTACACAAGAAGATTACTATAAGATGTTTCCAGAAGATAAGCCTGCTGAAACAACTGCATCAACACAACCAACAGTATCTCCAACAGCTTAAGTTGATGACAGGGTGGTGGGTAGGAATTTGATATAATTGTTCTAAAATACTAGGAGTGATTATAATGAATAATCTAGTAATCGTGCTTATGAGTTCTTTAATAAGTGGAGTGATTGCAGCAATTATATCAGGAATTATTAATGTCATTAATAACAATAAGACGATTAAGATGCAAGAAAGGGTATCAGAAATGCAAAGAAAAGAAAGATTAATAGAAAACAATAGAATTCAATGGCTATCTGAAACTAGAAAATTAATTGCTGAATTATTAATCGAATGTAGTAAGTTCAATATATTAAATACTAAATTTAAGAACTATACAGAGAAACTTAATGATGAGAAAGAACGAGAAAAACTAATAAATGATCCATCTAAAATAGCAGAAGATTATAAAAAATTTTCTGAAACTTACAAAGAGTTTCTTGAAGAATTGACTAAAATACAATCTACTATAACTTTATTAAGATTATATTTTTATGATGAAGATAATATGCAACATAAAGCTGCATTAAAAAAGATATACGAAATTAACCATGCAATAAATATTAATCAAAAGTTTCCTAGTGAGTCATTAGATGAGCTTGTAGATATTGTTAGGAAGATTTTAGCTGATGAAATGAAAAAAGTAGAAGGTGTTTAATTTGAAGATATTAACGATTAATCAGAAAGTATTCAAACACCAAGACACTCAAACTAAAAAAAGGGGGGACATATGGATAGTACGCACAATGTATGAACTAGGTATCTGGGACGGTACAATCGTTGAAAGTTTTGGTGCAGTAAGAAAGCAGGTGAGTATATGTGCATTCATTATTAGGATATTCATGGGCGGAGATAGCGTCAATTCTGGCGATTATTTCCGTCCTTTTTAGTGGGACATATTGGTTAATTAGGCATGGTGCCAAAGTATTAAATAATGCAATCACTGCTGGTACATATCCGTTGCGGCAGCAATCTCAAGAATTAACCAATACAATCAAACGACTTAATAAAAATTTTGAAGAAGAACATGAAAAATTACAAAGACTAGAGCAGGAAGTAGAGCAACATGATAAAGCTATCATACTTCATGAAGAAAAAATCAAACGGTTGGAGGAGAGAAAATGAAAAAAGTATTATTCGATAAAGACGGTAAGCTAAATCGTAAGACAGTAACATCATTAGTAGTATTGTTACTAGTATTGCTTCAGCAATTATGTGCAATTTTTGGGCTTAAATTTACAGGAGATACGGGACAAATCATGAACCTTGTAAATACAGTTTTAACTATTGGCGGTATTTTAGGTTTAGTTGACGGAACAACAGTTGATGTTGATACAGTCAATACGATTGAACAAACAGCAAATAAAGCTTTAAAACTTGCGAAAATAAGTAATGATACTCCTAAATCTTTAGCAGAAACGATTGATAAGGATGGTAATGTAAAATAGGAGGTGCTTAGATTGAAGAAAAATAAAATATTAATTACTTTAGCAACGTGTATAGCGTTGCTTTTTTCTTTGAATTCGGGTAGTGTTTATGCTGCTAAAGGCGACCATGGTGTCGATTGGTCTGTTTATCAAGGAGCAAATGGTAAATGGGGCTATGCTAGAGATAAGTTTTCTGTATCTCAAATTGGTGGTACTACTACTGGTTGGAACTTGTATACTCAATGGACTTATCCAACGCAAGTATCTAGCACAATCGCACAAGGTAAAAGAGCTCATACATATATCTGGTGGCAGAATGTAACTTCAAATAGTCAAGCAGATTATGTATTAAATTATTTCCTACCAAAAATTCAAACACCAAAAGGCTCAATTGTGGCTTTAGATGTTGAATCTGGTTATCAGAACACACAAGCGATTGCTCATGCTATCCAACGAATCAAAGACGCTGGATATACACCAATGGTTTATGGATACAAGAATTACTTAGTTAATAATACTGATTTGAGCTATCTATCTACCTTATGTCAATTGTGGTTAGCTGAATATCCAAATTATGCAGTGACACCAGAACCAAACTATAATTACTTTCCATCATTTCCCAATATTGATATCTTTCAATTTACATCAACATATATTGCTGGTGGATTAGATGGGGATATTGATTTGACTGGTATTACTGATAACGGTTATAAGAATGGTAATCCAGAGAAGCCTAAGACACATACTCCAGCAGTAGATGCAGGTATCAAGGCTGATAATACACCTAAACGTGATATTACAGTAGGATATACTGTTAAGGTAAATTATTCTGCTAGTCGTTGGGCTACAGGTCAATATATACCAAGCTTTATCAAGGGTAATTCTTATAAAGTAATTCAAGTATCTGGCAATAAGGTATTGTTAAATGGTGTTATGTCTTGGATTAATAAATCTGATGTTGAAATTATACAAACAACAGCTTCAGTTCAATCTAACAATTCAAGTTACTATACTGTTAGATACGGCGATACTTTAGGTGGAATTGCTTATCGTTATGGAACAACTTGGCAAAACTTACAAGCGTTGAATGGTTTAAGTAATCCTAACTGGATCTATCCAGGACAACGATTAAAGATTACAGGGAATGTATCTAATCAACGAACATACACAGTACGTTACGGCGATACTTTATCTGGTATTGCTTACCGTTATGGTGTGAATGTTTATACCTTAGCACGTAATAATGGGATTAGTAATATCAATTGGATTTATCCTGGACAAAAATTGAATATATAGTATAATTTGATTATTGATGGATCGTTCCTTCAATTTTTAATTTTTTTAACATATTTACAAGCTCACCTTTATTGGTGGGCTTATTTTTTTTGCACTTTTTTCATCTAAAAAATTAATGTAAAATAGTATTTAAAGGTGGAATGTAAGATGAATAATGTAAGCTATGATAACGAAGAACTATTATCAGAAGTAAAGCAAGATATGGCTGAGTTCGGTAGTGATTTGCAAGTGATTGTTATCTACTCAATTTTCCCAGAAGATCAAGACAAATACTATATAACTGATTATATCTGGGGCGAACCAGTGCATGACAGTGATATGGACATTTATGAAGAAGAGATGAAATTACACGAAAAAGAGCTTGAATCAATAAAATTTACTAAACACGAAGAGATGAATATCGAAGAACTGTATACTAAGCTTCTGGAACAAGCTAAAACTATATAATAATTTTAATAGCCCTAAAAAATAGGGCTTTTTCTACATTTTTATTTAACTTTGACGTTAAAGTATGTTATAATATATTTGTTAGTTAAAGAAGTTAAAAATTGGAGGTCATCAAAATGAGTAAAAAGAGTTTGATGAAGCAAGCACATAAGCTTGCTAAGGAATTAGTTGAAAAAGTTGGTAATTACATGATTGCTTTAAAACTAGCTTTAAAGAAAATTTGGGCTATGGTTAAAGCAGGCAGAAAAAGAATGTCAGACAGTGCATTTAAGAATGCGGTATATGAATTAATTCATCAAAAGAAAGAATATAATGGTCCAGAATTTTTCTGGCTAGGAAGTAAAGGCTTGCCACTTTGGTTGATGGATAACAACCTAGACCAATCAGAGATGCAAGGAGCTATGCTTGCATACAATATTTATGCAGAAAGATATACAGAAAAAGCAGCATTAATTGTTTTCGAAACAGATTTCGGAAATATAAAAATGTGGGCTCCAAAGTCAGTAATTAAAGGTTTTTAAAAAAGAAGAGTTAATCATGATTTATGAAAAAATAGAAGTTAAATACTACATCAGAAAAGATAATCGAAAAATATTTTTCGATTACAAAAAAATCGCAGAACCAGGAGAAAAATCTTGGTTAGTAGATACATTTGATAAAGTTGAAAAGTTTACTGCCTTTACAAACAAAGGCAAAGTAAGCAAACCACAACGTAGTAAATACGAAGAAGTGAACGAAGAAGCTGAACGTAAATTACAAGAACGTTTAGCTTTGAAAGCACAAACTGCTATAGATTTGCCTAGAGCTATTGAATTAGCTAAGGTAGTCGATGAAGCTTTCAAAGACAAGATGGGTGATCTATTCGTAGAATACGATTATGTTGAAGAAGGAGACTTTGACGATAGTAAAACACCAGGCTGGGTTACTATCAAAGTTAAAAACAGCCACTCCAACTGGTATCAAGATGTTGATAATGCACCATCAATGTATTATTACCAAGTACCAGTTGAAGTTGAGAAAGAAGCTAGAGAACTACAAGCAATTCGCAAGAAGCATCAAGACGATGATACCTTTAGCTTTTGGAAATGTGACTACTATAAGCGTGAAGTTAGAGTAGCAGATCATCCTAACTATTAAAGGAGAACATAAAAAATGATGAAGTTAATTAAAGGCAGGAAGTATAATACTGATACTGCTAAACTTATTGGAGTTGTTGGCGAACAACAAAAGTTGTATAGCAAACGTACAGGAGAATTCTTTCTGTATTTTGTTGATGAAAAAATAGTTCCATTGAGTTTTGACAAAGCTGAAAAAATTGTCAAAGAAAAATTAGACAAAAAAACTTATAACAATCTTTTTAATAAGAATGGAATAGAAAAAGTAACATTGCTGCTTGATAGCAAAGTAGTTCAAGATGCTAGGAACGAAGCAGTAGCAAGAAACATAAGACTAAATACTTTAGTTGAAGAAGCAATTTGCGAATACTTAAATTTAAAAAACGTTTGACAAAAAACAAACTCCACTCAAAAGGTGGAGTTTTTATTTTGAATACGACTTGAATACGTTTGACAGAAAAGCATAGCAAACTACAGAAAACTAAAAAATGTATTCTGTGTTAAAATGCTAGTTACAGAAAGGCTTGGAAAGTTTCAGAAATTTATGCAATCAAAAGGAATATTTG
>ERZ791834.7-NODE-7-length-179490-cov-10.2046_pt1 | contig 179490 bp, 172 predicted proteins | sample MGYA00510293_ERZ791834 | MGnify/ENA primary metagenome ERZ791834 (study PRJEB30046, sample SAMN00715253) | human gut metagenome | study: EMG produced TPA metagenomics assembly of the A metagenome-wide association study of gut microbiota in type 2...
TCAATGAGATCATGAAAACAGAGTATCCGGGAAATGACACTGAGCGTGAAGCTGCCTATCTTGCAGATGTAATGGCGGCAGTAACAGATGCAGATAAGACCAAGCGTCCAAGCGTGGAAGCATTACTCCACAATTTATTTGCATATACCTATGTACTGCATGTTCATCCTACTCTTGTAAATGGTCTGACCTGCGGCAATGGCGCAAAGGCACTTTCCGAGCAGCTCCTTGGTAAAGAGGTTCTCTGGATCGACATCTGTAAACCAGGATACACACTTGCACGTATCTGTTATGAGAAAATGAACACTTACAAAGAAGAATTTGGAAAAGATGTGCAGGTTCTTCTGCTTCAGAATCACGGTATTTTTGTAGCTGCAAATACCGTAGAAGAAATTGGTGTTTTATTTGATGGCGTAATTTCCACCCTTGAAAAACAGGTAAAACGAACAGCTGACGTCAGTGATGCTGTTACCCCGGAAAAAGAGGCTGCTGCACAGAAGCTTTCCCAGCTGCTCGGACATGCTGTAGAGGTTGTACCGGCTGCTGAAGCAGATAATTTTGTAAAAAATAAAGAAGCTGCCGCACCGCTTCTGAAGCCATTCACCCCTGATCACATTGTATATTGCGGTCCATATCCTTTATTTGTTGAAAACATTGATCAGGCAAAAGAAGCACTGGATGCATTTATGGCTGAAAATGATAAAGAACCAAGACTGATCCTGGTTCAGGGCGTTGGTGCATTTATTATGGAAGATGACAAGGGGAAAGCTGCCAAGGCTCAGCTTCTTGCTAAGGATGCCATCAAGCTTGCTGTCTATGCAGAAAGCTTCGGCGGTCCGCTTCAGATGACAGATGAGATCACTTATTTCATTACCCATTGGGAAGCAGAAGCTTACCGCAGTAAGAAATAAAGAAAAGAAAAAGATTCTGGTAAAAACAGGATGTTACAATCTTGTTTTTACACAGAATCTTTTTTTGCAAATTATATGCCACAATTTGTGTGATTTTCTATAGTGTTCTCAGCCTCTTACTGTGGCAGAACCCCATCTGCTGCTTCAATATACGGATTATCGATCTCATCAAAGGCGCCCTCGTCAACCTTGGCTGCATAAGCCGGGTCGATTGGCATTTTGCCAAGAACCGGAACATTCAGGGATGCGGCAATCTCGTCAATGTGGCTTTCGCCAAATACTTTCAGTTCTTTGCCACAGTCTGGACATTTCACATAGCTGTAGTTCTCTACAAGGCCCAGAACCGGCACCTTCATCATTCCAGCCATATTGTATGCCTTCTTCACGATCATGCTTACAAGATCCTGTGGAGAGGTTACGATCACGATTCCCTGAATCGGAAGGGACTGGAATACAGTCAGCGGAACGTCTCCTGTTCCTGGCGGCATATCTACGAACAGGTAATCTACATCCCCCCAGATAACATCTGTCCAGAACTGTTTTACCATGTTGCCAAGGATCGGTCCACGCCAGATTACCGGAGTGTCCTCAGTTGGAAGAAGCAGGTTAATGGACATAACCTTGATTCCGTTTTTGGTCTCCATAGGGAAAATACCGCTGTCGTTTGCCTGGGCAGCACCTTTCAGGCCGTACATTTTCGGGATGGATGGTCCGGTAATGTCTGCGTCAAGGATTCCTACTTTATAGCCTTTCTTTGCCATTCTGTTTGCAAGAGATGCTGTCACGAAGGATTTTCCAACGCCGCCTTTACCACTTACAATACCGATCACATGCTTTACATTGGACATTGCATTCATTGCAGCCTGCATGCTCTGCGGATTTTTCTTGCTGGCACAGCCTTCACAGCTTGATTTGTCGCAAGTCTTGCTGTCACATTCTTTTGCCATTTTTATCTATCTCCTTTTTCCTTATTTATTTCATAAACCTGTCAATTGCACGTTCCAGTTCCTTGATGGCGTCCTTGTCTCCATGCTCTACCGCATCCACAATACAGTGTTCAATGTGATCCTGTAAAATAATCTTGCCTGTATTATTAATAGCAGATTTCACTGCGGAAAGCTGGATCAGCACTTCGCTGCAGTCCCGGCCGTCTTCCACCATACGTTTGATGGATTCCAGGTGCCCGATTGCACGGGAAAGCCGGTTCAGTACAGCCTTGGTCTGTGCATGACTGTGGTGATGTCCGTGTTCTCCATGGGAATGCATGACAGTAGTGCCATCTTCCAGAACATGGGTATGCATATGCTCTTCCTCGCCTTCGTGCAGGTGGTTCTCTAACTGTTCTTCTATCATGTCATCCTCCTATTTTTCCAACCATTTCGCATATCCAACAGTGTTCTGTGGATGGTTTCTGACTGGTGTAATTCTTTTGAAGCACGTCCGTTTATTATAACATACTTCCCTTAAATATGCACTATTTCTGATGATTGTATTAAAAAATATGCCTTAGAGCCTGTTTGAAAAATCATTCCCGCAATCTGCACGCCCCACTTTGCGGAAAGCCTTTTTCAAACATGCTCTAAGGTCGTTGTTGTAAGCAGTAGCTTAAAATCCGCTTCGTGACCTGCAGCTTATATTTCCGTAAAGGAACATCTCTGTTTGATCTGGGAGGTCTGGATGTCAAATATGATGGTGCCATCTTCCAGAACCGTCTTCTCATAGGTTACTTCTTTTCCCTTAAATTTATTCTTTACATATTCTTCCGGGTCTTCTATCTCCACCTCATCTACAAACACATCCCGCATCTGATTCCTGGGGCATTTGTTGAAAATTTCCCAGATTACTTCATACTCTTTCATATTCTCACCTGCTCTTTTTTGTAAAACTATCTGCTCCTTTGTCATCTCCCGCATTTGCATTACTGTTTATCCGGCTGACTGCAGATGTTTTTCACAATAAAGCTAATCCTTTTTCCATAAATTAATTTCATTATAGATATTTTGTACTTTTTTGTCAAAAATAATTGAACTTCTTCAGAGAATGTCGTATCATAGAAATACTAAAATCGAAACGACATGAAGCGAAAAGGAGATATAGCCATGCAGCTTTTAAAAGAACGTATTCTGAAAGATGGCGTTGTGAAACCAGGCAATATATTAAAGGTAGACAGTTTCCTGAACCACCAGATGGACATTGACTTGATCAATGAGATTGGTAAGGAGTTTAAGGTGCGTTTCTCAGACTGCCCCATCACCAAGATCCTCACTATTGAAGCTTCCGGTATTGGCATTGCCTGTATTGCAGCACAGTATTTTCATGTTCCTGTAGTATTTGCCAAGAAATCCCAGAGTGTAAACCTGGACGGCGAGATGTACTGCACCAAGATTGAATCCTTTACCCATAAGAAAGTTTATGATGTTATTATTTCCAAGAAGTTCCTTAGTCCAGAGGATCACGTACTTCTTATTGATGATTTCCTTGCAAATGGCTGTGCTCTTCTCGGACTGATCGATATTGTAAAGAAATCCGGAGCTACTCTTGAAGGTGCCGGAATCGTAATTGAGAAGGGCTTCCAGCACGGCGGACAGCAGATCCGCGATATGGGTGTCCGTCTGGAATCTCTGGCTATCATTGATTCCATGACAGATGATTCCCTGACCTTCCGCGATTAATTTTTAAGAGCAAAAATACCAGTAATCACCAAACGATTACTGGTATTTTCATTTTACTTACGTATTTTCATTTTACTTACGTATTTTCATTTTACTTCCGTTTTATGCTTTTCCACTACTCTGCAGCTTGCTATTGCTCTCCTGGTTTTCTCCATCCTTTACAGCCGGAACTTCTTCTGTGCTCACTTCAGGCTCATCCTTTGGAATTACCTGGCTCTTTTTCTCAGGCTCACCACCTTCCGGTGTAAGACTCGCCTCCGGCGTCACTGTCACTTCCGGTGTCGGACTTACTTCCTCGGGAACAGGCATAGGAGAGGCTTCCGGCGCGATCATTTCTGCCAGATAGAATCCATTATCCACAAGAATCTGATAATTATCCTTATCGATCAGCTTTCCATCACAGGTAACCGTTCCAATGATCTTCACACCATTATCATACTGGGAATAATTATTGATATCAACGTCATCCCCATTCAGGTAGGTTTCCACCAGCTTCGTCAGGGCTTCTGCCAGATCCCGGCGATCCAGCATGACTGTAAAACCGATTTTTTCTTCTGCCACACTTTTAACAGCATCTGCATCTGCATTTACACCTGTGATCAGAGGCCAGTTCTCATCACCAGGCTGGAGCTGCTCTTTTTCCAGAAGCTCCAGAGCTGCCAGAGCAAAATCATCAGAAGCAGTGCAGATAATATCCGGAGTTTTCTCCAGAGAATAAAATTCGTCTATCTCAGATTTCAGCTGCTTCTTCGCAGTATCTGTATTCTGATCCATAATGCTGGTTTCATCAAAAGTCACACGGCCGGAACGGCAAATCAGGGTACCATCGTCAATATACTCCTGCAGAACCTCCATTATTCCGTTAAACAGGAATAACGAGGCGTCATCATCCGGAGAGCCCATAAGAAACTCTATGGTACGGGCACCTCTGTCTTCCCGGACTTTATCCAGTTCTTCTTTCTCTACAATATTTTTGGCAATCTCTTTTCCAATCGCCCGCATATTAAAAGTGACAAAGTATTTCACGTTTGGCGTATCCATGATCAGATTGTCATAGTCAATCACCGGAATTGAGAGCTCGGAAGCCTCTTCCAGTACATCTGTAAGACCATATGGATCAACAGGTGAAATTACCAGTGCTTTCAGTTTCTCATCCTGAAGAAGCTCCCTGATCTGTTCTGCCTGGGTGTCAGAATCGTCCCCGGCAAAATACATAGCAGCTTCATAACCTGCCTCTTCCAGACGTGATTTCAGTTCTGTACGCTCCAGACTGCTGTTGATATCCTCTCCCTCTTCCGGAAGCAGAACCCCCACCTTATCAAGATTTTCCTCCGGGGCTTCAGTTGTCTCACTTTCTTCTGAATTTTCATCACTTTTATCACTGTCCTGTTTATCGGACTTTCTATTCGTATCCTTTTTGCTGTCAGCGTCCTTCGTGTCTCCAGTGCCCTCATTTTCGTCCTCAACGCTCTCTTTTACAGCCTCGGTGGCTTCATTTTTACCACAGCCTGTGAGAAAAGCACTGCACACCAGAAGTCCGGTAAGAAGTCCTGCAATTTGCTTTTTCATAAAAATTCCTTTCTATGTAACTTCATATCATTCTCTATTTTCAAGCTTTTTCAAATAGTATTCTTACTTATATTCTTTCAGGATTCCCTTCAGATAATCACGGTAAGCCTGAACTGACTTCTTAGGCTTCATAAGGATTACATCTTTCCCCATGCCTGTAAGCCATCCGTAAAACTCAGAGGTCTCATCCACCTGCACTGCAGCAACGAAAGTATCCTCTTCTTTCTCCTTGTACTGGGCATAATTTCCAAGTGCTGCCATGACTTCTTTCTTTTTCTTATTTCTGCAAAGAAGCTTCACCGGTTTATCCTCCTCAGAATCTGACGGTGGAAGCAGCCAGGAATTTTTCGCTTTTTTGTGAGCCTCATTGGAAAATGCACTGCCTTCATTCTCTGCTCCAGCCCTGTTTTTTGCAGAGTCTTCCGGATTTGCACCATTCATTTCTGTAGTGGATGTATTTACGCTCTCTGCGGCAGCTTCTCCGGCAACATAATATCCGGTATACTTTCCTCTTTTAAACTTAATGTCCATGCCAAAGCTTCTCAGCACTTCCATATCGTCATAAATACTTTTTCGCTCAGCACTGACTCCGTTTTCCTGAAGTCTTCCGATAATTTCCTGCATAGTGCACGGATGTGTTTCACTGGTCTCTCTCAATATTTTTTCAAGATAAAGGATTTTCCCTTTTTGATTGATTCCTTTTGCCATATCGTTCCCCTTATTTTTATCTGTACATATCAGAGCATGTTTGAAAAAGGCTCTCTGCAAGGCAGGAATGATTTTCAAACAGGCTTTGGAGCTTGTTTGTATCAGTTCTCTTTTACAAAGCGATGATATACGTAATCATTTGCTGCCTTCTCTTCTGTATCATCCAGCGGCGCAAGCTGGACTTCCTTTCCATATTTCTGCTCAAGAGCATGTGCGATCAGCCAGTCTGCCAGCTGCGGGTTCTTGGGAAGAAGCGGACCGTGAAGGTACGTTCCGATCACATTCTTGTAAACCACACCCTCATAGCCTGTTTTTCCATCATTTCCCGATCCATAGAGTACTTTTCCCAGAGGCTTGCAGTTATTAATACAGGTTCTTCCTCCATGGTTCTCAAATCCAACCACAGGCATATCAAAAAGGTCGCTTTTCAGCACAATATTGCTGATCAGACGTCCCTCTCCCTGTTCGGTGTAAAGATCTACCAGGTCAAGCCCTGTAATGGTTCCCTGATCTGTCTTATAATATTTTCCAAGAAGCTGGTAACCACCGCAGATAGCGATAACTACGCCTCCATCTTCCACATATTTCTTAAAATCCGGCTGAATTTCCTTCAGTTTCTCACAAACCAGCATCTGCTCCCTGTCGGAACCACCGCCCAGTAGCACAATATCCAGTCTGGAAAAATCAATCTTGTCACCCAGTTCAAAAGCAATGGTCTCTGCCTCAATTCCACGCCACTGGCAGCGTCTCATAAGGCACTGGATATTTCCTCTGTCTCCATACAGGTTCAGGAGATCAGGATATAAATGTCCGATTGTCAGTTTCATTCCTTTTCTCCCTCCATTTTCTTAAGAATATTATGAGTGCTGAATAATGCAGTGTAGTTTACCAGAACGTAGAGATTGCCTACGCCGTCTTCAATTCTTTTTCGGATCGCTGTTTCCACATTTTCCTCAAGCATAACCGGAATGTCCACATATTTCATCCGGAGGCGCATATCCTGGCAGCGGATACCGCTGACTGTAATGGAATGAATGCTTGCATCGCCCAGAAGGTCAAAATCCACATCCCAGAGCCAGGAAATATCTGTTCCATCCTGTGCATTGTCGTTGATGGTGATAATAATATCTTTCTGTGTTTTATCCTGCATAACTGCGGAAATATTCTGGTTAAAACCGGCAGGATTCTTTGCAAGGTTCAGCATAACACCAGTGCCTTTAATACGGAACTGTTCCATACGACCATTTTCCGGATTAAATTTCTGAAGCATATTCTGGAAATGCTCTCCGGAAAATCCAGCTGTACGCAGCCCGGCATAAGCAGCCAGAATATTATATACATTATAAAAGCCTTTGTAATTGGCTGTAAGGTGCTTATCCTCCACCTGAAAGGACAGTTGATCACCAACCTTTACATCATGGGCATCATATTTGATTTCCGGTCTTGCAAAGCCACAGGATGGGCACTTGTAATCCCCCAGCTGACTATAGTGGTAAAAACTGTATTCCAGCCTGGCACCACACTTTTTACAAAAACGACCTTCCCGTATCTCGTTTGCCGCGCTCTTCTGGACAGGTTTACTGATTCCATATGTGATATACGGATTGCCGCTGTCCATAGCAAGATACGCAGAAAGCGCATCATCCGCATTTACGATTACCTGCATTTTCGGTACTGTGCGGATCATCTCTTCCAGAATGTTCATGGTAATATCAATTTCACCGTAGCGGTCCAGCTGGTCGCGGAACAAATTAGTCAGAAGCATGTAGTCCGGCTTCAGGCCTGGAAATACATGGCGGGTAGAAGCCTCGTCTACCTCAATGCAGGCGTAATCTGCATCCAGCCTGCCTGTAGGTCCGGCAGCCAGCACAAAGGCTGCTACAACGCCGTTTAACATGTTAGAACCGGTGTGATTGCAGACTACTTTCTGCCCTTCATTTTCAAGGGCTGCGCAGAGCATGTTGTTGGTGGTTGTCTTACCGTTGGTTCCACAGGTTACAAATATTTTCTTTCGCACCTGAGAAGAAAGATCTTTCAGGATGTCAGGATTGATCTTTAATGCGATCTTGCCCGCCCAGGTCACTCCCTGGCGTCCCATTTTCCTGCAGATAAAGCCTGCAGATTTCGCTGCAAAAACAGCAGCCATTGTTCTGATTTTCATGTGTATTTAATCCTTTTTCACTACTATTCACAGGGTAAAGCTCAAAAAGCAATTATGAATGAGCCAATGAATGGCAGTCCTTTTCAAGTATTATTTTCGTATGTTATATAATTAGACAGTGCAGCTTAATTCAGGTTATCTGTGATCAGTACATCTGTACAGACACCTTGCGCCCCATTCGCCAGATATCTTCTGGCTTCCTCTTTGTCATTTATGGTATAAATATATACCAAAATGTCCCGTTCGTCAAAAATTTTCTGCACTTCTTCGGACCAGTAGTCACGATAAATGGTTACAGCCATGATTTTATTGGTTTGACAGAATTCTGCAATATCGTTCAATTCTTCTGTGGTATATTCCTGCCACAGAGAATAGATATATGCAGGAAATTTATACAAAAGTGCTGTTCCAGGATACATGGCTGAATTGTATATTTCCGGGATGATCTGTTTAAGCGTATGCTCGATGCCAGCTTTTATAGAGATTTCCCTGTACTGTGCATAATCCTCAAGAGTACGCTGGTAATTGCGGACAGAATATTGTTTGGAATCTATCATTACAAATGCATCCGGATATTCGTCCAGCAGTTTCAGAAGGTCTTCAAAGGTCATAGGGGTGTATTTCCCATATATAGGCGTATTTAAAAATTCTTCTGAGGATAGAACTTTTCGTTCTTCTCCTTCCCATTGTCCAAGAGACTCTTTCCAGTTATGGCGGCACACCCATACTCCATCACTGGTCTGCGTCAGATCCACCTCAAACAGGCGGCAGCCTTTATCATAATAATTGATAAAGCTTTCTCTGGAATTTAAGTATGTGAGACCGTCAATCCCACCCAGAGCATGCGTTATAATATTGTAATTTTCCCAGTCAAATTCCGGTGTATTCACTGGAATTTCTTTTTTCGCTTCGTACCGGGCGGAGCCTGTCAAAAGCCAGGCTAACAAACAAATTTCTATTAATAAAAGTAACTTTCTCACATTGGTATCCCTAAATTAAGAAAAAAGAGATATCTACGAAACGTAAATATCTCTTTTCTTATGATCAGTAATTCTGTTTCGGATTAAACCAGCTCGATGAGCACTTCCATAGCGCCATCACCTTTACGCTGTCCAATCTTAACGATTCTGGTGTATCCACCGTTACGGTTAGCGTATTTTGGTGCGATTTCCTCGAACATCTTCTTAACCATATCTACATCTTTGGTGTTTTTCTTCTTGCCAGCGCCCTTAGCCGGAACTTCTTTAACCGGGTAGAACACTTTCATCATCTGACGACGAGCGTGAAGTCTGGATGGAGCATCTTTTGTGATCTGCTTCTCAACTTCATCGTAAACAGTTTTCTTCTTACCGTCTACAACTTCTTTCACTCTCTTGCCTTCAGCGTCTTTTCTTGCAACTTTAGCTGTTACAGTAACAGTCTCAAAGTTGTCTTTCTCGCGAACAGCCATAGCTACAAGGCCTTCAGCGATCTTACGGATCTCTTTAGCTTTAGCTTCTGTTGTAACAATTTTTCCATTGTATAACAGATTTGTAACCTGGTTTCTTAACAGAGCTTTTCTCTGGTCAGCTGTTCTGCTTAATTTTCTATATTTTGCCATTTAATTTTCCTCCATCTGTGGGACAGCCGGGCACGCTTGTTCGGTCTTACTGTCCGACTGCTTAGGCATTCCCACCGTATAATATCTCTTCGTTAAATGTTCTTACTCTTCTGTAGGCTGAAGCTGTAATCCCAGCTCTTTCAGTTTCGCAAGAACTTCTTCTAATGATTTACGTCCAAGGTTACGAACCTTCATCATATCATCAGAAGTCTTGTTACATAATTCTTCAACCGTATTAATGCCGGCTCTCTTCAAGCAGTTATAGGAACGAACAGATAACTCAAGTTCATCAATGCTCATTTCCAGAACTTTTTCTTTCTCATTGTCTTCTTTCTCGATCATAACCTCAGCGGTCTTTGCATTCTCGGAAAGGTCAATGAAAAGGCTTAAGTGCTCGCTTAATACTTTTGCTGCAAGGCTTACAGCCTCGTCCGGATCAAGTGTACCGTTTGTGTACACATCCAGTGTCAGCTTATCGTAATCGGTTACCTGGCCAACACGAGTATTCTCTACGATCATGTTAACTCTTTCTACAGGAGTGTAGATTGCATCAACTGCAAGTACACCGATAGGCATATCATCAGATTTACCTTTGTCAGCACTGATATATCCACGGCCTTTTGTAATAGTAAGCTCCATAGCAAGTCTGCAGTCCTTACCACCATTTAAGGTAGCAATTACCTGATCAGGATTCATAATCTCAATATCCTGATCAGCCTGAATATCAGCTGCAGTTACAACACCTTTACCTTCACACTCAATGTATGCAGTCTTAGGCTCATTGTCTGTACTGTGGTTCTTAATAGCAAGGCTCTTCAGATTCATGATAATATCACTTACGTCTTCTTTTACGCCCGGAATGGAGCTGAATTCGTGAAGCACACCATCAATTTTAACCTGGCTTACAGCTGCACCCGGCAGGGAAGACAGCATAATTCTTCTTAAAGAATTTCCAAGTGTAGTTCCATATCCTCTTTCCAGAGGCTCAACTACGAATCTGCCAAATTTTTTATCTTCAGATAATTCGGTAATCTCGATTTTAGGTTTATTAAAATCAAACACTATAAGGTTCCCTCCTTCTGGGTTAATAAAAGTTTGAGGGTATTCATTCAAATACTACAATTCAGCGGATGATAAAATCAGCCACTGAATCGCATAATGCAGAAATATTACTAGGTAATCTTCTACGATATAATCCTATGGATTATTTGGAGTACAACTCGACGATAAGCATCTCGTTTACAGGAACGTCGATTGCTTCTCTGTTAGGAAGTTCTTTTACAGTTCCTTTTAAATTCTCCTGATCTACATCAATCCATTCCGGAACAAGACGTCCACCAGTTACTTCAAGGATACCTTTGTATCTTTCAGAACCTTTGGATTTCTCTCTGATTTCGATCTCGTCACCAGCTTTTACAAGGTAGGAAGGAATGTTTACACATTTTCCGTTTACAAGTACATGCTTGTGGTCAACGATCTGACGAGCTTCTTTTCTTGTTCTTGCAAATCCCATACGGAAAAGAACATTGTCAAGTCTTGTCTCAAGCATGATCATCAGGTTCTCACCAGTCTGACCTTTCATTCTGTCGGCTTTCTTGTAGTAGTTACGGAAAGGTTTCTCCAGAACGCCATAAATGAATTTTGCTTTCTGTTTTTCTTTTAACTGAAGACCGTACTCAGATACTTTACGGTTTGCACGTTTTAACTGTCTTGTGGATTTTTTATCAATTCCTAAATAAATTGGATCCATTCCAAGGGATCTACATCTTTTCAGGACCGGTGTTCTATCTACTGCCATCTTGGCTTACCTCCTAATTCAATTAGACTCTTCTACGTTTTGGTGGACGGCATCCGTTGTGCGGAACCGGAGTTACGTCACGGATACTTGTTACTTCAAGACCGCATGCCTGAAGGGCACGGATAGCAGCCTCACGACCTGATCCTGGTCCTTTAACCATTACGTCTACTGTTTTTAATCCATGAATTAAAGCAGCCTTTGTTGCAGTCTCAGCTGCCATCTGTGCTGCATAAGGAGTAGATTTCCTTGAACCTCTAAATCCCAGACCGCCGGCACTTGCCCATGAAAGAGCGTTTCCTTCGTTGTCAGTCAGAGTAACAATTGTGTTGTTAAAAGAAGACTGGATATGTGCCTGTCCGTGTTCAACGTTTTTCTTGACACGACGTTTTGTTGTCGTTTTTTTAGTTGTTTTTGCCATTTTAAAACTAACCTACGCTTTCCTTAATCAATCAAAATTTATAGTTAGGATACTGAATTATTTCTTCTTATTTGCTACTGTTCTCTTCGGACCCTTGCGTGTTCTAGCATTGGTCTTGGTCTTCTGACCACGAACCGGAAGTCCTTTACGATGACGGATTCCTCTGTAGCATCCGATTTCCTGCAGTCTCTTAATGTTCAGGGCGATTTCTCTACGAAGATCACCTTCTACCATCATTGTCTCATCAATGACAGCCTGAAGTCTCTTAACTTCATCATCAGTCAGGTCTCTGACACGTGTGTCAGGATTTACATTTGCCTGAGCAAGGATTTTGTCTGCACTTGGTCTTCCGATACCATAAATATAGGTAAGACCGATTTCGATTCTTTTCTCTCTTGGTAAGTCTACACCAGCTATACGAGCCATGTACTGTTTCCTCCATTTTCTTTACTGAAAGTTCTGCGTCTTCGTACATCACTTGTATCAGATACAAGGTGAAATGGGATGCATCCATACGCACTCTTTCTTAATTCTTAGTTCCTAATTGGGGTGCCTCGGTATAACACCCAGCTGCTTTTGGCGATTCGCAGCCTTTCCGAAATTTGCGGCCAACGGGCCAACGTTGCCTCCGGTATTAGGCAATACATGCTTAGTTCATTATATGTCAGATGATACAACCCATCCGGGTGTTTCACCTGCAGCCGCATTCACAAACAATGGATCAATCAACCCTGACGCTGTTTGTGCTTTGGATTCTCACAGATAATTCTGATAGAACCTTTTCTCTTAATGACCTTGCATTTCTCGCAGATCGGTTTTACAGATGATCTTACTTTCACTGGAAATCCTCCTTCCGTAAAATATAGCATTAAAATCTGCAGTTTAGGGCGCAGTTATACACACGTACAAGCGCGTCCGCATTGTATTGTAGCATTATGGTCTACAAAATGCAAGCAGTTTTTTAAATTTTTTTTACATTTTTCTAATTTTTTTAGTTTCCTGAAGTTTGAAACATTTTTTCTGTGTTCAGTTTCTTCTATAATAGAAGAAACTCCTGTACCATAGGAGATTTTTCCCCAGGCACAGGAGTTTTATATTCATTAATCCGAATTTGCTATTAACGAATCTGAATTACTTATCTCGCCAGATGATTCTTCCCTTGGAAAGATCATATGGGGAAAGCTCCATTGTTACTTTGTCTCCTGGAAGAATACGAATAAAGTTCATGCGCAGCTTGCCGCTGATATGAGCAAGTACAACATGTTTGTTTTCAAGTTCCACTTTAAACATTGCGTTTGGCAGCTTCTCTAAAACAGTGCCTTCTACTTCAAGTACATCTACTTTTGACATTTTATACCTCCTGTATCGCCTTAATGATAATGATTAATACTCTGTGAGTGTCAGAATCTCCGGTTCGCCATCTGTAATCAGTATGGTGTTCTCATAATGTGCGGAAAGGGAACCATCCATGGTCACCACTGTCCATTCGTCATCCAGCCAGCATACATCTGCTCTGCCCATATTGATCATGGGCTCTATGGCAAGTGTCATGCCTGGAAGTAATTTCACTCCCCTGCGTTTCTGAGGGAAGTTGGGAATCTGCGGATCTTCGTGAAGATGAGTACCAATCCCATGTCCCACAAGATCTCGTACAATACCATAACGGTATTTCGCCGCATACGCTCCGATTGCCTTGGAAATATCATTGAGATGATTTCCTGCTTTCGCGAATTTTATTCCTTCAAAGAAGCACTGCCTGGTTACATCCATAAGCTGCTTGGCTTCTTTGGAAACTTCTCCGACTGCATAAGTACGGGCCGCATCAGAATGATATCCTTTATAGATCAGTCCTGCATCAATCTTTACCAGATCACCATCCTGGATAATTTTGTCCTCCGAAGGAATTCCGTGGACCACTTCATCATTCAGGCTGATGCAGAAGGAGCCAGGAAAGCCTCCATAATTCAGAAAATTGGGAATGCATCCCATGGAACGGATCATATCTTCGCCGATACGGTCGATCTCCTTGGTACTCATTCCTGGTTTAATATAAGGGATCAGCCCGTCATGGACTTTTTCCAGAAGATGTCCGGATTCCCTCATAAGTTCAATTTCTTGTGCTGTTTTTATTGAAACTGACATTACTTCTTATCCTCTATTCTATTCGCCAAGGATCTTCACAATATCACCAAATACCTCATCCAGGTTCTTGGTGCCATCTACAGTTTTCAGTACGCCCTGACCAGTATAGTAGTCGATAAGCGGCTGAGTCTGCTCATGATATACATTCAGACGCTTCTGTACAGTCTCCGGCTTGTCATCGTCACGAAGCACAAGATCCTCACCGCATGTATCGCAAACCCCCTCTGTCTTCGGAGCTGCAAATACAACGTGGTAGGTTGCACCACATTTTACGCATGCGCGTCTTCCACCCATACGGTTCACGATATTCTCATCCGGAACATCAACATCAATAGCATAATCAATCTTGCTTCCCAGCTTGCTTAAAGCATCGGTAAGGCATTCAGCCTGTGGGATTGTTCTTGGAAAACCGTCCAGAACATAGCCGTTCTTGGCATCCGGCTGCTGGATTCTGTCCACAACAAGGTCGCAGGTAAGTTCATCCGGTACAAGCAGTCCCTGGTCCATATAAGTTTTTGCTTTTTTCCCAAGTTCTGTGCCATTTTTGATATTGGCACGGAAAATATCGCCTGTAGAGATATGGGGAATACCATATTTCTCAGCAATTTTCTTAGCCTGGGTTCCTTTTCCTGCACCTGGTGCACCTAACATGATAATTCTCATAAAAAGCCCTCCATTTTCTCATACTACGAATTAAGGCTGTGACGCATATAAGCACCACAACCTTTATTCTTTTAGTTGTTCAGGAAGCCTTTGTAATTGCGGACAAGCATCTGTGATTCAATCTGTTTCACAGTCTCCAGGATAACTCCAACAATAATGATGATGGAAGTACCACCGAAGGATACGTTTGCACCGAATACTCCATTGAAGAAGAACGGAATAACCGCAACGATAATCAGGCCTACTGCACCTATAAATATAATATAATTTAAGATATTAGTCAAATAGTCTGACGTTGGTTTTCCTGGACGGATACCAGGAATGAAACCACCCTGCTTTTTGATATTGTCTGCAACTTCCAGCGGGTTGAATGTGATGGAAGTGTAGAAATATGCAAAGAATACGCAAAGTACAATATACAGAAGCAGTCCCCAGCTATACTGTGGCTGACTTGGATTACACCAGTTATTGGATGATAATCCTCGAATAATCTCACTGCCGATGCCGGTTCCATTAGCTTTTCCTGCAAGCTGTGCGATTACGCCTGGGAAAGACATAATTGAGGAAGCAAAGATAACCGGAATAACACCAGCGGTGTTAACTTTCAGCGGTATATTGGTAGTCTGACCACCCATCAGCTTTCTGCCGACCATTTTTCTGGAATACTGAACAGGAATTCTTCTCTCTGCACCGTTAAGGATCAGTACAAATACCACCATGACAACGATTATTGCAACAATGATAACCCCTGCAAGCAGTCCTTTTGCAATTGTTTTTCCTTTGATGAAGTTCTCATAAAGAAGAGATAAGTCACTTGGAACACGGGAAACGATGTTAATGGTCAAGACAATGGAAATACCATTTCCAACACCCTTCTCAGTAATACGCTCACCGATCCACATCAGCATGGCAGAACCAGCTGTGAGGCAAGCAACTACAGTTAAGCCTTTAAAGAAGTTCATGTTCGGGATCAGACCCTGGCGACCAAAACCGATTGCCATTGCCACAGACTCAAACAACGCAAGACCAACAGTTACATAACGGGTAATGGCAGTAATTTTCTTTCTGCCCTCTTCTCCATCTCTCTGCATCTCCTCCAGAGCCGGAATAGCAATTGTGAGAAGCTGCATGATAATGGATGATGTAATGTATGGCGTGATGTTCAATGCAAAGATTGACATCTGGGTAAATGAGCCACCAGTGAACGCATCAAAGAAATTGAATGCGTCACCAGTGTTTTTAGCAAACCACTCTTTAAAGAAATCGCTATCTACTCCCGGAACAGGAAGCTGTGATCCGATACGGATGACAAGAATCATCCATAATACATAGAGGAGTTTACGTCTCATCTCTTTTACTCTGAAAACGTTTTTGAGAGTTTCAAACATTTGATCACCTCTATTAGATCAGCTCTACTGTACCACCTGCAGCTTCGATTTTAGACTTTGCAGTCTCACTTACAGCATTTACTTTAACTGTAAGCTTCTTGGTAAGCTCGCCGTTTCCAAGGATTTTAACGCCGTCACCAGCTTTGGAAATTGCACTGCTTGCAAGTAAGCTCTCAACTGTAACCTCTGCACCATCCTCAAAACGGTTCAGAACATCAACGTTGATTGCAATGATCTCTTTAGAGTTTCTGTTTGTGAATCCTCTCTTAGGCAGACGTCTGTATAAAGGCATCTGTCCACCTTCAAATCCCGGTTTCTTGTGTCCGGAACGAGCTAACTGTCCTTTATGTCCTTTTCCGGCTGTTTTACCGTTTCCAGAACCATGTCCACGGCCTCTTCTGAAGTTATCGCTGTGCTTAGAACCTTCTGCTGGTCTTAAGTTTGATAATTCCATGTTGGCACCTCCTTATTATTATTTCAAATCTATAAGTTCAGATCGTATCTTTTCTGAATATGTTTCTGTATGTTCCCGCTACTCTTGTGAATAACAGGCTCATATCAGATCCATATCAGAGTTCTCTCTGGTTAAATCGCAATTAAGCTTCTTCAACCTTTACCAGGTGCTGTACCTGCTGAATCATTCCTCTTGTTGCTGCGTTATCCGGCATTTCAACTGTTTTGTGCATTTTTGTAAGACCCATAGCTGCAACAGTTTTTTTGTGCTTCGGAACTGCACCAATAGGAGATTTTACTAATGTAACTTTTAATGTGTTTGCCATTTTTGTATTTCCTCCTTAAGCCAGAATCTCATCAACAGATTTTCCGCGAAGTCTAGCAACTTCTTCCGGAGTTTTTAACTGTCTTAAGCCTTCGATTGTTGCAAGAACAACGTTCTGTTTGTTTCTGGATCCCATACATTTTGTACGGATGTTTTTGATACCAGCTAACTCAATTACCGCACGGGCAGGACCGCCGGCGATAACTCCAGTACCTTCCGGAGCTCTCTTCAGAAGCATTTCAGCGCTTCCGTATTTTCCAACGAAGTCATGTGTAATAGAGTTGTTCTCATCTCTTGCTACTGTTACTAATTTCTTCATAGCATCCTCTTTTCCTTTGCGGATAGCTTCAGGAATTTCAGCTGCTTTACCTAAACCTGCACCAACGTGTCCGTTGCCGTCACCTACAACAACTAAAGCTGTGAAACGGAAGTTACGACCACCTTTAACAACCTTGGTAACACGCTTGATTGATACTACTTTATCTTCTAATTCTAACTGACTAGCATCAATAAGATTACGTTTCATGTGTTTCGCTCCTCCTTATTAGAATTTCAGTCCAGCTTCTCTTGCTGCGTCTGCCAGTGCTTTTACTTTACCGTGGTAAATGTATCCACCTCTGTCAAAAACAACTTCCTCGATGCCGGCTTCCACTGCCTTCTTACCGATTACAGTGCCAAGATATGCTGCTGCTGCAACATCGTCGGTGTTCTCAAGCTGTGCTTTTACGTCTTTCTGAAGAGTAGAAGCAGATACTAAAGTCTTTCCAACGGTGTCATCGATAATCTGTGCATACATGTGTTTATTGGAACGAAATACTGCAAGACGCGGAGTTGTTGCAGTGCCATTTAAATGATGACGTAATCTTCTATGCTTTTTCTCGCGAATTTCCGCTCTAGATGCTTTATTAACCATTTTCTCACTCTCCTTAATTATTTCTTACCAGTCTTACCAACTTTGCGTCTGATAACCTCAGTATCATACTTAATACCTTTACCCTTATATGGCTCAGGTCTTCTCTTATCTCTGATCTCAGCTGCAAACTGTCCAACTTTTTCCTTGCTGATACCGGAAACGATAATCTTGTTACCGTCTACTTTGGTCTCAATACCTTCCGGATCTTCCATTTCTACCGGGTGAGAATATCCAAGGTTTAAAGTAAGCTTCTTGCCCTGCTTAGCGGCTCTGTAACCAACACCGTTAACTTCAAGAGTCTTGGTGTATCCTTCGCTTACACCAACAACCATGTTGTGGATAAGGCTTCTTGTTAAGCCGTGAAGGGATTTCATTTTCTTTAAGTCGTTTGGTCTTGCAACAACTACATGACCATCTTCAACTTTGATTTCCATCTCTGTTGGAAGCGCTCTCTCAAGTGTTCCTTTTGGTCCTTTTACGGTTACTACGTTTCCTTCTGCAACAGATACTTCAACTCCTGCCGGAATAGCAACCGGAAGTCTACCGATACGTGACATACTATGTGTCCTCCTTACTTAGATTATCGGAGAGGTTTTCGCAACCTCTCTGTTTTCAGTGTTTCGTCTACTTCTTGAATGAATGGAGCCGAAGCTTACCATACAAATGCAAGAACCTCGCCGCCTACCTGAAGTTTACGAGCTTCTTTATCGGTGATAACACCTTTATTAGTGGAAAGGATTGCGATTCCAAGTCCTCCAAGAACCTTCGGAAGCTCTTCCTTACCAGCATAAACACGAAGACCCGGTTTAGAGATTCTCTTTAAACCTGTGATGATCTTCTCGTTTTTGTCTTCGCCATATTTCAGTGTGATATGGATGTTTTTAGCAACACCATCTTCAACTAAATCGTATTTTGCAATGTATCCCTCATCAACAAGGATGTTTGCAATTGCAATTTTCATCTTGGATGCTGGTACATCTACTGTGTCGTGTTTTGCAGTGTTTGCATTACGAATTCTTGTAAGCATGTCTGCGATTGGATCGCTCATTGTCATGTTAGTTTCCTCCTCATATTCAGACTTTACATGTCATAGTATATTTATATAAATTTACGTGTTACCTGTGTAACATCATCCCGTGCTGAACTGGTACTGCACCTTGCGGCTTGCACTCGTTAAGGTTCGGGATGGACTTTGCACGAAATTCATGTTCGCCTTACGGCTTACATTCATTAAGCGACTTTCAGCTTCGGCTTACCAGGAAGCTTTCTTAACTCCCGGGATCTGTCCTTTGTAAGCTAACTCACGGAAGCAGATTCTGCAGATTCCGTATTTTCTTAAATATGCATGTGGACGTCCACAAATTCTGCAACGGCTATATTCTCTTGTAGAAAATTTAGCTGGACGCTGCTGTTTGATTTTCATTGCTGTCTTAGCCATGAATCGTTCCTCCTATATCAGATCTGCTGACCCCGGCAAGGAGCCGGCGGTCAACTTTGGAATGTTCCTCTACTTATTTCGCAAAAGGCATGTTGAACAGCTTCAGTAACTCACGAGCTTCCTCATCAGTATTTGCTGTTGTAACGAAGATAATGTCCATACCTCTTACTTTGTCAACTTTATCGTACTCAACTTCTGGGAAGATAAGCTGCTCTTTGATACCAAGAGCGTAGTTTCCTCTTCCATCGAATGCGTTAGGATTAACGCCACGGAAGTCACGTACACGTGGAAGTGCCAGGTTGATCAGACGATCAGCGAACTCATACATCTTCTCGCCTCTTAATGTTACTTTACATCCGATCGGCATTCCCTCTCTGATTTTGAAGTTAGCAACAGATTTTTTAGCTTTTGTTGCGATAGCTTTCTGTCCTGTGATCAGCTCCATATCTGCAATAGCTGCATCAAGAAGCTTAGCGTTCTCTTTTGCTTCACCAACACCCATGTTAATTACGATCTTGTCGAGTTTTGGCACTTGCATAACGTTTTTATATCCGAATTTTTTGGTCATGGCATCCATGATCTCATTAGTATAAAGTTCTTTTAATCTACTCACTTATGTCTGCCTCCTCTCTCAATTAATCGATAACCTTACCTGTTGCTTTGGCAACGCGGACTTTTTTGTCACCATCCATCTTAAAGCCAACTCTTGTTGCTTTTCCATCTGCCATAAGCATTACGTTGGAGATGTGAAGCGGAGCTTCTTTTGTGATGATTCCACCATTCTGGTTTGCAGCTGATGGTTTGGTGTGTTTTGTAACCATATTAACGTTCTCTACTAATACGGTATTGTCTTTTACGTTAACGGCAAGGACTTTGCCTTCTTTGCCTTTATCTTTACCAGCGATTACTGTAACAGTATCACCTTTTTTAATCTTCATAGCTGACATTAGGCACCCTCCTATAATACTTCCGGAGCTAAGGAAACGATCTTCATGAATTTCTTCTCACGAAGCTCTCTGGCAACTGGTCCAAAGATACGTGTTCCTTTCGGAGTTAAATCGTCTTTAATGATTACGGCTGCGTTTTCATCGAAACGGATGTAAGATCCGTCTTTACGACGAGCGCCTTTTTTGGTACGAACAACAACAGCTTTAACTACGTCACCTTTTTTAACAACGCCGCCTGGTGTTGCATCTTTAACAGTAGCAACGATTGTATCGCCGATGTTTGCATATCTTCTTGTAGAGCCACCCATAACACGGATACAAAGGATTTCTTTTGCACCAGTGTTGTCGGCAACTTTCAGTCTTGTTTCCTGCTGAATCATACTGGTTATCCTCCTTATTTAACTCTCTCTACTACTTCAACCAGTCTCCATCTCTTGTCTTTGGACAGCGGTCTGGTCTCCATAACTTTTACGGTATCACCGATGTTGCACTCATTGTTTTCGTCATGAGCTTTTAATTTATATGTTCTCTTCACGATTTTCTTGTAAAGAGGATGTTTTACATGGTCTTCAATTGCAACTACGATGGTCTTATCCATCTTATTGCTGACAACCTTACCCACGCGGGTTTTTCTCAGATTTCTTTCCACGATTATGTCCTCCTAAATTCACTATTTGGAAGCGTTAGCTTTCGCAGTGATCACTGTCTGGATTCTGGCAATATTTCTGCGAACCTCTTTGATTCGTCCTGTATTGTCTAATTGATTGGTTGCATTCTGAAATCTCAGATTGAAAAGTTCTTTCTTAGCAGCTACTAATTCTTCATTTAATTCTGCAGCTGATTTTGCCTTTAAATCTTCCACGAATTTATTAATTTTCACTGTTATCACCGCCTTCTAAGTCTGCACGAGAAACGATTTTACATTTACATGGTAACTTGTGCATTGCAAGACGTAATGCTTCACGAGCAATTTCTTCTGAAACGCCTGCAATTTCGAACATTACACGTCCTGGCTTAACAACTGCTACCCAGTATTCAAGGGCACCTTTTCCGGAACCCATTCGTGTTTCTGCTGGTTTCGCTGTTACTGGTTTATCTGGGAAAATCTTAATCCAAACCTGACCACCACGTTTGATATAACGTGTCATAGCAACACGGGCTGCCTCGATCTGATTGGAACGGATCCAACACGGTTCGGTTGCAACAAGTCCGAATTCACCATAATTGATTTTATTACCTCTAAGGGCTTTTCCTCTCATGGAGCCACGGAATTGTTTACGACGTTTTACTCTTTTTGGCATTAACATTATTTATCGCTCCCTTCCTTATTTCCTTTAGTAGGAAGTACTTCACCGTTGTATACCCAAGCTTTTACACCAACTTTTCCGTAAGTTGTGTCAGCTTCTGCAAATCCATAATCAATGTCAGCACGAAGTGTCTGAAGCGGGATTGTTCCCTCGCTGTAGAACTCTGTACGAGCCATATCAGCTCCACCAAGACGTCCGGATACGGATGTTTTGATTCCCTTTGCTCCTGCTTTCATTGTTCTCTGCATTGTAGACTTCATAGCACGTCTGAAGGAGATACGATTCTCAAGCTGAAGTGCAATGTTCTCAGCAACAAGCTGTGCATCTCTGTCAGGTCTCTTAACTTCTTTGATGTCTACGATGAGTTTCTTATCTGTGTATTTCTGTAATTCAGCTTTAACTTTTTCGATCTCAGATCCGCCCTTACCGATTACGATACCCGGTTTAGCAGTGTAGATGATGATCTTAACTCTGTCAGATGCTCTCTCGATCTCAATCTTGGAAACACCTGCGCTGTATAATTTCTTTTTAAGGAATGTTCTGATGTTGTAGTCTTCTACCAGGTAATCAGCGAAGTCTGCATCAGCATACCATCTTGAATCCCAATCCTTGATAACACCGACTCTAAGGCCATGTGGGTTAACTTTCTGTCCCATGCTTTTCCTCCTTATCTTTCATCCAGCACGATGGTGATATGGCTTGTTCTCTTTTCGATTCTGTAAGCTCTACCCTGTGCTCTTGGCTGAATTCTCTTCATTGTAGGTCCTTTATCTGCATAGCAGGCTGCAACGTAGAGGTTGTCTGCATTCATTCCGTTGTTATTTTCAGCATTTGCAATTGCTGACTCAAGAAGTTTCTTGATAACGCTGGAAGCGTATCTTGGGTTGTATGTTAAGATACCAAGTGCTGTCTGCACATCTTTACCGCGGATTACATCTAACACGTAGCAGGCTTTCTGAACAGAAATTCTTGCATAAGATAATTTTGCAGACGGTCTTGTCTCTCTATTACTCTCATTTCTGGCTCTTTTTATCTGGCTTCTATGTCCCTTTGCCATTTTAAAGTGCCTCCTTTCCTTTTTCTCTCAATATCAGGTTAACCTGTCCGCTGTCTCATGGGCAGCAGACAGAATATAAAGTCAAATACTAGCGAACACCGGATTTCTTTTCGTCTTTTCCGTGTCCTCTGTAGGTTCTGGTTGCAACGAACTCACCGAGCTTGTGGCCAACCATATCTTCTGTTACATATACCGGCACGTGTTTTCTTCCGTCATGGACAGCGATTGTGTGTCCTACGAAGGACGGGAAGATTGTAGAACGGCGTGACCAGGTTTTGATAACGGATTTGTCATTTGCAGCGTTTAATGCGTCTACTTTTTTAAGTAAGCTGGCATCTGCAAAAGGTCCTTTTTTCAGTGAACGAGACATGCTTAATCCTCCTTATTATTTCGATAATGCTTTTCCATCGCGTCTTCTTACGATGAGCTTGTTGGACGGTTTGTTTTTCTTTCTTGTCTTCAGACCAAGAGCAGGTTTTCCCCATGGAGTGCATGGACCTGGACGACCGATACCGGTCTTTCCTTCACCACCACCATGTGGATGGTCATTCGGGTTCATTACGGAACCACGAACAGTAGGTCTGATACCCATGTTACGTTTACGTCCGGCTTTACCGATGTTAATCAGGTTGTGATCTCCGTTTCCGACAACGCCTACAGATGCGCGGCATACGATCGGAACCATTCTCATTTCACCAGATGGCAGACGCAGTGTTGCGTATTTGCCTTCTTTAGCCATTAACTGAGCGCCGTTTCCAGCAGAACGAACCATCTGTCCGCCCTTTCCAGGATGAAGCTCAATGTTGTGTACCATAGTACCAACCGGGATAAGCTCTAATGGTAAGCAGTTACCAACACGAACTTCTGCATCAGCTCCGTTCATAACTTTCTGACCTACTTTTAAGCCTTCCGGTGCAAGGATATATGCTTTCTCGCCATCTACATAAGAGATAAGAGCGATGTTTGCTGTTCTGTTTGGATCATACTCGATGGAAACTACTGTTGCAGGGATTCCATCTTTTCTTCTCTTGAAGTCGATGATTCTGTATTTTCTTCTGCTTCCGCCTCCGCGGTGTCTAACTGTGATCTTACCCTGGTTGTTACGTCCAGCGTTTTTCTTTAAAGACACGGTAAGAGATTTCTCTGGTGTAGATTTTGTGATCTCTGAGAAATCGGAACCAGTCATATGTCTTCTAGACGGTGTATATGGGTTATAACTTTTGATTCCCATTTTTGTTCTCCTTTCAAATTTGTCCTCACGCTTTTGAATGCGTATAATCGCTATCTGTTAATTAAAGTCCTTCGAAGATTTCGATTTCTTTGCTGTCTTCTGTCAGAGCTACGATAGCTTTTTTGGTTTTAGCAGTTGTTCCAACTGTCATACCACGGCGTTTTTTCTTTCCATCCATATTCATGGTGTTAACGCTCTTTACTTTTGTTCCTTCGAACATTTTCTCTACAGCTTCTTTGATCTGAGATTTGTTTGCTTCTGGATGAACTAAGAAAGTGTATTTCTTTTCAGCCATTGCATTCATAGATTTTTCTGTAATCACTGGTTTCTTGATTACGTCATAGTACTTGATATCAGCCATTATGCATATACCTCCTCGATGGATGCTACAGCATCTTTGGTTACGATTACGGTGTTGTGGTTCATAACATCGTATACGTTGATAGTACTTGGAGTTGCAGTCTGAACATCAGTGATGTTTCTTGCGGAAAGGATTACGTTCTTGTCATCTGTTGCTGTGATAACCAGAGCTTTCTCAGCTTTCAGATTTGTAAGAACTTTCTGCATTTCCTTTGTCTTAACATCTGCTAATGTAAGAGCATCAACAACTACTAATTTATTGTCCTGAACTTTGGAAGTCAGAGCAGATTTTAAAGCAGCTCTTCTTTCTTTCTTGTTCATTTTTACTTCATAATCTCTTGGTACCGGAGCGAATACAACACCGCCGCCAGTCCACTGTGGTGCACGGATGGAACCCTGTCTAGCATGACCTGTTCCTTTCTGTCTCCACGGTTTTCTTCCGCCGCCGCTTACTTCAGAACGTGTTTTAGCTTTCTGAGTACCCTGGCGATTATTTGCAAGCTGACGAACAACAGCAAGGTGAACAAGATGCTCATTGACTTCTACGCCGAATACTGCATCATTCAGTTCCATTGTTCCAACTTCGTTGCCTTCCATATTATAAACAGTTACGTTTGCCATTTGTGTGCTCCTCCTTTCTTATTATAAGGACTTTACTGTCTCTTTGATTGTTACCAAAGATTTCTTAGGTCCTGGAACAGCACCTTTAACTAACAGTAAGTTATTTTCTGTATCTACGCGTACGATCTCAAGGTTCTGTACAGTAACCTGAACATTTCCCATATGACCTGGCATGTGTTTTCCTTTGAATACCTTGCTCGGATCAGAACAAGCACCATTGGAACCTGCATGACGGTGATATTTGGAACCATGAGCCATAGGTCCTCTTGACTGACCATGTCTCTTGATCGCACCCTGGAAACCTTTACCTTTGGAAACAGCTGTTGCATCAATGTGATCGCCGTCTGCAAAGATATCAGCTTTAATTTCCTGTCCTACTGTATATTCAGCAGCGTTATCAAATCTGAACTCTTTAACGAATCTCTTTACTGCAACGCCAGCTTTGTCAAAGTGTCCTTTTTCCGGTTTGTTAACAAGGCTTTCTCTGATGTCTCCGAATCCAACCTGAACTGCTTCGTATCCATCGTTCTCTTCTGTCTTAACCTGAGTTACGACACAAGGACCAGCCTGTAAAACTGTTACCGGAATCAACTGGCCGTCTTCATTGAAGATCTGAGTCATTCCGACTTTAGTAGCTAAAATAGCTTTCTTCATTTCTTTCTTCCTCCTTATAGCGGATTACCATAAAGGCAATCATATAGTTTTTTGAAATGCCCGATGGACATTTAAAAACGAGTTAAATTATTTGGTTTTCATCTTGATATCGATGTGAACACCTGCAGGCATTTCCAGTCTGGAAAGTGCATCTACTGTTTTCTGGGTTGGTGTCATGATATCGATGAGTCTCTTATGAGTTCTCTGCTCGAACTGCTCTCTGGAATCTTTGTATTTGTGAACAGCTCTTAAGATTGTAACAACTTCCTTCTTTGTCGGAAGCGGAACCGGTCCGCTAACAGTTGCTCCATTCTTTTTAACAGTATCGATGATTTTTGCTGCAGATGCATCTACTAACTGATGATCGTAAGCTTTTAAAGTGATTCTCATTACCTGATTTGCCATAAAAAAAGTCTCCTCCTATTCGTACTCAATTATGCAGTACGACAAGCGGCGACTGTACACATCTCCGTGTGTGTCATGCGACATTTATCCACACGTCCATCCCGATGATGGTTTCTGAACTTGTACAGTGACTTGTCGTCAGTTTCCTAACTTGACATTCGCTCCACGGAAAACCTGCCTGTAACTGGCAGCAACCTCGCGCTTCATAGCTATCATGTCACAGCAAATATTAGTATATACGATGATTCCGAATTATGCAAGTCTTTTTTTTATTTTTTTGAAGAAATTTGTGCACAATAATTTATGGTACTTTCTTCTTATTATAGTGCAAAATGCAGTGAAAGGATTCTGTATCCCCTCACTGCATCTCATTTAACATTTTTCTTCCTATATATAATAGGATATTATTCAGTTATTCTTCGGATTCCTCATCACCACCGATGATATCGGAATAGTCAAACAAAGTGACCTTGGTAATGGAATCTCTTACGATATCCGGAGCATCGCCGGCCTTTCTTGCTTTGTCAGCGAGCTGGGAAGCAGAGTAACTCGGGATCGCCATTTTCCTGATCTCTACTGGTTTCTCTTCTTCCGGTTCTTCCTCAGACTCCTGAATCTCCGGGAGATCCTCTGTATAGTTCCCTGTGGTCTCATATACATCCTGGTCATTATCGGAATCCTCTGCGGTAGCAGCAGCAATTTCCTTCTTCAGAAGTTCATGCGCCTCGCTTGTTGCCACCTGGACATTTCTTACCGGGCGCTGTGGTTTCTGTGTCGGTTCTTCCTCCAGGTCATCCTCATAGATTTCATCTACAAATCCGCCTGTGCGGATCTTTTTGCGTTTCTTTTCTTCTTTCTTGGCCTGCTTACGGTGGGCTTTCTCGCCATAAAGAAGTTCTCTGTCCTCTTCGTCCATACGTTTCGCACGGGCTTTTTCTTCCATACGAAGTTCCTTGGCAGTCTTAACATGTCTGCGTTCTCCACCAAGATCTTCGTACTCGTCTTCCGGTTCTTTCTTGAGAAGTTCTGCCACAACATAGAGAATGATGAGGAAAAGGACTACCAGACCAAGAATGATCAGTCCTTCTGTGCTCTCTGTCGCAGTCAGGATATATCCCACGAAAGGAATTGTAACTACAACCTTCTGCACCCAGTTCTTGACAGAAACTGTGATATTGCTCTGTGCAGACGCACTTGAATCAATCACTGTACCTGTGTTATTCTCTCTGTTTACATTTACAAGATTATAACGGTATGTCATGGAATCCTTCTTTACCAGAATCGGAGTCCCTGCTGTTACCTCTTCTGTCTTTACCGGTATCGCATACGTTATGGATCCCATCGGCAGATTAGTGGCCTTATCTGTGCTGTCTACAATCACCGTTGTAACTCCGAAAAATGGCGGCAGTGCCATACCGAGTATCAGGGCGATCGTACATATAATTACGAAATGTACAATAAACTTCAAAAATTTAGACATTGGTATCTCCCTCGCTTTTGGTTTACATTCATTAACATTTTAATATTATACCTTGTTTTTGTTTTATGGTCAATTATAATCTTGTATTTCCGGCAATGTCTGAAATATAAAAAAGCATTACACCGGACTGGTCTTCTTCCGGGCAATGCTTCTTATTATTCTGCTATGATTCTTTTATTACTGATTGTTGCTTAAATACTTCTCTATGCTTGTCATGGCTGCTTCTTCGTCATCGCCATTTGCAGAAAGTGTGATCTCTTCACCTGCGTCCAGCCCTAATGTCATCATTCCCATAATACTCTTGGCATTTACTTTCTTTCTTCCAATCTCAACATAGATCTCACTGTTAAACTGGCTTGCAACCTGTACCAGTTGTGCAACCGGACGTGCTTCAAGTCCTGTAGACAGTTGAATAGTGATTGGTTTTTTAATCATAATAACTCCTCCTCGTTCACCCGCAGTCCGTCAGCGATCTGGCTGAGCTTTCTTAAGCGGTGATTTACCCCCGACTTCCCAACCTGCGGATTTAACATCATACCTAATTCTTTTAGTGTAGCTTCCGGATACTGCAGTCTCAGCTCCGCGATCTCAGCAAGACCTTCGTTCAGATTGTGAAACCCCATCTTTTCCTGAATCAATCTGATGTCCTCTGTCTGCTTCACTGCTGCATTCACCGTTTTGTTGATATTCGCTGTTTCACAGTTTACTTTCCTGTTGACAGTATTTCGCATTTCCTTGACGATCCTGATATTCTCAAGGTTCATCAAAGCTACATTTGCCTCCATAACTGCCAGCATATCTACGATCTGCGCGCCCTCTTTCACATAGACCACATATGACTTCTTGCGCATGACAATTTTGGCATCGATCTCAAAGCTGCGGATAAGTTCCCGAAGCTGCTCTGCTTTCTGCTCGTCTGAACAGACGATTTCAAAATGATACCCTTTCTCCGGATCACTGATCGAACCGGATGCCAGAAACGCCCCGCGGATAAAAGCCCGCTTACAGCAGCTCTGCTGTATAACGAGCCCATTGCCTGCATATAACGTTTCTCCGCTACATTTATCTACAGAAAGTTTCGTCCCCTGAAGTACAGTCTCTATCTGTGCCGGGTCTGCAATTTCGACAAAATATACTTTTCCTTTTTTCATCTGACAGCTTTCCCGAATAGCTATTGCTGTATCTATATTAAAGGTTTTTGTCAACAATGTAAAGTACTTTCTTACAACAGCATAATTTTCAGTCTGAAAATGTAGGATCCCGTCTGCTGTCATTCTGCCACAGGCACTCAAAAGTGCAGCTATTTCTGCGATCCTGCAGTGTCTTGCTGTGCTGACCTGCCTGGAAAGTTCTTCTTTCACCATCCCTGAAAAAGACAATTCCCGTTCTCTCCTGTTCTTATATTACTTATTTTTTGCGAAGCGCATCCTTACCGATGTCCCTGTGTTCCAGGCGGATCCCATATCCCCTTTCTGCATGAAGGCGGTCATAAAGGACACGCGCCAGTGTAACAGACCGATGCTTACCGCCTGTGCATCCGACTGCGATCACGAGATTGGTCTTGCCTTCCTTTGCATAATTCGGAATCAGAAATTTCATCATATCTTCCAGTTTGTCGGCAAAATCCTGTGCCACCTGGTTCTGCATCACATAATTGTAGACGCCATCATCCATCCCTGTCTGCGGCCGCAGTTCATCCACATAATAAGGATTGGGAAGGAATCGCACATCAAACACAAGATCCGCATCCTCCGGGATTCCATACTTGAATCCAAATGACAATACAGAGATCATCATATTGTCGAATTTGCCATTTTCTACAAAGATCTTGTCCAGTTCTTTTTTGAGTTCTCTGGTGAGAAGATGTGTCGTATCTATGATATAGTCGGCATGTTCTTTGAGAAAACTTAAACATTCCCGCTCCTTCTGTATTCCTTCATCCACGCGCCCTGTCATGGCAAGCGGATGTGTTCTCCTTGTTTCCTTGTATCGTTTGACCAGTGTGCGGTCATCTGCATCAAGAAAAAGGATCTCGAACTTATATCCCTCCGCTTTAAGCTGGTCAAGTACTTCTTCCAGCCCCTCCAGATATCTGCCGCTGCGGACATCCAGTCCAATTGCTGCATTCTGAACATCCTCTCCCTTGTTTGCCGACACCAGAGAGACAAATTTCCCCACCAGCTGGATTGGCAGATTATCCACACAGAAATACTGTGCGTCTTCCAGCATCTTCATCGCCGTAGATTTGCCCGCGCCGGACATTCCTGTAACAATTACCAGTCGCATCTCTTATCTCCCGTTTCTCAACTGCTTTGCAGTTTAGTTAAAATCCCCCAAAAATTTCACTTCTGGTTCCAGAGTCACTCCGTATTTCTCACGGACTACCTCTATCACATGATCCATCAGTGCCACAACATCCTGCGCTGTTGCATCTCCTGCGTTGATTACAAAACCACAATGCTTGTCAGATACTCTCGCTCCTCCGATCTGATATCCGCGAAGACCGCTGTCCATGATCAGCTTGCCTGCAAAATATCCTTCCGGACGTTTGAATGTACTTCCTGCGCTTGGAAATTCAAGCGGCTGTTTCGAAGTACGCTTCTCACTGAGCTCTCTGGTAAGCGCTTTGATCTCTTCCAGATTACCTTCCTTAAGTGAGATCGTTGCGCCGAGCACAAGATAACCTGCTTTTTTGATGATGCTTGTTCTGTAGCCCATCTCAAGCTCTGATGCCGGGATCACACGAATTTCGCCGTTTCCTGTCATCACAGTGACTTCTTTGAGTACATCCTTCATTTCTCCGCCGTATGCACCCGCATTCATCACAACAGCTCCTCCAAGTGTACCCGGGATCCCTCCTGCGAACTCAAAGCCTGCAAGAGAAGCTCTTCTGGCCGCCACAGCGATGGAAGAAAGAAGCGCCCCCGCTGCTGCACGGATCTCTGTGCCATCTACTGTGATCTCCTCCATATTGCGGTCCAGCTGGATAATCACGCCTCTGTACCCCTGGTCGCTGACCAGAAGATTGCTTCCGTTTCCAAGTATGAAATATGGCAGCTGTTCCTGTCTGCATATCTCAAGCGCCTTACTCACTTCTTCTATTGTTCTCGGCATCACAAAAACATCTGCCGGACCGCCAATACGAAAAGTTGTATGTTTCTTCATCGGCTCATCAAAGAGCACCTGCTCTGTTCCTAATTCCAGGCAAAATTTCTGTCTGATCTGCTCATTCACAAATGCTATCCTCTATCTTTCTATTTATTTTAAACCTCAGGCTTATTTTCCTGATCTTCATATTATTTTTTGTGTTTTTCTGACAAAATATCCCGTACTACTTCTCCTGCTGTCATAAGTCCTGCAACCCCCGGCACAAAAGAAATGCTTCCATGGATATTTCTCTCGATATTTTCTTTATTTCTTCTGAATTCAAAACCTCTGCGTGAATGTTCTCTGGAGCACAGTACCTTCAGCCTGCGTACTCCCTTCCTGCGAAGTTCCGCACGCATTTTCTTTACTGCCGGATCTGCCGCAACACGTGAGATATCCATGATCTCCAGGCTTGACGGATTCAGCTTATTCCCCATATCCAGGCATGAGATAACCGGAACCTGATATTTCTGAGCCTGCTCTATCAGAAGGATCTTGGATGAAACAGTATCCATTGCATCCACAATATAATCATAGGCTTTCAGATCGAATAACCCCATAGTGTCTTCATTATAATATGTTTCATAGGTGTGAACCAGAATATCCTCGTCTATATTATGGACCCGTTCTTTGGCTATCTGAACTTTCTTATGGCCGATCGTAGACTGCAGCGCATAAAGCTGCCTGTTGATATCTGTGACCGTTATTGCCTCATGATCCACAAGTGTAAGACTGCCAACCCCGCATCGTGCCAGTGCTTCCACTGTATAGGAGCCTGCACCTCCCAGACCGAAAACAGCAATCTTAGCTGTACTCAGACGGTTAACTCCCTTCTGACCTAGCAGGATCTCCATTCGGGAATATGCGTCGTACATGCAAAACCTCCTCGTAACATCCTTATAAATAATATTGAAAATGCCGTGCATTCCCATTCCTTTTAATTATACTATCCAATCAAATAAAAGTACAGGTTTTCATATTTTTTTAAGAATTAATGTATGATTCTCTCAGATTTTCACATACTACTCATCAAAATCAATAAAAAAGGAGTTCTTTTGTATGTGGCAGCAGATTTTTCTTGGCTTTGCAGGAATATGTTCAGGAGTTATCATTGCCGGCGGTGCTGTCGGACTGATGATCGGACTTTCCATTCTTCCAAGATATGCCGGGATCACACATACTGCAGATTCTATCCTGCTTTACGAGGATATGACCCTGCTTGGATTCGTACTCGGAAATCTTTTCTGGATCTTTGAGATCTCTCTGCCGCTTGGAGTCCCGTTTCTGATACTGTATGGTGTCTTTTCCGGGATATTCCTCGGAAGCTGGATCCTCGCGCTGGCGGAAGTCGCTGACGTCTTCCCTGTTTTTTCCAGAAGGATCCGTCTGACGGAAGGTTTTCCTGCCATTATCATAGCGGTCGCTGCCGGGAAATGTACCGGCACACTTCTTTTTTATTTCCTTGGCTGGCAATAAGCCTCATTATTATATGCATAAACCAGACAAAAGTCAAACAGAAAGGAGATTTCATGCCTTCAGAACAGCAAATAAAAAAGCAAAAAAAATATGAGCAGTATGTCAAATCCATCACCCCCTCTCACAGTCTCCCTGTAAATATGCTAAAAGCCTTTGTCACAGGAGGCCTGATCTGTCTTTTCGGACAGTGGATCTTAAACACCGCTCAGACCATGGGCGCAGACAGAGAGACTGCCGGAAACTGGTGCTCGCTTATTTTGATCTTTCTGAGTGTACTTCTTACCGGATTGAATCTGTATTCCAAGATTGGAAAGTTCGGAGGCGCCGGGGGACTTGTTCCGATCACCGGTTTTGCAAACTCGGTTGCCTCTTCCGCGATCGAATTCCAGGCAGAAGGACAGATCTTCGGCATCGGCTGCAAGATCTTTACAATCGCTGGCCCTGTGATCCTGTACGGAATCTTAAGTTCCTGGCTTCTTGGCATTGTCTATTATATTCTCAAACTTATGGAGGTGATCGGATGAAACCAGCAGCTCAGACCGGAAAAGTAAGCCTCGCTTTTCAGGAACCGGTCTATATTCAAAGTGCAGCTTCGATCGTCGGCAAAAAAGAAGGCGAAGGACCGCTCAGAGACTGTTTTGATATGGTGAGCGAAGATCCACGCTTCGGGACAGATACCTGGGAAAACGCAGAAAGCACTCTCCAGAAAGAAACTGCTGTACTTGCGATCGGAAAAGCCGGTCTTAAGCCTTCTGATATCCGAATGGCATTTGCCGGGGATCTTCTTGCACAGACGATCGCATCTTCTTTTGGCATTGCTGACATGGGGATTCCGTTTTATGGGCTGTATGGTGCCTGCTCCACGATCGGTGAGTCCCTTTCTCTCGGAGCCATGTCCGTCGCAGCCGGTTACGGTGCACATATCCTCTGCGCCACATCCAGTCATTTTGCTACTGCCGAAAAGGAATTTCGTTTTCCGCTCGGCTATGGAAGCCAGCGCCCGCTCTCTGCAACCTGGACAGTGACGGGAAGCGGAGCCTGTGTCCTTGGAAACAATCCGCCAGTTCCGGAAAACACAGAAAATGCCTCTCCCCTCCGGCACGAAAACGGCTGTGTGGCAGTCACTGCGCTTACTACCGGAACGGTTGTCGATTTTGGTTTTCGTGATTCCATGAATATGGGCGGCTGCATGGCTCCTGCTGCCTGCGATACGATCTGCCGCCATCTGACCGATTTTGACCGGAAGCCTTCCGATTACGATGCCATTATCACCGGAGATCTCGGCGTGGTCGGACAGAGGATCTTATTTGATCTGCTCCGGGAAAAAGGTCTTTCCATCAGTTCCATCCATCATGACTGCGGACTTCTGATCTTTGATAACAAATCACAGGATACGCATTCCGGCGGAAGCGGCTGCGGCTGCGCCGCCTCCGTGCTGGCTGCGTTTATCCTGCCGCGCATCGTTACCGGCCAGTGGAAACGTGTCCTGTTCGTGCCTACCGGGGCAATGCTCTCCAAAGTAAGCTTTAATGAAGGAGAATCCGTTCCGGGAATCGCCCACGGAATCGTTCTTGAACACATTCAATTATCCTGAAAGGAGTTTTTTATGGATTATTTTAATGCATTCTGGGTCGGCGGTGTGATCTGTGCCCTGGTCCAGATCCTTCTTGATAAGACCAAGCTGATGCCCGGGCGGGTCATGGTCATTCTGGTCTGCTCGGGTGCTCTTTTGAGCGCGATCGGAATCTATCAGCCATTTGCCGACTATGCAGGTGCCGGCGCTTCTGTTCCGCTTCTCGGCTTCGGGCAGGTTCTCTGGAAAGGTATGAAAAAAGCCATCGACCAGGACGGTTTCCTCGGACTTTTTACCGGGGGATTCACAGCCTGTGCGACTGGAGTTTCTGCTGCGCTGATTTTTTCCTATCTCGCCAGCCTGATCTTCAAACCCAAAATGAAAGACTGACCTGCGGTCTTTCAGAAGGAGATTTTTATGAGTGATACTTTATATTTGCAGCTTGACATGAACATACAGGTACAGCATCCCCATGTGTATCTCCAGGATATCGCACGGCTTTCCTGTACCAATCCCAAAATTTTGAACAGGCTCCGTGTCCTGCCTGTTGCGAACCTGGATTCAGAAAAGCCGGGAAGGTATGTCATGTCTGTCATGGATCTTGTCGACATGATCCAGAAAAAAGAACCGGAACTTACGATCACACCTGTCGGCGAACCTGACTTCATTCTTACCTATAAAAAAGAATCCACTCCCGGCACGCTTTTCCGCTGGCTCAAAGTGATCCTTGTCTGCCTTGCCACGTTTTTTGGCGCGGCATTTTCCATCATGACCTTTAATACGGATGTGGATGTCGGCACACTTTTCCAAAAGATCTATTTTCAGGTAACAGGAAAAATCTCCAGCGGTTTTACCATACTGGAGATTTCTTATTCCATTGGGCTCGCCATCGGAGTCCTGTTCTTCTTTAATCATTTCAGTCATCTGAAGTTTTCTGCTGACCCCACACCTATGCAGGTGCAGATGCGTAAATACGAAGATGATGTCAACACCACGATCCTGGAAGATCTTAACCGCGAAAAATAACTGTTTATGGCAAAAAACACAGGGCAGAGAACGCCATGCCGTCTCTGCCCTGTATTTGCCAAACACTTTACTTTCCCTGACTTAACGATCAGTCCTCGAAGCAACTGATCACATAGCCTTCATTTTCGATGACTACATCTGAAACATTGTCTCTGTCCCAGATTGCATCACTGATGATAGATCGTAAGCTCTCATCCATCTGAATATTAAACGTTTCCTCAATAACCTGAAACGGAACGTTTTCGTTCTCCTGTGCGTACTCCATGATGAAATCAAGAATCTTCTCTTCCATATCTGTAAATCTGCCTTTCTGTAATTACTGATATTGACATCAGCCTGTATCGTTACTGTTCACAGCAACCTTGTATCATCTTACCGCAACTTCCAAAATATGTCTACGAAAATTTATGATTTTGTTGCACTATAAGCCTTTTTCGTTTATAATATGCTTTATTAGTGTTTTACCATATTAAAGAGGTAAAAGGAAAGGGAGTAAACAAATGAAAAAACTTTGGACCAAATGGACTGAGATCGCACTGGTCAAGCGAATCCTCGTAGGACTGATCCTGGGAGCCATCCTGGGAATCGCTGTACCGGGAGCTTCTGCAGTCTCTATTCTGGGTGACGTATTCGTCGGAGCCCTCAAAGCGATCGCACCGCTTCTTGTATTTTTCCTGGTTATCAGTTCTCTGTGCAATGCCGGAAAATCTCACGGCGGTGTTATCAAAACCGTAATCATACTTTACATGTTCAGTACCGTTCTTGCCGCTGTGATCGCAGTATTTGCAAGCATGATCTTCCCGGTTGAACTGACACTGACAACTGCTGCTACTGATACTGCTGCACCACAGGGTATCGCAGAAGTCCTCAACAACCTTCTACTGAACGTCGTTGCAAACCCTGTTTCTTCTCTCGTAAATGCAAACTATGTTGGAATCCTGATGTGGGCTGTCCTGATTGGACTTGCTTTGCGTGCTGCCAACAACATGACCAAGAACGTTCTTGCTGATGTTGCAAACGGACTTTCCACAGTTGTTACCTGGATCATCAACATGGCACCATTTGGTATCTTCGGTCTCGTGTTCAACACAGTATCTACAAACGGACTGGATATCTTTACTACTTACGGTAAACTGCTTCTTCTGCTGGTTGGCTGTATGCTGTTTATCTATTTTGTTACCAACCCGATGCTCGTTTACTGGTGCATCCGCAAGAATCCTTATCCGCTGATCTTCCAGTGCCTGAAGAGAAGCGCGCTGACTGCATTTTTCACCAGAAGTTCTGCCGCCAACATTCCTGTAAACATGAAAGTCTGCGAGGAAATGGGACTTGACAGAGATACTTACTCTGTAACTATCCCGCTCGGTGCAACGATCAATATGGATGGTGCAGCGATCACGATCACGGTTATGACAATGGCCACTGCCTTTACACTTGGTATCCATGTAGATATCCCGACTGCGATCATCCTGAGTCTCCTGGCTGCACTTTCAGCCTGCGGTGCTTCCGGTGTTGCCGGTGGATCTCTTCTTCTGATCCCGATGGCATGCTCTCTGTTTGGTATCTCTGATGATATCTCCATGCAGGTTGTTGCAGTTGGTTTCATCATCGGTGTTATCCAGGACTCCGTAGAGACAGCCCTGAACTCTTCTTCCGACCTTCTGCTCTCTGCTTCTGCTGAGTTCAGACAGTGGCGTCGGGAAGGAAAAGAAATTAAATTCTGATTTTAAAACTGATATTTTTATGTATCTGATATTTCTAAAGAATATCGCTTCTCTGATTGTATTTCAGGGATGCGGTATTCTTTTTTTCTTGCATTTCCAGTGTTGTTATGCTATACTCATTACCGCTATGAAGCCCGCAAAATCAGCGGATGCGCCGCTGGCGTTTCCCCGATATGCAATACACCAAGGTCTTACAGGGCTTCCCGCCGATTCCCGGCGTAAAATGAATCATGTGTTCGTGACCTTCCACATGTAAAACAAAACTAAAGGAGAACTGAATAATGAAAAGCAAAAACACAATGTTCCTTGTGCAGGCAGCCACTATCGGTGCTATCTACGTAGTTCTGACTCTGCTGTTTGCCCCATTAAGCTACGGCGAAGTACAGGTTCGCTTCTCTGAGGCACTGACGATCCTTCCATACTTCACACCTGCTGCAATTCCGGGATTATTTGTAGGATGTATCCTCTCCAACCTGCTTGGCGGTGCAATCCCTGTAGATATCATCTTCGGAAGTATCGCAACACTGATCGGTGCAGTCTTTACTTACAAACTGCGCGGTTCCAGCAAATGGCTTGCTCCATTGCCGCCGATCGTAGCTAATACGGTTATCGTACCTTTCGTTCTTTACTACGGATACGGTGTGAACCTTCCAATCCCGCTTATGATGTTGACCGTCGGTGCCGGCGAAGTCATCTCCTGCGGAATCTTCGGAATGATCGTCCTCACCGCACTTTCCAAGGTGAAAGGGTCTGTTTTTGGGAAAGCAAGTTATTCTAAATAAAAGTCAAAGCGGCTGCCGGGCGATTTCCTGGCAGCCGTTTTTTATATAAGACTTATTCCGTCTTTCCTCTCATTGACTTTCCTTCTGAAAATCTTTATAATAAACTCAGAAACAAAGAAACCAAGCGCAAAGAGAATATAATATTCTGTTTTTACATATAAATCGATGCTGGCGACTTAATGTAATCAGCATATCGGGCATCGAGAAATAAAGTAATCATCCATCTCGATACAAACTCCTCAGCTTCTTCAATATTCTCTTCTCCATCCGCGACACCTGCACCTGGGAAACGCCTAGCTGTTCTGCGATCTGGGTCTGGGTCTGGTCCTGGAAGTAGCGCATGTAGAGAAGTTTGCGGTCGGAGGATTCCAGTTTTCCGAGGATTTCCTCGAGGAAGATCCGGTTCAGGAGATGCTCTTCGGCGTTTTCTTTTTCCGGGATCTTGTCTATGAGGGAGATGTCTGTTCCCTCGCTCTGATAGACGGTTCTGTACAGGGATTCTACTTCTGCCGCTGAGTCCATCGTCATCGCGACTTCTTCGGGCGGCATTTCGAGCATTTCTGCGATTTCTTTGAGGCTCGGTTCCCTGCCCAGTTCTTTCTCTATCTTTTCTCTCGCCAGATAGACTCTGTGCTGGTTTTCTTTGATGGACCGGCTCACCTTGATCATTCCATCATCCCTGAAAAAGCGTTTCAGTTCTCCTAAGATCATCGGGATGGCATATGTGGAAAATTTCACCTCAAATGCCGGGTCAAATTTATCCACCGCCTTGAGAAGCCCGATGCTCCCTATCTGAAAAAGATCTTCCATCTCCACGCCTCGCCCAAGGAAACGCCGTGCCACGCTGTAAATAAGTCCTGTATTCTCTTCAAATAACGTATCTCTTGCCTCTTTATCCCCCTGGTGTGCACGCCCGATCAGGGCAAGAGTATGTTCCATAAGCTATCCTTTACCGGCCGATGAGTTTTTTCATCCGCACCCGGGTTCCTGCACCAACCTGTGATTCTACTTTCAGGTCATCCATAAATGCCTCCATAAAGGTAAATCCCATACCGGACCGGTCTGTGTCTGCCTTTGTGGTGTACATCGGTTCCATTGCCTTCTGAATGTCCGGGATTCCCTTCCCATGATCTGTGATCTCCACATAGATTTCCTGACCGGTAATACAGAGTTTCATCTCTATCTTATGTATTTCTCCCTCATAAGCATGGATAATGCTGTTGGTGACTGCCTCAGAAACTGCGGTCTTGAGATCTGCCACTTCCTCCAGCGTCGGATTGAGCTGCGTACAGAATGATGCCGCCGTAATCCTTGCCAGGGCTTCATTTACCGGCCTGCTGTCAAATACAAGTGTTACTTCATTTGCTTTTTCCATAATCTTCTCCTTCTTCCTCTGCCCTCTGAATCTCCATATATCTGTGGACTCCTGATAAATGGAGCAGTTTGTCAATATGACTGCCTGTATTGACTGCCATGATACACTTCTGCCCCATCCCCAGCGCCCGGTATCGCCCCATGATCAGTCCGATACCAGAACTGTCCATAAACTCCGTATTCTCAAAATCAAAAACAATCCTTTTGACATAGGTTCTGCTCATGATCCTGTCCGTCTCCTTTCGGATCCAGTCCGACTGCGGATGGTCAAGATCCTGCGGAAGATGTACCGTCAGGATTGCGTCTTTGAATTCAAACAGCTCATTCATTTTCATTCCCCCTGCAATTTTTTTACTGTTCCATTCAGGCATCCTCAATATACAAATACAAAAAAGGAGATGTGCATCATACACATCCCCTTCTCCGAGGTTCCTCTTATAGCGTTTTGTCCCTGCATTGCCTGCAGCTATCACTAACTGTTCACTATAATATTATTCATAATAATCTGATTCATCGTAATCACCGCTGTCATCGCTTCCATCACCAGAAGTATCATCTGATCCGGCATTTCCGGAACTTACAGCCTGACTGATCGTATTATAGATTGTTTTCTGTGCATCTGAAAGAACATCTGCCTGTACATTCTGCAGTTCCAGTGCAGCATCGTCCAGATTCTTCTGCTGATAATCTGCGTATGCCTGCAGAAGTGCCTGATAACTCGTACTCTTTGTCTGTTCAGAAGTCAGCTGCTGTGTAACTTCATCTGCCGAATTCGTGGCTTCCTTCGCATCATTCTGCGCCTTGGTAAGTTCTGCCGCCTGACTTGCAAGCGATTCACTGTACTGGACGATCTGCTGGTTCGCTTCCTTGTAAATTCCCTGACGGATTGCCGGAACTGCCAGCATCCAGAAAGCACCAACTCCAGCCACGATTCCCGTCATCAGAACAAAAAACAGAGAAATTCTGGAGCGTTCTCTGTAAACAGGCTGCTGCACAACCTGATCCGGAGCCAGCACATCCATCTCCTGCTGCTTTGAACTGCCCGAATGGAAAAATCCCTTTTTTCCCTTCTTTTCAAGCTTGGTCGTAACTCCTGTCTGTTCATCCACTTCCCTCAGAAAGCGAAGCGTTGTCGTATTCGTCTTATCAATACGCGCTGCCTTCCGAAGAGTTCTTCTCGCTTTGTTCCATTCATGATTTTTCATCTGGATCAATGCAAGAAGATGATATCCCTTGATAAGCTTCGGATTCTGTGAAAGAATCTTGCGCAGCTGAATTGCCGCCATATCTTCATGTCCTTCACGGCACAGAAGCAATGCGTGATTATATTTCTTGATTGTCTCATTGATCGCATTCAGACGGTTTCTGTTCGCCTGAAGTTTATTGATGTATTCTGTTGCAAGGTTTCTCGTCGGCTGAAGATTCTTACTAATCACCCATTCGCTGAGTGCAGAAACCACTTCTCCTGTCTCAAAATAAACAAGCCCAAGAAGATTCCTCGCCTTGATATTTCTCTTATCATAGATCAGACTCTGTTTCAGACAGGCGATCGCTCCGGAAAGATCACGGATGCTTGCCTTCTCCAGACCCTGATTGTAAAAACTCTTGGACAGATAATCTACTTTTTTCTGGATCAGTACATTATATCCGCAGTTCGGACAGTAGTCCAGATCCATGTCTGTAAGAAATGCCCCACAGTTCACACAATTCATTCACTATTTCTCCCTTTGTGTACTTCGTATGCTTCTTATCTTGTGCGTCGATTGCTTTTTGCCTCTCTTAAGACTTCCTGAAGGACATCCAGAATATCAGTCAGCTCTCTGTCATAGATCGCACCCTCTGCGTCTGTGACATCCAGACAGGGTTCAAATTTCTTCAGTTCCTCTTCATAATCGATCATAATAAATTCTCCTTATTTTCCGATTCCCTTAAGGATAGCGGTCTTGATCTCGCCTACCAGATACAGGGAACCTACGCAAAACAGCAGTCCATCTTCGCCCTTGACCGCAAGTGCTTTCTTAAATGCCTCCTCCGCGTCATCACAGACTTCAGCGGAAGGACAGCCATTCTCACGGAAGATCTCTGCCAGATGTTCTGCAGGTACTTTACGGTAACCGCCCACCTGGGTAACTACCACATGTTTGAACTGGATCTTGTCCAGGATCGTATGGATCATATCTGTATAATCCTTGTCATCAACTGCCGAAAACAGCAGTGTAAGCGGATACTCCTTCTGAAAATGTGCCGCTGTTTCCACGAACTTGGCAACTCCATCCTCATTATGCGCACCGTCTACGATCACGCCCGGCAGTACAGTTTCCATTCTTCCCTGCCAGCGTGTTTCAAGAAGTCCCTTCTTTACTGCATCCGCAGATACCGGAATGACGTCCTTCAGCACTTCGATCGTTTTGAGGGCAAGAGAACTGTTCATCACCTGATAAACAGCAATAAACGGAATGGAAAATACTGTGTTACCATAATACTCATTCTTAAATGAAAAATCAATGCCAGAGCGTGTATTTCGGATAATTTCTGTATCTTTCCTTGTCACTTCATAATATGGGCTGTTCAGTTCCTGTGCCTTTGCTCTGATCACTCCTGCTGCCTTTGGATCGTTTCCATCGTAGATCACAGGCACTCCCGGAACAATGATCCCGGCTTTTTCCCCTGCGATGGCCTCGATCGTATTTCCCAGATACTGCATATGGTCAAAACTGATCGATGTGATCACACAGGCAACCGGATTTTCTACTGCTGTTGTTGCATCCAGCCTGCCGCCAAGTCCTGTCTCAAGCACTACATAATCCACCCCGGCATCTGCAAAGATCACCATTCCCATCAGGAACAGGAATTCAAAATATGTCGGATGATAGTTTCCTTCTTCTACCAGTTCATCTGCCAGTGCTTTGACCTTGCAGAATGCACGCAGGAATGTCTCATCATCGATATTTTTCTCATTGATCTGAAAACGCTCATTGATCACGACCAGATGCGGAGAAGTAAAGAGTCCGCAGGAATATCCTGCCTCTCTCAGAACAGACGTCAGGAATGCACAGGTACTTCCCTTGCCGTTTGTACCTGCCACATGGATCACGCGGAATTTATCCTGCGGATCACCAAGACGTTTCAGGCATTCCTTCGTATGCTCCATCTTATTCTTGGTCGTAAATTTCGGGGTTTCTTCAATATAAGCAACTGCCTCTTCGTAATTCATAAAAAAATTCACCACTTTATCCTATAATGTATTCGCAGCAGCAAGGAGCCATACGCTCCTTAACTACTACGATATTCATTATATATGAGTGGTGAAAGATGTCCAGTACCAATCGTAATCTTTTATTCGGCAAAATCTTTAATTTTCTGCCGGAAGTTTCCATTTATTTTCGTTATACAACATATAAGCCGAGCGATCGTAACTCTTGCTCAGTGCTTTTCTGGTAGAACTGTTGCTTCGCTGAACAACAGAAACCCGGTCAAAATCATTGATCTCTGTTCCCGAGATCATCAGAGTGGTCGGATTTACATAGACTGTATCATACCATTCTCCGTTCAGTTTGACCTGACTGGATGGCGTGAAATTCGTTCCCTTGAGCCGGTAGGTATGATCCACTGTAGATATCTCTTCCATGGAATCCAGTGTCACATCATAAAGTCCCATCCGCATCTTGGTCCTCTGGAACGGGCTTTCTCCGTCATAGGAATATTTCTTGCCGTAAAGCACGTCATACTGAAGAGTCTCCAGATCCACCTGATAATTCCTTGTATTTCTTCTCGCCTGATGATAACGGAAGATCGTACCTTCGTGGATACCGGCACGGTCCATGACCTCTGCTGCCATCTGATAAGCTGCAAGGTTTTCATCTTTTTTCTCCAGACCGAAGTTATCCCACATAACGTACTGTGTCTGGAACAGATATTTGTTCTTGAGATCTTCCACAGTAAGTCCCATGGTCGGAAGATGATCGCCATACATAACAAGGATCACATCCTCCGGATAATCTGCAAGCGCATCTGTAAGTTCCTTGACAAAGTTATCCATCTCATGGATCTCATTACAGTAGTATTCCCACTGATTGTTCTGAGCCTCTGTCTCGGCTCCGGAAACTGTGATCTCCGGATCGTCGATCAGCTGTTCTTCCGGATAGGCTCCATGTCCCTGCGTGGAAATCGTATAAATATAATCTGATTCCTCCGTAGAATCCAGACATTTGATAATTTCATCCGTCAGAATTTCATCCTTGGTCCAGCCAAGCGGATTCTTGTCCTCTTCCTCCGACATGTATTCTGCAGAAGTGAAGGTATCAAATCCAAGATTCGGGAAAATGCTCCTTCTTCCATAGAAATTCGCCTCATTATTATGTACTGCATGAGTCGAATATCCAAGATTCTTGAGCACATACGGTGCACTTTCGCAGGTGGTTTCCTTGAGAATGCTCTTGTATGGATACTCACCCGGTCCGAAATAATGAAGGCTCATACCGGTGATAGATTCAAATTCTGTGTTGGCAGTTCCTGCTCCTACAGATGGAACCTTGTAATATCCCGAAGTGTATTCTTTCATGAGTTTACGGAAATTCGGGATCGGATCCTCTGAGATGTTCAGATACTCTACCAGCGTCGGATCAAAGAAAGACTCAAGCTGTACAAAGATAATGTTCGGCTTGCTGTCCTCGTTTGTTGCCGGAAGATTGTCTTCTGTCTTTTCGATACGGGTGATCTCCTGCTCAGAGTAATCTCTCGGACAACTGATCCCTGTATCAAAGATCGTTACTGCGAGGCAGTAAGGATATCCATAATCCTCATATGCAAACGCAATATTTCCAAAATAGTTGGACAGGATCCTCTTCTCAAGCGCAAGCTGTGTCGCTCCCGCAAAAAGAGCCGCTCCGACAACGACAAGGAGAAGGTCATAGCGGAACTTCACCTTACGTTTGTACTTCGGTGCCTTGATCAGAAGGATCAGAAGCAGCAGTGCAAAAAATCCCAGAAGGATCAGCGCAAGCACTACGCCCCACGCCGGCAGATATTTATTCAGGACTGCCATTCCATCTGTCAGAAGATGAAGATCCGGTCCGGTAAACGGAGTAACCCTGTTGGACAGGATCACTCCATTGATAATACCAAGCAACAGCCACAAGATCGAGATCAGAACTCGCCAGAAACATCTCCTGCGGAAAAGATACACGATCAGTGAAGTTGTAAAAATCAGTGCAGCATTGTATGCAAAGACAAGTGGTTTCGTGGTCATATATGTCCATGCTGCCGAAAAAGAACGGCGGCTGATCATCTCGATCAGGAAATAGCCAAGTGCACTGCACAGTGCATGAAGCAGCAGGGAAATCCGGTTACACACTTTATACCATTTCATCTGAATGCTCCTTTATTATTTTTCCATCTGTTTCAGCTGTACGTTTACCTTTTCCATCATTTCTTCGTATTTCTGAAGTTTTTCTTTTTCTGCGTTTACTTTTGCTTCCGGTGCTTTGTTTACAAAGTTCGGATTGTTGAGCATACCCTGGCATCTTGCGATCTCTTTGGTGAGACGCTCCTGCTCTTTCTTGAGGCGTTCCATCTCTTTTTCTCTGTCAACAAGGTCTTCCAGAGGCATGTATACAACTGCATCAGATACAACAACGGATACTGCGTCCTCGCCGATTCCGTCCTTATTTTCCTGTACGTGGATTTCTTTTGCAAATGCGAGATTTACAAAGGATTTCTTGCAGGCTTCGTATCTTGCACAGGTGTCTGCATCCTTACCTACGATGTAAAGATGTGTCTTGCGGTTCATCGGCACGTTCATTTCTGTACGTGTGTTACGGATTCCGCGGACAGCTTCCTTGAAGCTCTCTACTGCTTTTTCTGCTTCCGGGAATACCCATGCTTCCTGGAATACCGGCCAGTCAGAGATCATGATGGACTCTTCTTCCGGAAGAAGTGTACAGTAGATTTCTTCTGTGATGAACGGCATGTATGGATGAAGCAGTTTCAGTCCTTCTGTCAGGGCTGTACGCAGTGTCCAGAGTGCATCGTTGGCTGCCTTCGGATTCTCGTCTGCTTTCCAGAGACGTACCTTGGCCATCTCGATGTACCAGTCACAGAGCTCATCCCACAGGAAATCATAAACCTTCTGTACGGCGATTCCAAGTTCATATTTATCCATGTTGTCTGTTACGTCACGGATCACGGTGTTGAGTTTGGAAAGAATCCATTTATCCTCGAAGCAGAGCTCATTAAGGTCTGCCGGTTCGGTGACTGTCTTTCCTTCCAGGTTCATCATGATGAAACGTGATGCGTTCCAGATCTTGTTTGCAAAGTTACGGCTGGATTCTACACGCTCCCAGTAGAAACGCATGTCGTTTCCAGGTGCATTACCTGTAATCAGAGTCAGACGAAGTGCATCTGCGCCGTATTTGTCGATAACTTCAAGAGGATCGATACCGTTTCCGAGGGATTTACTCATCTTGCGTCCCTGAGAGTCACGTACCAGACCGTGGATCAGTACATGATGGAACGGAACTTCTCCTGTCTGCTCCAGTGCGGAGAATACCATACGGATAACCCAGAAGAAGATGATATCATATCCTGTTACCAGGACATCTGTCGGATAGAAGTATTCCAGTTCCGGTGTCTTGTCCGGCCATCCAAGTGTGGAGAACGGCCACAGAGCGGAGCTGAACCATGTATCCAGAGTGTCCTCATCCTGATGGAGATGTGTGCAGCCGCATTTCGGGCATTTCTCCGGCATTTCTCTTGCAACGACTACTTCACCGCACTCATCGCAGTAGTAAGCCGGGATCCTGTGTCCCCACCAGAGCTGACGGGAAATACACCAGTCACGGATGTTCTCCAGCCAGTGCAGATATGTCTTTCCGAAGCTTGCCGGAACAAATTCCAGTTCGCCCGGTTTCAGCGCGTCCATAGCTGCTTTTGCCATTTTATCCATGCGGACGAACCACTGTGGTTTGATCATCGGCTCTACGGTTGTGCCACAGCGGTCATGTGTACCAACGCTGTGGTTGTGCGGAACAACTTTGACCAGAAGTCCCTGTGCATCGAGGTCTGCCACCATTGCCTTACGTGCTTCGTAGCGGTCCATTCCTGCATATTTGCCGCCAAGGGAATTGATAGTAGCGTCATCGTTCAGGATGTTGATTTCTTCGAGATTGTGGCGTTTGCCTACTTCGAAGTCGTTCGGGTCGTGTGCCGGTGTGATCTTAACGCAGCCTGTTCCGAATTCTTTGTCAACGTACTCATCTGCGATAACCGGGATCTCACGGTCAGTCAGAGGCAGTTTCAGCATCTTGCCGATCAGATCCTTGTATCTCTCATCCTCCGGGTTTACTGCTACTGCGGTATCACCGAGCAGTGTTTCCGGACGTGTAGTTGCGATTTCTACGAATCTTCCTTCTTCACCTACGATCGGGTAGTTGATGTGCCAGAAAAATCCGTCCTGGTCCTCATGCTCAACTTCTGCATCAGAGATGGAAGTCTGGCATACCGGACACCAGTTGATGATCCTGGAACCTTTGTAAATGTAACCTTTCTCATAGAGACGGATGAAAACTTCCTGTACTGCCTTGGAGCATCCTTCGTCCATGGTGAAACGTTCTCTCTCCCAGTCAGCAGATGCACCGAGCTTCTTGAGCTGGTTGATGATCTTTCCGCCGTACTCTTCTTTCCATGCCCATGCATGTTTGAGGAATTCTTCACGTCCGATGTCGTGTTTGTCGATTCCTTCTTTTTTCAGCTTGTCGATGACTTTGACCTCTGTTGCGATTGCTGCATGGTCAGTTCCCGGCTGCCAGAGTGCCTCGTATCCCTGCATTCTCTTGAAACGGATCAGGATGTCCTGCATGGTTTCATCGAGTGCATGTCCCATATGAAGCTGACCGGTTACGTTCGGCGGCGGCATAACGATGGTAAATGGTTTCTTGTCTGGATTTACTTTTGCGTGGAAGTATCCGTTGTCCATCCATTTCTGATAGAGACGTTCTTCCAGCCCTTTCGGGTCATAAGTCTTTGCAAGTTCTTTGCTCATAATGTCCTCCTATTATATAGGCTAATTCCTTTATTGAAAAAACAGCCCCTCACACTGCTTGTGTGAAGGGCAATGTTTGCCTAACTCTGAAACTACTATAATTGCATTTTTCGACCTTGTCAAGAAGGATTGATGAAAAATCACATATATTCCAGAATTTTTATTATTCGACAGATTTCAGTGATTCTACCATGTCGATCTTCTTGAGTTTTCTGTGCATAAAGATATTTACGATGATCGAGAAAATACAGGTGATCACCGCACAGTATACGAAGCTTATCGGCCGGATGTTCCTTCCGAACATGACTGCGTCAACCTCTACGGTCACGATGATATAGCGGTGCAGAAGGATTCCAAAAACAGCACCGAAAAGAATTCCTGCTATAGTCAGGATGATATTTTCCCTCAACACATACTGTGAAACTTCCCCGTCAAAAAATCCCAGCACTTTGAGTGTCGCCAGCTCTCTCTGGCGTTCCATGATGTTGATATTGTTCAGATTATAAAGTACAACAAACGCCAGCATTCCGGCCGATACGATCAGCACAATGATGACGATCCCCAGTGTACTGAGCATACGGTTTACCATATCCATGGTACTGGCCGTATAGCTGATACTCAAGACTGCCGGAGATTCCATGATCTTCTGTCCGATCGACTCTGTCTGATCCTTGTATTCATCTCTGACAGCAAAAACAATATCTGCATAATCCGGATCTTCACCAAAGGTTTCCTTATAAACATTCGGTGTCATATAAACATAATGTCCGGCATAATTCTCTGTGATGACAGCGATTTTCACTTGATATTCCCTGTCGTCTTTTTTGACTGTCAGTTCGTCTCCCACTTTGAGGTCCAGAAGACCGGCTGTTTTTTCACTGACTGCCGCACCTGCGTCTGTCAGCTCATATTCTTCCTTTGTTTTGCGGTTTCTGAGCGTAACATCCTTTTTAAAGTTATCCAGATTTTCCGGAACATAAACATATACGCTTAAATTTGACTTGCCATTTGGTGCTGTGAGTTTGGAAAGCTGGATCTCCGTGTAGTGCTCCAGTTTTTCATTCTTATCCAGTTCCTCTGTGAGTGCTTTCTTTTCCTGCTCCGTCGCATCGTCATCGGAGATAATCGTGCCGTCATAATGCTGGATATTTGCATACTGGAGATTAACGATATCCGAAACAGAATCCTGGATTCCATAACCTACCAGCATCAGTGCCATACTTCCCGCGATGCCGAAGATCGTCATAAACAGTCGTTTCTTGTAGCGGAAAAGATTTCGAAGCGATGATTTCCATGTAAAGTTCAGATGTTTCCACAAAAACGGAATCCGCTCCAGAAGGATCCGCTTGCCCTCCTTCGGTGCCGGCGGGCGCATCAGGGATGCCGGGGTCTCTGCCAGTGCCTGACGACAGGAAAGGATCGTTGCCCCTACGGTACATACAAGTGCCGCAACAGAAGCTGTCAGTGCATATTTCCACTCATAATGGATCTGCAGGCTGTTGGAAACATTGTGATACATCATCCCATATGCCTTGATGATTATATATGGAAGAATTTTTTCGCCGATGAGGATCCCTGTCACGCTTCCTCCTGCTGTTGCAAGAAATGCGTAACTTAAATACTTGGAAACAATATCGAGTTTCTTATAGCCAAGCGCCTTCATCGTTCCGATCTGTGTTCGCTGTTCTTCGACCATTCGTGTCATGGTCGTAAGGCTGATGAGTGCTGCAACCAGGAAAAAGATCACAGGGAATACCTGACCGATATTTTTGATACGGTCTGCATTGTCTCCGTAATCGGAATATTCCGGAAGGTCATTGCGGTCTGTGATGATCCATTCCGGTTCTTTGAGGTCGTTCAGTTCTTCTTTCGCATCGCTGATCTTCTGCTCACCGTCGCGGATCTCATCTTCCGCTTCTTTCCTGCCATCCTCGTATTCTTTCTTTCCATCCTTTAATTCTTTCTCGGCATCGGCAAGTTTCTGTTCGGAATCTTTAAGTTTCTGTTCGTTTTCTGCGATTTCTTTCTCGCCGTCTGCAAGCTTCTTCTCATTGGCCGCGATCTCTGCCTCTCCAGAAGAAAGCTTCGCTTCATTAGCCTCGATCTCCGCCTGGCCACTCTGCAATTTCTCGCGGTTTGCATCGATCTCTACCTGTCCACTCTGAAGCTGTGCGAGACTTGCATCAAGTTTCTCCTTACTCTCTGTTAAAGTCTGCTCATTAGCTGCAAGTTCTTTTTCCCCGGAAGAAAGTTTGGCCTCCTGGCTGTCAAGCTGTGCCCGGTTCTGTTCGATTGTCTTCTGACCGGCATTCAGATTTTGCATAGTCGCTGCCAGCTCTGTTTTCTTTGCCTGCGCCTGACTGAGTCCTCCCTGGGCTGCGCTTAAGTTATTCTGAAGTTCTGCTTTCTGATTTACAGCCTGCTGACAGGCATCCAATGCCGACTGAGCCTGGCTGAGAGTTCCGTTCGCTGTTTCCAGCTGTCCCTGTGCCTCGCCAAGAGCCTGTTCATATCCTGCCAGTTCTTCCTCAGAAAGTTCTCCTGCCTCAACCTGCTGCTTTGCCGCATCATAAGCTGCCTGTGCACTGTTTACAGCTTCCTGTGCTGCCTGCACTGCACCACTTGTCTGATCGTATGCCTGCTGTGCCGCGGCAAGCTGATCTTCTACACCGGAGAGCTGCTCCAGTCCCGCCTGGATCTGTGTGATCTGGCTTTCCAGCTGTGTGATCTGTGCATCCACCGCTGTCTGACCATCCTTTACCTGCGCGATTCCTGCCGTCAGCTCTTTCTGTTTCTGTTCAAGCTTGGTACGTCCGGCTGCGATCTGTTTCTTTCCGGATTCTATCTGCTGTTTTGCTTTGTCGAATTTCGCTTTGCCTGCATCATACTTTTTCTTTCCTGCATTATACTGCGCCCATCCGTCATCCAGCTTTGCCTGTGCCGCAGATAACTGGGACTGACCATCAGAAAGCTGGGCTTTCGCCGAAGCAAGCTGTTCCCGTCCGTCGGCGAGCTGCGCTTTGGCATCTGCGAGCTGCTTCCTGCCGTCGGTAATTTCTTTCTTTGCATCTTCGAGCTGTTTCTTGCCATCCTCGTACTGTTTTCTGCCATCGGCAAGTTCTTTCTCTCCGTCATCGAGTTTTTTCTTTGCATCAGCAAGCTTCTCGTCGGCCTCTTTTTTGCCATCGGCAAGTTCCTGCTCTGCATCAGAAATCTTGTCCTGTGCCTCGGAAACGATCTCGTCGTAACGGATCTGGCAGCGTTCCTCCTGGATCTCCTCAACTTTATCCTGAAGTTTCTCGATCAGGTTATCGTAGGCATCTGTATAGCTGAGCACCTGATCGGTTCCATGTGCCCGGATATAGATCTGTGTAAAGATCTCCTGGTCAAAATCCTCCGGCATCACATAGGCAAATCCATTCACCTCACCGGAACCGACTGTCGTATTTCCTCTGTTGAACGAAATGTACAGCGGGCTTTTGCCAAGTCCGACTACCGTATAGGTTTCTGTCAACAGAAGCTTACTGTCCCCGTCCTGGCGCATATTGATCGTGCTGCCGATCTCATATCCCTGATTCGCGGCAAACGTCGAGTCCAGAAAGCACTCGCCGCTTTTTTCCGGAAGACGGCCTTCTGTTACGGTAAGCTGATTGACCTTCTGATTCATAGATTCGATATGAAGAACTTTCTGTTTCTCATTCTCTCCACAAATGGCATCCGTCGAATATGCACCTTCCGCACTCTCCACACCATCGATCGACTGGATCGCTTTTACATCATCTTCGGTAAGCCCCAGAGTTGCCATGACCTTGAGATCCATGAGGCTGGCTTCGTTATAATAAGCATCTCCCGAAAGACGCATATCCGGCGACGCTGCCTGAATACCGGAAAAGAAAGCAACACCCAGTGCCACGATACAGAAGATGGAAATAAAACGTGCCCTGCTCTTTCGGATCTCCTGCCAGAAATCTTTGTGTAATGCTTTTTTTCTGCGTTTTCCTACCATTCGATCTCCTCCACCGGTGTCGGATGGTCATTCAGTTCCATCGAAGAAACGGTTCCATTTTTGATATGGATCACACGGTCTGCCATAGGTGTCAGCGCAGAATTATGCGTGATGACGATCACCGTCATCCCCTTCTCCCTGCACATGTCCTGAAGCAGCTTGAGGATTGCCTTACCGGTCTGGTAATCAAGTGCACCTGTCGGCTCATCACAAAGGAGAAGCTTCGGATTCTTTGCAAGGGCTCTCGCTATGGAAACACGCTGCTGTTCGCCACCGGAAAGCTGTGCGGGGAAATTCCCCATTCGATCCTTAAGGCCGACTTCTCTGAGGACCTGTGCCGCATCCAGAGGATTCTTGCAGATCTGCATGGCAAGTTCTACATTTTCCAGTGCTGTCAGGTTCGGAACCAGATTATAAAACTGGAATACAAAACCGATGTCATCACGGCGATATGCCGTAAGCTGTCTGCCGCTATAATCTGTGATATTTCTGCCATCTACCAGAACCTTTCCCTTCGATGCAGTATCCATGCCGCCGAGAATATTCAGAACAGTCGTCTTGCCGGCCCCACTCGGTCCTACAATGACTACAAATTCACCTTTGGAAATCTCAAAACTGATCTCATCGACTGCACGGATTTCGACTTCACCCATCTTGTATATTTTGGAAACTTTATCTAATTTTACATATGCTTCTGTATTATTCATCAGCCTCTCCCTGTCGTTATACCGTTGTAGTTACCCTTAAGTATAACACAAAAAAGCACTGCCCGGAACAGCTTCCAGACAATGCCTTTTGTGAAATTTTTCTAAAGTGTGGAATCCTTTTCTTTCCTGCGGCCGGTCATCAGGCCTCCGATCCTTCCGGTTTCTTTGGCCGAGAGGCTTTTCCAGCCGCTCTCGAGGACCTTGTCAAGAATTCCCATTTCTTCTGCGATCTCATACTTGATCTTTTCTTCTTCGGGAAGTTCGCCCCGCAGATATGCCTCCACTTCTTTCTCCTTGTTCATGTCCTTTCACTCCTTTGTTGCTTTTCTTTTGGAGTATGGACAGTTTGAAGAAAATTTATTCACTCAGGATCAGCCTTTCGGAATAACGATGGCTGCAATGATGTACGCCCAGATTCCCGCGCCGCCGAAGCAGGTGAGGATGACCCATGCAAGACGCACCAGTGTCGGATCAATGTCAAAATATTCAGCGATGCCTCCGCATACACCGCACAGCATATAATTTGCGGAAGATTTGTAAAGTCGTTTGTTATTCATAAAATCTGCCTTCTTTCTCAAAAAAATTTATTTACTAAAACTAACTGTAATATTACCAACGCCGCAGTTCAATTCCATATCTCCTTTGGCATTTGGATTCGTGATATTTTTGTCGTGGCCGATGCCGCTGTACGAACTGTCACCGATGTCCACATTTCCTGCCGCACAGGAAATCTCATAATTATAGTCGGCTTCTTTGCCAAGAATGTCAAGGTCAACATTTCCGATACCGCAGTCAACTTCCAGATCGTGTATATCCAGTTCTGATATTTCTACATTTCCGGTGCCGACTTCAACCGAGATATCGTTAGCTACGCTGATCTTCCCTGTATTTGTAAACTCGCCTGCTCCTACAGACACATCCAGGTCATCTGTTCTGAAATCATCACACATCGTAACAGTACCTGCTGCAACCTCTATGGAAGTGTCCTTAAACCTCAGGTCCTTCGGATAACTCACAGTGATCTCACGTTCCTGTGTCCTGCCAAGTGACTCGATGACCAGGCTGTCATCATCTGTACCGATCCTTACTTTGTCTTTCTTCGAACCGGACACTTCTACGCGGATCTTGTCTCCGTCACAGTTCTGAAGCTTAAGTGCATCTCCACTCAGGGAAAAATCCAGATCCGATACCGGATCAATCTCAAAGATTTCTTTGTCATCCTCTGTCATGACCGGCTTAAGCTGTGTGATCTCATCCCAGTCTTCGTCCCAGGAATCATGGCTCTCCTGTAAGGCAGAATTCGCAATTTTCCTGATATTTCCATTCAGTCCATATTTCGTAAGATTGATGCCTGTGATCGTTGCTCCCATGGCAACGCCTCCTATGCTGAGTCCCAGTCCGACAACAGCAAGGACTAATGCAAGTTTAAGAATCCGTTTAGAAAATTTTCTCATAATCCCGCCTCCTTCTTCTTACTTCCTCTGTTTACAAGCCGGCTGCAGAAATCTATAAATTTCCGCAGGATCGCCGGAAGTACTTTCGTTGCTGCCCAGACCAGAAATACAAGTCCGACCAGTGCAAGTGCAAGGATCAGAAGTCCGACCCCGATCCCAAGGATTCCAAATCCGATGCTGGCGGAAAAGCATGCCCCGATCCCTGCTCCAATGACTGCGATCCCTGCTGCAAAAAGCCCTACGACCGCTGCCCCGATCCCAAATACGATCAGAAACGGAAGAAGTGCCAGTGCAACGATAAATCCGAGGACTCCTCCGACTGCACCCTTGATCAGCGGTGAGATAAATACCAGCAGGATCAATACCAGGATCACTCCTGCATTACTGCCCTTACGCTCTGCGTGGTATCCACGCTCCGCACGGCTGCCTCTCTGCTCCGGCATCTGCATATCCTCCTTTACACGGTCATCCTGAAAGCCATTCTCCGTGTATTCCCCGTAATTCTGTGAGCTTTCCCTGAGGTCTGCCTTGATGATAGCAGCTACCTTGCCCGGACTTCCAAGCTCCCTGATCACATTTGCCTCCTGATCCTCTCCGGCGTCGTCGAAGTAACTCTCGTAATAATCAAGAGCCTCCTGCCTTTCCTCCTCAGAGATGTCAGAAAGCAGCTTCTCCAGTTGTTCCATAAACTGCGCTCTGTTCATAACTCTATGCCTCCCTCAAACAGTTTCGAAATCTTGGTTGAATAGTTCTTCCATTCAACTCTGTAAAGATTAAGCTGTGCCATTCCTTTCTCTGTAATCTTGTAGTATCTGCGGTTCCTGCCTGCATATGCCATGTCATAGGTCTCCAGGCATTCATCCTTCTGTAATCTCCGAAGGACCGGATACAGCGTGGACTCAGATACCTCCAGCACACTCCGCACATCCTGGGTGATCTTGTAACCGTAGGTTCCCTCCTCTTCCTTGGAAACTACCGCCAGCACGATCGCATCCAGGAGCGCTGCACCTGTATTAAATACCATGCTCTCACTTCCTGTTCATATATTCTATAATATTATTATTTTGTATAATATTATTTTGTTAGTAATACTATATATCATATAATATAGTTTTGTCAATAGTATTTTCTATTTTCCATGCCTGATTTATACTTTTAGTTGCTGTTCACTCCGTTCACAGCAACTTGGTCAAAATCCATTCCAAATCACCTACGGTGATGGGATTTTGCCCCGTATGTCTCGGGATTTTGCCATTATTCATGGCAAAACGCCTCGCGGGATACTACCTGTGAACAGTAACAACTTTCACAATAAACCATGTTTTATAACTTACACAGAACAGGAGAACTTCATGTCAGAACAGAATATCACAGAACTTCTTCATCCGGTCTTTCTCGCCCGCATGAAAGAAATGCTCGGAGAAGAATATGATTCTTTTATAAAAAGCTACGAAGTACCCAGAACTTACGGGCTTCGTGTCAACACCGCCAAGATCAGCTGCGAAGAATTTGAAAAACTTGTTCCGTTCCCGGTGACACCGATCCCGTGGATTCCGAACGGTTATTTTTATCCGGAAGATGTCCGTCCTTCCTACTGCCCGTTTTATCAGGCGGGGCTCTATTATCTCCAGGAGCCAAGCGCGATGACACCCGCTTCCTGCCTCCCTGTCACTCCCGGCGAGAATGTACTGGACCTCTGTGCTGCGCCGGGCGGCAAAACGACAGAACTGGGGGCGCGTCTGAACGGAGAGGGACTGCTGGTCGCAAATGACATCAGTGCTTCCCGTACCCGTGCCCTTCTTCGAAACGTGGAGCTTTTTGGCTTCACGAATGCATTTGTTGCCAATGAGACTCCGGCACGTCTCAGAGACCGCTTCCCGGAATTTTTCCACAAGATCCTGCTGGATGCACCATGTTCCGGCGAAGGAATGTTCCGTAAGGAAGAAGCACTTGCCAGAGACTGGACTCCTGAGAAATCACAGGAACTTGCCACGATCCAGCGAGAACTGATCCTTCAGGCAGCCGATATGCTCCGTCCGGGCGGACAGCTGCTTTATTCTACCTGTACCTTTGCGCCGGATGAGGATGAGGGCGTTGTTTCCTGGCTTCTTGAAAACCGGCCGGATATGGAACTGATTGAACTTCCTTCTTATGAAGGATTCACGCCGGGCGTTCCGGAATGGGGCAACGGTAATCCGCGCCTTACGCGCTGTGTCCATCTCTTCCCGCACACCATGCAGGGCGAGGGACATTTCATGGCATTATTCCGCAAAGAGGGCAGAACGGATCTGATCGGTACCATGTCCTCTGCAAAATCGAACGCCGACACTCGCAAATGGCTGGAACTTTTCCTTAAAGAGATCGGGCTCAAAACCCTCGGTGGAAAACCATTCGACTGGAACCGTGTGGAAACACGTAAAGATAAAGTCTACTATCTCCCGCCTCTCACCGGAGATTTCCGCGGACTGACCTTCCTTCGAAACGGCCTTTACCTGGGCGATCTCAAGAAAAACCGTTTCGAGCCGTCAGAACCTTTTGCACTGGCTCTGCATAAGGATGACGCCGAGGCAGTCATCTCCCTTCCGGTATCGGACGAGCGCCTGACCCGCTATCTCAAGGGCGAAACACTGAATATCGAACCAGAAGAGGCAGCTCACACCAAAGGCTGGCATCTTCTCTGCGCGGACGGCTATCCCATCGGATTCGGCAAGCTGGTCGGTGCGACACTCAAAAACAAATATCCCGCAGGATGGAGAGTCTGATCCTCTCCTTCCCACGGGATATTTTTCTGTTGTCTCTTATATTTCTATTGCTTTCTGCAGGGCAAATGAATAAATATATTTCTGCTTTACTTTCTTATGAAGCATCCGTTCCAGTGCCAGTGCATAATCTTCAAGCTGTGTTCGGTAGCGTTCGATCAGTTTCGATTCTTCTCCCTGACCGATCCTGTCTGTCTTGTAATCCACCAGAACGATCTCTTCTCCTTCCATAAAATACGCATCAATGATTCCCTGTACAAGAACCGTCTCATCTCCGTTCCAGGAATCATCCAGATTTTTCATATCCACTTTCATGACAAATGGCTGCTCGCGGTGAAGTTTCTTGTCCAGTGCCGCCCTTTGCATCCGCATTCCCAGCTCTGAACCTGAAAAAGCCAGAATATCCTTTCTTCGGATACTTTCGCCTTCTTCCGGCGACATCTTGTGGTTTTCGACAAGTGTCTGTATCTGTCTGTCTATCTCCTGGTAGGTTTTTACCTGCGTATAATCAAGGCATTCCATCACACAATGGTAAGCGGTTCCCCGCGCAGCCCCTCGCGTTACTTCTTTCTCACCGGAAATAAACGCCGGGACGATCTCCTCGATCTCCGGTTCCGGATAAAGTGCAGATTCTATTTCCTCTTCATCTGCATACTTGCGTTTCTTAAGTTCCGAAACGCTGACCTTGACCGGAAGCTCTTCAAGATATGCATACGGATACGCAAAGCCAAACTTCGCCTCCAGCGTCTGACGGATCGTTTCGTCATAAACTCTCTGGCTGTCCCATTCTCTGAAAAATGCTTCTCTCATCTGTGCATCCGTCTGTCCCAGGATCTCACCCTGCACCAGTTCCCCAAGCGTTACCCTGTGGATCAGAAAATCTGCATTTTCTTTCTCACAGATCTTCGCTTGTTTTCCAAAGATACCGTACTCTGCCAGAAGTTCTTTCACAGCCGGATGGCGCACCAGTGCCGGAAGGATATAGGACCAGTAACTTTTTGCCTCAGAGCGCACGCCCAGTGGAAGTAAGGTCTCTTCACTGTCCATATAACGGGACACAGAACGCAGGGCTGCTTCTATATTCCTCATAGAGCCTGTGATGATGAGTTTTTCCTTCGCTCTTGTCAGCGCAACGTACAAAACTCGAAGTTCCTCTCCAAGACTTTCTCGTTTCAGTGCCCTTCGGATGATCTGTTTCTGCATTGCCGATACGATCAGTCGTCTTTCCGGGAAGATCGCATCCACGCCGAAACCAAGTTCCGGATGGATCAGGAACCTGGCATTGATGTCCTGAAAATTGAACTGCTTGCCCATTCCTGCTGCAAACACGACCGGAAATTCCAGTCCCTTGCTTTTGTGGATCGTCATGATCTGCACCGCGCCACTTCCCGCATCTGCCAGATTGACCTCGCCGAAATCCACCTCGTATTTCTGAAGTTTCTCAATATAGCGGATAAAGTTAAACAGTCCACGGTAACTTGTCTTCTCATAATCCATCGCTTTTTCGACCAGCATATGGAGGTTTGCGCCTCTCTGTGCACCGCCCGGGATCGCCTTCGCATAAGTGCCGTAACCTGTCTCTTTGAGGATGTACATTGTAAGCTCATGGATTGGTGTATACGTCGCCATATCCCGGATCATGTGAAGCTGTTCCAGAAAAGTGCGGAGTTTTTTTCTGAGCCTGATCTTCTCTTCCTCTTCTTCCTGGCTTCCCTCATTTTTCTCCGCATAAGCGCAGATGCTGTCGTAGATCATCCCTTCCGGACATTCACTTCGAATCATTGCAAGCTCCTGTGCATCACATCCGACGATCGGGGAATGCAGAACACCTGTCAGCGGGATATCCTGAAGCGGATTGTCGCAGACTCGCAGATAATTCAGAAGCGTCACCACTTCCTGCGCGGAAAAATATCCCGTTCTGGATGCCGAATAGACAGGGATCCCTCTGGAGCTCAAAACCTGGCTGAACGTCTCTGACCATCCCGTCGCACTTCGCAGAAGGATCACGATATCGCCATATCCGATCTCGCGGTATTCTCCCGTTTCTTTGTCCAGGATCCTGTCGTTTCCGACCATCTTCTGGATTCGCTGTGCGATCGCCAGTGCTTCCAGCTCCTGTGCATTCTTCTGTCCCTGTTCGTCTTCCAGTTCCTCGCCGTCTTTTTCTACGATAAGGACCTCTGTCCGGGTGAATTCCGGGTCTGCTCCCTCCGGGAAAGATGCTCCCGGATACAGTGCATTGTCATCATCGTAAGTGATCCCTCCCAGATCCTCACCCATGATCTGGCGGAAAATATAATTCACCGAGGTAAGTACCTCTGCCCGGCTTCGGAAGTTTTTGTGCAAGTCGATCCTCTGCTCCTCGCTGTCTTCCAGAGAATAGCTGTGGTATTTTTCCATAAAAAGCTCCGGCCTCGCAAGGCGGAAGCGATAGATGCTCTGCTTGACATCTCCTACCATAAAGATATTTTTGCGCTTCTCCACCCATCCGGACACCATCGTTGTGATAAGTTCCTGCACAAAGTTACTGTCCTGATATTCGTCCACCATGACTTCTTCATACTTCTCGGACAATTCTCTCGCCGCCTGTGTCGGGATCAGTTCTCCATCCACTTTCTCCACAAGGATCCTCAGGGCAAAATGTTCCATATCCGTAAAATCCAGAAGATTCTTTTCTCTCTTCTTGCTGGAAAAAGCCTCCTTAAACTGCAATGTCAGTTCCACCAGACCTTCCAATGGTTCGCGTGCGCAGGCGATCAGCTCCAGAAGGATTTCCTCTTTCTGATTAAAAAACTTCGTCGAAAGATCTTTGCAGATTTCTTTTTCCTCATCGCGGAGTTCTTTTGCCTGCTCTTTTTTGACAGGGTCTATGGAACTGTCCCTTTTGGCAGAAAGTTTCGCGAATGTATGTCCGGACAGGATATCCGCAACCTTATCATAATCTTTGGTTTCCCTGCATCGACGTACTTCCCGCCAGAAATTCAGGTCATCAACAAGTGCTTCGTCATAAAAATAAGGGCCGTCCGGCTCATTGCAGATTTTTCTTGCACTCTCTGTCAGTGCCTCTGCCTGATCCAGTTTTTCATCCAGCGTTTCCCAGAGGAGCTGTATCCAGTTTGTTTCACGGAGTTCTTCGATCGTCTGCACGCGGTAGACTTCCATGCATTCTTCCAGCCATTCTTCCGGGTACGGATGGCTCATTGCCGCCTGGTAGAGTTTGTATACCATATCACGAATCTCATCATCGGATTTCCCCGATGCATAACATTCTACCAGACTCAGGAACTTCGGATCAGCCTTTTCGTATGCTTCTTCGAGAAGGTCTTTCATGACATCTTCCTGCAGAAGTTTCAGCTCACCCTCCTCCGCTGTCCGATATCCCGGATCAAGTTCCACCATGTGAAAATAGTTCCGGATGATATAAGAACAGAAACCATCGATCGTTGTGATCTGTGCGTTATGGATCAGTGCTGCCTGTCTCTGGAGATGTTCATTGTCCGGGTTTTCGTACAGTGCCTGATCGATCGCATTGGAGATTCGCTCCTTCATCTCGCCCGCTGCTGCCCTGGTAAACGTCATGATCAGAAGCCGGTCAATATCCACCGGTCTGTCGGGGTCCATGATCTTACTCAGGATCCTCTGAACCAGCACGGCTGTCTTACCGGAGCCCGCTGCTGCACTGACCAGAATATTGCGGTCCCGCAGGGTGATGACTTTGCTCTGTTCTTCGGTCCATTTCATTCCCATATCACTCTGCCTCCTGTTCAAAATTCTTCCAGACTTCTTCATCGGCAAACTGTTTCAGTCTCCGGAATTCATATCCCGGGATCTTGCGGTCAAAGCCGCAGCTTCCCTGATATGCACAGTACGTGCAGGCATTTTTGTTCCCCATCTCATACGGGGAAGCATCTGCTTTCCCTGTGAGGATCGCATCCTGCACTTCAGTGATCTTTTTCTTTACATAGTCATTCAGAAGACGGAACCGCTCCGGGCTTGCGACAGACGAGCCTTTGCGCAGCGCACCCTTTGACGTGTATGCCAGCGGAAGGGATGCATACGAAACGTCCAGTTTCTGGATCACCTCCGGGTCAGAAGATACCAGCCCGTTCATCTTGAGTTTCTTCATGATCTCAGGATCAAGTTCATCCAGATCCTCCTGAAGCGTTTTCTGGATCATCGGATCCTTGACATTGTAATAAAAAATCCCCGCCGGTTCTACTTCACAGTCCGGATATTTCCGCTGCTCTGCCTGCACCGCCGCATCCATATAAACGACAAGCTGCAGCTGAAGCCCGTGATAGATACTCACCAGGTCAAAAGAAGTATTGCCCGTCTTATAATCAATGATCTTGACGTAAACTTTGTTGTCTTCTTTGAGGACGTCCAGACGGTCGATCCTGCCGCCGCCAATGGAAACTTCAAATCCCTCCGGATGGAACTCGCCATTCTTAAGCTGTTCCTGCAAAGCCCAGACTGTTCTTCTAAGGATTCTTCTTGTACGCTCGACCATGTAATGATTTCTGGCACTGCTCTTAAGAATCGTGTTTCCATAATCTGCCGCCACCTTGTCCAGGCATTCGTCTGCGATCTCATCACGGACTTTGTCGTCCAGGTCACTCCAGTCCAGTCTCTTCCTTCTCAGTTCGACAGCAAAATTTTCCAATGCCTGATGGATGACATTTCCCATATCCATCGCCTTGAATTCATATTCCACACGCTCTGTCACAGCCAGACCATATTTCAGGAAATGTGCAAACGCACACGCAGAAAAACGTTCCAGTCTTGTTGCTCCATGCGGAGACACTTCTCCGTACAAAGCTTTCGCAACACTCGCGCTGACCTTGTCCTCCGGCTTTCGTAAAAATGCGGCATCGGTCAGTTTTTCTGCCAGTTCCCTGTACTTTGGACTTCTCAGATACCAGCTGTACAGTTCCTCAAAAACAGGATCCAGCTCATCTGTATTTTCCTCTGAAAGCCCCTCAAGCAGATATTCCAGGGAAGTTCCCGGTGTCTCCAGAAGTTCCATCTGGCTCTCCGGCTGATCTGCACGTGTTTCTTTGAGTTTCGGAAACAGCCTTTTGATCGTATGGATCAGGAACGCAGGGCTGCATGCCTCTCCCCTTCCATTTGACTGACTGTAGGAAAGGCTTAAGAGTTCCTTCGGCTTGGTCAGATTCAGGTAAAGATAAAACCTCTGCATGTTCATCAGTTCTTTGGGACCCGGGGCAAGTTCCATTCCCTGATCCTTAAAGAAAGCCCTGTCCATCTCTGTCAGGATCCCGCCGGACTGCGTGTTCTTTGGGATATTTCCCTCATTTACGCCGACAAAAAACAGTGCACACACGTCTTTGAGCCTGGTACGCTCCATATCACCGATCAGCACCTGATCCATACTCGGCGGGATCAGCGCAACTTTCGCCTGTGTCATTCCCGTTTCCAGGATCTGCTGAAACTCCCCCGGCGAAACCACCTCGTCCCCAAGGATCTCTGCCATCTTATCCAGAAGTTCCATCATGATACCAAAGATCTGCACGTATTCCTTTTCCATTGCCTTGTTTCCGATCTCATGGAAATAGAGCTCCTGAACTTTCAGTTTCTGCTGGATCTGGCTCTGTACAATAAATTCATACAGATAACGACAGTATTCTTCCACTGTTTTCTTTTTTCCGGAAAAGCCATCTGCCAGGATTCCTGTCTCTCCGACAAAACGCTCCCGGATCTCGTTGATCTCCTGGATCTGGTCCGGATCCATACCTCTGTAGATGCGGACCCATTTCTCTCTCCATCTGCGGATCCCTCTGATTCCAAGCGCGATCACATAATTTTCCAGTTTATCCGCTTCACTTCTGGAGATATCAGACATCCCACAGCGGAGATAACGGAATACACTCTCATAACTGAATCCCTGAACGACCATCTCAAGTGCCGCACGGAGATATTCCACAAACGGATTCATAAGGATCGAATGTTTTTCATCAATAAAATATGGAATCCCGGCATCTTCAAAAACCTGTGCGGCTACGCTTCCATATTCCTCAAGATTTCCTGTGATGACCGCAATCTGTCCGTAACGATGATCCTTTTCTCTGACCAGCCGCAGGATCCGTCGGGCAGTTTCCTCCATTTCTTTCTCCGGATCTCTCGCCGAAAAGATCTGTATCTCCTGCTGCTCCCGCTCATAGACAGCCCTGTGGTAACGGAACAGATGCTGTTCCAGAAAATCAAGTGCCGGGGCATCCGCAAACCGGGACTTTCTGCCCGGCGCGACCCAGACAGGCTCTTCGATATTCTTCGTAAGTTCCGCAAGAGAGCGGATCATCTTATGGCTCATATAAAAAAGCTCGTGCGGTTTTCCCATCGCAAGAAACTGTTCTCTGACATCCATCGTCACCGTCACGGAAACTCTCTCACAGACAGCCAGAAGTTCCCGCAGGACTTCAAGCTGTACCGGTGTAAATCCTGTGTATCCATCCAGAAGAAGGACACTTCCCTTAAGTTTCTCAGAAAACTGGATCTCTTTTGCCAGAACCTCAAGAACTTCCTCCGCTGTCATAAAATGTCCGGAAAGATACTCGCGGAACGCCTGATACAGAACTTTCACATCCTGGAGTTTCATCTGGAGAAGCGTCTTATCCTCGCTCTCACGGATCATCTCATCCAGTTCCTCTTCTTTGATCTCGTACTGCATGAACTCCGAAATAAGAGACTTCACCTCATCCAGATAGCCTGGTTTCTTCATCTGATTTCTGAGATAGACCAGATCCTTCTGGTTCATCTGTACCAGTTTCTGGAGCACCATGTTTTTGCCTGTTTCTTCCATGATCCGTCTCGTATCACCGCCAACTTCCTCAAAAACGCGGTACGCAAGACGCTCAAAACTTAAGATATCAATATTGAGGATTCCCCCATCCGGATGCATTTCCACCAGAGTTTTCTGTGTCTGCATCGTAAACTGCTCCGGGACGATCACATAATAAAGTCTGTCGGGATTTGCTGACGCTTCCCGGATAATATTTTCATATGCGGTGCCGGATTTGCCTGCACCGGAATTTCCTATAATAAACTGCAGGGACATATCTTACCCCTTTCAACATTTTTTCTGAATAGCACCTCGCGGGATATTTCTGACATAAATCAGGACAGAGCCTAATAGGATATAAGGAAAGTATACCGGGGAACCGTAACCGCGAATCAGGAGGCGCAGACTATGAGCTCCAAAACAAAAATCATCGTTCTACATATGAAAGAGGTGATCTACACCTGTATTTTCCTTCTTCTCCTTGTGATCCTGGGTGTACTGGTCTTTTTTATGTTCGGTCCCGGAAAAGCACAGAATACCGCTCCAAAGACCGATTCCAGATATACCCCCGGCATTTACCGCACGTCTGTCCAGCTCAACAATAATTCCTTTGACCTGGAAGTGACCGTCGATGCCGACAGTATCCGTTCCATCCATCTGGCAAACTTAAGCGAGAGCACTGCCGCTATGTTTCCTCTCGTAGAGCCGGTCCTGGACTCTCTTGCAAGCCAGATCTATTCTACACAGTCTCTGGAAAATCTCGATTACGCCAGCGACCAGAAATATACAGCCCAGATGCTTATTCAGGCCATTGAAGAAACTGTCCAGAAAGCAGCTTCTTCCTGAAAACAGTTATCCCCAAAAACACATTGAGGTGTGATAAATCACACCTCAAAAAGTTACCTTAATTTCTTGCCTCAAGTTCCTCAATCTGCTTCAGCCAGAGTTTCGCGCATGCATCACTCGGCATTCTCAGGTCTCCTCTCGGAGAAACTGCCACACTACCAACTTTCGGTCCATCCGGCAGGCAGGAACGCTTGAACTGCTGCATAAAGAATCTCCGGTAGAAAGTCTTAAGCCATTTCAGGATCGTCTCATCATCATACTCGCCCGCAAATGCATTCTGTGCCAGACGGAAGATCTTTTTCGGCGGGAAGGTCCAGCGGAGCATGTAATACAGGAAGAAATCGTGAAGCTCATACGGTCCTACAAGATCTTCTGTCTTCTGTGAGATCACGCCATCCTTCGGCGGCAGAAGTTCCGGGCTTACCGGTGTATCCAGGATATCCAGAAGGATCTCTGAAAGCTTCGCATCCTCACAGGTATCTGCATAATATCTCACAAGATGACGTACAAGCGTCTTCGGTACGGATGCATTGACTGCATACATGGACATGTGGTCGCCATTGTAAGTTGCCCATCCAAGTGCCAGTTCCGAAAGGTCACCGGTTCCAATAACAATACCACCGGACTGGTTTGCAATATCCATCAGGATCTGTGTACGCTCACGTGCCTGACCATTCTCATAAGTGACATCATGTACTTCCGGATCATGTCCGATATCGCGGAAATGGAGATTTACCGCCTCGCGGATGTTGACTTCTTTGAGAGTTGCCCCAAGGCATTCACTTAACTGGCATGCATTGTTATAGGTCCTGTCAGTTGTTCCGAAGCAAGGTATTGTTACGGCTGTGATCTTTTCTCTCGGCATTCCAAGCATGTCAAATGCACGTACTGTCACAAGAAGTGCCAGTGTGGAATCCAGTCCACCGGACAGTCCGATCACTGCATTCTGGCAGTGGATATGTGCCAGACGCTTCTTGAGTCCCATTGCCTGAATATTCAGAATCTCATCGCAGCGGCGTTCTCTCTCTTCTTTGATCCCCGGTACGAATGGTCTGGAATCAAATTTGCGGGTAAGCGGTGTTACTCCTCTGCCTGCATTAAAATAAACTTCGTTATAAAAAACATCCTGTCCTTCTGGTGCAAGATCCGGTACAAAGCGGCAGGTCGTCATCCTTCTTCTCTCATTATCCAGTCTGTGGATATCCAGATCCGCATAAAGTGCGCCATTGACAAAGCGTCTGCTCTCTGCAAGGATCGTGCCGTTTTCTGCAATCAGATTGTGGCCGCCGTAGACAACATCCTGGGTGGATTCTCCCTCTCCTGCTGTCGCATAGATATATCCGCAGAGAAGTCTTGCTGACTGTGCACTTACAAGGCTCTTACGATAAGAATCCTTGCCTACAACTTCATCACTCGCAGACAGGTTCACGATCAGGTTTGCTCCATGATATGCATGTCCTACGCTCGGAGGATTCGGAACCCAGAGGTCCTCGCAGATCTCAGCCGCGATCTTGAGTTTCGGCATTTCCTGACAGATGAACAGGATATTTGAGGAGATTGGGACATCCACTTCATCAAACTCTTCTGTTTCATCTTCATCAATATAATCCGGTTCCTCATCGATCTCTTCCAGTTCCTCAAAGGAATCTTCTTCCTCCAGAGCCTCGAGTTCTGCCTCAAGTCCAAATTCCACGTCCTCATCCGTCATCTCTTCGTCATGATGTAATCCATACTCAGACCTTCTGATCGTCACAGTTCCGTCTACATCCTCTCCGGAAGTGAAATATCTCGCCTCATAAAATTCATTATAATTCGGCAGATAAGTCTTCGGCACAAACCCAAGGATCTCACCATAGTTCAGTCCGGCTGCCACATTATAAAGTTTGCCCTTGTATTCCAGTGGAAGTCCTACAAAAATGATCGCATCTACATCCGCAGTCTCTTCTGCAATACGCATAAGCTGTACTTTGGCTTCCTCCAGAAGATTTTCCTGCCAGAAAAGATCTCCGCAGGTGTATGCTGTGATACACAGTTCCGGGAAAACCATGACTCTGGCTCCCTCTGCTTCCATCTCACGGACCATTTTGATAATTTCAGCTGCATTGAATTCACAGTCTGCTACCTGCACATCCGGCGTTCCTGCCGCTACTTTGATAAACCCGTCCTTCATATTCCTGCTTCTCCTTTATTTGCACTTTCTGAGGATTTCTTTGAGTTCTTCTACACTGAATGTATAATTGGTGTTACAGAAATGGCAGTTCAGTTCTACTTCCTTGCCTTCCTGGATCATCTCATTTAATTCTTTTCTTCCGATGCTGATCAGGGCTTTTTCTACACGTTCTTTGCTGCAGTTACAGTAAAATTCTGTCGGGATCCTGTCGTTGATCTCAATATCAAATCCATCCAGTACCTGCTCCAGAAGACTCTCAGGAGTGTGTCCCTGCTCCAGAAGTGTAGTCACAGACTGGATCTTCTGTACGTTTGCTTCCAGTTTCGCGATCGTTTCTTCCTCTGCAAACGGCATGACCTGAACGATAAATCCGCCTGCCTGACGCACGGTATTATCCTTGTTCATCAGAACACCAAGACCTACAGCGGACGGAACCTGTTCACTTGCTGCGAAATAATAAGTCAGGTCTTCTGCGATCTCACCTGTCTGAAGTGCCACCTGTCCCACATATGGTTCTTTGAGTCCCATGTCCTTGATGACCTGAAGGAAACCGTGTCCAACAGCACCGCCAACATCCAGTTTGCCCTTGGCATTTGCCGGGATGATAACATCCGGTTCAACGACATATCCCTTGACACGGCCTTTGGAATCTGCTGTAACCGTGATTCCCTGAAGCAGTCCGTCACCCTTGACCTGAAGTGTCAGGATATCCTTATCGCCCTTCATCATCACGCCCATCATCGAACCTGCTGTCAGAAGACGTCCAAGTGCTGCTGTTGCAACCGGGCTGGTGTTGTGATCCTTTCTTGCTGTCTCTACTGTCTCTGTTGTCACTGCTGCAAACGCACGGATCTGGCTGTCTGCCGCAATTGCTCTTACTATATAATCACTCATGAATTTACCTCGTTTCTTATTTTGCTTTGCCTTTTTCTCTTGCGATGAAGAATAACCGCTCGCTCTCCTCGGATGCCGCTTTGCCTGTGTAGGCATCGTATACAGCGAGAAGCTCCATTCCTGCCTCGCGGATCAGTTCTTCGATCTCTTCTCTCGGATATGCTTTCTGGCAGTGGACTTCCTCTGCCTTCTCATACAGTCCGTCCTCTCTCGGAAGAAAAACTGCCAGTTCATAATAGTTCAGTCCCTCTTCCTCATCGTAGCTGTTGTCCCAGATGAAACTTCCCTCATCACGGTTTTCTGCGATCGTCGTATCCCCAAGGATATCCCTGTACTTATGTACGGTATTCATATCAAACAGGAAAATTCCCTCCGGGTCAAGGTAATTATTTACCAGTTCAAAAACATGACGCAGTTCATCCCTGTCTGTAATATAATTGAGACTGTCGCAGACACTTACAACGGCCCGCACCGTTCCGTACAGTTCAAACTCCTGCATGTCCTGCAGAAGATACAGGATATCCTGTCCGGATTCGACTCTTTTCTCCATTGCCTCCGCAAGCATCTCCTCGGAATTGTCCACACCAATCATATCATAACCCTTGTCCGCAAGCAATCCCGTCATCGTTCCTGTTCCACATCCAAGTTCCAGTACCAGGCCATCCTCGATCCCATATTCTCTCAGATGACCGGTGATATAATCCGCCCATTCTTCATAATCAATATTATCCATGAACAGGTCATACACCTGTGCAAATTTCTCGTATGCTCCCATCGTCGTCCCCCTGTTTATATTTTGTGAGTAAAAAGGCAGATGATCGCTCACCTGCCTTTCCTTCTTATCTCATGCTGACGATAAATCAGATCGTGTTCTATTGTTACTGAACAGGCATATAATATACGTCTGCTCCCTCACCATGCCAGTAGTAGCTTGTTCCGTTCTCGTCGTAAGCGTCCTCATCGCTGGTAAAGTTGTAGGTATTTCCGTCAAAGTCAACCCAGCTTCCGTTTCCGTCCGGTGTGATCACAAGCGGGTGTCCATCAGAATTACGATAGATGGTTCTTGTCTCATCTGTGTTGGACAGCTGCTCATCTGTGAATCCTGCAGAGTTGGAAATTGTTGTAGAGCTGGAATCACTGGAGCTGTCATAGCTTTCGGATCCGTCGCTGCTGCTGTCTGTGCTTCCTGTTGTATCTGTGGCTGCACTGCTGTCTGTTCCTGCCGCAGAAGTATCTGCTGCCGCGCTGCTGTCTGCCGCATTTGCGTTTGCATCAGAAGAAGCTGCGTTTGCATTGTCGGCTGCCGGAGTGGAAGCTGCTGCCTGCTTCGGAGCTGCTTCTTTCAGAGAAGAATCACCAAGGATCTGGAAAGAATCTACGGATGATTTCACTGCGGAAAGAACATCTTCTTTGTTAACAGATGCTTCGATGCTGTAGTATTCGGAATCGTTTGCGATAACCTTGTGGATCACATACAGGCTTCCGTTGCTCTTCTCTGTGTTCAGCATCTTGGTTGTGTAGGTGTACACGCCAATGCCATTCACATCTGTAGAAGTGTAGTCCTGGATCTCAAAGTCTGTTCCGTCAACCTTGTCTCCGTCTGCCTGCTCAAGAGAGGTAGCCATGTCCTGTGTGCTCGGGATCACGGTTGAAGCCATGGTGTCTGCTCCCTGTCCGTGAAGGATCAGAATCTTGCCCTCGTCAGGAGATTCAAAGCTGAGTGTATCTGCTTCATCTGTCTTGTTTGCCCATGTTGCGTTTGGAAGGTTGATCGCTACGGATTTGTCTGCGGATGTATAGGTAGTAGCCTGTACATTCGGAGCGATCGTGGCTGTCGGAGCCGGTGTCTCGGTTGCCACCGGTGTTGGTGTTACACTTACTGCAACAGACTCCTCCGGATTACTGCCGCCGAAACTGCAGGCAGCCATAAATACAGATGCTGATATGGCAATTGCTGAAATCGCAAGAATTCTTTTGTTTCTCATAACATCCTCCTTAATATCGGTTATGATTATAGTTTATAATAAAACCTTTGTGCTATATTTTACAATTTTATTACATGCATGTCAATGAATTTTCCCTGATGGTTTATGAAAATCCTGTAAAATATTGTGAATTTTCTGTGTCGGATATCTTCTTTTCTGTAATCTTTTATCTGCGTTTTTTCCTGAAAATATACGGGTTTCAGAGCTTTTTGTAATCATACATATGCAGCTCATGAAGTGCCCTTGTCGCTGCAATATATTTCGCCTGTTTACTCAGTCCGTCCTCTGCATCTGCTGCAAAAACTCCGAATACCTGATCAAACTCCAGACCTTTTGCAAGATAGAACGTAGTCACTGTCAGACCTTTTTTGAAATTCTGACTGTCGCGGTTCATGTACGATAACTGGTACTCTCCGTCCGGGTCCAGGTTTTTCAGTTTCTCTTCTATATAGAGATACGCATGCTCTGCCTCTCTTTCTGTAAAAAAGATCAGCGCTTCTGTCTCATAGTCTGCTCTCTTTGCTTCCCAGTCTACGATCACCTGATCCAGAGCTTCCTCAAGCTTCGCAAAAGACCGCTCCTCAACCGGCTCGCCGTGGCGTTCGAACAGTTCCATATCCTGGATTCCGGTAAGCTTATTGGCATACTCTGCGATCTCCATCGTGTTTCGATAGCTTCTGTTCATAACGATCTTGCGGATATCCCTGCCAAAGATCTTCGGCAAAAATTTCAGTACATCCTGCTGCTGCTCTTCCATCGTCTGTGCCTTATCTCCGAGGATCGTCATCCTGCACGGGAAAAGTTTCCGAAGGAGCACATACTGGATCCAGGAATAATCCTGCATCTCATCAACCACGACATGCTTGATGCCATGATGATTTTTGCAGCGGAAAAGAGAATATTTCAGATAAAGGACCGGATAGACATCCTCATAACGCAGCTTACGCTTCTCCAGCGGAACACGCGGCAGTGGATCGTAGCCTGCCTCTTCAAGAAAACGACTGTACAGAACATAGCAGTCTCTCGTCTCATACATACGCAGAAAACGCTCCGTCAGCTCTTCCTTTTCTTCATCTGCGAGGTCTCTGTCCCTCAGTGTCTCCACCTGATCGATGAAATATTCTGCCACTGCCTCCATTCTGGAAAGAAGCGGAATATCCAGGAACTTAAAGTAAAACAGATCAATGATCTCCTTCTCGGAAAGCGTACAGCCCTTGTACTCTATGTCCTTGAAATTCATCAGTTCATCTTCTAGGCCAAGCATGTAAGCGTCCATCTGACCTGCAAATCCTGCCGACTGTTTCTCCCTGCACAGTTCCTGTGATTCCGGAATAAGGACAGAACGCTCGATCTGGTCATACCTGTCCTCACAGTCAGAAACGATCCCCTTAAGTTCACGGTAGGCAAACAGATCAAAACTCATCTCGCGGATATTTTCCTCTCCCAGTTCCGGCAGGATGTGCGAGATATAATCTGCAAACACACCATTCGGTGAAAGGACCAGGATATTGGAAGATTTCAGATTTTCTCTGTCGTGATACAGAAGATACGCGATCCTGTGAAGTGCAACAGAAGTCTTACCACTTCCCGCAGCTCCCTGGATTACCATAATCTTATCACTTGTGTTTCGGATAATTGTATTCTGCTCTTTCTGGATCGTCCGGACGATGTTTTTGAGCTGGACTTCGCCCTTGCTTCCAAGCTCTGCGCCCAGGATCTCATCATCGATCTTGACATCGCTCTCAAACTCGTAGATCATTTTTCCATTGCGGATCTTGTACTGCCATTTGGAAGTAATCTCGCCTTCAAAAACACCGGAAGGTGCCTCATAGGACGCAGAACCCTTGTCGTAATCATAAAAAAGTCCGCTGACCGGAGCACGCCAGTCATACACCAGTGGCAGGCTCCCCGCCCGCTCCGAGAGATTTCCGATCCCTATATAAAAAAGCTCCGGCTCGTCATCTCCGTCATACCGAAAATCCACTCTTCCAAAAAACGGAGAATCCATCATCTTCTTAAATCTCTTGCGAAGAAGGAACTGTTCTTCATTCGCATTCATCTGACGAAAAAGTGCCTGCTGGTTATCAAAGTTTTCATAACCGTACTCATCCATCTCTGTATAGTTTTCCCAGTAATATTCGTGCATATCCTCGATCTCTTTCTCACCTTCAAGGATCGCAGCATCTGTCTCGGCAAGACGTTTCTTCAGACATTCCATTACATGCAGCAGGTACTCTCTGCCATTTTCTATATTGCCGCTCATCATAAATACCTCCCTTTCCTGCCAGACTTTCCATTAAATGTAATTTTCTTATTATACTCAAAAAGACAGCCGTTGACAAGAGCTGTCTCCTGCCAGCGGCTGCCTTTTTATGGCTTAAAATTCTGGTTTTACTTCTGGGTTTATGAGCAAAGTTCTGAAGAACCATTGTCAAACTGGCTGTTGTAAAGGTCTGCATAGAATCCTTTGGCTGCCAGAAGTTCTTCATGATCGCCCTGCTCGATGATGTCTCCATCCTTCATAACGAGGATCAGGTCTGCATCCTTGATCGTGGAAAGTCTGTGTGCGATAACGAAACTGGTTCGTCCCTTCATCAGATTATCCATCGCTTTCTGGATCTGCATTTCTGTTCTTGTATCGACGGAGGATGTTGCTTCGTCAAGGATCAGAATCTTGTTGTCCGCAAGGATCGCCCTCGCGATCGTAAGAAGCTGTTTCTGTCCCTGGGAAATGTTGCTGGTCTCTTCATCCAGTACCATCTGGTATCCGCCCGGCTGCTGCATGATGAAGTTGTGGATATGTGCTGCTTTTGCTGCTGCGATCACTTCTTCATCCGTTGCATCCAGTCGGCCATAACGGATGTTTTCCATGATCGTTCCGGAGAACAGCCAGGTATCCTGTAGCACCATACCGAACATCTCGTGAAGTTCGCTTCGGTTGAAGTTTCTGACATCGTGTCCGTCTACCTTGATTGCACCCTTATTCACATCATAGAAACGCATCAGGAGTTTGACCATGGTGGTCTTACCTGCTCCGGTCGGACCTACGATTGCGATCTTCTGTCCGTCATGTACATCTGCGGAGAAGTCATGAACGATGATCTTATCCGGGTTGTAACCGAACTCTACATGCTCGAACTGTACATTTCCATTCAGACCTTCGATAGAATCCGGATGTTCCGGCTGCTGTACTTCTTCCTCTTCCTCGAGGAATTCAAATACTCGCTCGGATGCCGCTGCGGATGACTGCAGGAGGTTTGTTACCTGCGCGATCTGCTGGATCGGCTGTGTAAAGTTACGGATATACTGGAAAAAGGACTGGATATCACCGACTTCGATGGAACCTTTGATAACAAAGACTCCTCCAAGCAGTGCTACCATTACATATCCGAGGTTTCCTACGAACTGCATGATCGGCATCATCATTCCTGAGAAAAACTGTGATTTCCATGCAGATTCATAAAGTTTCTTGTTGTCTTTTTCGAATTCTTCCAGAACATCGTTTTCTTTGTTGAATACTCTTACTACGTCATGTCCGCCGAAGTTTTCTTCAATCTGACCATTGACTGCGCCAAGGTAATTCTGCTGTGCCTGGAAGTATTTCTGTGAATGCTTCATCACTGCCTGGATGATAAACATGGAAACCGGCAGGATCAGAAGTGCTGCCAGTGTCATCCACACATTGATGGAAAGCATCATGATAAATACACCGATCAGAGTTGTCACAGATGTGATCAGCTGTGTCAGACTCTGGTTCAGACTCATCTGCAGTGTATCAACATCGTTTGTTACACGGGAGAGGATCTCACCGTTTGTCCTGCTCTCGAAATAATTCAGAGGCAGTTTGTTGATCTTCTTTGAAATATCTTTACGGAGGTTGTAGGTCACATCATTGGAGATACCAGTCATGATCCAGCCCTGGATAAAGGAAAAGCATGCACTTGCCACATACAGTCCCAGTGTCCACAGAAGGATCGTGCCGATCTTCGTGAAATCAATGCCTCCGGTTCCGTTTACCTTTGCAACCAGGCCTGTATAAAGTTCGGTTGTCGCTTTACCAAGGATCTTAGGTCCTGCAATATTAAAGATTGTTCCTGCGATCGCAAAAATGAACACCATCACAAAACGCAGTTTATAGCGTCCCATGTAGCGGAACAGTTTGCCCATCGCACCTTTGAAGTCTTTTGCTTTTTCTGTCGGGCGCATTCCTCTGCCGCCCATCGGTCCACGTCGTCTCTGTCCACTCATGCCAATTCCTCCTCTGACAGCTGACTCATTGCAATCTGGCGGTAAACTTCACAGTTCTTCATCAGTTCTTTGTGAGAACCGATACCAGCCATATGTCCGTCATCCAGGACAATGATCTTGTCTGCATTCAGGATCGTACTGATACGCTGTGCAACAATGATCGTTGTCGCATCTTTTGTATGTGCTTTGAGTGCTTTACGCAGGGTACTGTCTGTCTTGAAGTCCAGTGCAGAAAAGCTGTCGTCAAAAATAAAGATTTCCGGTTTCTTGGCAATCGCTCTCGCGATCGAAAGTCTCTGTTTCTGTCCACCGGATACGTTGGTTCCTCCCTGTGCGATCGGGGATGTGTATTTCTCCGGTTTTGTCTCGATAAACTCCGTTGCCTGTGCAACTTCTGCTGCTTCTTTTACTTCTGCTTCTGAAATATCAGTCTTGCCGTAACGGATGTTGGAATCGATCGTACCTGAGAAAAGGACTCCCTTCTGCGGTACGTATCCAAGTCTGGATCTGACTTCTTTCTGTGTCATATCACGGACATCGATACCGTCCACGAGAACTTTACCTTCTGTCACATCGTAAAAACGAGGGATCAGGTTTACAAGAGTACTCTTGCCGCTTCCGGTACTTCCGATGATGGCAATCGTCTCACCCTTCTCTGCCTTGAAGGAAATGTCAGTCAGGACATTCTCTCCTGCTTCCGGATAAGCAAAACTTACATGGTCAAATTCAACCGTTCCTTTTACATTCTCGGCTGGCTGAACCGGATTCTCCGGGTCTGTGACGCTTACTTTTGTCTTGAGAACGTCATTGATACGAAGTGCTGCCACGTTTGCTCTCGGGAGCATAATGGACATGGCTGTGATCATCAGGAAGGACATGATGATCTGCATTGCATACTGGATGAATGCCATAACATTACCTACCTGCATAGTTCCGTTATCAACGGCATAGGAACCGCTGTAAATGATCAGTACGGAAACACCGTTCATGATCAGCATCATGGTCGGCATCATAAAGGTCATGCATCTGTTGACAAACAGGTTTGTCTTTGTCAGTCGCTCGTTTGCTTCCTCGAAACGTTCTTCTTCGTGTTTCTCACGGCTGAATGCACGGATGACCGGGATACCGGTAAGGATCTCACGTGTTACCAGGTTCAGTTTATCGACCAGTGTCTGTAATGCGGTAAATTTCGGCATTGCCACCTGGAACAAAACGATAATGACTACCAGGATCAGTCCGACTGCCAGACCAAGGATCCAGGTCATGGAAGAATCGGTATTAAGTACACGGATCACACCTCCGATACCAAGGATCGGCGCATAAAGAACAATACGGAAAAGCATTGCCATTACCTGCTGCACCTGCTGGATATCGTTCGTACAGCGGGTGATCAAAGATGCTGTGGAAAACTTGTGGTATTCACGGCTTGAGAAGGTGATAACCTTGCGATACACGGCATTTCTCAGGTCATGACCAAGTGCTGCTGCCACTCTGGATGAAAGGAATACGACACAGATCGCACAGAGCATCGTTACCAGTGCCATACCAAGCATCTTGACACCTGAAATCTTGATGTAATGCATCTGGATCGCATCTACGTCCTCTCCCAGTGCCTCATATTCGCTCTTCACATAAGCGACACCTGCCTGGGTGATGATGGAATCCTGCATGCTGTCGATCTTCTCGCTGAACTTCTCAGTCATCGCATCAAGTGCTTCCTCTGGCATCATGGCGATCGCCTGCATCGGGTCTGTTCCCTCTGGAACACTCATCTGGGAGAGCATGGCTGTAACTTCTTCGCTTCCGGATGAAAGACTTGCCACGATCATCATCGGTTTGCCGAAGATACTGTTCAGTTCGTCCCGTTCGTCACTTGTTATATCGTCTTTGAGTACGAGATCGTCTCCGTCTTCTTCATAAAAAGAATCTACGGTTTCTTTGTCGTCGTCATCCATAAACAATTGTAAGCTGTCCATGGATGTCTTTCTGATCTTTTCAGGGACGCTGTCTTCGATTCCGCTCTGCTGGATACCTACATTCACGATCTTGGAAGTGTAGTCCGGCAAAGACAGATCACAGTATGCCTGAAGAAACAGAAGGGCTATGATCAGGATGATATAGCCTGCTGATTTTTTCAGATACTTCATCAGTTTGATCACTTTTGCTGCCTCGCTTTCTTTGTGTCATTTTTTCCGGATGATCCGGGTATTTTATCGATATTTGCGGTTATCTGCTCCAGAAATCTTCGTAAGAGACAAAGTTCTGCATCACTGAAACCGTCAAGAAGGATCTTCTCATTTTCTTCTACTCGTTTCATGCCGCGTTCCTTGGCCTGTTTGCCTTTCTCTGTCAGGTAGATTCTGGAGACACGCTGGTCTTTTTCATCTGCTTTGCGGAAAAGGAATCCTGCTTTTTCCAGCCGCTGGACGGTCACATTGACGGTCGGCGGTTTGATTCTCAAATGTTCTGCAATCTCGCGCTGGCTCAATCCGTCTTTATATGCCAAAAGTCCAAGCACCGGGATCTGTCCCGGATAAATTCCAAGTTCCTGCATCTGCCCAAAGCACTTCCCCATAAAGCGGCGGTCGATCCGCATAAACATAGACAAAAAACTCATTCTATGCTCTTCAGGGGCGAACCCTGGTTCTTCTCCTATAAACACCTTTTCACCTCCGTACTAAAACATATTTCATTTCATTAGTCAGCTATTAATTAGTCGGCTAATTGTTTATTATATGCATCTGCACAAAAAATGCAACTGTTTTTTGTATATTTCACACTTTTTTTAGATTTTATAAAGGAACAACTTACGGATAAAAGAAGAAAATCATTTTGCCCGGCTAATGATTCAAACACTTAGCAGAAACACCACTTATCTCTCCCCAATATAATATACAATGCATCAAAAAAGGCATCTGCCTCCCACCTTATATCTGTGGAAAAGCAAATGCCTTTTCGCGTTATTGTTTTATACAAACTGGTTTGTCACTGTGTCGTACTGATAATCAATTGATGACAGTTTCTCTACCAGTTCCTCTCTGGATATGTCTTTGTCTTCGCAAAAAGCATCCAGGGAGGAATAAAAATCTCTCAGCTGTGTGTTGACGTAGCTCAACAGCATCACCGGATCTCTTGGTATCATATTTTACCTCCTGTGGTATCCTGCCGCTGAGCACTTCTCACACAGCAGCAATTTATTTCGTATTGATCACAAACTCGCCGTCTCTGACATCCAATACAAGTGTATCACCTGCATGAACGTCACCGGAAAGGATCTTCTTGGCTGCAAGTGTCTCTACATAATTCTGCAGATAACGTTTCAGCGGACGTGCACCGTATACCGGGTCGTAGCCGTTCTCAATTACCTGAGTCCTTGCTGCATCGGTCAGTTCCAGAGAAAGCTCCTGGTCTGCCAGACGGTTGCTGAGTTCGCGTACCATAAGGTCTACTATGCCGCCAATGTTGTCTTTTGTCAATGGTTTGAACATGATAATTTCATCCAGACGGTTCAGGAACTCTGGGCGGAAGTGTCCACGCAGGTCGTTCATAACGAGTTCCTGTGCATCCGGTTTGATGTTTCCGTTCTCGTCGATACCGTCGAGAAGATACGGGGAACCGATGTTGGATGTCATGATCAGGATCGTATTCTTGAAGTCTACCGTTCTGCCCTGAGAATCAGTGATACGACCATCGTCCAGAACCTGCAGAAGTACATTGAATACATCCGGATGTGCTTTCTCGATCTCATCAAACAGGACAACGCTGTACGGTTTACGACGAACAGCCTCTGTAAGCTGACCGCCCTCTTCGTATCCAACATATCCCGGAGGCGCTCCGATCAGACGGGATACAGAATATTTCTCCATGTACTCACTCATATCGATTCGTACCATATTCTGCTCGTCATCAAACAGAGTTGCTGCCAGAGTCTTGGCAAGTTCTGTCTTACCGACACCGGTAGGTCCAAGGAACAGGAAGGAACCGATCGGTTTGGACGGGTCTTTGATTCCTGCTTTGGAACGAAGGATCGCATCTGTTACAAGACGTACACCTTCATCCTGTCCGATCACACGTTTATGAAGTTCGTCTTCCAGTCCGAGAAGTTTGGTTCTCTCGCCTTCGGTCAGTTTCGTTACCGGAATGCCGGTCCAGCGGGAGATGATCCTTGCGATCTCATCGTCTGTGACAGCTTCGTGTACCAGACTGCGGTCGCTTTCTTTGACCTGTTTTTCCTCGATCTCAAGCTGTTTCTGGAGTTTCGGAAGTTCACCATACTGCAGTTCGGCAGCTTTTTCCAGATCGTAGTTCTGTTTTGCTTTCTGGATCTGTTTATTGATATCCTCGATCTGCTCACGTAATTTCTGGAGCTTCTCTACGGAATGTTTCTCATTGTCCCACTGAGCTTTCTGAGTGTTGAAGGTGTCACGCATCTCTGCAAGCTCTTTCTGCAGTTCTGCAAGACGCTCCTTGCTCAGATTGTCTGTTTCTTTCTTAAGAGCAGACTCTTCAATCTCAAGCTGCATAATCTTACGTCTCTGCTCATCCAGCTCTGTCGGCATGGAATCCAGTTCTGTCTTGATCAGGGCACAGGCCTCATCTACCAGGTCGATTGCCTTATCCGGCAGGAACCTGTCTGTGATGTATCTGTGCGAAAGTGTAGCTGCTGCTACCAGTGCACTGTCTGTGATCTTGACACCATGGAAGACTTCGTATCTTTCCTTCAGTCCACGAAGGATAGAAATGGTATCTTCTACGGTCGGCTCATCAACCATAACCGGCTGGAAACGACGTGCCAGTGCGGCATCTTTCTCAATGTACTGACGGTACTCGTCCAGTGTGGTGGCACCAATACAATGCAGTTCACCTCTGGCAAGCATAGGTTTCAGCATATTGCCTGCATCCATCGCACCGTCTGTCTTACCGGCTCCGACGATCAGATGAAGCTCATCGATGAAAAGGATAATCTCACCCTCACTCTTTCTTACTTCTTCAAGAACAGCTTTCAGACGTTCCTCAAATTCACCACGATACTTGGCACCTGCAACCAGTGCTCCCATATCCAGTGCAAAAATCTTCTTATTCTTAAGGCCTTCCGGAACATCGCCGGCAACGATTCGCTGTGCCAGTCCTTCGATGGCTGCTGTCTTACCGACACCAGGCTCACCGATCAGTACCGGGTTGTTCTTAGTCTTACGAGAAAGGATACGGACAATGTTACGGATCTCTGCATCACGTCCGATGACCGGATCAAGCTTCTGGTTTCTTGCCTTCTCGACAAGATCCTCTCCGTATTTGTTCAGGGTATCATAAGTTGCTTCCGGATTGTCGCTGACAACTCTCTGGTTGCCTCTCACAGTAGAAAGTGCCTGGAGAAATCTTTCTCGGGTGATACCGAATTCGTTGAAGATCTTCTTCATGCTCGGGCTCGGCTGTGTCAGCAGGGACAGGAACAGATGCTCAACGGAAACGTACTCATCTCCCATTGCCTTTGCTTCGTTCTCTGCATTTACAAGAGATTTGTTCAGATACTGTCCAAATCTCAGATCGCCGCCGGATACCTTAACCTTCGCATCCAGGGCTTTCTTCACTACGTTGATAAAATAATCTTTATTGATCTCCATCTTCTCAATCAACTTGAGAATCAGGCTGTCTTCCTGTGTCAGCAGCGCATACAGAAGATGCTCCTGCTCTACTTCCTGGTTGCCATACTCATAAGCAACCTTCTCAAGGTCCTGAACAGCCTGGATGGATTTCTGTGTAAATTTACTGATATTCATAGGCTTTCCTCCTCTATATCGTAGGAAAAGGATACCGAAATTTCTTTCCGTACCCTTTGGGTTATCTTTGTTATACTGGTAATATAACACATGTTGTTAGCACTGTAAAGATGTGAGTGCTAATTATTTTGTGAAGATTCTGTGAATTTTCTATTTTCGTTTATACAGAAAACACGAGGCTGACAGTTCTCAATTCTTTTAAACTCAGCACATCCAAATTAAATCATCAACAATTTTTCAAAAATATCCGATAATTTTTCTGGCAAAAAACGCAAGCCATAAAATTGACTTGCGTTTTTGGGGCAATTTTTTTGAGTTGTTATTTTACGGTAATGGTAATGCTCTGTTTCTTACTTCCAGATTTGACGGTGATCTTTGCGGTTCCGCGTTTTCTGGCGGTGATTATGCCGTTTGCGGTGACTGTCGCTATGTTTTTGTTGGAGGTTGTGTAGGTTACTTTTTCCTGTGAAGTTGATGGCGTTACTGTGGTAGATATTGTTTTCTTTGTTCCTGCTTTAAGGGTAGCTTTTGTGAAGGATACTCTTATTGCAGTTGTTTTTACAGCTCCGCTCTGAACTTTCACGTTGATTCGTTTTACTGCTCCGCCGGCAAGCCGGATGGTTACATTGGTGTTTCCGGTTCTGCCCTGTGCTGTTAACTGGATCTTTCCGTCTTTTGTGTATCTTGTTACTCTTACGATTCTGGTGTTTCCTGATATGACTCTTGATACATAGTCACCTTTTGCCATTCCGGATACTGTTAATGCATTGGTAGTCTGTTTTGTCTTTAATAGAATGCTGCTACAAGATGTCCTCATTACAGATTTGAGTTTGCTTCCATAGTCTCTGGTCTGTGAAATATGACACAGGCTGCAGGTTCTCTGCTGTTTCTGTGGTTTGAAGACTGTTGCATCGGAAAGTTTCCACCAGGTGCTCCATTTGTGTCCGGTCGCCGGGATCTGTTCTGTTTTGGTTTTGTTGCAGCGGATGCAGGTGTAAGTATTTTCGCCGCTGGCGGTGCAGGTTGCCTTTTTGGTTCCAGTCTGTTTCCAGTCGTGGGAAAGTTTCTCGATGACTTTTCCTTCTTTGAGCATTTCTCCACAGTTGTTGCAGTATATATCACCGGTATAACCTTCTGTTTCACAGGTTGCTTTTTTTGCAAATTTTGTGATTTCGGTATGTCCGGTAGCTGGAATGGTTTCCGTTCTGGTTTTCTGGCAGATTGTGCAGGTGTAGGTTTTTTCTCCGTCTGTTGTACAGGTCGCTGCTTTGGTTACTTTTCCGCTGTCCCAGGTATGTCCGAGTGCAGGAATGGTTTCCTGTTTTTTAATTACAGTTCCACAGATACTGCAGTGACTTCCTTCGGTTTTTCCTGCATCCTCGCAGGTTGCTGGTGTTGCCGCATCTTTCACTTCTGTATGACCCGTTTTCGGAACACTTTCGATTCTGGTCTTGTGACAGGTTGTGCAGGTGTAGTTTTTTTCTCCGTCTGTTGTGCAGGTCGCTACTTTGGTTACTTTTCCGCTATCCCAGGTATGTCCGAGCGCAGGAAGAGTTTCCTGTTTTTTGAGCACTGTGTTGCAAACACTGCAGTGGCTTCCTTCTGTCTTTCCGGTGTTTTCACAGGTTGCTGGTGTCGCTGCATCTTTCACTTCTGTATGGCCCGTTTTTGGAATGCTTTCGGTTCTGGTCTTGTGACAGGTTGTGCAGGTGTAGTTTTTTTCTCCATCTGTTGTGCAGGTCGCTGCTTTGGTTACTTTTCCGCCGTCCCAGGTATGTCCTGTTGCCGGAAGGGTTTCCTGTTTTTTGAGCACTGTGTTGCAGACGCTGCAATGGCTTCCTTCCGTCTTTCCGGTGTTTTCACAGGTTGCTGACACTGCCGCATCTTTTACTTCTTTGTGGCCGGTTTTGCTGATGTTTTCTGTTTTTGTTTTCTTACAGATCGTACAGGTATAGGTCTTCTGTCCATCTGTTGTGCAGGTTGGTTGTTTCGTAACTTTTCCAGAATCCCAGGTATGACCCGTAGCTGGTATTGTCTCCTGTTTCTTAATTATTGTACCGCAGACGCTGCAGTGGCTTCCTTCTGTCTTACCAGTATTCTCGCAGGTTGCTGATACTGCTACATCTTTTACTTCTTTATGTCCTGTCTTGCTGATGCTTTCTGTTTTTGTATTTTTACAGATTGTGCAGGTATAGGTCTTCTGTCCATCTGTTATACAGGTTGCTTCTCTTGTTATTTTTCCATTGTCCCAAGTATGTCCGGTGGCTGGAAGGATCTCTGTTCTGACAGTTCCGCAGGTTGTACAGGTGTAAGTCTTTTTTCCATCCTCTGTACAGGTTGGCTGTTTTGTAATCTTTCCAGAATCCCAGGTATGTTTATTTCCCACACAGTCCTTCAACACATGAATTAGCAACTCTTTAGCTGCACTGTTATAGTTCTCTGTTCCAGACGCGGTGATCGTGATCGTTGCATCACCCGCCTGTTTTCCTGTAATTACACCAGTACTGCTGACTGTCACCTTATCTTCCGCACTGGATTTATAGGTGATCTTTCCCTGTCCACTCGTCTTGATCTGTGCCGTTTCTCCTATTGCGAGGTCTGTCTTATCAATGGAGACTGTCAGGTTCTGGGATGCTTTGTTGATCTTAAACTGTTTTTTTATTCTTCCAGTATATTTCCCAATTCCCAGAATTGTAACTGTCGCTGTTCCAACTTTTACATTATTCTCGTAACTTACCCTATAATCAGTATCCTTCACCAGTTTCGTGGAATCTTTTTTCACCGATATCTCCGGCGTACATTCTTTTCCAGTATAGACACATTCAGAGTATTCCAGTTCTATCGTCTTATTCCTAATAGTATCTTTGATATCATCCAGTTTCCATATCGAAAATTTCTGTGCATCTGTCCCGTTATCTTCCCACATATTGAGATTTGTTCCATCCGTGGCAGCTTCCGGTCCGCCTTTCATATCAAGTGCATTCTCTCCACATGCCGCTTTCAGTTTATATGCTCCTGAACTTCCATAGATAAACCATCTCTGTGCCGTATTTCCGTTCCAGCCATTCATCTCCACATTGGTTCCATTCGCGGATTCAAAGTTATGTACTTCCATACAGCGGTCATCCTCTGCGGATGTGATCTTATAGCTTCCATCGCTTTGCAGCTCAAAATACCAGATCTGGTTTGGACTGTAATCTAATTTCTTTACATTTACATTTCCTCCATCATTTGTCGCATGCAGCCAGGTTGCTGTATTGATCAGATATGCATAAAATCCCTTTCCAAGATTATTGCCGCAGGTAAAACTTCTTGTTTCTCCCTCTTTCCAGGCATTGAATTGGCTGTTCAGTGTATATACTCTTACACGATAAGTCCCACTTGCCAGTTTCGCCAGACAGCTGGTACCCTGGACGTTCCAGAATGTCTGTACGACTTCCGTTTCGCTTTCATTAAAAATACGGATATCATATCCCGTCGCATTATTACAGGAATTCCATGAAATCTTTACATTATTTCCATCTGCATCACCGTACTTTTCTACGGATGCTGCTGTTGTTCCCAGATTTGGTTCCAGTTTCCATATCTGGAATTTCTGCGCTGCCGTCCCATTGTCTTCCCACATGTTAAGATTTGTTCCATCCGTAGCTTCGTCTGGTCCGCCCCTCATATCAAGTGCGTTATTTCCACATGCCGCTTTTAATTTATATTCCCCTGAACTTCCGTAGATAAACCATCTTTGTGCCGTATTTCCATTCCAGCCGTTCATCTCCACGTTTGTCCCATTTGCGGATTCAAAGTTATGTACTTCCATACAGCGTCCATCTTTGCAGGATGTAATCTTATAACTTCCATCACCCTGCCGCTCAAAATACCAGGTCTGGTTTGAAGTATACTGTAATTTACGTACACTGACATTTCCCGAATCGTCATTTGTTGCATGCAGCCAGGTCGCTGTATTGATCAGATATGCATAGAAATTGGTTCCTACATCTACATGGGATGGCGATGGTGTTGGTGTCGGGTCTGGACCAATCCCCGGAGAAGATATAATATAACTAAAAGAGTATTTATTCCATATTTTTGCACCTTTCTTGATTGTATTATCCCACTTTACACCATTACTTCTGACTTTTGTTCCATTACTATAATTTCCGTTTCCATTACAATCTACGAAAGTAATTGTATCTCCTGAAACATTCGTAACAAAAATAGTATGACCTGATCCACTGGTATTGCCATACTGTACTAAATCGCCTGCTTTTACATCATTAATACTATATGTTTTCCCCCAAGTTGACGGCATAGAGCCAAAAACATTATAGCCTATTAATCTGGCAAATCCAAAACATTGATGTCCCCCATCAAACCAATCATTCCATACACTGTAATTTGGATAACGACCTCTCAGTTCATTGAGTTTATTATTAAATTCAGATTGTGATATTCCTACCGCTACAGCTTCATCCTCCACAATTTCATCCATATGATCAGAAAACACTTCTTCATCTTCGGTTTCTACTTTATCTGAAATTTCATTTTCAGTTTTATCACTTATATCCACATCCTCAATATTTTCTTTTTCCTCATCAGAAAAGACATCCGTTTCCACCTCGTCACCATCCGCAGTCACATCCGGTGTATCTTCTTCAATTTCATCCTCCACTGAAATTTCCACTCCATCAGAAAAATCACTGGCAAATGTATCTACTGGTAGATTTACTGTGGACATTACCATTGCAGCTGCTATCATGCAGCTAAACCATTTTTTTATTTTCTTTCTCATTTGCAAAATACCTCCTTCTTTATCTGTATGGTACATACTAGTTTAATTTTAGTATATATTTTTACTATTATCAACAATAAATACATATATTGTCTTATTTTTTCCTGAAAAACAAAGCCGACAGTCATCTCTCGTAACTGTCAGCTTCTACTTCATCTTTATTCTATACTAAGTAAGCCCCAAAACCAGTATTTAGAATGCTCATTGCATTAAAACTCATTTAAAATAGGCAGCTATTTTCTTAGCTATCTACCCGCCAATGGAATATTTGGATTCAGGCATTGCCCACGCCTTCCTACGATCTATAACTAGACTAGCACATAAATTTTAAATCATCAACAACTTTTCAAAAAATATCAAATAAATTTTTCTGCCTCAAAACGCAAGTCAATCCTATGGCTTGCGTTTTGGGGCAATTCTTTTGAGTTGTTATTTTACAGTAATGGTAATGCTCTGTTTCTTACTTCCAGATTTGACGGTGATCTTTGCGGTTCCGCGTTTTCTGGCGGTGATTATGCCGTTTGCGGTGACTGTCGCTATGTTTTTGTTGGAGGTTGTGTAGGTTACTTTTTCCTGTGAAGTTGATGGCGTTACTGTGGTAGATATTGTTTTCTTTGTTCCTGCTTTAAGGGTAGCTTTTGTGAAGGATACTCTTATTGCAGTTGTTTTTACAGCTCCGCTCTGAACTTTCACGTTGATTCGTTTTACTGCTCCGCCGGCAAGCCGGATGGTTACATTGGTGTTTCCGGTTCTGCCCTGTGCTGTTAACTGGATCTTTCCGTCTTTTGTGTATCTTGTTACTCTTACGATTCTGGTGTTTCCTGATATGACTCTTGATACATAGTCACCTTTTGCCATTCCGGATACTGTTAATGCATTGGTAGTCTGTTTTGTCTTTAATAGAATGCTGCTACAAGATGTCCTCATTACAGATTTGAGTTTGCTTCCATAGTCTCTGGTCTGTGAAATATGACACAGGCTGCAGGTTCTCTGCTGTTTCTGTGGTTTGAGGACTGTCGCATCGGAATTTTTTTCCAGGTGCTCCATTTGTGTCCGGTTGCCGGGACCTGTTCTGTCTTGTTTTTGTTGCAATGGGTGCAGGTGTAAGTATTTTCGCCACTGGTAGTGCAGGTTGCCTTTTTGGTTCCAATCTGTTTCCAGTCGTGGGAAAGTTTCTCGATGACTTTTCCTTCCTTGAGCATTTTTCCGCATTTTTTACAGTATATATCACCTGTGTAACCTTCGACCTCACAAGTTGCCTTCTTTACAAATTTTGTAACTTCGTCATGCCCGGTTGCTGGAATGATTTCCTGAGCCTTGATTACAGTTCCACAAATACTACAGTGGCTTCCTTCCGTCTTTCCAGTGCTCTCACAAGCTGCTGATACGGCTGCATCCTTAATCTCTGTATGTCCGGTTTTCGGAACGCTTTCGATTCTGGTCTTGTGGCAGGTTGTGCAGGTGTAGGTTTTTTCTCCGTCTGTTGTGCACGTTGCTGCTTTGGTAACTTTTCCGCTGTCCCAGGTATGTCCGAGTACTGGAAGAGTTTCCTGTTTTTTAAGTACGGTTCCACAGATACTGCAGTGACTTCCCTCTGTTTTTCCGGTGTTTTCACAGGTTGCTGGTGTTGCTGCATCTTTCACTTCTGTATGACCCGTTTTTGGAATGCTTTCGGTTCTGGCCTTATGACAGGTTGTACAGGTGTAGTTTTTTTCTCCATCTGTTGTGCAGGTTGCTGCAGTGGTAACTTTTCCGCTATCCCAAGTATGTCCTGTTGCCGGAAGAATTTCCTGTTTTTTGATCACTGTGTTGCAGACGCTGCAGTGGCTTCCTTCTGTCTTACCAGTATTCTCGCAGGTTGCTGATACTGCCGCATCTTTTACTTCTTTGTGTCCGGTTTTGCTGATGTTTTCTGTTTTTGTTTTCTTACAGATCGTACAGGTGTAGGTCTTCTGTCCATCTGTTGTGCAGGTTGCCTGTTTCGTGACTTTTCCAGAGTCCCAGGTATGCCCGGCAGCTGGGATTGTCTCCTGTTTTTTAATTACTGTACCGCAGACGCTGCAGTGGCTTCCTTCTGTCTTGCCTGCATTCTCACAAGTTGCTGATACTGCTACATCTTTCACTTCTTTGTGGCCTGTCTTGCTGATACTTTCTGTTTTTATATTCTTGCAGGTCGCACAGGTGTAAGTTCTCTGACCATCTGTTGTACAGGTTGCTTCTCTTGTTATTTTTCCATTATCCCAAGCATGTCCGGTGGATGAAAGGTTCTCTGTTTTTGTGGTTCCACAGGTTGTGCAGGTATAAGTCTTTTTTCCATCCTCTGTACAGGTTGGCTGTTTTGTAATCTTTCCAGAATCCCAGGTATGTTTATTTCCCACACAGTCCTTCAGCACATGAATTACCAGCTCTTTAATTGCGCTGTTATAATTCTCTGTTCCGGCTGCGGTGATCGTGATCGTTGCATCACCAGCCTGTTTTCCTGTGATTACTCCAGTACTGCTGACTGTCACCTTATCTTCCGCACTGGATTTATAAGTGATCTGTCCCTGTCCGCTTGCCTTGATCTGTGCCGTTTCTCCTATTGCAAGGTCTGTCTTATCAATGGAGACTGTCAAGTTCTGGGATGCTTTGTTAATTTTAAACTGTCGTGTGATTTTTCCTGTGTATTTTCCTGTTCCGGTGATTGTAACCGTTGCTGTTCCTGCATTGATGTTATTCGTATAACTTACAGAGTAGTCGCTACCTTTTACCAATGTAATAGTTCCATTTTTCACAGTCACATCCGGTGCCTTTTCTGTTCCGTCATAAGAATACGTGTCCTGGGATAAGCTTAAGCTGTAGCCGCTTAAGTCTTTCTTTACTGGTATAAACTTCCATTTCTGGGCTTTCGTCTCATTGCTTGTCCACATCCATACATTTGCATTATTGGCAACAACTCCATTTTCAACATCAACGCATAAGCCGCTTGCCTTTGATATGATCTTATAATACCCGTCAGATGTTTTTCGCAGGATCCACTGCTGCTGGTTTACCCCATTATACCCATACTGCTGTAAGTTCGTTTTACGTCTTGTATCTGCCCACATAACATCAAGGCTCTTTCCACTGTAGGAATTTATGATCTTATAATACCCGTTTCCAAGATAACTCACATGGAATGTTTCCTTTGCATCCCAGGTATTCGGATAGATCTGGATATTTGCTCCATCCTCTTTTGAACAGTTTTCAACATCCAGTCCCTGCTTTTCATCCAGTGCGGACACGATATGGTATTCATCATCACTGATGGTCTGTCCGTCATCACTTCCACATACAATAAAACGCCATTTCTGCCTGTCCGAACCATTGCACGTCCAGCCTTGTACATTGCTTCCATTTTCCGCTGCTACATCCAGGCACAGGCCATCATGTTTCGAAATGATATTAAACCAGCCACCAGATGATTCCTTAATGATCCACTACTGCTGGTTCACTCCCCCATAAACATAATCATACTGCTGGATATTGCTTCCCTGTTTTGTACCTGCTGCCTGCACATCCAGGCTTTTCCCACTGTTGGTATTTATGATTTTATAATATCCTTTTCCCAGGTAAGTAAGGTCAAATGTCTGTTTGTCATCGTTCAGATTGTCAGAAATCTGGATATTTGTTCCATTGTCCTTCGCCGCACAGTAAACATCCAATCCTTTCGTTGCCCCATCCAATGCTGAAACAATATGATATCTGCCTTCACTGACAGTTTCTCCTATATTGTCTCCCCAGGCAACAAAACGCCATCTCTAGGCATCCGATCCATTTCCGTTCCATACCCGTACATTTGCTCCATTTGATGAATTGCCGTCTTCCACATCCAGATACAGTCCATTTTTCTTGGATATGATGTTAAACCAGCCATTATCTTCCTGTATGATCCACTGCTGCTGGTCTGCCCCTACATAATCATACTGCTGGACATTGGTTCCGGCTGTCATACCGGCTCCATCCACATCAAGACAGCGGCCACTGTTTGAATTTATGATCTTGTATGCACCATTTCCAATATATGTTATATGAAAAGTTTCTGTCCCATCTGCCAGGTTGCTGTATATCTGGATATTGGCAGTATTATCTTTCGATTGGTTACATACATCCAATGCTTTTGAACTGTCTAAAGCCGAAACAATGTGATATTCTCCATCGCTGATGGTCACGCTTCCCTGCGGGATTGGGATGGGTGTTGGTGTCGGATCCGGCTTTCTATTAGATAAAAACAAATCTGCCTCAGCATTTCGCCTTCTTGTCAATCCCGCTAAGACTTGACCTCCTGATTTATTCCAGTTTGTAAATGCTGTACGTATTTGTGCATCAGAATACTTTGTATATCCATTTTTCAAAATTGTCTTTAATTGAAAAGTTTCCGTACTAACCCATACATTTCCCAAATTATATGTAAAACTAACCAACGCATCAAACTGATTTTGTCCTATTGTAATTCTATTAGAATTAAGAAAACTATTTACCGAATTCTCTGTCTTCGCAACATCCTGCTTTAAATACTGGTCTGCCTGTGCCTGAGTAATTGTCATCCCTGCATAGACGTCTGAGCCGTAATGTCCCCATCCTATTGTATAGTATTTTTCTGTTGAAACTGCCTTATATGCCGTCAAACGACAACTCTCAAACTGTTTTATAAGTGAATATCCATTTTCTCCTGTTGTCATTCCTCCTGCCCGGCTGGAAAAAGTATTTATTTCTGAGCCAGTTTCACTTAAAATTTCATCTGTTGATTCTGTTATTTCCTCTGTATCCGTAAATAACTCTGTTTCTATTTCTAAATCTGATGCTCCCTCCTCTGTATCTGTTTCCTCTTCCACTAGTACATCTTCTGGAACATCTTCGATTTCCAAGTCCTCTGAATTTTCCATATCTGAAAAATCCATCTGCTCATCCTCTACCGAAGTCTCCACCCCATCCTCAAAGTCGCTGGCAAGTACATCTATTGGCAAGTTCACCGTAGACATCACCAGTGCAGCCGCCGTTATACAGCTAAACCACTTCTTTGCTTTCTTTTTCATACTCTGTTTCCTCTTTTTTGTGTTTTATTTGCAGATTATAGCAAAACAACAGCTTGTTCTTTTTGAGTCTTTTGTTTTTCTAGCGCAAATTGTTCTTTTATTCCTGCAAATTTCATTATTTTTATGCATTATTTCTTCTCTGGTGCTTGATTTGATTTAATTTTAGTACATATATTTACTAATCGCAATGATAAATATATGTACTATGGTAAAGTTTACCTAAATTGCATGGAAGGAGGCTTTATTTGAATTATATACAACGAATTCGGGATCTTCGTGAAGATGCCGACTGTACGCAGACTCAGATTGCAGAATATCTCGGAACCTCTCAGACTATGTATGCCCGATACGAACGCGGAGCCAATGAAATGCCAATCCGACATTTGATTGCACTGTGTCAGTATTATCAGGTCTCTGCCGACTATATCCTCGGCTTCACCAATATCAAAAAACCTCTTCCTGTAAGAAAACACTCAAGATATAAAAATTAAGGCTGACAGTCATCTCATACGACTGCCAGCCTTAATCTTATCTACACATCCTTACATTCATTTACCTGGATTTCTTATACTGCCAACAATTCAGAATTTTTTATAATATCTTTTATCTGTTCTTCGTCCATTTCTGCCACATCCGCGATCTGAGCAGCTGTATAGCCTTTGTTGTACATTTTCATGATCATTTCCCGTTTACCCATTTCAATTCCGGTTTCAATTCCAGTCTCTTTAATTTTCTGGCTTAAATTACACATAATACTCACATCCTCTTTTAGTATTTTATTTTTTATCACCTCGCATTTTTAACATTTTCTGATAATATGCAATCATTCTTTTTGTTTCCTCTTCACATGTAATGCCGTTTTCACTGGCTTGAGCAAGTAATTCATCATATAAATACATGTCTTCATCATTAAAAATCACACTAACTCTTTTCTCCAATTTTCCAGCAATATGACTGTAATTTTCCGGATATGCATAATAACATTCTTTACACATACTTATATCTTTTTTACTCCAGTTTTCACAATGCTCACATGCCCAAGATTTATCTCTATTTGCTGAAGGTGATAGCAACATAAATCGATCTAAATCCATCATATTCTCTGGATCTCCACCTATTTCATATGGAATGCGATGATCTGGTTGAAGTAACCTTGCAGGATATTCTTCACCGTATAAATTGCACCTGGCACCATAATGTTCCAATAATGCATTTTTTAGTTTTTCCGTCAGTTGTGTTCTTCCAGATGTTTTGGATAACTGATTTTTTCTTTTTGCTTCTTCCCAATCTCCAAATCTATAAGCTGCGATACTTTTTCCTATAGAATCTTTTATTTTGTAAGTTTCCAATGGAATACCTAATTCTCTTACATCTCTTGCAGCCCTCGGAGCATGTTCATAACCAGCATTTTTTAAATCCTCTGTACTGCAATACCCCTTTTCCAGAATCGTATCTATTACAAATCTTGCTCTCTTTTTTGTTACTGCCTTCAACACATCTATAAATTCCTGGGATAAATCCATATTGTGTTTCTCCTTTACGCAAAACATAATTTCATTTGTTCATATTGTTCTTGCCGTTTTATTAAATTTTTACTAGCGTATAATGACTCATACGTAATTTCATTTTTGCCATTGAGTGTTGCCTGTGCCGATACCCCGGCATTTATATAAACATGCGTTAATCCCAATGATTCAGGTAAAGCCTTCCCAATGATTTTATCACCTGTTTTCCCATCATAACTAACTATATAATCTATGCCTTTATCATTTAATTTCTTTAACTGTTCCACAAATTCATCAAATTCGACACCTTGAATATATCTATTATCTCTCGTATTGTCTCTTTTGGAAGTTCCCTGATAAGGAGGATCCATATAGACCAAATCTCCTTTTTGTGCTCCAGATAATACATCTTTATAATCCAAACTTGAAAATGAGGCTTTATCCTTTAACAATTTAGATATCTCTAATGCATTATTAGCAATAACTTTCGGTCTTGTACCATAACGTCTTTTATCACAAGACTGATTTAATTCTCCATTAGAATTATATCTCACCGCCCCTTTTACTACCCTTGCCAACAAAAAGAGCATCCTGGCTGAATCTTTTTTACCTTTATTAAATTCTTCTCTAATTTTATAGAAGTAATCTATATTATTTTCTCCTTCATCAAATTGTCCATTCCATATATCTTCATATGCATCAATTAATTTTAAAGGATTGTTTATACATTCTTCCATAAGATTTACAAGAGGCTCATTAATATCATTAATCCAAAATTCATTACATAGACCTTGTGCAGCGGCTAAAATTGTAATCGCACATGTACCTGCAAATGGTTCAATAAGTCTGTCAAATGATGTTGGGAAAAATTTAACTATTTCTGGGGCTATAATTCTTTTACTCCCCTGATATTGTACTAAATGAGGTATTTTCATAATCATACTCCTTTATTCATCAACAACAATTTCTAATATATCACTTATTTCACAGGACAACGTAAACATGAAATAGAATATCAGTATTCACATTTTCATTCTTGACCTTTTCCCGAACATATTTTCGCATTCTATAAAAAAATATTATCACACTTTTCTTTTTCTAGCAATCTCTTTTCTTAATTAACTATGAACTCTTTTAATTTTAGGATTACTGCTCTCTCCACAGGAATACTTTTGATTCTTTGTTGTGCTATACACCTTCTCGTCTCTCCTCTCACACAAGTATTTTTTACCTTTCATCATAAATTTTTTCCAGATTTAACATAAAAAAAACAGAGCCAACAATCCCAAACAGACTGTCAGCCCTGCTTTCATTCACACATATCCAAATTCAATATTACCCTATTTCGTCAGAACCCTGTAATTCTCTTCCTTATTATAATCCTTATGGATTCCGTCATCTTCGTACAGAGTATAGCTGCTGCCTTCATAGCCAAGCATCTTGAGGTGCTCTGTATCAATATCTTTCACGCACTCTGCCACTTCTGCGAGCGGGATGCATTTGCCGCTTCTGATGAAGAGTGGTACTTCGTTGAGTGCTACGTCTACATAGTGAACTCCTTTTGCGAGGATTTCTTCGGAAATGGTTCCGTCTGGCAGGAACTTGATGAATTTCATTTCTTCCGGCAGGTAAACGTAGCGTCCTCTTGCATTCTGCTCGTAGACCGGTGCGATCATGATCTCGTTTCCGAGGATGAGCTGGTCTTCTACGCGAATCGCCATCTTGTCATCCGGATAAACGAAGCCGAGCGGTTTGAAGTACATGTCATCGTTCAGTGCAGCTTTCATGTACTCGCTGTACAGATACGGTACGAGACGGTATCTGGTATTAATGACATTTCGGAAATCCTCGATGTTTTCGAACTGGTAGCATTCCTGCTCTCTGGTTCCTTCTGCCGCATGATTACGCATTAACGGGGTGAATACACCCAAAGCAAGGAAACGGAGCACCAGATCTCTGGTTGTATCTGCGCCAAATCCGCCAAGGTCGGCACCTGTGTACATGAAACCGCACATATTCAGAGATGGCATCATCTTCAGATTAAGAAGAATGTGTGACCACCAGGATTTATTGTCACCGGTCCAGATTCCACCGTAACGGTGCATTCCGATGTAGGAAGATCTGGAGAACATCAGGAAACGTTTTTCCGGATCAATGCGCTCAAAGGCTTCCCCTGCTGCTCTTGTCATGTTGTAGCCAAAAAGGTTATGCACTTTGTCGTGACGGATTTTTTTGCCATCCACATTGTGGTAAAATCTTCTGTAATCCTCCGGATTGTTTGCAATGCCCTTCATCTTTGCCTGCATATCCCACGGATGGATCCTGCCTTCTGTGTCTTTTGCAAACTCTCCGGCAAGTTCTTTTGCTTCTTTAAGTCCTTCAGAGGAATAAAAGATTGCCGGCTCGTTCATATCGTTCCAGAAGCCTTCAATTCCCTGTTCAATAAGGAAACGATATTTGTCTCCGAACCACTTTCTGGCATCCTTATTCAGCATATCCGGGAAGTGAGTATCTCCCGGCCACACGGCTGCAACGAAATCACTTCCGTCCTCTCTCTTGCAGAAATAGTTGTTTCTGACGCCTTCCTCGTAAACATCGTATCCCGGTTCGACCTTGACTCCGGCATCGATGATTGGAATCAGACGAAGACCCTGGTCCTTCATTTCCTGTACAAATTCCGGAAAATCCGGGAAGTTTTCTTCGCTCAGTGTGAAATCCTTAAAAGACTGCATATAATCAATATCCATGTAGATCATATCGATCGGGATGTGATTCTCGCGATATCCTTTTGCAACAGTGCGGAAATCTTCCTTTGTGGTGTAACCCCAGCGGCTCTGTCCGAAACCAAAAGCAAACTTTGGCGGGATGTAGCTGCGCCCGATCACATGACGGAACTGTTTTACGATATCATAAGCATTTTCGCCCTCAATCACGTAAATATCCAGATCTGCATTTTCGCAGGATACTTTAAGGGTATCCATTCTGGTATATCCGATGTCAAAGGTCAGTTTTGACGGATAGTCAAAAAATAATCCAAACGTCGTCTTGCCGCTCACGATAATGAAGTTGTGAGCTCCGTACAGAGAACGCTTGTCCTCTGTATGCTCCGGATCATCTGTGCAGTTGCTGATGTAGCAGTAGCCTCTTTTGTTGATTCCGCGGTTGGATTCACCCAGGCCATAGACGATATCATCTTCGTCCATGATATAAGTAAAAGCAAATCCCTCTTCCTGACTGACCTCTCCATATGGAAAAACGCCCTCAGTTGTTTCAATTTTTTCGGTCAGTGCCTCCGTGTCAAACGGAGTTCCATATCTGTATTTTCTGATCATCTCTGTGTTCCCTCTTATTTATATAATACAAATGCCTCATATGGTTTCAAAACAATTTTACCTTCAAATACAGTTCTGTCAAGATTTGTGATCAGACATTCTGCACCTTTGAATTCTTCCGGAATCTCCATCTCTGCATTTCTTTCACTGAAATTGCAGACTGTCAGAAGTTTTTCCTGATCCAGTTTTCTTGTGTAAGCAAAAATCTGCTCGTCGTCACGATAAAGCGGTTCAAACTCACCATAAACGATGATGTCTTTTTCTTTACGCAGGCTGATCAGTTTCTGATAGTAATGGAAAATAGAGTTCGGATCTTTGAGCTGCTGCGCCGCATTGATCTCTTTATAGTTCGGGTTCACTTTGATCCAGGACTCACCGTCTGTAAATCCTGCCTGCGCGGAAGTATCCCACTGCATCGGAGTTCTCGCGTTGTCACGACTTCTCAGCATCAGACATTTCATCATGTATTCCGGAGTCATAAGTCCTGATTCCGTAAGTTCTGTAAAGAAATTGATACTCTCAATATCACGATAGTCTTCCAGTTTATCGAAGTAGACATTTGTCATACCAAGCTCTTCACCCTGATATACATACGGCGTTCCCTGCATCATATGAAGACAGGTTGCCAGCATTTTTGCGGAAGTCTCTCTGTATGCCGGATTGTCATTTCCAAATCGGCTGACACTTCTCGGCTGATCATGATTTCCAAGAAACAGGCTGTTCCATGCTTTGCCCTGAAGTTCTTCCTGCCATTTGATCATGATGCGCTTGAACTCTTTGAAATCATATTTCTCAGTTGTCCACTTTCCGTAATCACCGCTTCCATTATCCACATGCTCAAACTGAAATACCATATTCAGTTCTTTTCCGGCTTCTCCCGCATATTTCTGTGCCTCTTCGATAGTAACTCCTGAAGTTTCACCAACTGTCATGATATCATATCTGGAAAGTACTTCTCTGTTCATTTCCTGAAGAAATTCATGAACCCTCGGACCATGTACGCAATATGGTCCAAAATCGCCATAGAGACTATTGTTCATTTCTCCGTCCGGAAATGCCTGATCTTTGGAAATCATACTGATAACATCCATACGGAAGCCATCGATTCCTTTTTCACACCAGAATGTCATCATATCATAAACTTCCTGGCGGACTTTTTCGTTTTCCCAGTTGAGATCCGGCTGTTTCTTCGAGAACAGATGCAGGTAATACATTTGGGTCTGGGCATCATATTCCCATGCGGAACCGCCGAATACACCGCCCCAGTTGTTTGGTTCTTTTCCGTTGACCGGTTCTTTCCAGATATAGTAATCACGGTACGGATTGTCTTTGGACTTGCGGCTTTCGATGAACCAGTTGTGTTCATCGGAAGTGTGATTGACAACGAGATCCATCAGGATCTTGATGCCGCGTTTGTGTGCCTCGGCAAGCAGTTCTTCGTAGTCTTCCATTGTTCCGTAGTCTTTGTAGATCTTCTGATAATCAGAGATATCGTAACCGTTGTCATCCTGTGGAGACTCAAGCATTGGAGAGATCCACAGCACATTTACGCCAAGTTCTTTCAGATAATCAAGTTTCTGTATGATTCCTCTGATATCTCCAATACCATCTCCATTGCTGTCATTAAAACTTTTCGGGTAGATCTGATATACGACGCTTTCTTTCCACCATTTTTTCTCCATGCTATAAGCCTCCTATTTATTATTGTTTTATTGACCGATACCTACGAATTACTCCGCTGTTGCACAGCTCACGTAATTCTACAGCCATTCGGAATCCACAGATTTACTCCGTAAATCGCTACTTCCTCATGTCTGGCGGGTTCCAAGTTCAAATGTCTTATCCTGCAAGCAGGAACGACATTCTGAACTTTTAACCCTGGTATCTCACTTAACCGCACCGGCAACCACACCGTTCATGATCCATTTCTGGCAGAAGAGGTATACGATCAGTACAGGGGCAAGAACCAGCAGATAGGATGCGAATGCCAGGTTGTAATCTACAGAGAACTGTTTTTTGAATACGTACTGTGCAAGCTGTAATGTCTGCTGACTCTCATCGCTCAAAAGTACCAGCGGCATGGTGAAGTCGTTCCATGTCCACATAAATGAAAGGATTGCTACGGTTGCAGTGGTAGGTTTCAGTACCGGGAAAATGATCCGGCTGAATGTCTGGATCGGGTTTGCACCATCGATCATTGCTGCTTCATCCAGTGCCTCCGGGATTGCTTTGACAGCACCTGTATAAAGGAAGGTGTTCATCGGCAGACCGAAGATGATATACAGGAATGTGATTCCGTAGATGTTGTCCAAATGGAAAGTATTTGCCTGTACAACTAACGGAAGCATGATTACCTGGAACGGAATGAACATTGCACTGATAAAGTAGTAATACATGATTGAGAAGAATTTACTCTTCTTTCTGTTTCTTGTGATCGCATATGCTGCGAATGAGTTTGTGATCAGGGTAAAGATCAGGTTGATCACGGTAATAAAAGCTGTGTTAAAAAATTTCCTCGGGAAATTTGTCATATTCCAGGCATCGACAAAGTTCTGAAGACGAAGTTTTGTCGGAAGTGCCAGGATATTGTTCATGTCTGACGGATCTTTGATTGCGATCATCAGTGCCATATACAGAGGCAGAAGGATGATCAGCACGATTCCTGCGATCAGAAGAATGGTCACAGGCCAGTTGTAACGTTCTTTTACGTTTGCTGTACGACGTTTCATCCTAATTTCTCCTCTCTCTTTTCAAGTATACGTAACTGGAACACGGAAATCAATACTACTACGATAAAAAGCATGACTGCGTTGGCTGACTGGTAAGCAAACTGACCGCCGCCGAAGCCTTTCTTATAAATAAGTACTGCGATAGAAGTTGTACTGGTTCCCGGTCCACCTTCTGTCATCGCCATGATCTGGTCGTAAACCATCAGGTATCCTTTTGCAGAAAGTACCATGTTGATGGTAAAGGATGGTGCCAGAAGCGGGAAGGTGATCTTGGTAAATCTGCGGAAGCCGGTTGCTCCGTCGAGGTCTGCTGCTTCGTACACATCCGTATCAATAGACTGCAGGCCTGCGATATAGATCAGGGTGTTGAATGCACATCCGGTCCATACAGCAACGGCGATGATTCCCCATATCGCATGATTGGTACCAAGGATGTTTACGCTTAATGCCTGGATCCCGAGGCTCTTTCCGAGCTGTGGGATCAGGTTTGCAAAAATATAGTTAAAAATAAATCCAACGATCAGGCTTCCAAGCATATATGGAAGAAAGTAAAAAGCTTTGATCGTGTTTTTGAATTTGATCTTCGCATTCAGTGCACACGCAAGGATCAGACTGATCACATTTACAAGGATCGTTGCGATCACTGCAAACTTGAAAGTGAACAGGTATGCATTTCCTGTATCTGCATCTGAGAACATGTGCAGATAGTTGCGCAGACCAACAAAGTTCCAGTCTCCATATCCTTTCCAGTCCGTAAAGCTGTACAAAACGCCTCTCAGGAACGGGATCGTATGGAAGATAAAGAATAATATTGCAAGGATTCCTACATAAATGTAATAAACTTTATTAACAGCAGGTCTTTTGCGGGCTGTTTTTTTCTTCATGGGATCATCTCCTCACTTAATCTACATTAGCGATGTCGTATTTTTCATCACACTGTTTCAGGAACTGGTCCATATTTTCCTGATTGTCCATTCCATTGGAATAGTTCAGGCACATTTCAGAAATAAGTGCGGAAAGATCAAATCCTGACGGATAGTAGTGATCCGGAAAGTTTGCTACTTTGCCGTTGGCGATATCTTCTTTGACACCAGCAACTGTTTCATTGTTCTGCTCTACACCTTTGATAGCGGAGAATGCGAACTGATCGTCGATATAGGTCTGTGCGTTTTCCGGCTCCATCATGAAGGAAACGAATTCTTTTGCCATATCTTCGTTTGCGCTGTCTTTGCATACGCCAAGAAGTACGTCAACACCTGATGTTACATAGTTTTTGGATTCATCATTGGATGCCGGAAGTGCAAACATGTTGACATTCAGATCTGCATTAGCACTCTTGTACTGATTGATCGCCCAGTTTCCGTTGATGATCATGACTGAATCACCGTTTGCAAAAGCTTTGTTTCCATCGTCATAAGTCAGACCCATGAAGTCATCCTGTGCATAGTCAAGGAGTGTCAGATATTTTTCTACGATCTCTTCGTGAGTTCCCACGAATGTTGTTTTGCCTTCTTTACGGTCGTCTGTGAATCCTTCCGGCTGAAGATCAGGTGCCATGCTGTTCCATGGGCAGAGGCTTGTCCATGCATCTTTGTAAGTCATAAGAAGCGGCTGCTCTCCTGCATCTTTGATCTGGTCAAGTACGTCAATGAACTCATCCCATGTCTTTGGAATTTCAAGCCCGAGTTCTTCAAATTTGTCTACGTTATAGATGACACCAGATGCGTTTGTTGCGTATGGAACGCCGTATGCTTTTTCTTCTTTGTCTTTGTTTACGTCATAAACCATCTGCATATAAGAATCCTGGATGTTGGAGATGTAATCCTGATCACTTAAGTCAACCAGCATTCCTGCACTCTCTACTTCTGTATAGTTGTTGTCTCCACCCATCATTACGATGTCAGGCATATCGTTCTTTGCCATTCTTGTCTTTAATACAGTTCCTGCATCTGCCGGAGCTGTGATCTTGATCGTCACGTCCTCATGTGTTTCATTGAATTTATCTACAAGCTGCTGAAGAACGTCTTTGTTTTCTGCTTTACTGGAAAACAGTTCCAGCTCTGTTTTTCCACCCTTTGCAGAAGAATCCCCGTCGGAAGATCCGCCGCATCCAGTTACAGTGAGCATACCTGCCATTAAGGCACCAACCATTAATACGCTGATAATTTTTTTATTTTTCATCTTTTCTTTCCTCCATGATGTTTGTTTACAAGTATGAAGGCTGCGCAGCACCAGAAGTTTACGAAACATTACCCCGGACACGTCTGTCCTGTTCCCTTTTGGTGAGTTTATCATAACCCCACTGCCTCTATAAAATCAATAGGTTTCTCGCGAAACTTAAATTGTAGACAAAGTTTAGCTTCTGTTTTTATGCACTTTGAACAAAAAAAAGAAGGACTCTGTCATTCTTTGACAGAATCCCTTTTGACCAGATAGACCGGACTTTTTACATTTAGTTCTTTCAGGTTTTCTCCCTGGATCAGTTTCATTAGACGTATCAGTGCCAGATGTGCTTTTTGCTGGATATCCTGATGAACTGTTGTCAGCTTCGGCCGGACCATGCTTGCATATATACTGTCATCGTAACCCGTGATGGAAATCTGATCTGGAACACTGATCCCCTCATCAAAAAAGAAGTTCATCGCCTCGATCGCGTCATAATCTGAGGAAAAAGCCAGTGCTTTTGCTTCAAGGAAACGTGGAAGGAGTTCTCTGTATTTCCGAAGACGTGGATTTTTGTCACCCGGGACGACGATATACCGGGAACGGCTGCAGAATTTCCCTTGCTTCTCCATCGCCTGTTTGAAGCCCATCCAGCGGTAATAATCGCTGTCCTGATCGGTTTCTGCGATGAACAGGGCTTTCTCATAGCCGCGGGAATAGAGGTATTCCCCGATCTGATAACCGCCGGAGTAATCGTCTACACCAACATTCTGGAAGGTGTAGGCTCCCTTGGGGTAGGCATCGATCAGGATCATTTTTTTGTTCAGCTTGCGGGAAAGTCTGCGGTACTGATCTTTGTCATAACCGAGGATGATGAGACCTTCTACGTTCCATTTGGAAGCAATGTCCACTACATTCTGGATGTTTTCTCCGCCGATGAGCATGACGTAGTAGCCTTTTTCTTCGGTTTCCTTCTGGATAGTTCCGATCAGTTCGCCTACGAACGGGTCCTGAAGGGACTGCATGCCGTGCGTGTAGGCAAAACCTAAAACTACTCCGATGATCCTGGAACCGTGACCGGAAAGCATCACGGAGCCCATGTGTGGGACATAGTTCTGTTCTTTGAGGATTGCCGTTATTTTATCAATGGTTGCCTGGGAAACCCTTTTGGTTTTGCCGTTGATGACATTTGATACGGTGGTGCGGCTGACGCCTGCCATTTCCGCGATGTCCTGAAGACGGATCATATATTGTTCAGCCTCCTTTTGTTTCGTATGTTTTAATCTGTTTTGGTATATTTTAGTGTGTGTTGCGGCGTTATAGATGTTATTCGTTTATGAACCTGATGGAATTCTGACAAGAAGCTTCTGTCCGTCTTTTTCTGCTGCTGTGAGAACCGGGATGTGTTTCTTTCGGAGTGCATGTACGATCGGGTATGCTGCGAAGAGATTTTCTCCGACGAAAACAGCTTCCGGCTTGTATTTGAGGATTTTTCTGACCTGATCTTTGATCCGGACTTTCCATTCCTGTTTCTCCATGGACACTTCGGCGTAGATTCCCTGGATTTCCAGTTCCGGAAGGGCTGGGAAATCTATGTGGATGATCTCTGCTGCCTGTAATTTAGGGAGCTGGTGGAGAAGTTCGTCGTATTCTGCTGCTCCACCAAAGCTTACGATTACAGGTTTCTCGTGAAACTGTTCCATACTGAGCTTACATGCCTGTACTGCATCTGCAAGTTCACCGGTAGTCATAAGAAAACCGCCTTTATGGCAGAAATTTGCTGTTTTGAGACCGGTTGCTGCCTTGAGTTCTTCGTTTTCGAGACCGAGCCATTCTGGCGGGAAACTGCATTTGTAATTCATAGAGTATTCTTTTTTCTGAGGCTGAATGCAGTAGCCACCTCTGTTAGATGGAAAGATCACGAAGGCAATCTGTGTCTCGGAGAGGAATTTCTGGCAGGGAACAAATTCCGGGAGGGTGAGGATTCTTGCGTCATCTCTGTGCTTTTCTCTGTCGTGAAACGCCTGCTGATGTCTGGCATAGATTTCTTCTACTCGTTTGTCGGCACGTTCGTTGCCTCTGTATCGTTCGAATTTATTTTCCAGAATCATCCCGGCAACGCTGACTGCCTGAAAAAAAGCTTCGTCGTTACCACCCTCAGCATCCCAGGTCGGGTTGAAGTTTCCGATCAGAATTGCAAGTTCGTTCTTCTCACCGGTATTATCGTTGTTATCAAGCGGCTGCACGAAAGCTTCATCGAATTTCTGCGCCAGTTCTTCGCCAAGGATCTCCGGTCCAAGCTCCTCCCACAGAAGTCCAAATGCTGCATATGGGACGCCATTTTCACGGATCCTGCTGTCTTTCTGGTGGTGATCATATTTTCCTCTGCCGATATCAAAAACAATCCCGTCGAAGTCATCCGGCACGCGGTTGCCGCGTAGGATCGTGATCTCAGGGTTCAAATATAATAACAGCGCAGATGAAAAAACGTCATCTGCGTGGAATTTGCCACTGTGGGTGAATGCGGTGGCGGATTGGGTGCGGATTTTATTTAGTAGATCATTCATGTTGTGTGGTGCTCCTCTTATTTTGTAAATAATGCGTCAAATACCTATTTTATATCCACAGATATACATTTTTCGTATATCTCTGAAGAATAATTGACGCTCACTCTTGTTGCACATTTTGTTCTATGACATAATGGTTATGTTGTCCAACCGATACCCGGCAACGGGAGGAGGTGAACTGCATGGATACTGTAATCTCGTTTCTTGTCTCCTGTACGGCAAGCATATTTGCCTACTATGTTTGCAAATGGCTAGACGGAGACAAATAGGGCAACTCTAACCTAGTGGTTTTCCTGTCCACTATAAAAAGCAAGAAGAAGCCCCCAGTATTGGTGCTACTGAGGGCTTCATTCTTTTTGTCCGCATGGACTTGTAATCTCTTTGCCTACTGGCATTATAGCATATGCACTTCTCATTTGCAATATACTTTTTCACACCATCTCCACATACCTTCCCCCTGGTTACTGTTCAAGGGTATGCATAGCCCATTGTAAAAAGTGACGAAATTTATTTTTTGTTTTGTGGATAACCAGTTCCAGCAGGAAAAATTATGTTTATAGTCTTTCCTGCTGTTTCTTTTTTGAAGAGTTATCCACCGGATTTTATTTTACACAGTACATTTTTTTATAGCCTTACCATATAGTCCTTATTTTTCAAGATACAAAATACCTGCTTGTCCACAGTCATATCGACGAAAGGACAATTCCTGGAAATTCGCTTTTTTCCCATGTTTCTGTTATACTTCTCTATAAGAAAGAGAGGGCTGCCTTATGGACATTGATTTAAAAGAAGAGATCAGAAAACAGGATGAGCTTCTTGCCGAATATCTCAGAGTGATTGAGATCCAGAAAGGACTAATCCAGGAACAGAAAAAAATGATCGAATATCTGGAAGATCATATCTCAAAGATCACAGATATCATAAGCGACATCTGACCCGAACACTTCTGGAGGAACATACATGCCGGATACTTATGATTACATTACACTTCTGTGCCGGCTGAAAGCAGCACAGACCAGAATTAAAGAGCTGGAATCTGGAGAAAGATATATCCATCTTCAGGAACTTCACCAAAAAGAATACATGGCTTATGAACGGAAGCTCCGGAGATTAACGCAGGATCTGGCAGCCGCCCATAGAGAAACGATCCGTGTCCGTAATTATTGGTTTCAGGTACTGGAAGATATGCAGAGGGAACTTGAACAGGCAAAAAGAAAGGCTGAGCAGGAACTGAAAAAAATGGAAAAGCGTGCACTGGATGCTGAAAAACAGCGGGATGATGCACTGGATAAAGCAAAAGAGATCCGTCTGCAGTATTATGAAACAGCTGCTGAACTGGAAGAAGAACGGGGGAAAAACCTGAAACTGCGTGCACAGATCAATCGTGACTATGAAAACTCCTCTATTCCTTCCTCTAAGTCGATCAAACGGAAAAAGATCGCAAACAGCAGGGAAAAAACAGGACGGAAACCGGGCGGTCAGCCGGGGCATCCCGGCCACCGCAGAAAAAAACAGGAACCCACACAGCCGGTCATCCTTCTTCCTGCACCTGAAAAAGTCCTGGAAGACAGTGATTTCAAAAAGACCGGAAGAACAATCATAAAACAGATGGCAGGATTCCAGGTGTACCTAAATATAAGGGAATATCATGCAGATGTTTACTATAACACGAAGACAGGCGAACGGGTGCACGCTGCATTTCCAGCCGGAGTTGTAGATGAAGTGAATTATGATGGGAGTATCCGGGCATTCCTGTTCCTTTTGAACAATGACTGCTGTGTTTCCATTGACAAGAGCAGGAGGTTCCTGTCAGACCTGACAGGCGGGAAACTGAATATCTCCAAGGGGATGGTAAGTAAGCCCAGCAGGGAGTTTGCTTTAAAAACTGTGCCTGAACGCAGGACTGCCTGTGCAGATATGCTGCTTTCCCCCGTCATGCCCTTGAACAGTAACCGCCAGTTAGCAAGTAGTATCTATTTTCTTTTCCAGTTTGCAAAAATATCCGAGGATTCTTTCAGGAACTCATAGGAAATCTGTATTTCATCCTCTGTTGCTGTTTTATCATCATCCAGGATCGGATATGGATTGCATCCTCCTGCTGTTTCTCCGACCTGATCCATCGCAAAAGAATTACCGCAGTTCTGGCAGACCAGTTTGTCTCCTTCCTGCTTGTAGTAGCCATTGCCCGAATCATAACAAATCTGGCAGGTATTGAATGCAGTACGAACGATTTCTTCTGCATCTTTTACCGCGATCACTTCCATCTCTGTTCCGTCCACTTCGATTGGATAAAATGCTGCATCTTCAGATAAGTCATCTGTTTTAATGGTCAGACTGTCGCCTTTTTCTATTTTGGTTGTTTCTTTTTTATCTTCTTTATCGTCGGTTGCTTTTGATGCTTTTTTCTCTGTTGTCTTTGTTGTGCTGGAAGCTGCTGCCATTACATTTTCTACCTTTCCATACGCTGTCGCTGTTGTCATTAACATGGCTGCCATTGCTGCTGTTATCATAAATCTTTTCATTGTTTCTTCCTCAACTTTCTACATAAATCTTTCCTGTGATCATCCCCATCCAGCAAGTGTAAGTGTAAGTACCTGCTTTTTCTGGTGTGAATTCGATTACATTTTCGCCCTCATCAAAAGCATATTCTATTCCCAGATCCTGCTGGATGATTTTATAATTGCATCCGTTGACACTTCCATCCGGGGCCTCGACAGTCCACTTTACAGGCTCGCCTGCCTTGACCGTAATGTCCGGATAGCTCCTGCCAGACTGTAAGGTACTGGTGATGTACTGTGTCTCATCTGTATTTTTCTTATCAACGTCTGTATTTTCTGCCATAAGTGTGCCTGTAACTTTACTGTTCAGACCTGATAATGTACCGCCCTGCACCATCATAGAGAGGCCCATGACCACTACCAGAATTGCGCCGGCTTTCAGAACCTGCCTTGTGAATCGTTTTCCAAGCATGGATACTGCGGAACCGAATCCAAGCATCAGTGGAACAGTTCCCAGGCTGAAACAGAGCATGGACAAAGCTCCCGCCAGCGGATTTCCAGATACCAGGGCAACAACCTGCATGGACTGCAGCGGCCCGCACGGCATGAGACCATTACAGAGCCCGATGAAAAATGGAGTTCTGGGTTTTTTGCCTGATTTTTGTTTTGTTTTTTTATTGAAGTTCGGAATGTGTACCGCCAACCTTCTAAGTCCCGGAAAAATCCCAAGCATATTTACACCCATGACTACCATGATAATCCCTGCGAATAATTTAAGTATTCCCTGAAAAAGTGTAGATGTCTGTAAACTACTGCCGATTCCTGCCAAAGCTCCGACTGCTCCAAGCACGCCGCCGATCACTGTATAGGAAACCACACGTCCGATGTTATATTCCAGAGTATTACGGAACATGACCTTTGAGATTTCTGTCGACGTATCTTTCTGTAGTGTCTGCGACAAGTTGATTCCGCCGCACATAGCAATACAATGAACGGAAGTGATCAGTCCGATCACAAACAACATCCCATACCCCATCTCGCTATCCGCCAGAGAATTCGGCACAAGCCGGTTCAGAATCCCGCATCTCTGCAGCAGGAAAAACAGCACCACAATGATCATGATTTCCCGCACAGCCTTCAGGATGACTTTCTTTTTGGAAGTATTCTGTGCCGATGCCTCGTAGCCTAAGTCACCTATCATTGTTATGATCTGATCCAGTGAGACCATCTCCGGGTCATAGGAAAATTCTGCCGTACCGGTTTCATAACTGACAGAAACTTCTGTGATTCCACTTCGACTATTTAATGCTGATGCTATTCTGGTTTGACAGTTAATACAGGTCATGCCATTGATGTATAGTTTCTCGTGTTTCATAATTTGTTTCCTTTCTGCTGCTGCATTACTGTCATCTTTATTTGCAATAACGCCTCAATTTGAATAAACTTCTCTTAATTTTGGTGCAAAAACAATATGATACTTACAATTCCATTTTGTATGTGATAAACTATTACTATTCATATGGATACCTCCTCTGTTAAATAATGCGGTTGGCGAACCTATCATTATTATAATACTGTAAGCTGAAGCAACTTCAACCACCAGCACAGCAAGTGGTTTATTTGTTTTTCAAAGTTTCGTTTTTCGGATCACGAAAAACTCCACAATGCAAAATCGGGCTTTGCCCTAACAAACAAAAGACTGTCACAATAGATCTTAGTTCTACTGTAACAGTCTTATTTAACATACTTTTATGATATGTTTATTGTAATAATTATTCACTTCGCTGTCAATGCTTTTGAAAAGCATTTCACAGAATCTTCATTTTTCCCGTATACATTTCCCATACAAATGGCCTATTCCCACGAAAGTATAAATCAAACCATCCTTTTTTCGTATCTCAGATGACTCTTTTCTCTCTAACTTTCAATTAGACCATCCTTTTCAAGCTAATTTTATGGCTCAAATTTCAATTACTATATATTAAGTCATCTAATTAACTGAATTGCAGATGACCAAATTCAAACTTACTATCTCACAGGTCATTTTGAGTCCTATTTTGAGATGACTTCACCTGTACTTATTTCTTAGAAGGTCATTTTGAAATCATTTTGGGGATAGTCTGATCACAACTTTCTATCTGGCAGACCATTCCTCTGTCTTCTTTATTCTGCTTTTATTGCCCAGCGCATCTTTGTGGAGCGGGCGCGGCCATTCTGGGCGCATTCCTGGGCGGATGGACGGATGACATCTTTGGCGTAGTCGGAATAGATTCCTGCTTTGTATCCGGCTTTGAGGGCTTTCTTGACCAGTTTGTCCTCGCCGGAGTGGAAAGTCAGGATTGCCACGCGTCCGCCTGGTTTGAGGGCATCTGGAAGTTTTTCCATGAATTCGTAGAGAACTTCAAATTCACGATTCACATCGATCCGCAATGCCTGAAAAACTCGCTGGCAGGTCTTCCGGATGGTATCTTTCTTTTCTTTTTCCGGAAGGAAATCCAAAGTCTTCTCTATGATCTCGCGTAATTTCGTCGTAGTATCCACACGTTTTCCCTTGCGGATCTCATCGGTGATGGCTTTTGCGATTTCTTCGCAGTACGGCTCGTCGGAATTCTCATACAGCATTCCAGCAAGCTCGTCACGGCTGATCTTGTCCAGCCGCTCGGCTGCGCTGATTCCTTTTTCCTGATTCAGTCGAAGATCCAACGGTCCGTCTGCACGGAAGGAAAAGCCGCGCTTCGGGTTGTCGATCTGCATGGAAGATACACCAAGGTCAGCAAGAATGAAGTCAAACCCTCCTGCTTCCTTTGCAATCTCATCAATCGTGCAGAAATTCTGAAGCTTCACTGTCAGGATATCCTCACCGAAGCCCTGGTCAGCAAGACGTTTGCGGGTTTTTGCTGATTCTTCCGGATCTACGTCCGTCGCGTACATATGTCCTTCTCCATGCAGGCACTCCATCATTGCTTTTGTATGACCGCCATATCCAAGTGTCGCATCAAATCCGGTCTCACCTGGCTGGATCTTGAGGAAATCAAGGATTTCGTTTACCATGATCGAAATGTGCATTCCCGCAGGTGTGTTTCCTTTGCTGATGACATGCTCGATCGTGTCTTTGTATTTCTCTGGATTCAGTTCTTTATACTTCTCCTCGAATTTGCGTGGATATTTTCCTTTGTATCGTACTCTTCGTTTGTGTGGTGTCTGTGTTTCCTGTCCCATATCGTTCTCCCTGTCTTTGTATTTTTATTGAAGATTACATTTTTTCTTTTATAAATTTTGTTACTGTTCACTCCGTTCACAGCAACTTGGACAAAATGCATTCCAACTCACCTTCGATGGCAGCGTTTTGCCCCGTATGTCCCGGGATTTTGTCATCTTCATGACAAACACCTCAGGGAATATTACCTGTCTACAGTTATAAACTTTTCTACTATATCAAGTGCTGTCTCACTCATAAAGCCGCCCCATCCATGTCCGGCATTCTTAAATTTGACAAATTCCACTTCCTTATCCATTCGTTTCAATGCCTCATATAAAATGCAGGACTGATTAAACGGAACCAGCGGGTCGCTGCCGCCATGCATAATAAGGATTGGCGGTGTCTTACGATTGCGGCGCAGATGTACCACGGGATTTGCCGGGTAAGCATCCTCTGGATGATCGTGAAGTGCTTTTCCACCGATCAATACTCCTGACGGACTGTCTGCGGAATCATGATCGATCGCAGACGGATACTGTGACGCTGCCACAAGATCGGTCGGTCCGAACCAGTCTATGATACAATCTACTTCGGTTGTTGTCTGCGGATATTTTTCCGGAAGATATTCTGCATCTCCGGTAATTCCTGCCATCAGGGCAGTATGCGCTCCGCTGGAATCACCCCAGAGTGCCACCTTACTCGCATCAATCCCATAATGAGCTCCATTCATCCGCAGGAAACGAATGGCTGCTTTGGTGTCTATTACCTGAGCCGGAAACGGTGCAAGCTCACTTTCTCTGTGCTCCACGATCGCCACGGCATATCCTCTTTCACACATCCGCACCAGTGTCGGAAGGCTCTGAAACAATTTCTGCTTATGCCAGGAAGATCCCTGCACATATACGATCAGCGGCCACTTCAGATCCTGTCCGTAGACCAGCGGTGTCATGATCTGAAGGTGAAGTTTCTTTCCGCTGTGCTCTGCATATTCTACATCCGGATAAAGTTCTGTGCAGTATCCGAAGGTGTCCTTTACTTCTATTTCTTTCACTCCCTCCGGAAGTTCCTCACTTTCCGGGAATCGCATTTTTTCCATCGGGGACAGTATTTTTTTCACGTTTTTCCTCCCGTATGTCTATTCTTATTTATACATTATTTCATATTTCTGATTTTAGATTATCATACCATGTCGTCCTGCTCATCACAACTATAAATCTACTGACCAGCAGTGTCCCCCAATGACCTCAAAATAATCAACGTCAAATTATGCCACCAAATTTTCAGGTCAAAAGTGCCCCGTAGAAGAGCAAGTATAGAGCAGGTCCACAAACTGTCCCCTTATTTTTTCTTTAAATTGCCTCTTTATTCATGTACAGTTCTGTTGTAAAGTATACCCAATTAAAAAACATAGGAAAAAGGAAGGTTAAGTAAGTTTCCGTTACTGAGAAAAACTATACAGTAACACTTCAAGTACTCTTACCTTCCGGGAAAGGAACAATTATCATGGCAAACACAAATGTACAGACAGCAGCAAACGACAGGGAGTTTACTTCTTCCGTTCAGTTTCTTACTGTAACAGCAATCTTTGTAGCACTTACTTACATCTTTACAGCATTCATCAACGTTCGTCTTCCGATCGCAGCAAACGGAGGACTCATCCATCTCGGCAACGTTCCGCTGTTCATCGGCGCGATCATCTTTGGCAAGAAGACCGGTGCGATCGCTGGCGGTGTTGGAATGGGACTGTTTGACCTGCTTTCCGGATGGACTTTATGGGCCCCATTTACTTTCGTAATCGTTGCTCTGATGGGATTCACTGTAGGAAAACTTACTGAAGACGAAAAACACCAGAACTTCAAATGGTATGTGATTGCAATCGCAGCAGCCTGTGTGATCAAAGTTGTTGGATACTACATCGCAGAAGTTGTTATTTACGGAAACCCGTTCTCACCTGTTACTTCTATTCCTGGAAACCTGGTACAGATCGGTGTTGCAGCAGTCATCACACTTATCGTGATTGCACCACTGAATGTTGCCGCTAAAAGAACAGGTTTAAAAAAATAATAAAAAGAAAAAGGACTTGATCTTATGTATAAAATTATGACACCGGGTCCGACGCAGGTTGCCGAAAACGTGCGTCTCGCCCGCAGCAGAGAATGTACAAACCCTGATCTCGATGAGAGCTTTGTAGAATTTTACAAAGAAACCTGTGAAGAGATCAGCCGCCTTCTCCACACCGACAACGAAACTCTTATCCTCGGCGGAGAGGGAATCCTCGGTCTGGAGGCTGCCTGTGCTTCCATGACGGAACCTGGTGACCGTGTCCTCGTACTGGATAACGGTATCTATGGCAGGGGATTTGCTGATTTCGTTTCCATGTACGGCGGATGTCCGGAACTCTATTCCAGAGATTACCGCGAAACTCTCGATGTGCAGGAACTTGAAGCTTTCCTCAAAGAACATCACGATTACAAATATGCAACCGTTGTCCACGGCGACACACCAAGTGGTATGCTGAATGATGTTTCCGCAATCTGTCCGCTTCTCAAGAAATATGGCATCATGACTGTTGTCGATTCCGTATCTGCATCCTTCGGTGAGCCGATGCGCATCTCCGACTGGCAGATTGACATCATGTGCGGCGGTTCCCAGAAGGTCGTCTCCGCACCTCCAGGACTTACTTTCGTAGTCATCAGTGACGATGCAAAGAAAGCCATGACAGAGCGCAAGACACCGATTGCGTCTTTCTATGCAAACCTGACCACTTTTGCACATTATTATGAAGAAAAGTGGTTCCCGTACACCATGCCGATCAGTGATATCTACGGACTTCGCGCAGCGATCGACAATATCGCCGCTGACCCGGATATCCTCGCACGACACGAAAAGATCGCTGAGGCTTCCCGCAAGGCGATCACCGAAGCTGGACTTTCCCTTTATCTTAAGAGTGGATTTTCCAGTACAGTGACTGTATTTGAAGTACCGGAAGGAACTACTGCAGCCGCCATTCTCGATGGTATCAAAAAAGATTACAATATCATGCTTGCAGGTTCTTTTGATGTACTTGCAGGCAAAGTCATCCGCATTGGACATATGGGAAATAATGCTGATTTTTACAATGTCCGTGAGGTTTTTGCCGCATTGGACGGAACTCTTGCCAAACTCGGTGTTCCGCTTAAAGCAAGCATGGAGGAAATTTTCTGCGACAGCATGAAATAAAGAGCATCTGAAACACGGATATTGATAGAAACAATATGAAATTAGAGATTCTGTTTTACAAAATGTTCTGTAAAGAACTGAAAGAAAAGAGGCACTTTTACTATGAATAACAACCTGAAAAAATTAATCCTCGCTGCTTTATTTGCAGCACTTTCCTGTGTGGCAACCATGTCCATCCGTATCCCAACTCCGGGAACAGGCGGATACATCCATCCGGGTGATGCCATCGTCATCCTTTCCGGTGTGATCCTTGGACCTGTATGGGGATTTTTTGCAGGCGGCATTGGTTCTACACTTTCTGACCTGATCGGCGGATATTTCGTTTATGTACCGATCACTTTCGTGATCAAAGGACTGGTTGCACTGGTTGCCGGACATCTGTATCAGAAAATCGGCAAAACTCAGAAGAGCCGTTACGTTGCAGTCGTTCTCGGCGGTGTTGCAGACATCATCCTTGTTGCAGGTGGATATTTCGTATGTGAATACTTCATCTACGGTGCAGGTGCTGCTGCCAGCATCCCGGCAAACATCATCCAGGGTATCGGCGGACTTGTTATTTCCTGCATCCTCTATCCGATCCTGATCTCCATCCCGAATGTACGTCAGATGACTGTTGCGACACGGTAAAAATGCAAATTTCGGCATCGAAAAAGCATTATTTGTATGAATCGATGCTGATAATCCAATTAAATGGCTGTATTGTGCATCGGGAAATCGAGGTTAACGTATAATCGATGCCAGTCATTTAATATAGCATATGCAACAGGCATCGAGGAACAGATTTCTCATCTGTCTCGATGCCTGTTAACAATTAACTTAAACTTTATCTACTATTTTGTGGATTTTAGTTCCATGCTTTGATGCTCTTGGCATCTTCATGGAATTGAAATCCTTTTTATATTGCGATCAGATAAAGTACTCGATGACTTCCTCCGGTACGGTTCTGGTCTTTTCGTTATAGATGAGGACTGCTTCCCGCTCTTCCAATGGACCGAGGGAATAGATTTCTTTATTTTCCTGGTTAAAGTATTTGAATGGAACAATACGGTTGTAAGCTCTTGGATGATCTTTGTCAATCAGTATGTCTTTCTGCTCATAGGGTTCATCCCAGTAATACGGATCAAAAAGAAGGATATTTCCATTCTCCACTCCGGTCATCAGGACATAGTGCTCTTCGTCCAGATACAGACGGACAACTGCCACGCCGCCGTGGTTCAGTGCATGATTGATGCGGCTCTCCTCATTTATGTACACGCTTCGTCCAGACAGGTATTCACTGCTCACGGACATGATTCCAAGCTCTCCGTACTCATTTAGCCAGTTGCTCAGGAACATCATCGCGGCTCTGGATGTTCCCCTTTTCCCCGGGATACCTTCCTTGCTGTGGCAGTCCAGGCAGTAGAGCATGGTATTTCGGATCGCCTCCGGCGGGATTTCCTCCCGTTCAAATAAATAGGCGATCGCATTCATCATGGATGTCGGCCCGCAATCGTATTCAGATAACTGGTAATGTAATGGATTTTTCATAATAAAATCCCTCTCTTCGGTAAAGTTTCAATGCAACCAGTTTATACCAAACCGCTGCTTTTGTAAACCGATGAGAGTGATGATTGTGTTGCTGTTCACTTTATTCACAGCAACTTGGTCAAACTGCATTCCAAATCACCTTCGGTGATAGCATTTTGCCCCGTATGTCTCGGGATTTTGCCATATATATGGCAAAACACCTCGCGGGATATTACCCGTAAACAGTATAATAATTTTACACTATCACTTCGCTTTTCCGTTGCTTCCTGCGACCATGATCTTCTGCATGACGTATTTCTTAACTTCTTCATCGATTGCAATAGCAGACCAGCTCTGTCCGTCAATGCCGATTCCTGCGATATCATCCGGTGAAACACCGCTGGAACTGATCACTGTCCAGATAGCCTTGCACACAGCCTCCCACCATTCATCCGGATTCTGTTCTGCCCAGCCCGGGTGTGGGTAGTACACCGGATAACCTTCTGAAACTGTCGCTTCTACTTTGCCGTCTTTTCCAAATAACGCAACTTTACATGCACTTGTTCCTATATCAATCCCCAATAAATACTGTTTCGTCATGAGCTTTTTCTCCTTCTCTGGTCATAGATCCTTTTTTCTGTTTCTTTACGGAATATACGTTAAAAACTGGATCTTGCGGAAAGATGAATCACTCAGGAAACATTCGTGTGCGTGCTCCTGTTCATAGAGGATTTTGCCAAGAAGGGCATTGCGTTCTTCATCGACGGCAATCTGCTTCTGTACCACATCTTCTCTGGCGGCATCAGGGTTATAATTGACCAGACTCAGGAGAAAAACGCGCCGGTCGCTCTCGGTCCGCTAGGAGATCTGGAATTCCTCTGCCAGCTCTGTGAGGCTTATTTCCTGTTCTGTTTTGCTCAATTTCCGGATCATGGAAACAATTCTTTTGTTCATACGATGTTCTTCCTGTGATTTTTTTATTTACATGGTTTTCTTTCTATGGAGCAGTTATTTATAGTTTTCTATGTATGCCAGGATCTGCTCCGGATCGTCCATGAATGCACAAAGTTCCATATTGGAAGCATCCATAAATTTCTCGTCTGCGGTATGCTGAAGAAGTGCCTTCATTCCATCGTAATAGCCATTGATATTGTAAAGGACGATCGGACGGTCCAGCCTGTGCAGACTTTTGAGTGTCAGGATCTCAAAAAACTCTTCATAAGTTCCGATCCCGCCTGGTGTTACGATCGTTGCGTCTGAACGTTCCTCAAGGAGTTTCTTGCGCTCGCGCATGGTTTCTGTAAAAATAAATTCGCTGCAGTTCTCATAGAGAACTCCCGGCTTGTCGAAGAAACGTGGAGCAATGCCGAGAATATAACCGTCTTCGGAATCAACGCCTCTGGCTGCTGCTCCCATCATTCCGGTCGCTCCGCCGCCAAACACAAGGCCATGCCCCCGCTTTGCCATCATTTTGCCAAGTTCTTCTGTTTTTTCATAATAGATCTGCTCCAGTTCTGCGCTGGAGGCTCCATAGATGCATATGTTCATAATTTACTCCAATCCTGCGAAAAATAACTCGTAAAAATCATCCTCACCTTCCAGCATCGGAGAATTTTCCCCGCCGCCATTGGTGCTTCTGCGCATGGTGGCATAAAATTCTTCTCCGGCGGTGATGAGGTCCATGTCATAGATCTCGTAGCCCAGTTCACGGCATTTCTGGCAGAATGCGCTGAGCGGCTGTGCATCCTTACGTGTTTCCAGAAGCTCTGCCCGAAGGTTTTCGTCGCGGCGGGCTTTGCTTTTTAGTTCGTCTAGCATTTCTGTAATTTCCATGATGTTTCCTCCTTTGATCAATGGATGTGCCACAGCACTTCCTTTATATGCAATACAAATGCGAAATGCAGACATACACCAGCGTATATGTCTGCACTACTTTTCTGATTCTGCGGTGTTGTCTGAATATAAGATACCACATCTTCCTTATGTAATTCAATAACTTTCAGAACGACACACATCCCGTATAAGTAATCGGTGTTACTGTTCACAGCAACTATATCCTCATTCCATTTACGAATTGCTTTTTTCTTTACATCTTTCGGCGGCTGTTATAAGATTAATATAGTATTTATGCCGCGGTGGAAGGCGGCGGAATGGAGAGTTTTATGTCCGATTATTTTATAACACAAATCACCGCATCAGATAAGCGCGGCAACCGTCTGGTAGACGAACTACTTACGTCGGAAGGAATCCGAAGGGATGGGAATCTTGATTATACCTGTGGGATGTATGATGATGAAATGAATCTGATCGCAACAGGAAGCTGTTTTGGAAATACGCTTCGGTGTATGGCGGTCAGCCATGAACACCAGGGCGAGGGACTGATGAATTCGATTGTCAGGCGCAGGAGTGTGCGCGGGCGCGGAGGCATACGGTTGCGGAGATGCAGGATAGAATAGAGGAAATTCTGGGGAATTCCCAGAATCCCGTCAATTTATATTGACATTTTTTAGCAGGGCAAATGCCCTGGGGGCTTTTGTTTATATTGGGATATAAGAAAACCGTCAAGGGACTTGGCCAGTCCCCTGACAACCCCTGGGTTGGGTGTTTGACGGAAATTTTGTCTTGTGTAGTGCCCTTTGAAAAATTCTCCTGGTGTTTCAGGTCGGAAGGCTTTCGTATGAATGGAGCTCAGGCTTGCGCTGGTGCTCCTTGAGTCTTAGTTTTCTTAAGCTATAGATTTCGTGACATAAAAATAACAGGATATCTTCTCTTTCGCATGGAGAAGATATCCTGTTATTTTATCATACTACTAGCCCGTCGACGCCACGCCTTCGGCGTGCTCGCGGGAAGTACAGCTATTACCAACTCAAGTTGCCGCGCCTTTCGCGCCAGCGAAACAGCCCTACACAGTTGGCGTCAACACTGTTCTGTCTTGATGAGCCAAGCGTGACCAAAAAGGGGGTGTCTGAGGGGGACATTCGACCTTCGCAACTATGAGATCGCCCCCCCTCAGGGTTTTCAGCTGCCAAACTGGCGGGCGTTTGGGCAGTCCCCATTACGCTTCTTCTGTTTCTTCCTCAGGTGTTACAGTCTCCGGAACAGCTCCGTTGTGGACAGTTACAACGGTCAATACAACAGCTTCCGGATCATCTTTGATATCGATGTCTTTATCTTTTGCAAGGCTCAGATCCTTGACACGGATGGTATCGCCAACTTTGAGTCCAGCTACATCTACTTCTACTTTGTCAACCAGTGCTGACGGATAAGCTCTGTAGTTCACCTCTTCCATGTTCTCCTGGAGAACACCCTCTGCTACTTTATCGTGGTTTACGATCACGATCTCAGCAACAGAATGTACTTTTTCATTGCTTACCAGTGCCTGGAAATCAATCTCATCTACTCTGCCTGCCAGTGGGTTGAAGTCAACCTCTTTGATCAGTGCGTCGTATGTCTGACCTTCTACATCCAGCATAACCTGGCTTCCTTTGTGGTCAGTCTTTAACAGTTTGTCAACCTCGGTCTTCAGCATTTTTACTGGAATGGAACCTTCGATCTCACGACCAAATACATTACCTGTAACGTATCCTTCTCTTCTCAGTCTTTTTGCCTTAACGTCCATGCTTCTTTTTTCAGCTTTTAAAGTATTCATTTGTCTTTTCCTCCAAAAATCTGATGCTTAGCAGCCTTCAACTTTGTTTTGTGAAAGGAGGTTTTGTTAAGTTCTGTTTACTTTTTACGGTTAGAAGTATAGCACTGAGTGCCAAAACAGATTAACCAAATATTATTTTATTTAGTTCTTATTTTTGTTAATATTTTAAAGTTGTATACACGGGCATGAATTCTCTGACTTTTTTATTACTAATATCGAACTTCCGTCTATGGAAGTCTGTTTTTTAACATGCTATAATATATAAAAATTTATTAGGATGAGGTAACTAAAAATGTATCATGACTTGACCGAGGGGAAAATCTCCCGCTCACTGCTGCTGTTTGCGCTACCTATGATGGCCGGCAATCTTCTGCAGCAGTTCTATAATATTGCGGATACGCTGATCGTCGGGCGTGTGCTTGGAAGCAATGCGCTGGCGGCGGTGGGATCTGCTTATACTCTGATGACTTTTCTGACTTCTATCTTTCTGGGACTCAGTATGGGATCGGGGGCTCTTTTTTCTATTTATAAGGGAAAAAACGATCAGGATTCTCTGCGCAATGCGATCGTACATGCTTTTGCACTGATCATGGCTGTCACAGTGCTTTTGAATGTCCTGGTGTACATAGGAATTGATCCGATCCTGCATTTCCTGCGTGTACCTGACGAGGTATGGGATGGCATGAAAGCTTATCTGCTTGTGATATTTGCGGGTATCATTGCCACTTCACTGTACAATTACTTTTCCTGTCTGCTCCGTGCACTTGGGAATTCCACGATTCCGCTGGTATTTCTTGCGGTCTCTGCTGTCCTGAATATCGGACTGGATCTTTTGTTCGTGGCTGTACTCCCATGGGGTATCCGTGGTGCCGCACTGGCAACGGTGATCGCACAGTATGTTTCAGGCATCGGCATTACGCTCTATGTACTGCTGAAATGCCGTGATCTGCTTCCTTCCAGAGAGGATCTACAATTCAACCGCCAGATCCTTGGTGAGATTGGAAATCTGTCTTCTATGACCTGCGTCCAGCAGTCTGTCATGAACTTTGGTATCCTGATGGTGCAGGGACTGGTAAATAGCTTCGGACCGGTCATTATGGCTGCTTTTGCTGCTGCTGTCAAAATTGATACGTTTGCGTATCTTCCGGTACAGGATTTCGGCAATGCATATTCTACCTTTATCGCACAGAATTACGGTGCAGGCAAAAAAGATCGAATCCGCAAGGGAACAAGGGAATCATTCCTGATCAGTTTTCTTTTCTGTATTGTGATCTCGGCGGTGGTATGTATTTTTGCCGCACCGCTGATGCGGATCTTTGTCAGTGCGAAGGAAACTGCAGTTATTGCTTCCGGTGTGCGTTATCTCCGGATCGAGGGGGCTTTTTACTGCGGAATCGGCTGTCTGTTTTTGCTGTATGGTTACTATCGTGCAGTCAAGAAACCGGGCATGTCCGTCATCCTGACTGTGATATCTCTCGGAACACGTGTAGCTCTGGCGTATATCCTGTCTGCATATATCGGAGAAACCGGCATCTGGATGGCGATCCCGATCGGATGGGTGTTTGCCGATATTACCGGCCTCGCTTATATGAAATTTCAAGAAAAATAGTCACCTCTGGCAACTCCATACAGATACAAAAACAAAAGAGCGCAGTTCCCGTTAAAGACACGTGTAAACCCTGTATTCTGATTTCACGGTACTGTAATTACTGGAAAAATCGCTTCAGACACGAAGCTTCTAAGACTGCCCCTGCAGGCATCAGAACTACTTTTATACTATCATTCCTACATATACAACAGGCAGGAATGAGTTTTTTCCACTCGTCCCTGCCTGTTATCATTCTCTTATTTTACTTACTTTTCTTTCGCTTTTTTATCTGCCAGAATCTCCTCTGCCATTTCCACCTCTGTTTTTTCATCCTTCGGAAGAACGATATTCAGGATGATTGCGAATAACGCTGCCGGAACAATACCGGAGCCGCCGAAGATCAGGTTGATGCTCTCCGGAAGCTGTGCAAGAACTGCGGAGTTGGAACCGAGCCCGTATCCAACGCCAAGCGCAACCGAAACGATCGTTACATTTCTCGGTGATATAGGCCATTTGGTAATAAGCTGGATTCCGCTGACTACGATGGAGGAAAACATCATGACAGCAGCTCCTCCCAGAACGCTCTGCGGCATGATAGAGATCAGTGCTGCAAGTTTCGGAAACAGTCCGCATGCGATCAGGAAGATTCCACCGATTCCAATGCTGTAACGGTTTACGACTTTGTTCATTGCGACCAGGCCTACATTCTGGCTGAAAGATGTGTTCGGAAGGACACCTAACAAAGCTGCGAAAGAAGATCCCAGTCCGTCACACATAACACCACCGGAAAGTTCTTTGTCCGTAGCCTCTCTTCCAAGGCCACCCTCTGTGATACCGGAAATATCACCTACTGTTTCTACTGCTGTAACTACAAACATAATACAGATCGGAACGATTGCCTTCGCGTCAAATACCCATTTGACCGGCATAATCTTCGGAACTGCAAACCAGGATGCGTCTGCCACCTTGCTCCAGTTCACTACCCAGGCCTTTGTTGCCTCTACTGTGGCACCCGTTTCATCCACATAGGTAAATGTTGTCGGAAGGATCATTGCCATGATCGATACCAGGATATATCCGGCAATAATACCGATCAGAATAGAGGAAAAACTGGTAAATCCTTTTGTTCCATGTTTCAGTGCAATGATCACGACCAAAACAAAAGTACCTACAAACAGATTTTCCAGAGAGCCATAATCTGCTGCTGAACTTCCGCCTCCGAAAGATCCGATACCAACAGAGATCAGTGAAAGTCCAATAGACAGTACCACTGTACCGGTAACAACTGCAGGGAAAAATTTGCGGAGTGGTTTCAGAAATCCACCAAGTACTGTTTCAAACAGACCTCCTATAAAACATGCCGCCAGGACTGCTCCATATCCTGCAACCCCACTTCCCATTGTAATCGCAACACTTCTGCAGACACCGATGAAACCGGAACTCGTTCCCATGACGATTGGTAGTTTTCCGCCGATCGGTCCGATCGTGTATACCTGGATCAGTGTTACGATTCCTGCAACCAGCATGGCATTCTGAAGGAGTGCCACCTGAATACTGCTTCCTGATTCAATGCCGCACACTCCTGTAATGATCAGAAGTGGAGTCAGGTTGCCGACAAACATTGCAAGTACATGCTGCAGTCCAAGTGGAATCGCCAGTTTCAGCGGGGGCTTTCCATCAAGATCATATGGCGTTGCCACGTTTTTTTCTTTTGTTTCCATATTCTTTCCTCTCTTTCTCTTTTTACCGAGCCAAATAAAAAAGGAAACAGCAGGTATTTTCGCCTTCGAAGTCATCTGCTATTTCCTTTATACATGCAGCTTGTGCACAAAATTTTCTCTCGATGCGTTTATTATAACAATTTTTTTGTATCTGTCAATTTCTTTTTGCAGGTATTTTCTTTGTACTTGATTTTGTACATTTATCTTTCCGTACTTAATAATACTCATGATCGATCTGTATCACCGCAAAATATTTACTTCCCGGCAGGCCATGTACCTGTTCTTTCAGACGGTTCATGATCTCATTGTCGGTCAGGGAAGTTTTTCTCGGCACTTCCACATCGAAGATCAGGTTGGTTCTGGTCGTCCCCTTGACCATACGGAAGTCGTGCATGCTGAAGGCTTCATCCAGAGACTGTACCATCGCCTCCACCTTCGCCTTCATTTCCAGAACTTCCTTATCGTCTGTCACGATCGGGTCCATGTGGATCGTTGCGGAACAGTTCAGCTTTTCCTGAAGTTCATGTTCGATATGGTCGATCTGCTCGTGGATGTCCTGGATATCCCCATCCACAGCAACCTCCGCGTGGAGCGAGATCATTCTTCGTCCCGGACCATAATCATGGACGATCAGATCGTGCACCCCATAGACCAGTGAATGTCCCAGAACAATCTCCCGGATCTCATCAATAAACTCCTTCTTCGGCGGCTGTCCAATAAGAAGGTCTATGGTTTCTTTCAGTGTAGAACCACCTGTATAAACGATAAAGATCCCGACCAGGATACCAAACCATCCATCCAGGATCAGTCCTGTATATTTACTGATCACGGTTGCGATCAGAACCAGTGTCGTCGCAACAGTATCGCTCAAACTGTCCACTGATGTCGCTTTCATCGCTGCACTGTCAAGCTTTTTGCTCAGGGAACGATTGTAATAAAACATATAGACTTTCACAAGGATTGACGCAAGCAGGATTCCCAAGACCAATGCACTGCTCTCGATCAGTTCCGGATCACGCAGTTTCCCGAACGATGACCTGATCAGCTCAAATCCCATAACCAGGATCGCAACAGAGACCAGCAGCCCCGAAATATACTCCATCCTTCCATGTCCAAACGGATGCTCCGGGTCCGGTGCCTGACCGGAAAGCCGGAATCCGATCAATGTGATGATCGATGAACCCGCATCGGACAGATTGTTAAATGCATCCGCCGTGATCGCGATCGATCCGCTGAGCGTTCCTGCGATCCATTTTCCAAGAAACAGCAGGATATTCAGTCCGATTCCCACTGCCCCGCTCAAAACTCCATATGCCTGACGGACCGCCGGTGAATCATAATTCCGCCTGTCCTTAATAAAAAGTGATGCCAAAAACGTGATCATTCCTATTCCTCCCAAAATTTTACACGTGAATCAACAGCATTCTCTCGATAATAGCACACTCCTATGCAAAAATCCAGAATAATTTGTAATCAATCTGGAAAATTTTTTCTGAAAATGATATAGTTTTATTAATGATGCTTTTTATCAAGGAGAAAAAATCGAATGAAAAATCTTAAAAATATAGCAATGCTCATAGATGCCGACAACACCCAGCTGTCCAAGCTGGAATCTGTCATACAGGAAATCTCTGCCAACGGCCGTATCGTCGTGAAGCGCGCGTACGGCAACTGGCGCAAAGGTTCCCTTAAGAACTGGGAGAATGAACTGAAACGCCTCGCGATCAAGGCAGAACAGCAATTTGACTACGTTGCGGGCAAAAACGCCACCGACATGGCTCTCGTGATCGACACTCTCGATCTTCTGCACAGCGGGATCTATGATGCATTTGTCATCGTTGCCAGTGACAGTGATTACACGCCTCTTGCGATCAAACTCCACGAATCCGGAGTCTATGTCATGGGCGTCGGAGAGAAGAAAACACCGGAGCCGTTCCGAAATGCCTGCGATGAATTTGTTTATCTCGAAAATCTGAGCAAAGACCCAGATACTCCGGAGCATCAGCCTGCCCCGGTTTCTTCCAGAAAGACGAGAAACAGCAGACGCAGCCAGGAAAGTGCAGAAGAACGCCGCAAAGCAAAAGAATTAAAGGAAATCCACAAACTGCTCCACATCGCCTGGGACAAGTACCAGGATGACGACCGTTATGTCAATGTCAGCTCTGCAGGCCAGTATATCAAGCGTGCAAAGCCGGATTTCGATGCCCGCACCTACGGTTTCCTCAAACTGCCGGATCTGATCGAAGCTTATCCAAATAAATATGCAATGAAACGTTACCCCGGCAAAGGAACGGTAACGATCATTGCATACAAATGTATTTGATTATTTAATTCTGTTTGTTCTGAGAACATAATATCTTCGGAAAATTGATAAGATCGTCCACACGATACAGATCCCACCCGCGATGGACAATGCATACTGAAGTGTCAGACTGCCATAGTGTGACACTTCTTCTGTATTTCCCTGCACTGCTGCACTCATCGTGTAGTACAGCGTACTTCCCGGAATCAGCGGCACAACTGACGGAATCAAAAACAGCGGGACCGGAGCTCTCTTTCTGGCTGCAAGAAAATCCGCATAGACTGCTGCCAGTGCAGAAGCCGCCAGACCGGAAATAAAAATCTGACCGTTACTGAAATACATCACCAGCAGATAACCTCCCCAGCAGACAACACCTCCCAGAGATGCCGATACCCACAATGACTGTCTCAGCCGGAACAGCATGGCAAATCCCAGAGAACCGACAAACGCCATAACCAACTGCAATATCACATCTTTCATACTCTCACCATCCAAATCGCTGCCATAAATCCACAGGCAAGGGCTCCCGCCCACAGAATACTCTCGATCAGTCGCATCAGTCCGGAGATCGTATCTCCCATCAGCATGTCTCTGATGGAGTTTGTCGCCGGAATTCCCGGGATCAGAAGCATGATATCCCCGATCATGATCTTGTCCATGTTCAAAACCGGCAGGACTTTGACCGTCAGGCAGATCACCGTTCCCACAACAAAAGAACAGAACAGGTTAAACATGATCGTATTTGCAAAAAGTTTCGTCGCTTTTTGCTGTATAAAGCAGATCAGGACAGCCACCAGTGCCGCCACAACTCCATCTGCAAATGTCCCGCCAAAAAACACAGCAAAACTGCCTGCTGCCAGGATACTTCCCATATAAAGATCCCATCGTCCCCTCGGCTCTGCGATCTCCTGAAGCCGCCGCTGAAACTGGTCCAGCGGAATGGGGTTGATACAGCAGTTCCTGCTGAGTGCATTGAGCTGTTCCAGTGCAGTAAAATCCGTACTGCCCGTATAATTCACTCTTCTGGTGTGTGTAAGCAGTTCCCCGTCTGTTCTTTCCATTGTGATCACAATGCTCGATGTGATCACGAATACGTTCATTTTGGCAGCGCCATATGCACGCCCGATCCTCTGCAATGTATCTTCTACACGGTTGATCTCCGCCCCCGAAGCCAGTAGCATCTCTCCCATATCCAGAAGCAGATGCAAAAGCCGGTTCTCGTCGTATTTTGCCGTTTCCATCTTCATTCCATCCCTGATCTACGATATTATATACCATCAGCAGACAAAAATATCCACTGCACACATTATCTAACATATGCAGTGGATTTGCAATCTGTTTTTATTTTATCAGCCGATCAAATCGTTCATATCCTCCTCCACAGAACGGATTCCGGCGATTCCGAAATTATCCACAAGGATCTTCGCAACATTCGGGGAAAGGAAGGCCGGAAGGGTTGGTCCGAGGTGGATATTTTTGACTCCGAGGGAAAGAAGTGCCAGGAGCACGATCACGGCTTTCTGCTCATACCAGGCGATATTGTATACGATCGGAAGTTCATTGATATCTTCCAGCTCAAAGATTTCCTTGAGTTTCAGGGCAATGACTGCCAGGGAATAGGAATCGTTGCACTGTCCTGCATCAAGGACTCTCGGGATTCCGTTGATATCGCCAAGGTTCAGTTTGTTATACTTGTATTTCGCACAGCCTGCGGTCAGGATCACCGTATCTTTCGGCAGGGCTTTTGCAAAATCTGTGTAGTAATTTCTTGTATTTGCACGTCCGTCACAACCTGCCATCACGACAAATTTGCGGATCGCGCCGGACTTGACTGCTTCCACGATCTGATCTGCCAGTGCAAATACCTGTGCGTGTGCAAAACCTCCGATGATCTCGCCGCTCTCAATCTCCTGCGGCGGTGCACATTTTTTCGCATGTTCGATCACCGCGGAAAAATCTTTTTCTTCGCCTTCTGCACCTGGGATATGTTTACATCCCGGATATCTCACTGCACCGGTTGTATAAACGCGGTCTTTGTAGCTGTCCTTCGGTGGAACGATGCAGTTTGTTGTCATCACGATCGGGCCGTGGAAACTCTCAAACTCTTCTTTCTGTTTCCACCATGCATTTCCGTAATTTCCTACAAAATTCGGATATTTTTTGAATGCAGGATAATAATGCGCAGGGAGCATTTCTGAATGTGTGTAGACATCCACGCCCGTTCCCTGTGTCTGCTCCAGAAGCATTTCCAGATCACGGAGATCATGTCCGGAGATCAGAATTCCCGGATTATTCCTGACACCGATATTTACTTTGGTGATCTCCGGATTTCCGTAAGTTTCTGTATTTGCCTTATCGAGCAGAGCCATCACCTGAACGCCGTACTTGCCAGTTTCCAGCGTAAGGGCTGTAAGGTCTTCGGCTGTAAGTGAATCGTCCAGCGTTGCGGCAAGTGCTCTCTGCAGAAATGCATCCAGTTCCTCGTCATTATGCAGCAGCGCAAACGCATGCTTTTCATAGGCGGCAAGACCTTTTAATCCATAAGTGATAAGTTCCCGCAAACTTCGGATGTCCTCATTTTCTGTGGAAAGGATTCCAACTTCAGCCGCTTTTTTGTCAAACTCTGTCTCTGTACCATTCCAGACGGCCGCCTGTGGAAGCTGCTCTCTATTCGCCGTTTCTGTAAGTAACTTTTCCTTTATATCCAGAGTTTCTCTGATACGTTCTACGATAGTTTCTCTGTCAAAATTTACATTTGTAATTGTTGTAAAAAGATTCATCACGACGAGATGATTAATCATGTCATCGATCTCTTTTCCTTCGTTACGAAGTTCTGTCGTGATCGCGCAAAGCCCCTTTGTCACATAGATCAGAAGATCCTGCATTGCAGCAACTTCCGGTTTCTTTCCACAGACGCCGGATTTCGTACATCCTGTGCAGCCTGCTGTTTCCTGACACTGAAAACAAAACATTTTATTTTCCATGGTATGACCCTCCTTGTAGTCGATATATACATTTTCTTCACAAATCAAGGATAATATACCTGCCGCCACAAATATGTGGTTATAACCACGTAAATATAAAATTATACAAAAGAAAAAGACGGATATTTAAAACCGTCTTTTTTCTATCCATAACTTTTATTTTCAATCAAAAAACTGAATCCCCATCAGCGTCAGTCCATGTGCCGGGGCTGTCGGTCCGGATACAGATCTGTCGCAGGCCTCAAGGATCTTTTTGACTCGTTCCGGTGGATACTGTCCGTTTCCAACCTGAATCAGTGTTCCTGCGATGATACGCACCATATTGTAGAGGAATCCCTCTCCTCTGACCTGGATCGTGACGATATCTCCGTCTCTCCAGATATCAATCCCTGTCAGTGTGCGGACTGTTGATTTGACTTGCGCTCCTGTTCCACAGAAGCTGGCAAAATCATGCCGTCCGATCAGATAGGAAGTTGCCTCTCGCATCTTGTCCACATCCAGTTTGTAGTGGTAGAAATAAGAGTACAGCCTCTCTGTCGGCACCGGGAATTTCCTGTTGAGGATGCGGTATTCGTAAGTTTTCTCACTGTCGCAGTAACGTGGGTGAAAATCCGGATCCACTTCCTCGGACAGCTGAATCCTGATATCGTCCGGAAGACGCTGATTCAGCGCATAGGAGATCTTTTCGCCCGGAATACGTGTGTTGGTGTCAAAAACTGCCACATTTCCAAGTGCATGCACACCGGCATCCGTACGGCTTGCGCCCATGATCTCGATCTTCTCTCCGAGAAGTTCTGTGAGTGTATCGTTCAGAACACCCTGGATCGTGACTCCGTTCGGCTGGATCTGCCAGCCACTGTAATTCGTTCCATCATATGCAACTACAAGTCCAATTCGCTTCATCTTATCACCATCCCATCACGCGGAATCCAATCGCAACGGCAAGGTACACGAACAATACCAGATATGCGACGTGGTCCCTCTTTGCATAGTGAAGTGGCTTCATCTGTGTACGATGATCGCCTCCATGGTAACATCTTGCTTCCATCGCCATTGCCAGATCATTGGCACGGCGGAATGCTGAGATAAACAGCGGGACAAGAAGTGGAACCATGTTTTTGACCTTCTGGATCATGTTTCCATTCTCGAAGTCGGCGCCTCTGGCGATCTGCGCTTTCATGATCTTGTCCGTTTCTTCCAGAAGGATCGGGATAAAACGTAGCGCGATCGACATCATCATTGCGATCTCATGTACCGGAACGTGGATCTTGTTCAACGGACGCAGGCTTTTTTCCAGACCATCAGTGAGCTGATTTGGTGTTGTTGTCAGCGTCATAAGTGAAGATCCGATCACCAGATAGATCAGTCGGATTGCCATGCGGACTGCCATGGAGATTCCTTCTTTGGTGATGGTGAAGATTCCGATCTTCCAGAGCACTTCACCCGGTGTCAGAAGGATATTGAACACCATCGTGATCAGAAGGATCATGAAGATCGCTTTGAGTCCCTTAAAGATAAACTTCACCGGAACCTGAGAGATCGTAATCATCCCTGCCAGGAATAACGTTGCAACGGCATATCCTGCCACGCTGTGGAACAGGAATACGGAAATAATGAAGATCAGCGTTCCAAATAACTTGGTTCTCGGGTCCATTCTGTGGATCACAGATTTCGCCGGATAGTACTGACCGATCGTAATATCTCTAATCATTCTGAGCTCCTCCTTTCAGTAAAGGGGAGTTCATTTTCCGAAGAGCATTCAGGATATCCTGCTTCGCCTCTTCTACCGTTGTATCAGAAGGGTCGACATTGAGTCCTTTTTCCTTAAGGGCATGCATGATATAGGTGATCTGCGGGGCAGCCAGTCCCATCGGTTCCATCTCTTTGTAATGAGCAAAAACCTTCTTTGGTGTGTCATCAAAGGCGATCTGTCCATGATTGACCACGATCAGACGCTCCGCATATTTGGCTACATCTTCCATGCTATGAGAAACCAGCACAATGGTAATCCCACGAACTTTGTGAAGTTCTGCGATTTGATCAAGGATCTCATCTCTTCCCTTCGGATCAAGACCTGCGGTCGGCTCATCCAGAATCAGGATCTTCGGGTTCATTGCAAGTACACCTGCAATGGCCACTCGCTTCTTCTGACCACCAGAAAGTTCAAATGGTGATTTGTCAAAGTTTTCTTCTTTGAAGCCTACATGATGAAGTGCCTTGCGTGCTTCTTCCTCAGCCTGTTCTCTGGTCATTCCCTGGTTCATCGGTCCAAAACACACATCTGAAAGCACATCGCTCTCAAACAACTGATGTTCCGGATACTGAAAGACCAGTCCTACTTCACTGCGAAGTTTCCTGCGGTCGTATTTCTCCGCCCAGACATCCTCTCCATTGTAGGAAACGGTTCCTGATGTCGGCTGGATCAGTGCATTAAAATGCTGGATCAGTGTAGACTTTCCGCTTCCGGTGTGTCCGATCACACCGATAAACTGTCCGTCCGGGATTTCCAGATTGATATCCTTAAGTGCGTGGATCTGATAGGAAGTTCCCGGGCTGTATGTGTATGTTACGTTTTTTAATTCTATTGACATAAGGCATTTACCAGCTCTTCCGTAGTAAGGATTCCATCCGGAATGTCTACTCCGGACTGTTTGAGTTCATGCGCCAGCAGAGTTACCTGCGGTACATCAAGACGGTATTTCTTGAGAGTTTCCACCTGGGAAAAAATTTCCCGCGGAGTTCCCTCCATAACTACATGACCGCCATCCATAACGATGACATGGTCTGCATCGATCACTTCTTCCATGTAATGCGTGATCAGAACTACCGTAACATTTTCCTGCTTATTCAGCTGATGAACAGCTGCGAGTACTTCCTTACGGCCGTTCGGGTCCAGCATGGCTGTCGGCTCATCCAGGACAATGCATTTCGGACGCATCGCCATGACTCCTGCGATAGCAACTCGCTGCTTCTGACCTCCGGAAAGTTTATTCGGAGAGTGATGTCTGTACGCTGTCATGCCGGTCTTCTCAAGACTTTCGTTGACACGCTTCCAGATATCCTCGGTCGGAACTCCCATGTTTTCGGGCCCGAATCCGACATCCTCCTCCACAACAGTTCCGATGATCTGGTTATCCGGATTCTGGAATACCATTCCTGCCTTCTGACGCACCTTCCATAATTCCGGCTCCTCAGAAGTATTGATCCCGTCGATCCAGATTGTTCCATCGGACGGCAGAAGGAGTGCATTGATGTGTTTGGCAAAGGTAGACTTACCGGAACCATTATGTCCCAGGATCGCTACAAACTGTCCTTCCTTGATATCAATATCCACACCATCCACAGCTCTCTGTGTTTCCTGAACGTTGCCGTCCTCATCATATTTCAAGTAATCGAATGCAAGTTTTACTGCTTTGATGATTCCCATCTCTTATAGTCCTTTCAGGCTTCTTCTGCAGGTGTCTGACCGGTCAGAGAATCGATCAGTTCCCATATTTCATCTCTTCCCTGCTTTGTTTCTGCGGAATACGGAATGATCTTCGTTCCCTTGGTAAGCTTAAGTTCTTCACGGATAACTTTGAGACATTTCTGAACCTGGCTTCTCTTGATCTTGTCAAGCTTGGTCGCTATGATGATCGGTTCATATCCATTGTGCAGGATCCATTCATACATCTGGCAGTCATTCGCAGATGGTTTGTGGCGGATATCGATAAGAAGGAACACTGCCTTGAGATCCTTGGAAGTATGCAGATAACGCTCGATCATCTTTCCCCATTTTTCTTTCTCGGCAGGTGTGATCTTGGCATATCCATATCCCGGAAGATCCACCAGAAACATCTCGTCATTGATCTTATAAAAGTTGATCGTCTGTGTCTTACCCGGCTGGGCACTGGTGCGTGCCAGTGCCTTGCGGTTCATAAGACCATTGATCAGAGAAGATTTTCCTACATTTGATTTTCCTGCAAAAGCTACCTCCGGCATCCCTGTATCAGGAAGTGTGCTGGTAACTCCGCAGACAATATCCAAAACTGCATTTTTAATAATCATAAATTCCTCTTTATTTCACCAGTGCTTCGTGAAGCACTTCCTTCATATTATCTACATAGGAAATTTTGAGGCCGTCCAGGATCTCTGCATCGATCTCCTGAATATCCTGCTTATTTTCCCTCGGAACAAGTACCTGTTTGATACGGGCGTATTTCGCTGCAAGAAGTTTCTCCTTGAGACCGCCGATCGGCAGAACCCTGCCGCGGAGAGTGATCTCTCCTGTCATGGCTACATCTGCGCGCACTTCCTTACCAATGATCGCAGAAAGCATCGCTGTCGCCATGGTGATACCCGCAGACGGACCATCCTTCGGGACAGCTCCCTCCGGGATATGTACGTGAATGTCATTTTCCTGGAAAAATTCCGGTTTAATATCGTACTGGTCTGCAACAGAACGGATATAAGAAATACCAGCCATTGCGGATTCCTTCATGACATCTCCAAGCTGACCGGTCAGTACCAGTTCACCCTTGCCAGGCATGACATTTACCTCGATCTGAAGTGTATCGCCGCCAACCTGTGTCCAGGCAAGTCCTCTTGCGATTCCTACTTCGTCCTTCTTATTTGCCATCAGATAACTGTATGTGGATTTGCCGAGGAATTTGTCAAGATTCTTCGTATTGACAACAACTTTGTCCGCACCGTTCTCCATGAGTTCACGGGCTGCTTTACGGCAGATCTGACCGATCTTGCGCTCAAGTCCTCGTACTCCTGCCTCTCTGGTGTAGAGAGTGATCATTTTGCGAAGTGCGGCCGGCTGTATGGTCAACTTACCTTTCGGGATACCATTTACTTCAAGCTGCTTCGGGATCAGATGTTCCTTCGCGATATGTTCCTTCTCATTCTCGGTATAGCCTGAGATCTCGATCACTTCCATACGGTCCAGAAGCGGCCTCGGGATTCCCTGGATATCATTTGCAGTCGCAATAAAAAGTACCTCGGAGAGATCCTGCGGAACCTCTACATAATGGTCATTGAAGTGGCTGTTCTGCTCCGGATCCAGAACTTCAAGCAGTGCAGAGGAAGTATCTCCCTTGTAATCGCTGCTTGTCTTGTCGATCTCGTCAAGGAGCATCAGAGGATTGCTGACGCCCGCCTGCTGCAAGGCAACAGTGATGCGTCCCGGCATTGCCCCTACATAAGTCTTACGATGTCCACGGATCTCAGCTTCGTCACGAACGCCGCCAAGACAGATACGGACATATTTCTTGTGAAGTGCCTCTGCCACAGAATGGGCAATGGAGGTCTTACCAGTTCCAGGAGGTCCCACAAGACAGAGAATCGGACTCTTGCCGCCGGAAGTCAGTTTACGCACGGAAAGAAATTCCATGATACGCTCCTTGACTTCTTTGAGGCCGTAATGTCCCTCCTCCAGGATCTTCCATGCTTCGGCAAGATCCATGGAATCCTCGGATTTCTTATCCCACGGAAGATCCAGCAGTGTTTCGATATAGGTGCTAAGCACGCTGCTCTCAGCTGCACTGCTGTTCATGCTCTTGAAACGGTCGATCTCCTTGCTGATCTTATCCTTGACTTCTTTTGAAGCCTGGAGTTTCTCAAGTTTCTCGCGGTATTCCTGTGCTGTGTCAGCAGTGTTGTCCTCTCCAAGCTCTTCACGGATCAGTTTGAGCTGTTCTCTCAGAATATATTCTCTCTGGTTCTTGTCTACGCGGGCTTTGAGTTTGTGCTGGAGATCATGTCCGATCTGAAGCACTTCGATCTCATTGTTCAGGATCGCTGCAAGAACTTCATACTGTTCTTCCAGTGTCACTGCCTCCAGGATCTTCTGCTGATTCTGGTAGGTGATCTGGATGTTCACAGATACCTGTGAGATCAGTTCTTCCAGATTCTGGATGTTCATGATCTTGGCAGCAAGATCTTTGCTGATCCTGCCGCTCTCGATACAGTATCTCTGAAACAGTTCACGGATGCTTCTGTACATTGCCTCTCTCAGAGACTTCGCATAATGGGCTCCATCTGCCTCAAATCCTGCGGTCTCTGCCATGAGGAATGGTTCCTCCTGTTCCAGTCCGATGAGTTCTGCGCGTTCCACGCCCTCGACCAGAACACGGAGCAGATCATGTGGTAATTTAACTACCTGTTTGATATATGCAACTGTACCAACCTTGTACAGATCTGTGATTCCCGGTGTTTCCATTTCCGGATCTTTCTGTGTGACCAGAAAGATCTTCTCATCCTGAAGCATGGCAGCTTCAATTGCCTTCATAGAGCGTTCTCTGCTTACATCAAAATGAACGATCATATCCGGCAGGATCGTCGTTCCTCGAAGTGCGATCGCAGGAAGAATGCTAATTGGCTGTTTCATGTTTCTTCAGTCCCTTCTTTAGGCCGTTTCCGGCTTGCCTTTCTTTCTTGAACGGGAAGTTTTCTTAAGCTCCGGTGCCGGTGCTTCGCCATGGATGACTTCCGGCTCTGCTGTTCCTTCTACGGCATCCTTTGTGAGAATGCATTTCTGGATCGTCTTGTCAGAAGGTGTGCGGTACATAAGATCCATAAGAGATTTCTCCATGATAGATCTGAGTCCTCTGGCTCCTGTCTTACGTTCCAGAGATTTACGTGCAACTGCTTCCAGTGCTTCATCCTGGAATTCCAGTTCTACGCCGTCCAGCTCAAACAGCTTGTGATACTGTCTGGTCAGTGCGTTCTTTGGCTCCTTGAGGATACGGATCAGTGCTTCCTCATCCAGTCCGTCAAGAGTTACAACGATCGGAACTCGTCCGATGAATTCCGGGATAAGACCAAATTTGACAAAATCTTCCGGCATGACATCCTTGAGGATCTCACCGATGTTTCTCTCTTTCTTGACCTCTACTTCTGCACCAAAACCGATAGACTTCGTGTTCTGTCTTGCCTCGATTGCTTTCTCGATCCCGTCAAAAGCACCGCCGCAGATAAACAGGATATTTGTCGTATCGATCTGAAGGAATTCCTGATGTGGGTGCTTACGACCTCCCTGCGGCGGTACGTTTGCAACGGTTCCCTCGAGGATCTTCAGAAGTGCCTGCTGAACGCCCTCACCGGATACATCACGGGTGATGGATGCGTTTTCGGATTTTCTGGTGATCTTGTCGATCTCATCAATATAGATGATTCCGTACTGTGCACGTTCAATGTCATAGTCTGCTGCCTGGATCAGTTTCAGAAGGATATTCTCCACATCCTCACCGACATAACCGGCCTCTGTCAGTGTTGTAGCGTCTGCAATAGCAAACGGCACATTCAGAAGACGGGCAAGTGTCTGTGCAAGCAGAGTTTTACCGGAACCGGTCGGTCCAAGCATCAGGATGTTGCTCTTCTGTAATTCCACATCCAGGTTTCTGGATGCTGTGATTCTCTTGTAATGGTTATAGACAGCTACGGAAAGTGCTTTCTTTGCCTCATCCTGTCCAATAACGTAGTCATCCAGAATCTTATGAATCTCTTCTGGCTTTAACAGATTGATGTCTGTATCATAGATATCTTCCTGGTCGTAATCTCCCAGTTCCTCTTCCATAATCTCTGAGCAGATACCTATACACTCATCACAAATAAAAACTCCCTCCGGACCTGCGATCAGCTTGCGGACCTGGTCTTCAGATTTGTGACAAAAAGAGCATCTGACTTTTCCATCTCTTATTTTTTCTGCCATAGATAGTTCTCGTTTCCTTTCCGTTTGTTATGTCACAAAAGGAACCCCCTGAAAAGAGGTTCCTTTTGTCTGCTTTATTTATGCTCGACAACACCATCGATCAGTCCGTATGCCTTTGCTTCTTCAGCAGTCATATAATTGTCGCGGTCTGTGTCTTTTTCCACTACTTCATAAGGCTGTCCTGTGTTTTCTGCCAGGATCTCATTCAGTGTACGCTTGGTCTGTGCGATATGGTCTGCAACGATCTGGATCTCGGTTGCCTGACCCTGTGCACCGCCTGACGGCTGATGGATCATAATGGTAGAATGCGGCAGGGCAAATCTCTTACCCTTGGTTCCTCCTGCCAGAAGGAAAGCTCCCATGCTGGCTGCCATTCCAAGACAAATGGTAGATACATCACATTTGATGTACTTCATTGTGTCGTAGATCGCCATACCAGCGGTTACAGATCCTCCCGGACTGTTGATATATAATTGAATGTCTTTACCAGGATCCTCTGCTTCGAGGAACAGAAGCTGTGCCACGATAATGCTGGCACTTACATCATTTACTTCTTCTCCAAGAAAGATGATACGGTCTTTCAGAAGACGGGAGTAAATGTCGTAACTTCTTTCGCCTCTGCTTGTCTGCTCAATGACATAAGGTACTAAACTCATATAATATGCCTCCATTCGTCGCCTGACTGTGGATCATAATGTCTGCTTAGGCTTCTTTTGCCTCGTCAGCTACGAGAGTTACGGCTTTCTGTACAGCCATATCTTTCTTCATCTGCTCTAATTCGCGGTCGCCAAGCAGTTCTTTGATCTTGTCAGCTTCCATCTTGTATGCTTCAGCCATTTTGCTGATCTCTTCGTCAACTTCTTCCTGAGTCGGCTGAATGTTTTCAACTTCTGCGATCTTCTCAAGAACCAGTCTTGTCTGGATTCTCTTGAGAGCCTGTGGTTTCATTTCTTCCTGCATCTTCTCAGCTGTCATTCCTGTGAACTGGAAGTACTGCTCCATGGTAAGTCCCTGAGACTGCATTCTTCTTGCGAAGTCATCCAGCATCTGACGTGTCTGAGTAGCTACCATTGCATCCGGAATCTCCATCTCTGCGTTCTCGATTGCTTTGTCTACTGCTGCGTTTTCTTTTGCTGCACGAGCTTCTTTTTCTTTCTTTTCTGTCAGGTTCTTCTTGATGTCTTCTTTGTACTCTGCAAGAGTATCGAACTCAGAAGCGTCCTGTGCAAAATCATCATCCAGTTCCGGAAGTTCTTTTGCTTCTACTTTCTTAACGTCACACTGGAATACAGCTTCTTTGCCAGCCAGTTCTTTTGCCTGGTATTCTTCCGGGAATGTAACCTTAACTTCTACGTGGTCTCCGGCTTTAGATCCAACGAGCTGATCTTCGAATCCCGGGATGAAAGATCCGGAACCAAGTGTCAGCGGGTAGTCTGTTCCTTTGCCGCCTTCGAATGCTTCACCGTCAACAAATCCTTCGAAGTCGATTGTTGTGATGTCGCCATTCTCTGCTCCACGGTCTTCTACTGTAACTGTTCTGGAGTTTTTCTCCTGCTCTTTCTTCAGTTCAGCTTCAACGTCCTCGTCTGTTACTTCTGTCTCAGACTTCGGAACCTCTACTCCTTTGTACTCACCAAGAGTAACTTCCGGTTTAACAGCTACTTCTGCTGTGAAGATGAAAGTTTTTCCTGGCTCAGCCTGTGTTACAGCGATCTCCGGCTGGGATACGATCTCAAGCTCGCACTCCTCAACTGCTTTGCTGTAGTGCTCCGGGATCAGAGCGTTTGCAGCGTCCTCAAGGAAGATTCCCTTGCCGTACATCTGCTCGATCATTTTTCTTGGTGCTTTTCCTTTACGGAATCCTGGAAGAGAGATTCTTCCTTTTGCTTTCTGGTATGCAGCCTGCATAGCTTTCTCTAAATCTTCAGCGGAAACCTCGATTGTAAGTTTCGCCATGTTCTTTTCCAGTTTTTCAACCTGTAAACTCATGTTTTTTGTTCCTCCTTAATTTTCAGATATAAGCTCTGAATATTCTATCTATTGCTTATCCCTGTCTGCGGATAATGCGTACAGGTAGCTGTATCCCGATATCAAGAGATACAATTACAGTCATTATCGTAGTATAGCACAACAGGTATAAAAACGCCAGTATTTTTTGTAGAAAACTCCTGTTTTTGCCTTATTTCCGGGAATATACTACGGATTCTGCGATCTCATCCGCCTTTTCTTCACCGAGAAGCTGTCCGATCAGGCTTAATGCGAAGTCCACAGCGGTTCCAAGTCCGCGGCTGGTCGTCACATTGCCATCAACTACAACACTCTCATAAGACGGCTCTGCGCCGGTAAGCCCCTCCATGCAGGACGGATATGCAGTTGCCTTTCTTCCTTCAAGGAATCCAAGAGATGCCAGAACAGTCGGTGCCGCACAGATTGCCGCTACTTTACCGCTCTTTCCGTAGAAATCTCTCAGAAGGTCACAGAGCGGCTGATACTCTCCCAGATACTTCGTTCCCGGCATTCCTCCCGGAAGGACGAGCATGTCTGCATCTGAAAAATCAGTTCCCGTAAATACTCTGTCGGTCTTCATCATGATCCCATGGGATGTTGTGATCTCATTGCTCTCTTTGATGGAAACAGTTTCTATGTCGATTCCTGCACGGCGCATCAGGTCTACTACGGTCAGGCCTTCGATATCTTCAAATCCGTCTGCAAGAAAAATATAAACTTTTTTGCTCATAAAAAACCTCCCTGTTTCGTATCTGTTTTATTTTTCCCATTTGTTTAGTATAGCATTTATCAGGAAAAAGGGATATACTAAATCTACGAAATCTAATGAATTTTTTCCCTGTAATTCAGAATGCAAAGGAGTATGCACATGGAAATCGAAAGAAAATTCCTCATAAAAAAAGAACAGCTTCCAAAAGATCTCGCAAACTGTTCTTTCCATAAAATCGAGCAGGGTTATCTCTGCACGGATCCTGTCGTCCGCATCCGCAGGCAGGATGATGAATATTATCTGACTTATAAATCAAAAGGACTCCTGTCCAGAGAGGAATACAATCTCCCTCTGACCCAGGAATCCTATGAGCATCTCAAGCCAAAAGCCGACGGCATCGTCATCTCCAAGACCCGTTATCTGATCCCGGAAAAGGATGGCCTGACGATCGAACTTGATGTCTTCCACGAAGACTATGATGGACTTCTTCTTGCCGAAGTTGAATTCGAATCCGAAGAACAGGCAAATACCTATATTCCTCCGGAATGGTTCGGAGAAGATGTCACTTATTCTTCTGCTTATCACAACAGCACTTTAAGCAAAGGCAGAAATTAAACCTCGTGTTTTTCTTCCTTACATTTCTTAAACGGTGAATGTGACATGTCGCTGTCCTCTGTCATCAGGAACTTCCTGATTGCAAAGAGGACGGCGATGGCAATGACTCCGATCAGTGTCTGTGTTGGTGCCATATGCTCAACAACCATCTGTCTGGCTGTTGCAAACATCAGCACTTCTACAACTGTCTGCGCGGAGTGGCGGCAGAGCATCTTTACAAACTCCACACCTACGACCAGCGACAGGGCGTTTGCCAGAAACTTTGTAAAAAAGTCAATATCCATGTCCATAAGCGAAGTCTCTGTGATCGCATAGATCAGCCGGATGCCAGCCAGCGCGATCACGATCAGAATGACGATAGAAAGCACGATTTCTGTATAGCGGGCAACATTGTAGATTCCCTCGTTGAAGTGCTTACGTATCTTGTGATTTACCTCCTTGTGCATAAACCCTCCCTAAACTGAAGCCCTGTTATTTACTGCTTCTTTAGCTTATCATGGGGAGATATGCGCTGTCATGTCCTTTTATCCGTACATTTATTTTTTCTTTTAGTTTGCCGAATCCAAACATAGTTCCCCTCCCAGTTTTAAATCAAAGAAAATTAATAAAAAATGTGATCGTAAGGCTGTTGATAAAGTCTGCAAACAATTTTGATTTTTTTGCCTTTCACAATATTTTCTCCATTTAGAATACCTTGGTAGTCCACTTGCTCATATCCCAGACTTCATTTACCACATCCTGGTAAAACTCCGGTTCATGGCAGATCAGAAGGATACTTCCTCTGTACTCTTTGAGGGCACTCTTTAATGCCTCTTTGGCATCTACGTCCAGATGGTTGGTCGGCTCATCGAGAAGTAGGACATTGGTATCGCGGTTTACAAGTTTACAGAGACGGACTTTTGCCTGCTCACCACCGCTTAAGACACGGACCTGACTCTCGATATGCTTCGTTGTAAGACCGCATTTTGCAAGAGCTGAACGGATTTCATACTGTGTGTAGGACGGAAATTCCTGCCATAATTCTTCGATACAGGTCGTCTTATTGTCACCCTTTACTTCCTGCTCGAAATATCCAAGCTGGAGGTTTTCTCCTCGCTCGCAGTTTCCCTTGAGGGACGGGATCAGTCCAAGGATGCTCTTGAGCAGGGTTGTTTTGCCGATTCCGTTTGTTCCGACCAGTGCGATCTTCTGTCCTCGTTCCATCGTGAAGTTCAGTGGTTTGGAAAGTGGCTCATCATAACCGATCACGAGGTCATGTGTTTCAAAAAGCATTTTGCCCGGTGTGCGTCCATAACGGAAATGGAACTCCGGCTTTGGTTTCTCTGCTGTCAGCTCGATCACATCCATCTTGTCCAGTTTCTTCTGACGGGACATTGCCATGTTTCTGGTTGACACACGGGCTTTGTTTCTCGCAACGAAGTCCTTGAGTTCGCTGATCTCCTGCTGCTGGCGGCGGTAAGCTGCCTCAAGCTGTGCTTTCTTCACTGCGTAGACTTCCTGGAAATGATCGTAATCACCCACATAGCGGTTCAGCTCCTGATTTTCCATATGGTAGATGATATTGACTACATCATTCAGGAATGGGATATCATGAGAGATCAGTATAAAAGCATTCTCGTAATCAAGAAGATAACGTTTGAGCCATGCGATATGTTCTTCATCGAGATAGTTGGTCGGTTCGTCAAGAAGCAGGATGTCCGGTTTCTCCAGAAGGAGTTTGCCGAGAAGCACCTTCGTTCTCTGACCGCCGCTTAAGTCTGTTACATCGCGGTCAAGTCCCAGATCCAGAAGCCCCAGTGCTCTTGCAACTTCTTCTACCTTGGAATCAATGACATAAAAATCATGCAGAGTCAGCTCGTCCTGGATCGTTCCCAGTTCTTCCATCAGTGTGTTCATCTCTTCTTCGTCTGCGCTCCCCAGAAGATCGCAGATCTCATTCATCCGCTGTTCTTTCTGAAGCAGCGGGTCAAAAGCAGATTTCAGCACTTCCTGGATCGTCATGCCTTTTTCGAGGACGGCGTGCTGGTCAAGGTAGCCTGCGTGGACGTTTTTTGCCCATTCTACCTTGCCTTCATCCGGCATCAGTTTCCCTGTGACAATGCTCATGAAAGTAGACTTGCCTTCTCCGTTCGCTCCAACAAGTCCGATATGTTCTCCTTTAAGAAGTCTAAAAGAAACATCTGAAAAAATAGCTCTGTCGCCAAAGCCATGTGTCAGATGCTCAACGTTTAATATGCTCATAAATTTCTCCTTTTTGTAATGATGGTTTTATTATATCTGACATCTGAAAGGGATTTCAACCTGTTTTGCATATATGGACAAAAAAACGACCGTACACATAATGTGTACAGCCGTTTCTTTTAAGATTGATATTTGGAAATCAGTCTGTTTCGTTGAATACTGATTTGTCGAGAGCGCCGTTCTGGTGTGCGACGATCGTTGTGCAGACAGCGTCACCTGTGATGTTGACTGCTGTTCTTGTCATATCGAGGATACGGTCGATACCCATGATCAGACCGATTGCCTCTACCGGAAGTCCAACAGAGTTGAATACCATGGTCAGGGTTACAAGACCGACACTCGGTACACCTGCGGTACCTACGGAAGCAAGTGTCGCTGTTCCGATAACGGTCACGTAATCCATCGGGCTTAAATGGATGCCAAATGCCTGTGCCGCAAAAACTACTGCAACACCCTGCATGATGGAAGTACCATCCATGTTGATGGTCGCACCAAGCGGAATGGTGAAGGAAGAAATCTTCTTGGATACACCAACCTTCTTGGAAAGGGTATCAATAGACATCGGAATGGTCGCATTGGATGTAGCGGTTGAGAATGCGAATGCCATAACCGGGAAAAATTTCTTGATGAAACGTATCGGGTTCAGACCTGTAAAAATCTTGAGCAGGATCTGATATACACCGAAGCACTGGATCGCCAGGGCAAGCAGTACGCCGATCATATACTTCGCCAGCGGAATGAATGCGCTGAAGCCGATGTTTGCAAAAGTACGGCTGATCAGGCAGAAAACTCCGATCGGCGCAAGGCTCATGATCATCATGGTCATTTCCATCATAATGTCATTGAACTGGCTGAAAAAGTTTGCTACTGTCTCTGCACGCTCTCCCATCTTTGCAAGGATCACACCGACGATCAGGGCAAATACGATAACCTGAAGCATGGTTCCGCTTGCCAGAGAATTGATCGGGTTGTCCGGAATGATGTTGAGGATCGTATCCGTAAGGGAAGTTGCCTCCATGGTTTCCACAGACGCTGCTGAACTCTGGATTGCGCTCATATCAAGTCCGACACCTGGATTAATCAGGTTTCCGATGCCAAGTGCAACGCAAACTGCCAGTGCAGTGGTTGCAAGATAAAAAGCCAGGGTTCTCACACCTACGGTTCCGAGTTTCTTGGTATCCCCGATCGCCATGCTTCCGCAGACCAGAGAGCAGAATACCAGCGGTACAACAAGCATCTTCATCAGACGGATGAATCCCTGTCCGATGACATAAAGGATACCTTCAATAATTACATCTTTCTTAAAGCTGCTGTCCGGAACCAGATAGCAGAGAATGATACCAAGGATCGCACCTGCGATCAGGGCGATGAAAATCTTGGTTGTCAGACCGATTGCTTTTTTGTTCGGAGTTTTTGCTTTTGTGTTTTTTTCTTTCATCTTAGTCCTCCGTTCTTTCATCCATGTATTCTTTCAGAGATTCTTTCCAGTCTGGCATATCATACACCTCAATGATACGAAGGATAAAATTGTCCAGAACTGCATATGGCGGTCTGACAGAAGAAAGATCTGACTGCTCTGTCGGAACAGATTTCAGTTCGATATTCTTGCCGGCAAGCCGTAAGATCTCCTGTGCGAATTCATAACGGTTGCAGACGCCGCTGCAGGTCACATGATAAGTTCCATATTCATTTGTGCTGATCAGATACAGGATCATTCTTGCAAGATCCTTCGCGCTGGTCGGAGAACCGAACTGGTCAGATGCAACGGAAAGAGATTTTCCGGTCTCTGCTGCCTCCAGAACACGGTTTACAAAGTTGCGTCCACCCTGTCCGTATACCCAGTTACTGCGGATGATAAAGTGCTTGTGAGTAAATTCTTTGACGTAATACTCGCCGGCTCTCTTAGATCTGCCGTAAACAGTCAGCGGATTGGTGTCATCAAATTCTGTGTAAGGTTTCTTGCTCTGTCCGTCAAATACATCATCTGTGGAAAGCTGAACGATCTTGGAACCACATTTGCGGGCAACAATGCTTAAGTTTCTTGCGCCAAGGGCATTGACACGGTATGCATGTTCCGGATTTTTTTCGCACTCATCGGTATCTGTAATACCGGTACAGTTAATGATCACATCCGGACGGTTGACGGTACCAAAGTTGATCACTTCATCCGTATCGGTGATGTCCAGTTCATCAAGGTCTGTGTTCAGAGCCTCGATCTCCATCGGGTCAAGTACATCATTCAATGCACGGCCGATCTGTCCACTTGCACCCGCAATCCATACTTTTAACATCTCTACTACCTCCTCAAAATAAAATACGGCACCGATTCAGATCAAATCAGCGCCGTTTCAATCTATGTCGTTAAATATTTTAACAATTTTGTATATTTATGTCAAGGAAAAGTGCATGTTGTCTGTTGTTTTTGCATACTTATGCGGTTTTTATATTGTATTTTTTCAAATAATGCTGAGATAATTTCCAAGAGCAGTTGCATCTGTTCGGAAGTTCTTATATGCTAAAAGAAACAGCCCCGTCGGGGCTCTAACTTAATCAAGGAGGATTTTTTATGGCAAAGATCGACCATGCCGCGATTCGTACAAGTTCCTACGAAGACGCCCAGAAATTTTTTGAAGATGTATTTGATATGCATATATGGAGAGAAATCGGAGAAAAGCCATCTCGCAAATGCTGGTTCCGCGAGGGTATCCAGCTCTGCGAGATGGAAAATATCAATATCACTGCCGAAAACGGCTATGATCATATTTCTATCGCCGTTGATTCTGTAGAAGAAACAATGGAAAAGATCAAAGCTTATCCTGTGACTCCGATCAACGATCACTGGTTCTCTCTTCCTGATGGAACGAAGATCGAACTGAAACTTCTGGAAAACTGGAAAGTGAACGACTGATATTATTTCAGCAGACCTTCGACAACTTTTTCCAGTTCATCACGGATCTTGATGTGCTGTGGACAGACTTCTTCGCATTTGCCGCATTTGACACATTCTGTTGCGGATTTTCTGCCGTGGCCGCCTACGAGCCAGTTTTCCTGGTGGAGTGCCTGCGGTTTGCTTCCGTACAGAGTCAGATAGTTCATTGCCGTGAAAGAACCGGAAATTCCGATCTCCTTCGGACAGACTTTTGCACAGTAGTTGCAGGTTGTACATGGGATCAGCGGGATCTTCTTTAATTCTTCCTGCGCTTTGTCGAGGGTTTCTTTTTCTTTCTCGGAAAGTCCGTCAAATGTCTTCATGTAGGAAAGGTTGTCCTGCATCTGTTCTACGTTGCTCATTCCGGAAAGTACTGTGATCACACCTTCCAGGTTTGCCGCAAAACGAACTGCCCAGGATGCCGGGGAGGCGTCTGGTTCTGTGTCTTTGAGGATCTTTTCTACGCTTTTCGGCGGGGTTGCAAGCATACCGCCCTTGACTGGTTCCATGATGATGACCGGTTTGCCGTGCTTACGTGCAACCTCATAGCATGCTCTTGACTGGACTGCCGGGTTTTCCCAGTCTGCGTAGTTGATCTGGAGCTGGACGAATTCCATCTCAGGGTGTGCAGTCAGGATCGCTTCCAGTTCTTCCGGTGTGGAGTGGAAGGAGAAGCCTACATGTTTGATCAGACCCTGGACCTTTTTCTCCTGGACCCAGCTCCAGAGATCAAAGTTATCAAAATACTGTGTTCTCATCTCGCCGAGATTGTGCAGCAGATAAAAGTCAAAATATCCTGCTCCTGTCTGTTTCAGGGATGTTTCAAACTGTGCTGTCGCATCTTCTCTTGTCTTGCAGTTGATCCATGCTGTGTTCTTGGTCTGTTCTACATCGATGGTGTCGTCATCCAGCTTCGGAAGACGCATCAGACCGAATCCAAGTTTCTTGATTTCTTCGCCTAAATATGCCGTGTATTTTCTCCTCTCAACTTATAAAAAATTTTTTTATGCCATCAGCCATTCCTTTGACCATTTTTTGCTGGTAGGATGGTCGCTGCATCATTCTGTCTTCTGACGGATTCGACATATATCCAAGTTCAATCAGTGTTGTCGGGACTTTGCTCCAGTTATTTCCACTCATGCTGTCTGTTTCCCATATATATTCTTTCCTGCATCCGGTTGCCTTCACATAAGAATTCAGCACTGCTTTTGAAAGTGCATAGCTTTTCCTGTACATGCTTCTGGAAACGTAACGGTTCCTGGAGGTTACGCAAATTGTCATCGCGCCATTTACCGATGAATAATCCACTCCATTTGCATGAATTCTCAGATATGCATCTGCTTTTGCTCTGTTTGCAACTCCTGCTCTCTGTGCACAGCTTATTCTGGTTTTGTTGTCATTTCGGGTCATAATCACACGACATCCCTGTGCTATCAGTGCTGTACGAAGTTTTTTGGCTATATTTAATGTAAGCTGATATTCTCCAATTCCTGTAGCAACTCCTTCTGTGCCGGAACTGCATTTCGCTTTTCTTTCGCTTGAGCCCGGTCCCAATGGTTCATATCCACTCATCTGGACTCCGGAATGTCCCGGATCAAGAACAACTACAGGTACCCATACTCCATTGCTATTGATCTTTCTTCCCTGAATTGTGGTGTTTCTTCTCATTTTTCCGCTTCTTTTATCGAAATAGCGATAATGATTTTTTGTGTACACCCATCCTTTCAGCTGAACCCCCTGGTAATTAAAACAATAATAGTCATTTCCGATTTTTGACATGCCTTTCAGCATTCTGCCATTCTGGTAATAGTATCTCTTCCCGGAAACAGTTTTCCATCCGGTATACCTGCCGGCAGCCTGTACAGTCTGAGGCAAGATACCACCCTGCATCCCTGTTTCGCTCAAAATCCAACCAAGCAAAAGCAGGCACAGCAATATACTTATAGTTTTTTTTACTTTTTTCAAATCTTTCCTCCCTCCATAAAAAAACTGCTTTCTGTTCGTTTCATTAAATATTATATTTCGAACAGAAAGCAGATGCAATCTATATTTAATTATGCGATACTCTTTTCCATATGTTTGCGTTCAAACAGTCTGTCGATTACTTTGTTACATAGGATCGTATATATTGCTCCGAATACATTGGCACCGATACGAAGTGCTACTGCTGCCGGCATGCCGAACAGTCCTGCTGCGATGGATAATGCTCCGAAAGTATTGAATGCAGTCTGCCAGGCATATCCTGCTGAATAGCCTACGCCAATTCCACCGATCATGCCGATATACGGATACATGGATTTCGGAAGGATCAGGTATAATACGATGAATAAAGCACATCCTACAATGTTGAACATTCCTCGTTTTCCTGCGCGTCCCATGCAGTCTTCGGTAAATGGAAGACATACAGACATGCAGGCAATTCCTGCCCACATTGCTCTCGGAAGTCCCAGAAGGTTCATGAAAAGCATTGCGCTGGAAACGATAAGTGTCAGTTTGAGATACCATCTTCCGCGCGCAGAATTCAGGTCGAATTCACGGAAAAGATCCAGGAATGTTCTTCTATATGGACGGTTCTTTTGATTCTTATAGAAGATAAACATGCAGAGCAGCATTCCAACGGCGAGTCCTTCTACTCTCTTTATGTATTCTGCTCCGGTCACATCGTACCCCAGCAGGAGAAGGTATCCCAGGACAAATGTAGAATGATTATACATGATCACGTTGTGGCATCCCAGGATCATCAGAAGCATGATACAAATGATATTCACGGCAAATGCCGGTACTGCGGAGACTGAATTCGCGATCCTTGGTCCGGCCATCAAAATCCCGTAAATCCCTGCAATGCAAAACAGCCCATGTGTCGTCCGTATCCCGAAATCTGCCTGTCTGAGCACCAGCACCGCCAGAAGAACGGTCACGCCAACCACGCTGTTGTTACTGCCGGTAAGCTTACTGTACAAAGACACAACCGCCACACAGAATGCCATCACGAGGTATACCTTGAAATTGTAGATCAGAATGTGTCGTCTTTTTTCCTTTGGATCTGTGGTGTTTTTGATCAACTGCTTCGAGCCCACAGAACTCAGCTGCAGTTCCTGATAAAAAGTCATAAGTTCTCGCTCCTTTTTTACAAAGTGTAAAGAACTATACCGCAAATCTGGCTGGAGGTCAAGTGGTATTTTGGGGAATTTGACGTTTTCCTATGGCATATTTTTCACTTTATCGAGCCACATGCAGACCTGTCTGGATCTGTAAACCCGACACTGACTTACTCAGCTTTAGACCATCTAAGCTACGGGCATTTTAGACTTGTACAGTACCTGCTTCCTATCAGACTATCTACTTTCGGAGCCTCCTTTGACTTGCCTGATACTTGCTCGCCATCGGACCATCTGATTTCGGAGCTGGTTTTGACTTGCCTACTACTTGCTCCCCATCTGACCATCTGATTTCAAAGCTGGTTTTGACTTGCCTGATACTTGCTCTCCATCAGACCATATAATTTCGGAGCTGGTTTTGACTTGTCTACTACTTACTCTCTACCAGACCATATAACTTACCGGGATTTTGTTGACTTTGTATGGACTTGCTATTGCTATAGTCATCCTCAATCACAATTTTTGTGGACTTCCACTGTACTTACTTATCTGCTGGTCATTTCTCGCCTCAGTTTCTGTTGGTCTGCCCTGTATTTACTCTTATACAAGTCATTACAGCTATATTGATTCGTAGATCCTACCATTACTTTTCTACTGGTAATCTTTATCCTGAATTTCAGTTAACCTAAGCCATCAATTTTTTCCAAACTGTTTACAAGGTAATATAAGCCAACACTAAAGGCACACCTTTCTATCTTTCATGCTATAGTAGATACTCTCTTGCAAGCTTCTCTACAATTTTCATGTCCAATCCATCCTGTAGCGTTTCAAATGTCAGGACTAACCTTTGCCCTGGAAAGATTCCATTTTTTTCGTATGTTTCAATCTTCTTGATCGCTTTTCTTGCATACTCAGGATCATCCATTCTTCCATCATGCTCCCAGTATATCTCTTCTCCTGTCTTTGGAGATAAAAATGTAAAGTCGGGATAGACTATTCCAAATCTTTTCAATATTACTGGATGCTCATATTTATACGGAATTCCTGTATGATAAAAATAATCTGCCAGGATTTTTTCTGACTTCGAACGCACACGTTCTCCCTTTGCTGTTGTTATGACTGGAATATTTTCAGCAAATGTCTTGCCTTTATATTCTTCCTTTTCCCACTCGCTTAAACGTTGTTCCCATGTTGGTTGTATCGGTTTGATCAACTTCTGTCTCTCGGGATGTTCTTTCGTGTATAATACGTCAATTTCATTGTCATCATAATCTTTCAATATTCTTCGAAGCTGTTCCAGACGTTTCTTTACCAGGCTGCGCAATTTGTTGTTATATGTATTTTGCGCCAGTTGAACAGGAAGTTCTTTGTTAGTCTTTGGAATATAGGTGTCATATTTCTTACCATTTCCACTTGGAATATGATGAAAGTAACGGACTTTATTTTTGTCCATCGAGATTCGTAAAGTACCTTCCAACACTTCTTCCTCTGAATCACCTATCCCGTTCAGAATGTCTTTTAAAAACCTTTCTTCCTCTAATAATTTTTGTCTTAAACCATTCATATATTACATCTCCTTTTCTTTTATTTGTGATTTAGGAACATTAGAGAATGGTATTGGGAATCATTTAATAGAAATATTCTTCGCAGTATGACTCATTTATTTACTCTTAGAATTTAAATCAACTATAGCAATCCACTAAATTATTGCACATAATCACACGAATGAAACCACCCTATGCAGTCCTTTGGACGAATTGTTAAAAATCCTTTTGAAATAGCTGAGGGTAATTCCGATGCAATCCGTATCTTTTCTTTCCTTAAAAATGCTTTGAGTTTTGACCACATCTTTTCAATCGGATTCAGATCCGGACTATACGGGGGTAAATACAGATAGGTTACTTTTGAGCTGTCCAGTAGCTGTTTCACCACTTTTGCATGATGGGAACGCATATTATCCATAACGATAATGTCTGCTTCTGAAAGCGTCGGCAGCAACTTTGTTTTCAGGTATTCTGCAAACCGCTCTGCAGTAGTTCCTCCCTGATAGACTGTATAGGCACAGTCTCCATTCAGACGTATGGAAGAAGGAACGGTTGTATTGCAGGGCGTGTTGAGTGGAGTTTTATCTACTGCTCTCCGGTTTTTCTATGCTCTGGCATAATGTCGCGTCATATTGATGTTTACTCCGCTTTCGTCCAGAAAGACCAGATGATTTATGTCTCTCTCCGACATATGTTTTTTCCAGTTTCTGCGTTTTTCCCTGACATCGGGGACGCTCCTGCTCTGAGGCATGAAGAGATTTTTTCTTGTAAGAATACCCGAGTTTAATAACTGCCTTGCGGACTGTTTCATTACAAACATGCAGACCAAGTGTATCAATGATTTCATCAATTGTGATATCTGGTTCCTGCCGAACCACCCAGTCAATGTTTTGGATATCTTCCGGTGTCAGGGCATGTTTACGCCCTCTCTGTGATGTCCTTGTTTTTACAGAACCTGTTTCACACATTTGTTTTTCCAGGCGGTAAACAGTACTGGTATTCACAGAAAAACACTCTGCGATTTCTTTTGCATTGTGCGTTTTATTCCAAGCTTCAATAAGTAGTTTGCGTGTTTCATCATGTAACATAATAATCACCTCTTGACTCTATCACAGACCTGTTGTCAAGAGTGTGCAGTATTTTTTTGGAGTGCTATAATCAAAATTCTTTGTTGACATCTGTTCCGTTTGCTAAATACTTGCTGATATTCCAACCACATGTTTTCAGGAAATACCTTAACTGGCTCAACACTTGTAAATCTTTATACCATCTAATTTGTGTGTATGTGTTAACTTGCTCCCCTTAGGTCATTCAATTTCAGAGCCGGCTTTGACTTGTCTGATACTTGCTCTCCCTCAGGCCACCTAATTTCAGCGCCGGCTTTGACTTGTCTGATACTTGCTCTCCCTCGGGTCACCTAATTTCAGCGCCGGCTTTGACCTGTCTGATACTTGCTCTCCCTCAGGCCACCTAATTTCAGCGCCGGCTTTGACCTGTCTGATACTTGCTCTCCCTCAGATCATCTGATTTCAGAGCAGGCTTTGACTTGTCTAGTACTTGCCCTCCCTCGGACCATACAACTTGCCAGAATTTTGTTGACTTTGTATGGACTTGCTATTGCTATAGTCATTCTCAATCACAATTTTTGTGGACTTTCACTGTACTTTCTTACCTGTTAGTCATTTCTCGACTCAATTTCCGTTGGTCTGTTCTGTATTTACTCTTATCCGAGCCATTGTATCTCCTTTGATTCGTAGACCCGCCCTATATTCTACCCGGTTCAGGTCATTGCACATATGTTGATTCGTAGACCTGCTCTTCCCTTTTCCCTGTCTGGGTCATTCAAATTCCATAGGCTTATAAATCAGGTCTCGGTTGTCTTAAATTCACTGGTTAATAATAGGATTCTTTCAATCATCAGCGGTAATATTTCTCTGATGATCAACTGTTAGATTCTTCTGAAATTAGAAATAATAGATATGTCTTTTAGAAAAACCCCGGAACCAAAGATTCCGGGGTTGGATATGCATCTGTATTCGAAAAAGTTTCGCTCCAGATTATCGTTTAGAGAACTGCGGTGCTCTACGAGCTGCTTTGAGACCGTATTTCTTACGTTCTTTCATACGTGGGTCACGTGTAAGGAATCCAGCAGCTTTGAGAACTGGTCTGTATTCTGCGTCTGCCTCAAGAAGGGCTCTTGCAACACCATGTCTGATGGCACCAGCCTGTCCTGTGTATCCGCCACCTTTAACGTTAACGAGAACGTCAAATTTGCCTTCTGTTTCTGTTGCAGCCAGTGGCTGACGAACGATAACTTTCAGAGTCTCTAATCCGAAGTATTCGTCGATGTCTCTTTTATTGATTGTGATTTTGCCTGTACCAGGTGTAAGGTAAACTCTTGCGATTGATTTCTTTCTTCTTCCTGTTCCGTAGAATTTTGCGCTAGCCAATGTCTCCTACCTCCTATTAAAATGTTAAGGTTTCCGGTTTCTGAGCTTCATGTTTGTGCTCTGGTCCGGCATAAACGAAAAGTTTCTTGTACATGGTTCTTCCCAGAGGTCCTTTTGGAAGCATACCTTTAACTGCCAGCTCGATAACCTTCTCCGGTTTCTTAGCCATCATTTCTTTTAATGTGGTTTCTTTCATTCCACCAACATAGTCGGAGTGATGATAGTAGATCTTCTGGTCCATTTTCTTACCAGTTACTTTAACTTTGTCAGCGTTAACGATGATAACGTAATCACCTGTATCAACGTGTGGTGTGAACTGTGGTTTGTTCTTTCCTCTTAATACGCTAGCAACACCAGATGCCAGACGGCCCAGTGTACAGCCTTCAGCGTCAACTACATACCATTTTCTTTCGATTTTATCTGGATTAGCCATATAAGTCTGCATGGTTTTACCTCCTGTTATTTATCAACGATAGTTTGTTTAATCACGAATTGTCGTGATATCATATATAATTCCTGGTGATCAGTGCAAATAACATATACTGCGGAAATGTCCGAAACCGCTGATAAAAACACCTTCGCCGGGGCTTTGGCTCAGGAGTCATCGCACTACGTCACATTGGGTAATTCTACTATAACCCCTTCCATATGTCAACAGTTTTTTCCCAGTTTTTCGATATTTTTTTCCAATAAAAAAATGTTTCCTCGCATCGTGCTTGTAGTGCCCCTGATTTACGGATATAATAAGAAGAAAAGGAAAACGGAGGAACAGCTTTTGTCCAACATGACCAAACGGGCTCTGGAAGAATCGCTCAAGCGTCTTCTTCTCAAAAAGCCTCTGACAAAGATCACGATCAACGACCTCACCACTGACTGCGGGATCAGCAGAATGACTTTTTATTATCATTTCAAGGATATCTATGACCTGGTGGAATGGGTCTGCCTCGAAGAATCCACACGTGCACTCCAGGGTAAAAAGACATCGGGCGACTGGCAGGAAGGACTTCTGCAGATTTTTGAGGCAGTCTACGAAAACAAAGCTTTCATTATGAATGCCTACAGTTCCCTGCACCGTGAACAGATTGAAAACTTCCTCTTCCGCCTGACCCACGATCTGATCATGGGTGTTGTCGAGGAACAGTCCATCGGGACATCCATCACTCAGGCGCAGAAAAATTTTATCGCTGATTTCTATAAGTACAGTTTTGTCGGCATCATGCTCGACTGGATCTGCCAGGGAATGAAATCCGACTACGCTTCTATCTGCCAGAATATGTGCACCACCCTTCATGGAAATATCTCAAATTCCATCAAAAACTTTACAAAATCGACAAAGTGATAAGATTTTACTCATTTCGCCTCTTTTGTAAATTGAAAAACCTGCAAAATGGCAATACTATAGGAGACAGAAGCAGAGAAATACACATCATCATAAACAAATGAAAGGTGGTTTTTTATATGTCTAAAAAAGGATTAAAACTTGGTATCGCACTTGCAGCAGGAGCCGGAGCAGCCGCAATGCTCGCAAAAAACTCTCAGGAAAATAAAGAGATCAAAGCTACAAAAGCAAAGAAAGCCGAAGCTGCCAGATCTGACTACCGCAATACAGAACGCGGCAAATACGAAAAGAACAGCAAAGGCATCTACTATACAAATGGTAACTACGAAGCATTCGCCCGCCCGGAGAAACCGGAAGGCGTAGATGACAAACACGCTTACATCGTTGGAAGTGGTCTGGCATCTCTCGCTGCTGCCTGCTTCCTTGTTCGTGACGCACAGATGCCTGGTTCCCACATCCATATCCTCGAAGCCATGGACATTGCCGGTGGTGCCTGCGATGGTATCTTTGATCCGACACGCGGCTACATCATGAGAGGCGGTCGTGAAATGGAAAACCACTTCGAATGCCTCTGGGATCTGTTCCGCAGCATTCCTTCCATTGAAACACCTGGTGTTTCTGTTCTGGACGAATATTACTGGCTGAACAAACATGATCCGAACTACTCTCTCTGCCGTGCAACTGTAAACCGTGGCGAAGATGCTCATACAGACGGCAAATTCAACCTCAGCCAGAAGGGCTGCATGGAGATCATGAAACTCTTCATGACAAAGGACGAAGACCTCTACGATAAGACCATCGAGGATGTTTTCGACGATGAAGTATTTAATTCCACCTTCTGGCTGTACTGGAGAACCATGTTCGCATTCGAAAACTGGCACAGTGCCCTGGAGATGAAGCTTTACTTCCAGCGTTTCATCCACCACATTGCAGGACTTCCGGATTTCAGTGCCCTGAAATTCACCAAATACAACCAGTACGAATCCCTGATCCTTCCAATGCAGAAATATCTGGAGGAAGCAGGTGTTGACTTCCAGTTCAACACAGAAGTTACCAACGTGATCTTTGAATTCAAGGATGACAAGAAGATCGCATCTGCGATCGAATGCAAGGTAAATGGCGTAGAAAAAGGCATCGTCCTTACTGAAAACGACCTCGTATTCGTCACAAACGGAAGCTGTACAGAAGGTACGATCTATGGTGATCAGAACCATGCACCGAACGGCGACGCGGAAGTTCGTACAAGCGGCTGCTGGTCCCTCTGGAAAAATATCGCAGCGCAGGATCCATCTTTCGGACATCCAGAAAAATTCTGCTCCGATATCAGCAAGACCAACTGGGAATCTGCAACTGTCACAACTCTGGATGACAAGATCATTCCTTATATCACGGACATCTGCAAACGTGATCCACGTACCGGCAAGGTTGTTACAGGCGGTATCGTAAGCTGCCAGGATTCCAAGTGGCTTTTAAGCTGGACTATCAACCGTCAGGGACAGTTCAAGGATCAGGACAAAGATAAGGTCTGCGTATGGGTTTACGGTCTGTTTACAGACGTACCTGGCGACTATGTCAAGAAACCGATGAAAGACTGTACCGGTAAAGAGATCACCGAAGAATGGCTGTACCATCTTGGTGTTCCGGAAGACCAGATCGAAGACCTCGCAGAAAACAGTGCGGTATGTGTACCGACCATGATGCCATATATCACCGCATTCTTCATGCCGAGAACCAAAGGCGACCGCCCGGACGTTATCCCGGATGGCTGTGTAAACTTCGCATTCCTCGGCCAGTTCGCAGATACTCCGCGTGATACCGTATTCACCACAGAATACTCTGTCAGAACCGCTATGGAAGCTGTTTACGGACTCCTCGGCGTTGACCGTGGCGTACCGGAAGTATGGGGAAGCGTTTACGATATCCGTGAACTCTTAAGCAGCAGCGTGAAGCTGATGGACGGCAAATCCCCGCTGGAGATTGACATCCCGGGTGCAAACCTTATCCTGAAACCAGTACTTCATTTCATCAAGGGAACCGTGATCGAGAAAGTATTGAGAGATTATGATGTGCTGAAAGATGGTATGTGATTTTTATAATGAAATAAAAAATGTGCAATGTTTCTATAATATGTGCTACTGCATGCAAGAATCAACTGTGATATCTTAATGTTGCACACATATTCAGTGAAAGCCTGGAATGGGTCATACCGACCCGTTCCAGGCTTTTCTACGCCAAAAGAGCACCTGCTGTCCGGGACAGTCAAATGCTCTTTTTGGTGTTACTTTCGTCTATCTTTTATTTTAGAGATTATAGTGGAGAAATTTTCATCTTCCGCTCCGAAATTTTCACGCTCTTTTTTTCGGGATGTGCGGTTTTTGTTTATGTAAGATTTAAAGGCATCTTTTGTTTCAGCCCAGAAGGTCAGTAAAGAAACACCTTTTTCTCTGTCGTGCTTTGAGGGAAACAGCACATACAAAAGAAGTGCGATCAGCACACCTCCTCCTGTATCAAGGATGCGGGCGATTGTGTATGGGAGTACCCGCTCCGTACCAACTGTGTAGATCACGACAAAGTAAATAACACTTCCAGGCTGAATCGCTGAGTCTGCACCCAGTGCAAAATTACACCAGATCACAAGACACAGACCGGAAACAAGCCATATCCAATCAGGGATCCCAAAGGGCTGACTGGTATACAATTCATAAAAAGGAATCACCAGAAGACCGCCAACCAGAGTGCCAATCACCCGGTTGATTCCGTTGTGGAAGCCTTCTTCAAACTGGCTTCCAACCGCGTAAACTGCACCGATCAGTGCAAAACACGGATTTCTTTTGCTTAGGAGGTATTCATAAACTACGGCGGTGATCAATACTGCCAGAGCAGTACGCCACATCCTCGCCCGGATCCGGGGAGATTTGAAATTCCTGAGTGGCGTAAGCTGCCATTTGTCAGGCACCTGTGCTCTGTCCAGCATTTCCTGCGATCCAAATCCAAATGCCATAACAATATCAGTCCCTTATTACAGTCTCTTATGGCAGGTACGTGCGATAACGTCAAGCTGCTGTTTCTTTGTCAGGGAAATGAACTTAACAGCGTATCCGGAAACACGGATGGTAAAGTTCTGATATTCTTCTTTTTCCGGATGTTCCATTGCGTCGATCAGTTTCTTCATAAGTAATTTATCTTTTTAATTATATATACGACTCTCGCATTTATCACCGAATGCTCTCCGGATACTCCACGCCCTCCGGAAGTGGCTGCCATTCGTTCAGGCCAAGGCTCTGCTTGAACTTCGCCTGCTCCAAGGTGAGTTTCGGAAGGTCGTCCTTGAGGTAATCCATCAGTTCTGAGATTCCTTCTCTCGTTACGTTGTTGACCTCGAAGATCCGCTCGCAGCCCATATTCTCCATCCACTGGCGGACCATTGGAAGGTTCGCATAGGGGGAGTCTACTTTCGTGATAATGCCGATTAGCGGACGAAGGAGAAAGTTCCTGCTTCCGTCGCTGAACAGGTTAAACGGCTCGTTTGCTGCCTGCACAATCGCGATCACGTCTGCCTCGAAGGAAAAACATGCCAGACCGACACTGAAATGCTTGGATTCTGCATATTCTCCCGGGGAATCGATCGTATCATCATTTGAATTTGTATACTGGGTTTTGTGATAATGGAGTTCCTCACCCTTCAGTGCCTGGGTCAGAGAGGTCTTGCCTGCTTCACTTCGCCCCATCAAAAAAACTTTCTTCATTATTTATCCTGTCCTGTTTCAGCTTTTGTGAATCTCACATACGTTAAAGTTCAGCTCATCGCGGAAAAATCTGACGACTTCCTCGATCGCAGTCAGCACCTGTGATAAACCGCCGAGTATGATCAGCGCACCGCTGAACCTGTCCATAAAACCAACCTCAACATCGGCTGCCTTGACTGCAACATCTGTCGCAACTACGATCGCTTCCCATGGTGTGATACGGATGATGCCGATGGACTCTCCTGTATGATCCTCGCCCTCATGTACGCCAATATGAAGTGCCAGATTCTGATACACCGATGGATCTGAAGGTGTAAAAACATGGGCAAAATCGATGGATTTACCAGGAACCCGTACACGTGTCATACGGAGTTTCTTTCCCTTCAGATGCTCATAATCATCATTAAACAGCTTCTCGAGAAGTTCTTCTCTCGTTATTCGTTCTTCCATGTCCTACGTCCTATCTCTTGGTGATCTTGCAGACTACGTATCCCAGAGTGTCACGGAAATAATCGACAACCTCTGTCATCGCGGACATAACGTCTGAAATCTCTCCTGTAATGATCATGGTTCCTGTAAAACGGTCTGCAAATCCAAGATAGACATTGCCGCTCTTGACTGCGATATCGGATGCGATGACTGCAGATTCTGACGGAGTCATGTTCATGATCCCGATCGCGGATGAACGGTAGTCCACCTGCGGGTTCAGTCCGAGTTTCTGATATATGATCGGAGCCGGGCCGCCCATTACATGTGCAAAGGTAATCTCCTTACCTGCTACAGTCTCCTGCACGATTCTGATCTGATCTCTATGTTCATCTGCCATTAATAGCTCCTCACTTTCACTATGTATATTAGTGCCAAATACTCTCTATCTAATATTACTAATTGTACTATTTTGTATACATAATGTCAAGGCGATTTTCCTTCAAGTCAGCAAAAAACAACTATTTTGCAAAAAGGAATCCACACAAAACAACATTTTGTTTTTTCTATCGGATTTAAAATGCACAAAAAAACAACTGCTCCGGATCTGCTCCAAAACAGTTGCTTTTTTGAATATAAATATAGTTTTCAATCCATGCTCTGGATCTTTTCTGATATCTTAAGAAGGGGCTCTGAGCCTCTTCCAAGGATACGCACAGCCGCATCGCCGCTTGCGATCCTTGTCACACCGCCTTCAATCTCCGGTGTTTCATCGAGGAGTTCTCTCACTTCACTCATCCAGGATTCTGATTTCTCAATGTTAAAAAACACCAGATTCAGAAGATGTGTAAATCCTTCGTACATCCCGGTTCCGCTCATTTCAAAGAGCTTCGGGTCATACCGGGTATTGTCAAGATAAATGAGATTCCCCTCTTCTCTGACTGCCACATGGTTATGGTAAAAACGATAGGCAAACGCCTCACCGCAGGCAGCTCTTCCACAGGAAAGGATCTCCTGGAACAGAAGCCGGGAAGTTTTTTCTTTCAGCTCGATCTCCAGATGATTCTCAAAGGCAGAATCTTTGAACGGGATGGTTGGAAGCGGTGCATATTTGAGGTACGCATCCGGCTCCACGACGATCCTGGTCTCCCGCCGCGCCATGCCCTCTTTCATTTTGTGGATCTTCTCATATGCCTGTGACAAATATTCCAGGCTGGTTCCCGGATTTACATGGATGTCAAATTTCTGCACATCCCCTTCCATGATGCCAGCCGATGCAGAAAGCACCATCACCTGCATAAAATCTTCCCGAAGATAAAATGGAAGCATCACCTTGAAAGGCGCTGTAAAAAACACATCACTCAGCACGGCTTTTCCATCTCTCAGTTCTGTTTCCAGTCTTACCTCCGATGTCTTTCCAAATTTATTTTCTGTCGTCACGCTTTAACATCCTTCCAGAAGTACATTTTTCTTGATCCAGTCGATCACGGCATCTGTGCCGTCCAGTCCGCGGATATTTGTAAAAAGGAACGGTCTCTCGCCGCGCATTTTCTTTGAGTCTCTTTCCATAACAGAAAGGTCCGCACCGACATACGGAGCCAGGTCGATCTTGTTGATGACGAGAAGATCTGACTTGGTGATTCCAGGTCCGCCTTTTCGCGGGATCTTGTCGCCCTCTGCCACATCAATGACGAAGATCGTCGCATCTACGAGTTCCGGGCTGAAAGTTGCGGAAAGGTTGTCACCGCCGCTCTCGATGAACAGAAGCTGAATATCAGGGAATTTTTCCATCATCTCTTCTACTGCTTCCAGGTTCATGGAAGCGTCTTCACGGATTGCGGTGTGCGGGCAGCCGCCGGTCTCTACGCCTGTGATCCGCTCGCGTGGAAGAACAGAGTTTTTGCTCAGGAATTCTGCATCTTCCTTTGTATAGATATCATTGGTGATAACACCAATGCTGTATTCAGAAGCCATCTGTCTTGTAAGACATTCGATCAGGGCAGTCTTGCCGGAACCAACCGGTCCTGCCACGCCAATTTTTACGTATGACATTGTTCCTCATCCTCTCATTATTTTCTCATAATCATTCAAAATCCTTATCGTGCAAGCACGAACGGCTTTTTGAACTTTTCTCCCTGGTATCAGGACATGTAAATCCTCGAATACAGTCCTTCATGCTGCATACACCGAAGGTCAAATCCCGGGCCGGAAAGTCCGAGCCATTCTTCCCCGAGCTCTTTCACTTCCCTGGTCAGTTTCTGGAGAAGCGGGTAGCACCCACTCAAAAGTTTCTGCCCGGAAGACTGGCTTAACGGAATCGTTTTTACACAGTTTGTGACCATTGCAGAGGTCTGCGCATACAGAAAATGTTCCAGTGCCTCTTCTCTGGTGATCCCTGCCGCCCCGCAGAAAACACCGTATGCCACTGCATGATGCACGCTTTTTCCTTTCCGTGCCTCTCTGTATTCCTCAAAAACACGGTTCTCGCGTGGAATCTCAAGCGCCGACAGAGTTTTGATAAAACGTGAACCCAGTTTCCGGCTTGCTTCTCTTGTTTCGCGCGGGATTTTTCCGGCTTCCATGATCTCTTCCAGACGGGAGATTGCCGTCAGATCTCCACTGACCGCGTACTCCCAGCCAAGTCTCACTGCCAGAAATTCATTATACAAAAAATTATATTCGAGCCGCTTGTGGATAAATTCTTCTGCACTGTCCTCATCATGAACAATTCCCTTCTGGATATAAGTTTCCAGCCCGTAGGAGTGGGAATATCCACCAATCGGAAACAGTGCATCATTTACCTGTAGCAGAAAAAATTTCGCTGTTCCTTCTGTCATAGACGTACCTCCTAGTGGGTATGGGAATGTACGGAAGCAGAAATCCTTCTGTCAAAATCCAGTTTGGATTCTTTTACCTCTGTGGAAACACCGTGGAGTTTGTCCAGCATTACCCGCATCGGTTCGTTATATGGTGTGATGAAAGTTCCCTCTTTCGCACCCCAGAACAGTGGTGCATGACGGTTTCCGATTTCGTAGCACACCTTTGCCACCATATGTGGATGATGTTCGTCGACAGTGACTACGATCACCTCGCAGGGAGGGATGTTTACCGCATACACGGTATCACCCTCCACTGCGAGAACATCATCCTGATTCAGCCCTCTGGTCAGCACAGAGTCATCCAGGCGGATGCCGAGTTCTGTGCCTCCCTGACTTGTTTTTCTGTGAAGTTTTTTGAATGCTTCATCCCAGTGGATGTCCACGTAATCCACCTTTTTTCCGGAGAACACTCCGTCTGTCAGTTTTCCCAGAATTTTTTCACAAATCATTGTATGTTCCTCCTCGCGGAATTACCTTTTTACCACTTTCCGATCAGCATCAGCACGCCAGGGATCCAGGCGGTCACGATGCCCTCAAATACCTGCAGGGCCGGCACAAACTTGCCGAGTTTTTTGCCCATGATGTCCTCAACGAAGGATGTTCCCCAGAGGATCGCCCAGAGATACCAGATCGCAGCCCAGCGGATGTCCGGCTGGATACCAAGAGCTGTACTTCCGGTAAAACCTTCCAGTGTTCCAAATACCACTGCGTTGATCGCTACAAATGTGGAAAACCATGCGAACGGAATGCCGCTCAGTTTAAAAATATTGTTGACTGCCACAAATAAATAAGTGAAGCAGAACAGAAGTCCTGTTCCTGCTGCGTAATAATTTCCCTGCACAAGATTTACAAAGTTGATGAACAGAGAAAGTCCTCCGGTAAAAATATTCATCACTGCGAGGGATTTTCCATCTACTTTATAAAAGTTGCAGATACCGTTGTTGATCAGGACAATTCCTACAAATAATAAACAAACACCTAACATTTATGCCCTCCTCAGAAAGTCATCAGAACAGATTGTATAACTGTGTCAGCGGAAGTTTTTTCGCCGGTTTGGATGTGATGCTGACTCCGTCGGCTTTTACTTCGTATGTTTCCGGATCTACCGTGATCTCCGGTGTTTTGTCGTTAAATACCATGTCTTTCTTTCCGATGTTTCGGCAGTTTTCTACAGGCACGACAGTTTTTTCCAGACCGTATTTCTCTTTGATATTTTCTTCCATGGCTGCCTTGGATACGAAGGTCAGGCAGGATGCGTATTTTGCTTTTCCATGTGCTGCAAACATCGGCTGGTAGAATACCGGCTGTGTGGTCGGAATGGAGGCGTTGGCATCACCCATCTTGGATGCGATGATCATACCGCCTTTGATAACCATATCCGGTTTTGCTCCGAAGAATGCCGGGTTCCAGAGAACGAGATCAGCAAATTTTCCTGGCTCCACAGATCCTACATACTTGGAAATACCGTGTGTGATTGCCGGGTTGATGGTATATTTGGAAACATATCGTTTTACACGGAAGTTGTCGTTTCCGTGACCTTCATCTTCTGGAAGCGGTCCTCTCTCGCCTTTCATCTTACTTGCTGTCTGCCAGGTACGGGTGATGACCTCACCGATACGTCCCATTGCCTGGGAATCGGAGCTCATCATGCTGAACACACCCATATCGTGAAGGACATCCTCTGCTGCGATCGTTTCCGGACGGATACGGGAATCTGCAAAAGCGACATCTTCCGGGATCTTTTTGTCCAGATGGTGGCATACCATCAGCATGTCCAGATGCTCATCCAGAGTATTTACAGTGAATGGCATGGTCGGGTTTGTGGAAGAAGGAAGGATGTTCGGGGTTGCTGCTGCTTTGATGATGTCCGGTGCATGTCCGCCGCCGGCACCTTCTGTATGGTATGTATGGATGGTTCTTCCTCCGATGGCATTGATGGTATCTTCTACGCATCCGCCTTCGTTCAGGGTATCTGTATGGATGGCAACCTGTACATCATATTCATCTGCCACATTCAGACAATGGTCGATGACTGCCGGAGTTGCCCCCCAGTCCTCATGGATCTTGAGACCCATCGCACCTGCTTTGACCTGCTCGATCAGAGGTTTCTCATCGGAGCAGTTTCCTTTTCCGAGGAAACCTAAGTTCATCGGATATTCCTCTGCTGCCTTGAGCATCATTTCCATGTCCCATGGTCCTGGTGTACAGGTCGTTGCGTTTGTTCCGTCTGCCGGGCCAGTTCCGCCGCCGATCATGGTTGTCACGCCGGAGTACAGCGCACAGTCGATCTGCTGCGGGCAGATGAAGTGGATATGCGTATCAATACCGCCTGCTGTCACGATCATTCCTTCGCCTGCAAGAGCCTCGGTGGAAGCACCTACGGTCATGCCCGGTGTCACACCGTCCATCACGCTTGGGTTTCCTGCTTTACCGATTCCTTTGATCTTGCCATCCTTGATTCCGATATCGGCTTTGATGATTCCTGTGCTGTCTACGATCAGGGCGTTTGTGATAACAAGATCCAGATCACCGTCTGCGCTTGTTGTCTTAACGGACTGTCCCATACCATCACGGATCGTCTTGCCGCCGCCGAATTTAATTTCATCACCATAAGTGGTGTAGTCTTTTTCTACCTCAATGATCAGATCTGTATCTGCCAGACGTACTTTATCTCCAGTTGTCGGGCCGTACATCATTGCATATTTTTCACCGGAAATTTTTACACTCATGAATCTGTTTCCTCCTTTTTTCTGTCAGAATCTACTTACTCTTTTGGCATGAAGCCTTTGGTGCGGGCGTTATTAAGAGCTGCTTCTTTGTTGACTTCTGAAATCTGCGCGCAGGTCAGGTCGTTCAGACCGAAGACTCTCTTTGTTCCGCCTATCGCGGTAAGCTGGACTTCTTTTTCTTCACCTGGTTCAAAGCGGACAGAAGTTCCGGAAGGGATGTCCAGATGAAAACCATATGCTTTTTCTCTGTCGAATTTAAGGTAACGGTTTACCTCAAAAAAATGGAAATGTGAGCCAACCTGGATCGGACGGTCGCCGGTGTTTGCCACTTTGACTGTGACGGTAGGTTTGCCCTCGTTCAATGTAATCTCTCTGTCCAATGGAATGATTTCGCCAATTTTCATAGTTGTCCTCCTTTACTGAATCGGATTGTGTACTGTTACAAGTTTGGTTCCATCTGGAAATGTTGCCTCTACCTGTACTTCATGTACCATGTCTGCGACACCGTCCATAACGTCGTCTTTTGTCAGCATTTTGGTACCGAGCTGCATCAGTTCGACTACTTCTTTGCCGTCTCTTGCAAGTTCAAGAAGTTCTGAGCTGATATAGGCAACTGCTTCCACATAATTCAGTTTCACGCCTCGTTCCTTCCGCTCTTTTGCCAGATTTCCTGCCATATGGAGCATAAGCTTTTCCTGTTCCTTTGGATTTAAACGCATTACATTTCCTCCTTTATGGGTATTTAGAAAATAAAAAAAGCAAACGAAAAAGTCTCCTAGACTTCTTCGTCTGCTTAGTTCCTCTCGGAATATGCGGTATTATAGCATTGATTTTTGTCGATTGTCAATACTATTTTTTATTGTTGGTCATACCACTTGCAGTTGTGATTATTACATATAGCCGTTGCAGGCTGATCATTTCTGATACATATCAGACTGGTCGCTGTCAAAGTAGTTGATCCTCATGGATGCTTTGACGTCATTCAGGGTCTCGGCTGCTTTGGCTTCCGCTACCCTGCTGCCTTCTCTGAGGATATCCATAACATCCGGGATGCGCTGCTCCCATTCTTTTCTTCTTGCACGGATCGGTGAAAGTTCTGCCTGCATAACGTTGTTCAGGAATTTCTTAACCTTGACATCGCCAAGACCGCCTCTGCGGTAGTGATCCTCGAGCTCTTCGAGGTTCTGGTATTCCGGCAGGAATTCCGGGAAATACTCATCCTTGCAGAATGCTTCCAGGTAGATGAATACCGGATTGCCCTCTACGCGGCCTGGGTCCTGTACACGGAGATGATTCGGGTCTGTGAACATGGACATGATCTTTTTCTTGACATCTGCTTCTTCGTCAGAGAGGTAGATGCAGTTGCCAAGGGACTTGCTCATTTTGGCCTTGCCATCGATACCTGGCAGACGTAAGCATGCCTTGTTGGACGGCAGAACGATCTTAGGATCGGTCAAAGTCTCACCGTATACGGTATTGAATTTGTGCACGATCTCCTTGCACTGCTCGATCATCGGCATCTGGTCCTCGCCAACCGGCACATGTGTTGCACGGAAAGCAGTGATATCTGCTGCCTGGCTGATCGGATAACAGAAAAATCCAACCGGGATGCTTGCTTCGAAGTTACGCATCTGGATCTCGGATTTAACGGTAGGGTTACGCTGCACACGTGCAACAGTAACAAGGTTCATATAATAAAATGTCAGTTCTGTCAGTTCCGGTACCATAGACTGGATAAAGATCGTGGACTTCGCCGGGTCGATACCGCATGCGAGGTAATCCAGTGCAACCTGGATGATGTTCTGACGTACTTTCTCCGGATGCTCGGCGTTGTCTGTCAGTGCCTGTGCATCTGCGATCATGATATAAACTTCATCGTAATCACCGGAATTCTGGAGTTTGACACGCTCCTTCAGTGATCCTACATAATGTCCTACATGAAGTCTTCCGGTAGGACGGTCACCTGTTAAAATAACCTGTTTCATTTATTCTTCTTCTCCTCAGGGCACTTCTTCGAATCCTGCGGTGCCTCTTTTTCTATAGTTTCTGCCTTTTCTTCCGGCTGTCCTGCTTCTTCCTTTTCTAATTCTCTCAGTACTTCCTCGCAGCCTTCCTCCGGCGCTCTCTCGTCAAACGGAACAAAGCTTGCATGATGTCCCACATATTTGTATGCCGGACGGATGATCTTGCTTGCGTTGAGGATCTCTTCAAGACGATGCGCACTCCATCCCGGGATACGTGCGATCGCGAAAATCGGCGTGAACAGCTCTTTCGGGATTCCAAGCATAGTATATACGAAACCGCTGTAAAAGTCTACGTTTGCGCAGACATTTTTGAAAAGTCTTCTCTGTTCCATGACCAGTCTTCCGGCAAGGCGTTCTACGAGTTCGTAGAGGGCAAATTCCTTCATCATGCCCTTCTCCATTGCGAGGTCTTTGGCGAAGCGTTTCAAGATGACTTCACGTGGGTCAGAAAGGGTATAAACGGCGTGTCCCATACCGTAGATCAGACCGCTGTGGTCGAAGACTTCTTTGTTGAGGATCTTGCGGAGATAGCTTTCCACTTCTTTCTCATCGGTCCAGTCTTTGACGTTTGCCTTGATATCCTCGAACATGTTCTGGACTTTGAGGTTTGCACCACCATGACGAGGTCCCTTGAGGGAACCGATGGATGCTGCAACGGAAGAATAGGTGTCTGTTCCTGATGAGGTAACTACGTGTGTGGTGAATGTAGAGTTGTTACCACCGCCGTGCTCTGCATGAAGGATCAGTGCGATGTCGAGAACCTTTGCTTCCAGTTCTGTGTATTTGCCGTCCGGACGGAGCATCAGAAGGATGTTTTCTGCAAGGGAAAGGTCCTTCTGTGGGTTGCGGATGAACAGGGTCTCATCTTTACGGAAATGTCTGTAGGAATGATAGGAATATACTGCGATCAGAGGCAGTTTCGCGATCATTTCGATGCTCTGACGGAGAACGTTTTCTGCGGAGTTGTCCTCTGGTTTGGAGTCGTAGGTGTACAGAGTGAGGATGCATCTCTGCATTGCGTTCATGATATCGCCGTTGGAAGCTTTCATGACAACGTCACGGACAAAACGACCGGACAGGGTCTCGAAGTTTGCCATAATGTTTTTGAAAACTTCCATGTCCTTGTCGGATGGAAGTCTGCCGAACAGAAGGAGGTAAATGGTTTCCTCAAAACCGAATTTACGTCCTTTGAGGCCGTCTACGATATCGTTTACATTATATCCCTGATAGTACAGTCTGCCGTGTGCAGGGATCTTGCGCCCGTTGATCAGGTCGTAACCTGTAACATCGGAAATCTCGGTAAGTCCTGTCAGGACACCTTTACCTGCGGAGTCACGAAGACCTCTCTTTACATCGTATTCTACATAGAGATTTGGGTTGATCCGATGGCCATTCATCAGTTCTTCCCCAAGAAGCTCCATACTGTCTTTCAGAGTGCCCATCTCGTCAAGATTTAACATTTCATGATCTGCCATTTATTCTCTCTCCTTCATCTGTGTATTTCTTGTACTGGTATGATAATAAAAATTTTCTATTATTTAATGGTCTGTTATAATACATATTCGTGCTTTACCAGACTAAATTGTAATTTATTTTACACGAATGCATGCAAAAATACAATAGATAAATGGAGAAAACTTTCGTGGAGGAAAATTTTACAGTAAAAAATCATCCGTCAGTATGTGGCCGCTATAAAATACTTCAATCCGCGGAATATATCTGGGTGTGATCATGTTGCAATACTGAAAAATCTCCTGCTGTACAGAATCCAGCGTATTTCGTGGAAGACCTTTGGGCGGGAGTATGGGGATTCCATCTTCTGACTGAATCCCTATGACAAGATAGCCACCATTTACGTTAGGGAAGTCATTCGCAAATGCACAAATCGTGTGGATAATATCGTTGGGGTTCCAGCATTCTTTAATCCTTCACCCCCGTATCTTCTCCTCCCACTCCTTCTCGCGGAAACCGGTCAGGACGAAGTCTTCGCCAATTACGAGGGGGCGTTTGACCAGCATGCCGTCGGTAGCGAGGAGTCTGAGCTGTTCGTCTTCGGTCATCTCTGGAAGCTTATCCTTGAGGTTCATCTGCTTGTAGAGCATGCCGCTAGTGTTGAAGAACTTCTTGAGCGGCAGTCCGCTTTTTCCGTACCATTCCTTTAATTCCTCGTAAGTAGGATTCTCATCCACGATCGCGCGTTCCTCAAAAAAGATTTTATGCTCCTCCAGCCATTTGAGGGCTTTCTGACAGGTGCTGCATTTTCGGTATACCAATACTAACATAATGATGTTCCTCCTCTTTATAGAGATATTAAGCCTCTTTTGTTCTATGATACCTTACCGCCACTGTACTGTCAACGAGCAGTTTTTGTAAGGTTTTGTCGAAAAACAGCTGATGTGAAATGGTTGTTTTTTATAACTATTTTCTTCTGCCGGTCTGGTAATCTCGGTGAGAATCTGGTACAATATGTTGCAGTGAATTAACTTGTTTAGGAGGTCCCATCATGGGTTATGATAAACTTAAAAGAAATTTAATCGACATCATCAAAGAAGAGCAGGCGAAGCTTGGATTTTTTAGGGAGGATATCCGTCTGTACTATCCGCTTTCTTCTCTGAATCACTTCTTTGATGCTGCTGACACTGCTGATGAGATGCAGGCACGTCTTGAAGTGCTTCCTGCTTCTATTACAGACAAACTCGGAGACATTGAGGTTTCCCACAAGGGCGACCGCTTCTGTTTCCATATTCCACAGCAGGGCACTGTCTATGTGCATAATAACACTGCCGGAAATGAATTTATCAAGGAGCTTGTCAATCTGGTCGGCAGACATGGCTGTACCATGGATGAAATCCTGGATCTGTTCCATACTCATTCTGATAATGTCATTACAGAAGAAATGGACAACGGGGAATTCGACCGCCTGATCCGCTTTGGAGACAAACCAGACGACACTTATTACTATTGTTTCAAAGACGAAGGATGCCACATCATCTACCACCGCTTCCTTCCAGAAGACTACGCTGATTTCGATTTCTGATAAGGAGATTTTTTATGTGTACTGCTGCCACTTACAAAACCAGAGATTTTTATTTCGGAAGGACTCTCGATTATGAGTTTTCCTACGGCGACCAGATCACGATCACGCCGCGGAATTACCCTTTTCATTTCCGTCATGCAGGAGTGATCGATACGCACTTTGCGATCATCGGCATGGCACATGTTGCTGAGAATTACCCGCTGTATTACGACGCCATCAACGAGAAAGGGCTCGGCATGGCAGGACTGAATTTCGTCGGAAACGCCGCCTATGCAGACGTAAAGCCAGGGCTTGACAACATTGCACAGTTTGAATTCATCCCGTGGATTCTCAGCCAGTGCGCTTCCGTCGCAGAAGTCCGCACACTTCTGGCCAGAATGAACCTGGTAAACACACCGTTCAGCAAACAGTTTCCACTGGCACAGCTCCACTGGATCATCTCCGACAAGGAGGAATCCATCACCGTGGAATCCATGTCCGACGGGCTTCATATCTACGACAATCCGGTGGGTGTCCTCACCAACAATCCACCATTTCCACAGCAGATGTTCCAGTTAAACAACTACATGCATCTGTCGCCAAAACAGCCTGCCAATACTTTTGCTGACGATCTGGCACTTTCCGCCTACAGCCGCGGCATGGGGGCACTCGGACTTCCGGGCGACCTTTCTTCTGCTTCCCGCTTTGTCCGAGTCGCCTTTACCAGAATGAACGCAAGATCCGGCGATTCCGAACTGGAAAGCGTCAGCCAGTTTTTCCATATCCTTGGCTCCGTTGACCAGCAGAGAGGCTGCTGTGAAGTTGCAGACGGCAAATATGAGATCACACTCTACACATCCTGCTGCAATGCCACCAAGGGCATCTACTACTACACCACTTACGAAAATCATCAGATCACCGCAGTTGACATGAAACGGGAAAATCTGGACAGCCGGACACTTATCTGTTATCCTGTCATTCAGGGCGAAAAGATCCATTTTCAGAATTAATCGAACAGGAGGAACCATATGAATTTCGGAGGCTTATTTCAGTTAAAAAATTCCTGGGCTGCTTTTACCAGAAATCATCCCAAATTTCCTAAATTTCTTCAGGCCGCAGGTGCTGCGATCACACCAGATACCATCATCGAGATCAAAGTGACCACTCCGACCGGCAAAAAGATCGAAACCAATCTCAAAGTCAGACAGTCCGACATTGAACTTGTCAAAAACCTCGCCAACAGCGCGAAATAAAAAAAGTGAAAAGATATGGTCTACAGCCGTACCTTTTCACTTTTTTTATTTGCCACGCGAAACGCCCGTGGCGTCATATTATAACGTTCTTTAAATACCCGGTGAAAATAACTTCCATTCTCGTAGCCGACCGCCGCGATCACATCACTGATTGGCAGGTCCGTCTCACACATCAGCTCTGCCGCCTTGCTCAGACGCTTGCGCTGGAGCAGTTCTTTGAAGTTAAAACCGGTGTTTTTCCTGATCATCTTACTCAGTACATGCATCGGAAGATGAAGCTGTTCGCAGAGTTCTGTCAGGGTCGCCGTCCTGTACTGCTGCTCGATATAATCCAGTGTCGTCATGGAGATCATATTTTCATACTGGTTCGGAAGCCGCATTTCCGCATACTGCACCGATTCCAGAAGATATAGAAAGATAAGCCCCATCGTCGTCTGATTGATCCGATTCTGATCGCCCTTGCCTGTCACCAGTGAGTAGATCATATTTTCCAGAAGATTCTGGATCTGCAGCACTTCTGCCACCTTGAAATGAAGGTATTCGCCGCGCTCATCATCCTGCCGGAGCACATTTACCAGAAAATCCGCCAGCACATTGTTATTCCCCGCCATCGTATAAGCCACATCAAAAAACTCCGGAAGGATCATGAAATTGATCGCGATATCTTCTTCTCCCGCCGGCAGGATCTCATGCCTTGTAAACTGGTTCAGAAAAAGCAGTTCGCCCTGGCGGAGCACCACTTCCTTGCCGCCAATGATATTGGTAAGCTGTCCCTGACAGACATAAAGCACCTCGATAAAGTTATGGCGGTGCGACGGAAAATGCACGAACCGCGTATGTGTCCTGACCGCGATCAGCTTGCCCTCGCTGAGCATCTTGGCACTGTCCACGGTAAAATCCTTACCAGAGGTGTACAGATCCTTATCTACCTCCGCGACTCCGTCCAGGATCCGCTGTTCTTCCTCTGTGATTTTTCTTAAATGGTCCAATAAAGCCTGCTGCATATGGTATCTTCCTGCTTTCTGATCGTTACTTTTGCTGTTCCCTGCTTTTTTATATTCTAACACGTAACTTATGACGATTGCAATATCTCCCGGCTCCCGTACAACGCAGACAGGGCGAAGCCTTACGGTTCCGCCCTGTCCTTTAAGGATTTATCATATTCAGAAAAACTTTAGCTTCTCCAAACGCGCTGATTAGTACAGTTTAGCGTAGTCAGCTACGTTGTCTGGTGTAAACTGAAGTGGCTCACCAAGAACGATTTCTGTTCCTTCGTCATCAGCTGTTGTGATTGTGTATTCACCCATATCGCCAGCTGTGAATGTTTCGTCAACTGCACCAGTGATGTCACCTTTTACAAGTGCCATTGTTGCATATGCGGAAAGTTTTCCAAGACCTTCCATATCCCACAGATAGAAGTATGGGCAGGAATGTGCATCGTCATCACCTGTGTACTCAACCATTTCGGACGGAAGTCCAAGACCTGTCAGTTTGCAGGAAGATTCGTTGTCCTGAAGGTATTTAGCTGCTGCAGCGATACCAACTGTTGTAGGTGCGCAGATAACTTTCAGATCTGGGTAGTTCTGAAGAAGAGCTGCTGTCTGGTCTGTAGATTTCTGAGGTTCGTCATCACCATAAGCTACTTCTACGAGTTCCAGTTTGCTGTATTTATCATCGCCTTCCATGATGGATTTCATAGCGTCGATCCAAGCGTTCTGGTTTGCGGACTGAGATGTTGCAGAAAGGATAGCGAACTGTCCTTCTCCACCGGAGATATCAAGAACTGCATCCATAAGAGCCTGTCCAACAGCCTGTGTACCAGCCTGGTTTACGAATACCTGACGGCTGTCTTTGTTCGGAGCGGAGTCGAAGGAAGATACTTTGATTCCAGCGTCCATAGCTTCTTCCAGTTTAGCCTGAAGAGCGTTAACGTCGTTTGCAGAGATGCAGATTGCATCTGGCTGCTGGGAGATCAGGTTGTCAAGAACTTTGATCTGAGCATCTGCTGTTGCTGCTTCCGGATAAACAACATCTACAGTTGCGCCTTCAGCTTCTGCTGTGTCTTTGAATGCTTTTGCAGCGATCTCGAAGAATGCATTACCAGCTGATTTACCAACCAGTGCGATTTTCTGTCCGTCTCCAGCTTTGTCATCTGCCATTACAGGTGCTGCACAGCCGAGTACCATTGCTCCACAAAGAAGTGCGCTGATAATTTTTTTGTTCATTTTGTTTTCCTCCCTTGGAAATATAGTTTTTTATTTGCAACTGCTCCCCTGCTACGAGGGAGCAGCCACCTTCATGATTAATATTATACTACTGTACCATGCTTAGTAAAATCAGTTTTTCTTTACACTCATAGCACGTTTTACATTTCCGATGATGTTCGGAAGTGCTACTGCTGCGATCAGAAGAGCACCGATGATCAGCAGGATAACCTGTGCATTGACGTTTCTCTGACCAAGACCTACACGGAGGCAAACGATGATGAATGCGGAAATAACACCACCAGCGATATTACCTTTACCACCTGTAGAGGAGATACCTCCAAATACTGCCATAGCGATGGCATCCATTTCAAATCCGTTACCGGTTGTTGTATTTGCACCGTAGGAAGAAGAAACCAGGAACAGTGCACACAGTCCGGAAACTGTACCCATGATCGTGTAGATGATGAAACGGATCTTCTGTACATGTACACCTGAGTAATATGCTGTCAGACGGTTTGTACCGATCGCATATACACGACGTCCAAATGTACTCTTGCCTAAGATCACTGCAAAGATCACAGAAAGGATAACTACAAGGAACAGGATGTACGGAACACTTCCGATCTTTCCACCGATCGCACGGAAACCATCTGTATTGCTTGCAGAAATACTACCGCCGCTTCCAAGAACGATCTCAGAGATACCACGGAAGATAATCTGTGTTGCCAGTGTTACGATCATTGGAGGCAGTTCCTGGAATTTTGTAAGGATAAATCCATTGACTGCACCGCAGATCGTACCAACACCAAGTGCTGTGATAACAACTACGATAAATGGAGCATTTGTATTGCAGACAATACAGCTCATTGTTGCAGAGAGGCAGACGATCGCACCTACGGAGATATCGATCTCGCCAAGTACCAGGATGTATGCCATCGGCAGCATCATGAATACTTCTGCCAGATAAACCGGCATCTGACGGAGCAGACTGCTCAGGTTATAATACTCAGAAAACATTGCACAGAAAATGTTGACTGCAATAAACAGCAGAACCAGGATTCCCTCCCAGGAGAAGATCATTTTCTTCACTGGGCTTTCCGGCACATTATTAATACTTCTTCCAGATTTTCCAGCCATGATTACATCTCCCTTCCTTTCAGTGCATTCTTGTCAGCGATACGCTGCAGGATTACGTTCATTACTACTACTACAAGGATAATGATACCCTTGACCGTGTTCAGCCATAACTGGTTGAAGAATGGGATCAGCGGAAGTGCTTTTGCAATTGTTGCAAGGATCAGGGATCCAAGTAAAGCACCGACAACTGTACCACGTCCACCGCTCATGCTTACACCACCGATAACGCAGGCTGCGATAACGTCCATCTCGCCGCCGTACTGCATGTCAGGCATTGCAGATGCATATACAGAAACCTGAAGTGCACCGCCAAGACCTGCCAGAAGACCCATGATCGTATAAACAAGAAGTTTGATATTCTTTACGTTGATACCGGATACTTCTGCTGCACTCGGGTTACTTCCGACTGCGTAGATCATACGACCGGTTCTGGTCCATTTCATAAACCAGAAGAAAAATACGTAACATACAATGATCACCCAGATGACTGCGTTCAGTCCCAGGAATTTTGTTGTTGCAAAGTTTTTGAAATCACCAAGTGCTGCTGCACTCGCCCATTCACCACCGTGTGATACCTGGTAGCCAAGTGCACGGTAGATGTACATGAAGCCCATGGTTGCGATGATCGGAGGAACATCTGCTCTTGAAATGATCAGACCAACGATAGCTCCGCAGACAATACCGATCACGATCGCGATCAGGAATGCAAGTGCTGTGCTGGAAATGTGTTCATATTTCAGAAGCATACCAATGCTCATACCGGAAAGTGCAAGTGTTGACATGATAGAAATATCAATACCGCCAACAAGCATTACGCAAAGCATACCAAGTGACATTACCATTGTTACTGCATTGTTTTTCAGCATATCCATCAGTGACTTAGGAGTCAGGAAAGATGGATTGATCGCTGTAACGATTACAAAAAGAACGATCAGGACAACTGCAAGCAGTGCTTCACGGGAGCCTGTGATCTTTTTCATAACTGATTTCTTTTCCATTATTTGGCACCCCCTGTATGTCCTTTTTCCATAGCAAGTTCGAGGATTCTCTCCTGTGTAGCTTCGCCACGGTTCAGTTCTCCGGTTTTTCTTCCGTTACACATAACGACGATACGGTCTGCCATACCAAGGATCTCAGGCATTTCAGAAGAGATCAGAATGATCGCATATCCTTTCTTTGCAAGATCTCCCATAATCGCATAGATTTCAGCTTTGGCACCTACATCAACACCCTTTGTAGGCTCATCCATGATAACAACTTTCATTTCCTGGCTTAAAGCCTTGGCAACGACAACCTTCTGCTGGTTACCACCGGAAAGAGAGCTTGCCGGCTGGAAGATATCGACTGCCTTTGTATCTACTTCTTCAAGAAGTTTCTTAGCAAGATCACGTTCTATCTTCTCCTCATTAAGACCGCTCTTTGCATATTTGCTGATGGTAGGAAGTGTTACGTTTCTTCCAAGTCCCCAGCTCATGATCAGACCTTCTTTCTGACGGTCCTCCGGAAGAAGGATGATACCTTTTTCCATTGCATCAGACGGCTGTTTGATGTGAACTTCTTTGCCTTCGAGGTAAACCTTACCGGAATCCGGCTGTGTGATACCGCAGACAGCTTCTACAGTTTCGGTACGTCCTGCACCTACCAGACCGGTAAGTCCAAGGATCTCACCTGCACGAACTTCGAAGGAAACATCTTTGAAATAACCTGTTCTGGAAAGATTTTCGATTCTGAGCATCTCGTCTCCGAGTTTCACTTCCGGTTTCGGGAACAGGTCCTTGATCTCACGACCAACCATTGCTTTGATCAGGTCTGCATTGGTAATTCCGTCTACATCGTAAGTTCCGATGTACTGAGAATCACGGAATACAGTAACTCTGCTTGCCAGACGGTACATATCCTCAAAACGATGGGAAATGAAGATGATGGAAACTCCGTCAGCTTTTAATTTATCAACCAGTGTGTAGAGCTTCTCAGATTCAGATCTTGTCAGTGCTGCAGTAGGCTCATCAAGAATGATGATTCTTGCGTTGGTGGACATTGCCTTTGCGATCTCAACCATCTGCTGCTGTGCAACACTTAAAGTTCCCATCTCTGCTGTTGCATCAAAATCTGCATCCAGCTGTTTGAGAAGTTTGTTTGCTTCTGTGTTCATGGCTTTCCACTGGATCATTCTGTTTTTGATGATCTCGTGACCCATGAAAATATTTTCTGCAACCGTCAGATGTGGATAAGATGTCGGATGCTGATATACGGCTGCAATACCTGCTGCCTGTGCATCTTTTGGTCCTTTGAAATCCACCTTCTGTCCGTTTAAGAACATCTCGCCTTCTTCTGCCTTATGTACACCGGTAATAACCTTAATAAATGTAGATTTACCAGCACCGTTTTCACCCATAAGTGCGTGAACTTCGCCAGGTTTTAACTGGAACTGTACATTGTTCAGTGCCTTAACGCCCGGGAAAATCTTTGTTATGCCTTTAAGTTCAAGAACATATTCAGACACGGCTCTTTCCTCCCTTTTCTTTAAATCTGTATTTATTGTAGCATTGGTTATTTTTTTAGGAAACGGGAAAATATTTTGAATCAGGGTAAAATATTTTCCACTTATCTGCACAAAACATCTTTCATTTTTTCTCGTAATCTTGTATAAAATATGCTAAACTGTTTTGGGGATTGTTTTCATATGGAAACAATCTTATCATAATAAACAATTTTCTTTTTTTACAAATACCAAGGAGAATATTATGAAACTACTGATTGTTGATGACGAAGAACTTACCCGTACCGGTGTGATCTCTTCGATTGACTGGGCTTCACTTGGAATCAGCGAGGTGCTTCAGGCAGACGACGGTGTGCATGGTCTGGAAACTGCACAGCTTTACAGGCCGGAGATCATATTATGCGATGTCCGCATGCCGCGCATGGACGGAATCACTATGCTGGAACGACTCGAAAAAATTCTTCCTGATACCGTCCCGATCTTTATGAGCGGATACTCTGACAAGGAATATCTCAAAGCTGCGATCAAGCTGAAAGCCGTCAATTACATCGAGAAGCCTTTCCGGCTCTCTGAGATTGAGGATGCCATCCGTGAGGCAAGGGATCTTTATATAAAGAAGGTCAATTCACGGCATGGCGAAACTCTTCATTCCATGGAAACTGCATCACGGCTTGCCCTGCAGCTTACTCTTCCATATTCACAGGATAACTCTGTGATCCGTCAGCTTTCTGATGAACTGCAGTTTACAATGAATTCTGCTACTTTTTTTACTGCTTTTATTGTAAAGACCGAATTATTTCTGGAAGCTTCCACGCCATCCATGGCTGATCTGTTTCAAAAGTTCCAGGATTTTCTGAATCCTTACCATATTACCTGCGTCTATCTCGAAAAGAAACTTCAATATATGGTGTATTTTCTTTTTTCACAGACTCCGCCTTCCCGCCAGATCCTGACTCATGCCGGAAGTTTTCTGATGGAACACTTTGCGGAATTCGGAAGATATTCCATGGCCCGCGGAGACACTGTCTGCGGTGTTTCCAGGGCTTATCAGACCTATACATCTGCTGTCATCCTTCTGCAGAACAGTTATTTCTTTCCGGAAAATACCCTGCTTACTTCTGATGAGGATTCTGAGCTTCCAAATATTCAGAATAATATTTTTGCCTCATCACCTGCCTCCGTATTTGCCGAGGCACTGTCGAATATTGATCAGAATGCCGCATCCGCTCTGCTGGAAAAGCTTCTCCAAAGTTTTTCCAACAACTGCAAATTTCTTCAGAATCCGGTCAAAGACCTGTACTACAAGCTTTTTCTCTGTCTGGAGGATGCACGTCATCAGCAGAAGATTCCAGGTTCCGGCAATCCGGAAACTGTTGCGGAAACAATCGACAGATGTTTTACCTTCGGTGAACTTCACCAGACTCTTGTTGATAAAACAGAAGATTTTTTTAAGAAAGTTTCTGACTGTTCTCAGGAAAACCCTACTATTTTTCTGATCAGGGAATATATCAGCAAAAATTATATGAATGAAACTCTGTCTGTCAAAGATATCAGCAGTCACGTATTCCTGTCCACATCTTATGTATGTACTTTCTTTAAGAACGAAACCGGACAGACTCTGAATCAGTATCTGACGGAATACAGAATGGAAAAAGCCAAACAGCTTCTCAAAGATGCACGCTTCAAGATCTCTGATATTTCTTCACAGGTAGGCTACAGCGACGGGAATTATTTTGGAAAAAGTTTCAAGAAATATACAGGGTTTTCACCCTCCGAATACAGGGAGCGTAATCTGCAATGAATCATTTTTTTTCAAAAGTCCGTCAGAATTACGGAGATATGAAACTTGCTTCAAAATTCACTCTGGTCCTGATGATCACAGTAACTGTTCCTGTCATCATGATGGCATGTTTCTTCTATGGCAAGCTTTATGATATGGTCGTATCCTATACGATCCGGCAGGAACAGGATATTTCTGCAAAAACAGCACCTATCGTTGAAGATCTTGTACAGCAGGTCATTGATGCCCACGACAGGATCACCGACCAGGATTTTTTTCAGACTCTGTTTCACCAGCCTGTGAATTCCCCATTTCGTATGTTTGAAAACACAGAGGAAATTCAGGAGTTTCAGGAATATACCAAATCTCTGATCTCTTCCGGCAAAATTTCCGGTCTTCAGATCTATATGGATTTTCCTACTTCTGTGCGGCTTTTTCAGGATGAACTGACCAGGGATTATTTTTCTCCGATGAGCAAGGCAAAAGGTACTTACTGGTATGGGATCTTTCAGGGTACCTCCGTTTCCTCTCTTTTCTGTCCTTCCTTTTATCTTGGTGATCGTGAAAAAAAATCCTATGGAGATATGGCCTACATTACTTCGACCACTTTTTATTTTCAGGGCCATGCATATCGTGCCTATATTGCGGCATATACCTCATCTGATAACTTTACAGATCTGCTCAAAGATAATCTTACTGTTGATGGAAGTGTTTCCTATATTATCAATGACCGAAATGCGATCGTTGCTTCTTCCGATCAGTCACAGTCAGGAATTTATCTTCTGGATTATGACAGTATTGAAGACTCTTTCATGTCCTCCAATAACTTTATTGAAAGAACGATCCTGGACACCACTGTTTATGCCGGATTTTATAATATCAAACAGCCCGGATGGTTTATGGTCACAGTTCTCCCTGCCGGTCCGCTGATCACTCAGAGTAATATGATCATGGTCCAGTATATCCTGATGTATCTTGCCTTTCTTGTACTGGCACTCATCCTGGCTCATTATATGTCCCGATCTATTACCAACCGGATCTCTTCTGTTATCCACCAGATGAGCAAGGTCCGAAAAGGCACCCTAAGTCCTATGGAAAGTCCCACCTACCATGATGAGATCGGTGATCTGATCGACACCTACAACTACATGACACGCAAAATGGATCAGCTGATGTCTGAGCAGGCAAAAGCCGCCGAGGAACTTCGACTTGCAGAATTCCACTCGCTCCAGGCACAGATTAATCCACATTTTCTTTACAATACGATGGACATGATCAACTGGCTTGCCCAGCAGGGACGGACAGCCGAAGTTTCCAGCGCGGTGCAGAGCCTTTCACGTTTTTATAAACTTACTTTAAGCAGAAAACAGAGTATCAGCACAATTGCCCAGGAAACAGAACATGCTACAATCTACCTTGAGATTCAGAATATGAGATATCACAACAGCATTGAATTTGTTTCTGACATTCCTGATGAGCTGATGGAATATCAGATTCCAAAGCTTACCCTGCAGCCACTCATCGAAAATGCCGTTCTCCATGGAATTCTGGAAAAAGACGACAAAGCCGGAACAATTGTTCTTACAGGCTGGCTTGAAGATTCTTCCATTGTTCTCCTGATCTCGGATGACGGTGTTGGAATTTCACCCGACAAACTTTCCAGCATTCTTTCCGGTGAGGGCAGCAGTTCCTCCGGCGGCACAAATATTGCAGTTTACAACACCCACCGGAGACTGCAGATCCTTTACGGTACTGATTATGGTCTCACTTATTCCAACAATCCCGGCGGCGGTACGGAAGTAGAGATTCATATTCCTGCTATCAGAAATACCACCTGCTGAACAGTTACCAGATTCCGCCAGCCAACAATTCTATAAGGAAGTGAAAATTTCAATGAAAACAGATGCACAGATTTTAATGTATAACTTTAAAGAAGATGAACGAACCAGACAGATCAGCCGATATCTTAATATTGCAGGGATTTCCTGCAAAACAGTTCCTGTAACGGATTATCTTCATCCACTGGGATATCTTTTTGGACTGACTGGCTTCTCTCCTTCGCCGCAGTTTAATCTTGGCGGCAATTTTTCTGACGAAATGCTCGTGATGCATAACTTTTCGCAGGAACAACAGACAGATTTTCTGGGATTTTTCCACAGGAACGGGCTGGCTCCGGTGGATCTGAAAGCAGTGCTTACACCGGTTACGCAGCACTGGAGTTCGTTGAAGCTTCATGGAGAGTTGTCGAAGGAGCATACGTTGATGCACAAAAAATGATTTTAAAAAAGAGAGGCTGTACATCTGCACAGTCTCTCTCTTTTTTTGAATATGAATATGTGTTTCAAATATAGATGGTTTTTGTTATCTTGTTACGATATCAACCGGAATGTTGAAGATCTTTGCAACCTTCAGAATCGTGTCGATATGTCTTCCTGTAGCAGCTGCCATATGATGTGTCGGGCCAGCTTCGCTCCAGCGGTTTACGAATTCTCTTGCGCCGCATGTGAAACGTGTTCTCATGTTGGTATCACCGAAGGAAAGGATCGGTCCTTCTTCATTTATACCTTCTGCTACAACGAATTTGAAGTGTCCGTCAGCATCCTGTGTGATTGCAAGATAAGTAACAGGACCTGTATATGGATAGAACTGTGTCAGGTATCCACCGCCTGTTTTACCGTGGAATACCGGCACGATCTTCATAGTAGGTTTCTTATCAGAGATATCAGCATCTCCGCTTCCGGAATGTCCGATGATGCAGATATCATCGTTGAAGTCGATGGAGTACATCTCAGAAAGCTGGCCTGTACCGGAAATGGTCTTGAGAATGCTCATTGCCATAGCAACCTTCATGTCACCTTCAACAGCGCATGCTGTACCCTGTTTGATCAGCATGGAGAAGGCCGGGATCAGCATACTGTCAAGGACACCTGCCTTGCCCTGTGCAAATCCGTCATAATGGGAAGCAACCATGCTGAGATGTTCGTCTTTTACCCATTTCTCGAATGCAACAACGTATTTTGCCATATCCCATACTTTTTCGATTGTGCCGCCGTCCTCAATATCAAAAGTATCAAGAATATCCTGTGCTTTTGCACGGATTGCTTCTTCATCTGTGATATCATCAGCGATCGCCCACATTTTTTCCCAGTCAAACTGTTTGGTGTACAGGAACATTCTGTTGTACAGGTTTGTCTCATCGATGTAAAGGTCCATCATACCCGGATAAGGTCTTCCGATCTGAGCGATATTGGTATCGCGGAATCTTCTTCTTACCTGTGCAGCCTTGCACCAGTCTTCGATCTCTGCCTGAACAGCCGGATCTCCACCCTCAACTACACCTGTAATAACAGCATGTCTCTTGCCTGCTCTTTCCAGATCGGCAACTGCTTCACCTACAGCACCGCAGGCATATCCTTCACCAAGCCATGCAGCGATATCTGTGTGATCATAATCCAGTGCTTTGAGCTTCTGAACGTTCACAAGAACAACCGGAACATCAAGATCACGGATTGCAGGGAGCATATTGTAGGATGTCGCATAGGTCAGCATCTGAAGAAATACGATATCAACGTCTGCAGCACGGAATTTATCTCCGGCTTCCATAGACTGCTCTTTTGTTGTTACCATTCCTCCATCGATGATCTCTACTGTATCAGGGATTGTTTTTTTGAATGCCTCATACTGAGCTTCAAACTCAGGTACCAGTGACGGGAACTGAGGCAGGTATGCTCCTAAAGCAATAGAAAATACGCCGACTCTTGCTTTTGTGTTTACTAACATAATAAAACCTCCAATTTATTTTTGTGGATATAAACACACCTACTGTTACAGGTGTAACCTAAATGGTTTCGTAATTTGATTATGCCTGATAGATTTTAATTCCGAAAGACTCATGAATAGTTGTACGAGCCTCTTCAACAGACTGGAATTCGCCTTCCTTGAGCATCTGTGCAGTAATGTTTCCGATTGCAGTTGCTTCTCCTGGGCCTGCATGAACTTCTTTGCCAGTTGCCTTAGCTGTAAGTTCATTCAGATATCCTGCATTGGAACCACCGCCAACTACATGGATACGGCTGTAAGTTCTTCCTGTAAGTTCTTCCAGTTCTTTTGCTGCTTTCGCATAACAGTCAGCAAGACTGGTGTAGATAACAGTTGCGATCTCACCCATTGTCTCCGGAACCTGCTGTCCTGTTCTGCGGCAGTAGTCCTTTACTTCTTCTGTCATGTTTTCAGGAGAAAGGAAGCACTCGTCATTTGCATCTACTCTGGATGGGAAATCCTTTGCTTCTTCTGCCATAGAGCAGATCTCTGCAAAACTGTATTTGTCATTTACTTCATGACGAACAGACTGGATCATCCACAGACCCATGATATTCTTGATATAACGGAAGCGTCCCTCATAGCCGCCTTCGTTTGTGAAGTTCAGTTCGCAGCTTCTCAGTGAACAGTCCGGAGTTTTTCTTTCGATTCCCATCAGAGACCATGTTCCGGAACTGATATAGATAAAGTCATCATCGTTTGCCGGTACTGCAAGAACTGCTGATCCTGTATCATGTGTAGCCGGTGCAACAACTTCTACATCAAAGCCAACCTCTTTCTGAAGTTCTTCTGTCAGATGTCCTACACTTGTGCCAGGCATGATCAGCTTCTGGAAAATTCTTCTCGGATATCCCAGTTTATCGATGATCTCATAATCCCAGTCTTTTGTCTGTGCATTTACCATCTGGCCTGTTGTAGCCTCTGTGTACTCACAGGTCTTCTGTCCTGTCAGAAGGAAGTGGAAGTAATCCGGCACATGAAGAAGAGTCTCTGCCTGCTCCAGGTATTCCGGATGTTTTGTCTTAACTGCCATCAGCTGGTATATCGTATTGTAAATAGCTTTCTGAATACCTGTTCTCGCATACAGCTCTTCAAATGGAATAATCTTGTAAACTTCTTCATCCATTCCCTCTGTACGATGATCACGGTATCCAACTGTGTTGCCAAGTACCTTGTCATCTTTATCAAGAAGAACGAAGTCAACACCCCAGGTATCAACGCCCATGCTTACCGGAACCTTGCCGATCTCTTTGCATTTCTTGAGTCCTGTAACGATTTCTTTGAAAATGCGGTCAAATTCCCAGCAGAGTTCTCCGTCTTTCTTTACCATTCCGTTCTCAAAACGATGGATCTCTTCGAGCTCCATCTTGCCATTCTCCATATGTCCAAGGATCAGACGTCCACTGGATGCGCCCATATCTACTGCTGCATAATATGTTGCCATTGTAAAATCCTCCTGAATAAATAAAATATGTACAGCAAAATATATTGTGCAAATTGCTGTAATTAAACAGGTTCTTTCTCATTTGATAATAACATAATATCCTAAAAAGTAATACCTGTTAAGAACCTCGTTTGTCAAAAAAAGTGTCCTCAATTGCTTTATTCAACTAAATCGTTAATGTGTAACATCAGAAAACCCCCAGGGCAATGCCCCGGGGGTTTTCACCCATAATTATTTCTTTTTCGAAATTTGCATTCGTTTTAGTCGTACAGGTTCGGAGCGATCTCTTCGTCGTCCATGTTTGTGGAATCATACCAGTATCCATCTGTAGGAACGTCTTCAAGTTCTTCTCCGTTTGCTGCTGCTGTCAGAGCGTAGATTGCATAGTATCCCATCATCAGAGGAGACTGTGTAACTGCTCCGAGGAATGTTCCGTCCTGAACTGCTGCTTTGATGATAGAACCAGCGTCGAAACCAACACCGATAACATCGCCGTTTGCTGCGTCAGAACCAAGAACGTTCAGGTTTGCGTTAGCTGCAAGAACACCTTCTGCTGCTGTCTGGTTGGAACCGAAGATAGCGATGCAGTTTTCTTTGGAAAGGATAGCCTGTGCTTCATTGGAGCAAAGCTCTACAGTTGTCTGTGCCGGAACTGCAACCTGGATAACAACGTCTGCATCTGCTTCTGTTGCATCAGCGCCTTTTGCTGCGTTTACATAGAATTCGTTTCCTGCAACTGCTACTGTTTTGCCGTCAGCCTGAAGAAGTTCGATCATTTTGTCGATGAATCCGCCGCCACGCTGCTGAATGTTCTGAGCTGTAGCATCCTGGTTAACTTCACCGATAACAACCTGTCCGTCTGCATTAGCTACTACGTCTTTGATCGCATCGTACATATGAGTTGCTGCTTCTGCACCAGCCTGTGCGTTGTCTGTGCAGACTTCACATACTACAGATCCTTCCGGAGCATCTGCGATACCTGTATCAAATGTTACAACCGGGATTCCTTTGTCAGCACATGTCTGCAGTGCATCCAGAACAGAAGATGTATCGCATGCTGCAATACCGATTCCTTTCGGGTTGGAAGCGATTGCTGTGTTGATCATGTTAACCTGGTCAGCGATATCGGACTCACTGTTCGGTCCCTGTGGTGTGTAAGTAACACCAAGTTCTTCAGCAGCTTTCTTCATACCTTCCTGAGCTGCATCCCAGTATGTAGACTGGAAAGATTTAACCATCATCGGGAACACATAAGCTTCGTTTGCTTTCAGTCCGTCGAACTGTGCGGTAGGATCCTCAGCTGCTGTGGAATCTGCGGATTCCTCTGTTGCTGCATCTTCTTTCTCCTCAGCTGCAAAAGCTGCTGTTGCGCTCATGCTTGTTACCATTGCTGCACAGAGCATTAATGCCATAACCTTTTTTGCTTTCATATAATATTTCCTCCTTAAAATATATTATATAGTTTTTTATGTTCATACGCCGTTGCTACCCCTTGGCGTTTCACATCTTTGATTATCGGGTGCTGTTCACATTTCTCTGTAAACAGCACCCTTACTTATTATACACACTTCTTAATATCAGTGTGCTGCTTTTTTCTCTTTCAGGATATCGATCAGAACGGCTACAATCAGAACGATACCAGTGATGATCTGCTGCCAGTTTGCCTGCAGGCCGATATATGGAAGACCTGTTTTCAGAAGCATGATGACGAAGATACCAACGAATGTACCGATCACGGAACCATATCCACCGGTAGCTGCTACACCACCAACGAATACACCGCCGATAGCATCCATCTCAAGTCCGGCACCAGTACCAGGCTGTACAGTAGGTGTTACTGCTGCGTATGCGATTGCTGCAAGACCTGTAAACAGACCGCAGACAACGTATACCATTACGTGATAGAACTTTGTATTGATTCCAGAAAGGGCTGCTGCCTCTTTGTTGGAACCGATTGCAATTGTGTAACGACCGAATTTGGTGTGGTTCAGGATGTACTCCATAAGAAGAACCAGAATGATCATCCACAGGAAACCGAGCGGATAACGTGAAGCACTTCTTCCTGTACCAACTGTTACCTTGAAGATGGTATGGAACCATCCGCCCGGCTGTGTAAGTCCCGGCCATGGTGTTGCGCTGCAAAGAGAGCCGGCACCACGGGTAATCATACAGGTACAAAGTGTTGCCAAAAATGGCGGCAGGTTCATAACACCGATCAGTACACCGTTCAGTGCACCGACTGCGATACCAAGAACAATACAGATCAGCATTGCCAGAGCTACCGGGCAATTGTTGTTTCTGATCAGTGTTCCGGCGATCAGTGCGTATGCTACCATACCAGTTCCGATTGACAGGTCAACACCACCAGTGATAAGCGGGAATGTAACTCCGATCGCCATAAGAAGATCGTAATATGAGAAATCCAGCATACTCAGGATCGTGGTGTACTGTCTGAATTCTTTACTCAAGCCTGAGAATATTGCACACAGGATAATGATAACGAGCAAAACAATAAATCTCTGATCACTTAAAATACTTTTTTTCTTCTTAGTCATGACTTTCCTCCTTAATCGATATTCCGTGTTGCCTTGTTCATAATGTGTTCCTGAGTAGCTTCGGAAATATCAATATTTCCTGTAATCTTACCTTCGCACATAACGATAATACGGTCACTCATACGGAGAACTTCTGTCATTTCAGAAGAAATCATGATAATAGATTTGCCTTCTGCTGCCAGTCTGTTCATTAACTTGTAAATTTCATTCTTGGCACCAACGTCGATACCTCTGGTCGGCTCATCAAAGATCAGAATCTCACTGTCTCTGGTCAGCCATTTTGCGATAACGACCTTCTGCTGGTTACCACCGGAAAGATTGACTACCAGCTGCTCACAGTTTGGAGTCTTGGTTGCCAGTTCTTTGACATATCTTTCTGAAACTTCTTTTTCTTTTGACTTATTGATGAAGATACCACTGGTAAATTCTTCCATGGTTGCCAGTGTAGTATTCTCTGTTACAGATTTCTGTACAACACAGCCATATCTTCTTCTGTCCTCTGACAGATAACCGATACCATATTTAACAGCATCCTGCGG